>Ga0214544_1001032_pt1 | contig 55950 bp, 24 predicted proteins | sample CNSS3metaG_FD_160074 | JGI IMG/M metagenome (GOLD analysis project Ga0214544, IMG submission 160074) | Root nodule microbial communities from cowpea collected in UCLA plant growth center, Los Angeles, California, USA - CNSS3 | ecosystem: Host-associated > Plants > Roots > Nodule | place: USA...
CACTGTTACTGTTTTACTACTGTTTATATAAGAAGATAGTAAGCAGAATACAAAGAGTCAAGGCCCAGTCCTAACCCTAACCCTAAAGAAAGGATCCCATACATGATAAATAAAATATTACATCTCATCAGAGACAACCATTGGAATCAAAGGGTTTTCACTTAAACAGGGATAATTCAAAGTATATGCATTACTATTTTTATAAGAAACAAGGGAAATGACAAGGGGGTAAAAATTGGGGACAGTGTCTTACCATATATTTTTTTTAAAGAAGTATATGAGATCAATATTGCAAGATGGTGGAGAAACTAACCAGTATGATACATGTGAGATACTTGCTAAGTGATTAAAATTGAGAAAGATGTCAGGGGTTATTTCTGATTGCGAATTACCTATGAAGTTCAAAGAGAAGTTTTATCATACTCCTGTATGACCAGGTATAATATCTTCATGAATGCTGGGTTTTAAAGGGACAAGAGAACAAGATAGGAGTTGCAAAACAGAATTTGTTGAGATGAATGTATGACTTAAAAAGAAATAGCAAGATAGATTGTGTATGTAGGGAGATATTATGACATCTATTGAGGAAAAGATGACAAAAAATTGGTTTAGGTGATTTAGATACAAGAAGAGGTCCCTGGAAACATCATTGACAAGGAGAGTAGATTGTTACATGGTTTTTAATCCTATTAAAAATGGTAAAGGGATACCAGAAAGAACATTTTTAGAAAACTAGTTTTAAACTTTGCTTACATAAAGGTTGATGTTTGTTTGTGTGAAGAAAGAAACAACAAATATTTTTACGTTTATAATTAAGTTTTGAAGAACCAACGTGAAAAATGATTTATAGGTTTAAAAGGTCAATATGTCTTTAAAAATTGATAGAGTAGACTTTGTAAAAATACAAAGGATAACACATGTGCAAAAATATAAAGTAGACTCTCCTAAAATTCAAAGGATAGACTATGCAGAAATATGTAGAGTAGACTCATTAAAATCATATTTAAAAGGGACCTCAGGTTGACTAATATTTCTGGGAATTTACTTTTTAATTAATTTTAATGTCATGTGATCCCTATGGCTAATTCACTTAGTGGGATTAGGGTATTGTTATAGAGTGTTCATTTTATAGTTTGGTTACAATTACAATTGTTATCAATCTGATATGGCCTTTGCAAGAATTATTATAAAAGAAAATGCAGCATGTAACTTTTACAATGACAAATAAAGAAAAGAGAAAGCTCTCAAGTTAGTCCTCCAATTGTAGATGTGTCACCACCACTGTATCTTTGAAACCTATGATGCAAAATACTAATTAGTTCCCCAAAGACTTGAAATATCATTATATTAATTTTCCAAAATATAATTTGCTATCAGATTTGTTGCTCAAAAAATCTAAAATATCACTATATTGATCTTTATGGTGAATTAAAGTAGTGATAAAAAGAAATTCTCTGAAGGCTAATATAGTAACAGATTTAATCTTGGATAGACTAATTTGGCAAGAATCTTTTGATGACAAATTGTTGACGAAAGTGAAATTTATGGGAATAGGTTGACAATCTATTTTTGTGAAGACTAATGTAATGTGGGGACATAATTTCAGAACAATAAATTAGTGTTTTCTCGAAAGAAGATATGAGTCATCTTGTTGATGACTGTTTTTGTTTATTTAGTTTTAGCTTTTCTTGAATGGATATAGTTTTGCGAGACTGCTCACTTGTTTATTTTATTTTAACTGCTTAACAATCAGTTAAATGATATCGTCTTACTAGAAGGCTCTTCATAAAATAATTTCTTATCATAAAACAGAAAAGTCATGCATTTTCTTGATTTTGGAAAGGCATGTTACAATTTTAGCATCCTGAAATTAATAGACACAGATTGGGATGGCTTAGAAACTTTACTACTTTGCGGGTTAGATCCACTGATACCATAGGATTTAATGTTTAGCAAATAATATCTTAAGCTTAATTCCTAAGGCAATGTAATAACTTAAAATCACATGAATAGAAAAAAAAGTCAGAGTAGAACTAGATATATTTCCTAGCTTGAAATGAAAGCAAAATAGGCACAAAATGTTGTTAGGTGCAATGTTAAGATTTTGATTCTCCCTCTGGTTTTCTTATCTTTAACTATTGTATTACACTATTTCAGGTCCCCTCGGCCAGTATTATTCTCCCGTTCATGTTCTTGTTGTACTTCTGAACTATGTATTTCTCCTCAAACTAAGAGACACTGGAAGACAAGAACAAAGTTGGTATTTATATCTATTTCATTTATACGGTATATGTCATAAATTTGAAAAGTTGGTCTGAAACAATTTTGCATGAACTAATAAACTCTGGTTACATAGTTTTGAACTTAAGGAATTTCATAAAAGAAATTTCTTTTGAATTATTCAACTGTTTTCTTGCCGCTGTTTATATTTTTTAACTTAAATGCTCTCGAATGTGTTACATGTTAATACAAAACTGGTTAGAAGCAAAACGTTTTTGAAGACTTCTTTTGTGCCTATTGTATTGCACAAGAAAAGCTTGTTCAGCGTGGAGAGATTTTTAATCATCCTTGATATTAGTAGGATGACGTAATTGCATGTTAAATTTTATAATCAAGGACTTTCTTCTCTCTTGTTATTACTAGATCATCAAAACTATCATTAAAATTGAAGACTGCTCCAATTACTTCAAAGTGTTTATCTCCACAACATAAAAATCAGTGGAGGATCTCTAAAAGGTTAGTTCCTTTCTGTTCCTTTTGTGTGTATATATTACATGTACCTTTTTTTCAAATATTCCTTACTCATGATAGTAAATGTTTTTTCATCCAATATATTATTCTTTAGGTATCAACGAATACATAAATTGATTTTTGAAGAGGATGGATTGCCTAATGGGGCTGAAGTAGCATATTATGCACGAGGACAGGTGGCTCATGTGTGAATTTCTTGTACAAATTATTAAAGTTCTGTTGCCCTGTTAACTGTTTCTTTGTGGTTTGCAGAAACTGCTTGAGGGTATCAAAACACGCTATGGAATTGTCTGTCGATGCTGCAACACTGAGGCATATTTTCTTGTCTTGTATCTTTGTGGGCTCACCCCAGTAATTTCTAATTTGTATAGATAATACTTTCAAATTTCATTTGTTAAATGTTATGCAGATCAGCCCCTCACAGTTTGAAGTCCATGCAGGCTGGGCTTCTCGCAGGAAACCGTGAGTTTTCTTCTTGCCAAGTTTCCAGGAGGGGGCTATGGTGTGAATTTGTTATTGTGTGGGGTGAATATTCACTGGTTTTTTTGAATTACTAGTACCTATGATTTTTAGTGGCAGTATAATGTTTTTTCTGCAGTTATGCATACATCTACACATCGAATGGGGTGTCACTCCACGAGTTAGCTATATTTCTCTCGAAAGATCACAAATGCACTACAAAGCAGAATGATTATGCATGTGTTGTTTGTTGGGATGGTGGAAATCTGTTGCTCTGTGATGGATGTCCAAGGGCATTTCATAAAGGTCAGATTTAAATGACAAAAAGTTGATAGAAAAATTATCTAGTTTTTATCGTTTGCTATCTGCATATTTCTTTAATGGAAGGTCTAGTGACACTCTTCCAGAAAATTTTCGATTACTAAAGTGAATGTTATGAACCAAAAGTAATGGTTTTAAATTTTGGAGGAACAAAAATCAAAGAAAAATGTTTTATAAGAACTAAAATTAAAATTCACTCATTTAACAAGAATGAAAATCTGTTATTTTAAAATTTAGAGAGAATTTTTTTAGGAAAAGAAATCAAAACTCTTATTTTGTAGGGACTAATCATATATAAGCCAATTATTGAGCTTCAATCAAATATTAGATGAATTTTCATGTTCATTACTGCTTACATTTTTATTTCATGATTTACTCATTTTTGAGCAGCAGTTATGAAGAATATTATTTCTCTTTGATAAATTACAACAGTGTCACATTGTATGTTCATTTATCTGTGATGATGTTTGGAAATGTACAGAATGTGCATCTGTATCAAGCATTCCCCGGGGTGAGTGGTACTGTCAAATTTGTCAACACACGTTTCTCAGAGAAAGGCCTGTGTTGTACAATGCTGATGCTGTGGCAGCTGGAAGGGTAGAAGGTGTTGATCCCATTGAGGAGATTGCCAAGAGATGCATTCGCATAGTAAAAGACATAGGAGCTGAGATTGGTGGATGTGTTTTATGCAGGTGATACTTGTATAGTATTGAAATGAATTATAACATAGAAGCAATATATGGAATTCACTTGGCTCTCACCTAACGTTGTATTTCTTAAAATTAGAATGGGCCATCATACTTTTACTTTGTATTAAAGTTCAATCATTAAGAGAAAGTTTTGTGCAGGAGTTCTGATTTCAGTAGATCAGGATTTGGTCCTCGTACAATTATAATCTGTGATCAGGTATGCATTGTAGTCCATTTTGTTTTGATAACCCAGTCTGTTAACGTGTAAAGTTATGTTTTCAAGTTCGAAGAAGTGTATGATCAACATTGATTTATGCTGGGTTCTTCAAGTGGTTGATTTGATTATACTGAACTAACTTCATTGTTTTTCATAAAATTCTTTCCTCCCCTTCTTGTTTGTAGTGTGAAAAGGAATATCATGTTGGTTGTTTGAGGGATCGTAAGATGGCATTTTTGAAGGTAATTGGCATCTCTTTATGCGTGGATACATTAGTTTGGACATCAACTTTAGCCTGTTGGACTTAATATGTGTGTAACAAATGACAGGAGTTGCCAGAAGGGGATTGGCTTTGTTGCAATGATTGCACCAGAATACATACTACTTTGGAGAATCTCCTGGTTACGGGGGCTGAGAGACTCCCTGAATCTCTTTTGGATGTTATAAAGAAGAAGCGTGTAGAAAGATGTTTAGAACCCCTTAATGAGATTGATGTAAGATGGAAACTTCTTAATGGAAAAGTTGCGTCTCCTGAAACTAGGCCATTGCTTTTGGAGGCAGTAGCCATGTTTAATGTAAGTTCTGTCTGTATGAGTTGCTTCATCACCATCATCATCATATCATTTGTAAGAGTGGCTTCACTATCATCATCATGGTCATATCATTTTCTTTATCTCTATTGTGATATCCTTCCTCTTATTTGGGTTTATGAAGGTGATAAGTTGATGATCTTGTTTGTTCTCCAGTGAATGGTTGAGCTGCTTTGCACTTTTATGATTTATGGCATTTTCTTCTTTTGCTAAATTGATTCTTCTTCATCACATGACTTCAGGGTGTGATTTAACAGTTGTTGATGTGTGTAAATCCGTTTGTAGGCAGGGTTGAAAAGTTTTGCCTTCAGCATAAATGCATGTTCATGAGTTAATGAGTTTATAGTAATTTCAATCCTGCCAAAGTTTCTGACTGATTTGTTTATGATTGTGTCAGACTTAGCTCTCTTACACCATTTCAATCACTTTATCTACAAAGTGAATTTTTTATCAATTAAACAATTGAATCATGATTATATATTTATCTTAACTGTTTGTATTAAATCTTATAAAAAGAAAATAAAAATATAATCAAACTGTTCTTGTTCTCGTAAATTAAAAAAAAAAAAGGTTAAATTTGATATCTATCAGTAAGCTATCAAATAATTTTGAATCAATAATGATTAAAAAATTTCACTCACTAGTAGGTTCTAAAATAAATTTATCCAATTATAAATGTAGTTGTCATAATGGTGCTATGCAGTGCTTAGACACACAGGGGAGTGATTATGGAGCACTTTTCCCTCACAGTATGCTGTCTCACTCCTTGTGAGAAACTCCAAAATAGTGCATCTTTATTTTTCATTGGGGAATCCTGTTTTGAGTTTTTCATAAGAGTATTAGAAAACTTAAGTTGTTGGAGTTTGGTTTTTAAGACGTCTCTTGCATGTTTCAGGAATGCTTTGATCCTATAGTTGATCCAGCTGCTGGACGTGACCTCATTCCTGCCATGGTTTATGGGTAAAATCATATTAGAACATTTGTTTACTTTTCAGTTCTCTTCAATTTTTTCTGTCTCACTAACTTCTCGTTCACATACAGAAGGAATTTGCAGACTCAAGATTTTGGAGGAATGTATTGTGCATTATTGATCGTCAAGTAAGAAGTGGCTGTATTTAGAATCTATTATTTCAAATGTTTCTTTTATAGCTGTTCATATTTTGTTTCCTTTGACATTGAAGTTCATCTGTGGTATCCGCGGGCATGCTTCGAATTTTTGGTGAGGACATTGCCGAACTCCCCATAGTTGCTACAAGATATAAGAACCGTGGGAAGGTGCGAGACCATGCTACTAACTTGATTGGCATTTCTTGGGATACCATTATGTCTCACCCACCCCCAACCTCATTTTCTTTTAAAATATTCCTGTGTGGATTTAAAAGCTACTATTTCTTCAAATGTTTGATTCGCCAAGCCTCCAATTACTTGACAAACTGAGCTATATCTCACAAGTTTTGATGTGTTAATTGACAATAGATGTAGTTCTGTGATCTGCACCACTGCGCTTTTTTTTTTTTCTAAACTAGGTTCTGTCTTGCTTCATAATTTCTTCTTGGAGCTGGGTCTGTAATTTTGATATATTGTTCTGTAGTGATGATCTAATTAGTGGGATAACCAGATAATGCTTCTGTTTTGTTTTGTTATGATCACTTTTGCCTATGTCTTAGTAGTGCACCACTTATAATTATATTATTAACTTACTCTTACAGGGCTACTTCCAAACACTTTTCTCGTGCATTGAGAGGCTGCTGGCTTTCTTGAAAGTGAAAAATCTTGTCCTACCGGCTGCGGAAGAAGCAGAATCTATATGGACAGAAAAATTCGGATTTAGCAAGATGAAACCCGATGAGGTATATGTTTCCCTCAACTACTTACAAGCTAGGAGCTAAGTTAACATTTTACCACTTCATTCTTGCCTATTTTCTTGTTTTACTTTGATCTACAACTGTGTTTCTTGTGGTTGATAATTTAGCTAGCTGCATCAATGGTGACAAGACTTGTCCCCAACTAATGATCGAAGTTTCATTTTATGTTGCAGCTTACCAACTATAGAATGAACTGCCATCAGATCATGGCATTTAAGGGGACAATAATGCTTCATAAAACGGTGCCTCGATGTCGCGTCATCAATACTTAATCATGAGTAATTCATATTCAAGAAAGCCTATCGTGAGAAGGGAAAACCCTAGCTTTCTCGTTTCCATATTTTTTTCATTCACTTGTTCTGTACATGTATCGACGTTAGCTTATTTGTAGCCATTCGTGAGCCTATACATGATATTCGTTTAACGTTTATAATGTCATTTTCCTATTTTTAAGTTTTAGTTACACTTTTTAGCATACTCGAATACTTGATTTTGGACATGTGCTTTGCTGCCAGTATGATTCAATGCTGTTTTACATAAATGAGCTGTTGCTAGAAACATTTTCCTTGACAAATTCCTAACACTTAACGTGTTTGAATGTACAAGAAAGAAAAGCTTTCTATAACATACTTTTTATAATTCAGTAATATTTATTTGAGATTGAAAATTTGAAATTTTTACTTATTTAACAAGTGCCCAATTTGTGTGCTTTTTTAGTAAATAATTAACCAATATTAGAAAATAACGGTTTCAATCCAAAATTTGTGATGGCATACCTCTAGCCATGGCAAAACACATTTAAGAAGAGTTATATGCATTTATCTAAGGTGAAACCAATTTTTTTTTTTAAGTCATAATGGAGTATCTTTATTATATCAAGAATATTTAGGTCTTGTATTAAGGATCAAATGTTGGTTTCTTTTTAGACCTTGTATTAAGAGTAAATTAGTGTAGGATTTTTGAACAATTTTCCTCAAGTTATAGAACAATATTTGCACTTAGCTTAAACTAATCTTGGAGATTAATTTTTAACCCTAACTTAGTGACTTAGTGGAGGGTGGCCCACATGAAACATGGTGGTCATATGACAAACATTTTGTGAAGAGTTTTCTTACAAAGGTAGTAGACATGTGTCATTTTTCTAGTAGAGAACTTTTCCTAAGGTGACTTTCAACAAGAGACTCTAGAAGTAAAAAGTTTTTGTAAAAGTTAGACGGTCATATGTCATGCTCTCATCCACCAAAATAGGATTTTTAGGGTTTTGATTTACTTAGGAGACACCTTCTTTCATAAATAGAAGTGTCTTACCCCTTATAAAAACCACTTGAGATATGTAATGTTATGCTACCAAAATAATTTGTCTCATCATACTTGTCTCTAAGTCATGGTAAGAGCATCCTAAGAGGTCCCTTTAGCCTTTTTCTCTAGAAGTGACACAACCTCTCTAAGAGCATCATCAACCACCTTCATCACATACCACCCCAAACCGAGAGCCATCTGTACCATTCACCTACCTTTTACGAACTCACCACCACTATAGCTATCATCTTGCTTTGGCCAACCTAGCTTGAGGAGGAGGTTATCATTTGGTATCAAAAGCTTTGGTTCTACAAGAGCTAAGTTTCTTGGTCCTTGCCTATCTTTGTGTTTTGGTTGTTGTCTATGTTTTGTTCCTTATTGCCTTCCATTTTTCATGTCCATATGTGCTTGTGTCCATGGTTCTACTTTGCTTTCTTCTTTGAACCATTCGATTTTTACCATTAGTTTTCCATATACATGTGTTGCTTGTGTGCTTTTATATTTTGTTAAGTCTTTCTTCACATATATGGTTCGATCATAATGTTGTGTTGGATCATTTTTATTTTTAAATTCATCCATATTCATCCATATTTTGATGTCATTTTCTCCTAGTTTGAGCTTTGCAAAAATCACAAAAGTATATGTTCAACTTGATTTTCAAAACTACACCATAACAATCTATTTGAGTGCTTTTACTATGCATTTTTTAGCTTAATCTTCTCATCAGATCATTTACAAGTTCTTAGAGTTAAGTTTATCTTATGTTTGTTTGAGTTTCATACTCTATTTTGATACTAGGTTTTTCTTCCATATTGTGTGTCTTGACTTTTGAGCCTCCAAAAGAGTTTTTCAAATCAGATTTGTGGTGTGTAGTGGTGATTATGTGCGCTAAAAACAAAAGAAAAGAGAAGAGACAAAAGGTACAAAAGCAAAAGCAAAAGCTAAAAAGCAAAAGTATGCAAGGGGCCACGATCATTAACTTATTTTGTGAACTTTTTATGTTGATTTTGTGGCGGTTTTCGCGCTTTTATTGCCACTATCCAACAACTTGATTTCATGCATTTGATGCTAAAATAGTATCCATAGTGCAAGTTAACTTGTTGCTTGTAAAAACAAGAAGTACCAAATTTTTACTCTAGTTATTTTTTGTTTTTGTGATATGTTCTAGTGCCTTTCTTTAAGTGTTTCTTTTTAGTGCCTAACATTTATTCTTAAGCTTTATTTTCTTGATTGTCTTGTTCAACACTCTTGGTTTTTGGAGTAGGAACTTCTTTGGAGAAAACTGAACCTAAAAATAATATGTTGGGGGAGTGGAGACCTCTTTGTACCTTGAAGCCTTGAGGAGGAGACAAAGAGAGAAGGAATAAAACACCTTGAAGAGGAACAAATACTAATTTGATTGTATTTCAACTTTTGAGTTGTAAAATTGAATTATTTTTGAAATTGTAGTTCATAGCCTACTTAGGTGTCTTAAAGGAGTCTTTGATACTCAATCTCTCATCTCCTAAGTAGAACCTTTTTATCATAATGCAAAAAGTTTTTAGTTGGTAAGGGTTTGAACTTTCAAAGTGCCTTACAACCAAAACATTATAATTTATAATTTATATTTTATATTTTATAGTTTATAATACACCGTTCATAATCTACAACTTAAAACCTACAATTTACGATCTATAATCTACAACCTATAATCTATAATCTATAATCTATAATCTATAATTTCTAATCTATAATTTGTAATTATTATATATAATTCATAATTTATAATTTATAATTTGATGAAAATAAAAAATAACATGTGGATCACATCGCAAGTAAAAAAATAATTAGTATTAGTTTTTTACATTGTCAAACTTTGTATTCTATGTCTTATTATAGTTTAACAACATAAATGTGATTATAAGAAAATTTTATTCAAATAAGGAAAATAAAAAAATAGAATGTCACACTAAATTAAGATAAATTATACTTATAATGAAATATATATATATATATATATATATATATATATATATATATATATATATGAATGAATGTAAAGTATTAAATCATTTAAAAAAAAGTCAGAATTATCTACAGATAATTACATATAAATTAAAATATATAGATAAATTTAGCTTCACACAAAATATTTCTTATTATTTCTTGTATGAAAAACATGAGAATGTACACCAAATAAAATAAAGCAATATGATGTAAGAAAATAAAGCAATATGAAGTAAGGTTTAGTAATCAAATTCCTCATCCAAAAAAGCTTTTAAAACTCATTAGTTATTTTTAGAAGTCCTTGCTTTAGAAGATTTAATAATAACTTTTTTTGTTATTTATTTCGGTAGGGTTTCCTAATTAATCTGACTTATCATTCTTTTTAATATTCGAATCCTTTTCCTCATCAAGAATATAAGTCCACTTGGAAAATAATTTCAATTCTTCCGTAAAACGAGTTTGCTTAAACGTCAAAGAAGTAAGAACCATCTCATAATTAGTAAGCGGTGAATCTAATTGTTGTAGACCATGTAAACTACTAAAATTGGAAGTGACATCTTCCAAAGAAAACATACTAACTAAGAAATGAGACTTTACTAACATACAACCATTTGAAATATCTAGATTATTAAGAGAAGAATATCCATTCTTAATACAAATATTATCACGATTAACCATCATGAACTTAGGATATGACTGAGTAACAGACGACACTACAACAAATTGTATTGTAATAAATTGGACCATAAAAAACTAACCATAGTAGGAGGTTGGTGGACCACAATGTGCTGCACTACAGGGCTACACCACATGCTTCATAACAGGTTGCACTACAGGTTGAATGTTGAACCTCAGGATGCACCAATCTCTAAGGCATCGTAGATTGCAACGCCATAATAGATTGAATCACAAGAACCGAGTATTGAGAAGTAGTATTACCCTTAATATCGTCTTGTGCAGAATTTTTTTAAATTTCTTTTAAAATTACATTATTATAAGATAACAAAAAAAAATGTTAATTTGGGATCATCTATTTTTAGTATGAAAATAGTTGCTTTGTTAAGGACATTTTTAACAACGAAGCATTGGTGTGATGGTAGTGATGATTGTCAGCAGAGGTAGATGAGGAAACTAAGTTAACAGCGATGGTTGTTAGCTGAGGTAGATGAGAAAACTAAGTTAATGTTGGAGTGCCTTAAAACCAGGTCTACAAAGCTTTTCTCCTCTTATCCTTCTCATCCGTTCAATGTTATATATATTTTGAGAAATTTTTATTATTAAATGTTACTGCAAAAGAAAATTTTGGATGAAAAGTTATGTCACTACCGAGATGTATCATTAATTAAATATTACTGATAGATATAGATTACTGGTTATATGTAATTGGTTATAGATATAGTTATTTATAAAAGTTTATCGGTCCATCATATTATATATGGAAATATCTAGCTATATTTATTAAATGATTGTAATTTTTTTCATAAATTTATCGAAATAGGTAAATTTTAGACTTTTTATAGAGATGGGTAAGTTGTATTTGAAAAAGACGATTTTAAAATAAAAAAATTAGTGTTTCTAAACACAGTTTTATTGAACATTTTCACGCTGAAATCATGCTCTGAATTGGACTTCAACACTAATGTATTTCTTAACATATTATTAGGTAAGTTTCAATTGTCATCGGCTTCAACTCAGATCCTTTCATGGTGATAATTAATTGTGTGAACATAGATAAATCTAGAAGTGTGAGCTCCACAAATCAATAATTTTTTCACCACTAACTGTGGATAAACAATTTAATTCTTATATTTAGGTTCTTGATTCATTTTTCTTTTTATATTGTTTTTAATTCAATTAAATTTATTTTTTTAAAGTATTTCAAAATTTAGGTGTGTCAGATATTAAAATTTAAATCATTTTTATTTAAAATGTATCACGTGTCAAAATAGAAGGCTTTCATATATAAGATGATTATATCTTGACACATGATAAACTTAAATTTTAACACGATATTAAATTAATTCAAAAAAATATTGAGTCTTTTTATAAAAATAAAGACTTAATTGTGTAATAAACAAAAAGAAATCAACAATCATACATTTTCTTCTCCATGAAATGTATAAGTGGAATTGATTACTGGCCGCCTAAGCCATGTTTCGATGACAATGAAATTTGTGCATTTCCATCCATGAGATTCCTAAAGTCTTCAAGAGAGGAATTAAGCACCAGTTACATTTCAAAGCTATGATGGAGTTCTTAAAGATGATGAGCATTAACTTGAAGATGAGTTTTCTTCACAGTATTTCTTTGTAACATCTCATAAGAATAATGGAACCATCCTTATGATAGTATCTCCTACTACTCTCACCACCTAACAATTCTCCTCTACATGAGTATCAATAGCTAATAGTGTTCAGGATAACTTCACAAAAATGAATTAGTCATCACCTCAAGGCACACGTATTGAAACACAACCAATGGGATTTCCTCCCTGGAAATACCCTACAAGATCTCATTTCATACTTTCATTTCATTTATAAATCAAGAACTTTTAATTCACATTTATACAACGTTCAAAGTATATAAAATCACACCCAAGAACAACACTGACAACACCCAACGGTATCAGAACAGTGCCCAACATTGATGTCCTAAGAGCTTGGCGCTCAGCGATGGCGCTCAGTGCAATTCTCCTCGCAAAAATTGGCGCTCAACGTTAACGCTCAACGCCCAACCTCTCATAAAAAATGGCATTTAACGTCACTATTAGCACTCAACACATTTAGCACCCAGCGTCGCCCTACTATCGCTCAACGCTACACCAGTATTCAAAGAATAAAATTTGTGATCTGAGAAACTTAAGACCTGATTAATTGCTCAATTTGTTACTGCTCTAAATATTCTAGCTCAAAATAGTTTCATCAGGAATGAAGTAAGTACCAACTTGTTTAATTACTCAAAATTCAGTCATCTAAATCACATATCAAAGCAAACAATCAACAAAAGATTATCAACTAGTCATACTCACATAAAAATCATATTCATAATTCAATCAAGGACCAAAATCATAGATAATCAGCAACACAAGATCAAGACAACCTCTCTTTGAATAAAACTAGTGAAAACACATGTTTTCAATTTTTTTATGATAACAAAAAATAATATAATTATAAAAATAAAAAAAATATAAATATAAATGGTTTAAACAATTTTTTATAAATAATTTTTATTTATTTTATAAGTTATATTTTATTATAAATAATTATTTTAATTTAAAAATAATTAAAATTAAAACATAAAATTGAATTAAAAAATAATTAAATTTATAAAATTAATCGCTTAAAGAGTAAAATTAATAAATAATTACTTAATAAAGACTGAATTTTGAAATAAAAATAATAAGTTCATCTTTATATATTAGTGTAGATAAGTTAGTTTTCAGACTAACTTTTACAACTTCAATAAGTTAAAAAAATAATAAAAATTAAAATAATTCTAAGCTGCACGATTTTTAAAAATTAAAGAAAAAAAGTTAAAAGGTCACGCATTGAACATACACATAAAATATAATTTAAAATAAATAAAAATCATGTACACCCTTTTTAAAATAAATAAAAGAGAAGAAAACGCGTTTAAGATTTCTCCTCATTTTGAAATATCTTTCCAAGAACAACTTAGTGATTTACTTAAAAAATTTAAAATTTGACCTGTTGTAAATTTGTGAAAGAATTACACCCATTTGATAAATATGATAAAATATGGGTTAAATATTTTTTTCCCTTAACTTTAGTAAGAATTATAATTAGTCGATCTTCGAAACTTTGATTTAATTTAGTCTTTTAATTTTAGAAATGCATTGTTTTAGTTATTTAACAAAATTTTGTTAGTTTATTTGATGATTCAAATGTATTTCATGATAACATTTGAGTTGTTTATACCATTTGACATATTTTTGCTTTAATATTAGATGAAAAATGAGTTTGAAACATCCAATAGACTTAACAAAATTTAATTATAATGACTAAATTCAAACATTTTAAAGTTGAGAAATTAAATTAAATTAAAATTTTTAACCCGAAAAAATATCTATCGATAAGGAGTATGAATAAGGAGTATATGTATTTTTTTCATATAAGACTAACGCACGCAAATTCTTTTTGAAACTGTCTGTATGTAACATTGGTCAAACTGTCGGTAGAAATTATCAGCTAGGTAATGAATGCATCAAATATCCATCAATAGGTTTGTTGATGAAAAAAAATGGCAATAACTTTGTCAGTAATATGTAGTTTCATTAAAAAAATAATATTTTTGTTTGATAATCCAATTTTCTTTTTTATTAATGTATGATGAAAATTCTTATCGAATTTTCACATCAAATTTAAAACAATCATTCAACACTTCATTAAACCTATTATAAAAAGATTCTCCTCATACATCATAACCAAACTCTACAATGAATGTTTTCTATAAATATTGCAACAACATCATTAAGTTAGTTATGTCCCCTCCTACCATAAGAGTTCTCTTTAGGTCAGTTGTACACTGAAAAAAAAAATAAAACAGATTGTAATAGATATAAATGTCTATGGTATTAGGTTCAAAGTCCCCTATAATTCAAATAATATATATATATATATATATATATATATATATATATATATATATATATATTACTGTACAGATTTTATTAAGGTCATCAAACTGACTACAACTTCTGAACTCTTTCTAGTCTCTAAATAAAAGAAAGAAAGAAATAAGGGTAACTTTGTTTTTTCCAGTGCCTAAAGAAGTTCCAAGTAACACTGGAACAATCACATGATACTTATACTAATATGTAGAATATCAAAATTAATAATATATGTAAATAACATATCTTTTCCTATCGGTTGTTTTAAGAATAATGAGCTCCTCTTATACTACAATATATGAGCTTTTTATCAATGTGGGAGTAATTTGGTTATGAAATTACAAAAATGATGTATTTTTTTTAAATGGGTTAAATGTGTTTTCTGTTCTTTAATTTTAAGTCAAAATTAGAATTAGTCTCTTTTCGAAACTTTGACCCAATTTAGTCCCTCAACTTCAAAATTGCATGAGTTTAGTCTTTTTAACCAAATTTTGTTAAGTTTATTTGACGTTTCAAATGCGTTTCATGATAGTTTCTTAGCTAATAATGAAGCAAAAATGTGACAAACGGTGTAAACCTCTCAAATGCTATAATGAAATGTGTTTGAAACGTTAAATAAATTTAACAAAATTTGCTTGAAAGGACTAAATTCACGCAGTTCTGAAGTTGAAGGACTAAATTGGGCCAAAGATTCGAGGAATGACTAATTCTAATTTTCACTAAAAGTTGAAGGACCAAAAACATATTTAATCCTTTTAAAATTGAAGTTGGTAATGTAAGACCCACTTTTCTGATCTTTTATTAAAGGGTAGGGCCTTAACTTTTGGGCCTAAGGGCTGGTCCACAGGGTACCCAAAACTCCTAAACCAGCCTTATTCCTCTCATTCTCTGCACCTATCAAAAAAACAACAGTCTCACTCTCTCTTCTCCCTCCAACAGAGCTCTGCTAGGGTTTGGCTCCCATTCTTTGTTGAGCTAGGAGAACTCCATTTATTACACGTAAGTCAATCCCCAACTAATACTTCCTCTTTTCTAGCTCTGTTGTTGCAGTTCCAACTAGAGCTCTTTTAGTAATCTCGTTTTCTGTTCTAGGTCAGTATTCCAGCTTGCAAATCAGTTCTTGGATCTGTAGTAATCCTCTAATGTGTGCTTGTACCTTCCGCTAGCATTCGTCTAGGTAAGGGAAGCTAGAACCCTCTTGTTTGGTGTGATGGTTGTTATCTTGCGTGTGTTTCATGATTTTTGAGCTTATATGTTGCTATGAACGTATGGTATGGTTGGCATTATTGTTTGGATGTGAAAATATGGCTGTTGCAGGATGAACAGTGGCGAGACCTGACACTCTCGCCCAGGCGACCCAGCCTCGCCTAGGCGAGACTGGCAGAAACAGACCAAAACTCGCGCTCGAGCTCTCGCACAGGCGGAGAGTTTTCGTTTGAGCGAGACACCATCTCGCTCAGGCGAGAAAGGCTCACCTAAGCGAGGACGCGTGGGGGCTTGAGGTATGTGCTACATGGATAGCTCAAGCGAGGAGGCTCTTTTTGGGCAAGGGGTATTCTCGCTCAGGTGAGTAGCGGCTCGCTTAAGCGAGAATCCCGGGATTATAACACCCCTCCAACTGAGAGTATGTCAGGTCTGCAGCCCAATACACCCCAACCCCTCACCCCGGGATTCCCTCATCGCAGGTGGGTTGTTGCCAGTGGGTATCGAACCCCAAACCTGACCTTTAACACCCTCCCAACTGGAGAGATGTCACCAGTTGTGCTGAGCAACTGGTGACATCTCTCCAGTTGGGAGGGTGTTAAAGGTCAGGTTTGGGGTTCGATACCCACTGGCAACAACCCACCTGCGATGAGGGAATCCCGGGGTGAGGGATTGGGGTGTATTGGGCTGCAGACCTGACATGCTCTCAGTTGGAGGGGTGTTACAAGTCTCGCAGGGTTCCCTGATGACAGTCTCGCCTAAGCGAGACCCTGTGACTTGGGCGATACTGGCACGAGAGTTCACTATAGAACTGTTCCTTTCATGTTTGTTTGGCTTAGTATGCTTTACCTTAAGTTCGAACTGTATGAATTGAGTGACCTTGTATGAATGAGATGGAAATTGTGATTCATGAGTTTTGGCATGATGTGAACATGATGTTTGTATGGGATTGGTTCACAGAATTTAACATGATGAGTTGGTTATGGAGTGGATATGAAATATGGAGGGATTCATGGAAAATGAATGATGTTCCTTGGCATTGTATTGGCATGATGTACGATTCTATTTTCATGGCTTTGGGAATGATGAGTTGTGGTTGACTAAATATGAGATACGAATGAGCGATGATTACAAAGATTGATATGATATTGACATGTGTGGTGAATATTTCATGATTGATTGAATATGTATAGTATGTGGTCAGTACATAAATCCTTGGGATCCCTAGGTGAGATTTCAGGGTAGTGCTTCAGTGGTTGGGACGTAATTTCATGGCCCCTGTTAGTGGGTGTCCATGGTGGTGCCCCATCTATATAATTTGGTAAGGATTCAAGGTAAGGATTGCATCCTGACACTCTAAGGAGTCAATTAGTCTCACTTAGAGCGGACTGACTCCTGTGGTGAGAGTAGCAGGAGGCTTGAAATTCATTAAGGGCTAACCTTGTGTGAGAGTGAATTGATTCATTGCAACACTTGTAACACTTGTAACACATAGCTCGGGGGTGAGCAGAGGTATCCACCACAAGTGCGAGCATCCGCTGAATCCGACCAGATTATATGTATCCGGATGAGTCGAGTCGAGTCTTAGTGTATTTATTGGGAGGTCATAACGTGCTTGGATTATGTATGTATATTGGACTGTGAAAGTGTATCTGAATGCATGATAAAATCTTTTGGCTCTAACTTACCCTTTGCTTGTTTGATTGCTTTGTATGTTGATCTTCTACTTTTGCGATGATCATCAATTTATTGATAGGAGCAGATGCGAGAGGTACTCTAGGTCGACAAGGAAGAAATGAAAGATAGTTCTGCTGCATAGTCTACCTGGGCTGGATTTCACGTTCTATTTTGGGCTTTTTCTTTAAGGTTGTGGCACATGTACTTGTCGATCCTTTTAAATTCTCATCTGATTCTATCAACTTTATATCTTGATTCTTTTTGGCACTGTGGTGTGCCTTGGTTATCGTAAGGAGTGGTGTTTAAACTCTAGGACTGCGCTTCTGTATTATCCTGTGTAACACTTCCTTTAATTATGACTATAAATTAAATGGGGTGTTACATTAATGGTATCAGAGCAGTTCGTCCTTAGGATGACCTGAGGTTGTGGGTTTGTCATGCCTCGCGGGCGTGAGTAGTCATGTCTAGTCAAGTGTGTCAATAAAACCAAAAGTTTTAAGAACAGAAAAACGCCTTGATAAAGTAATAAGAGTGCACACTCATGACTAGATTAAAGGTTGTTTTTCCTTTCTTAATTCTAATGGTTTGGGGAAAGAATGATGACAGACAAAGGGATTGGTTGTCTGTAAGTGATAGGGTGTTGCTTTGTATGATCTAGTTTCTCTTGCTGCACCTCTGTGCTTTGTATCTAGTGTCTACGAAGATAAGGGAATGCAGATTCCATGTCAACTTGACCTACTTACCTTTACAAGTTTTGGATGAGGTCTCTAAGACAACTTCTTGCCTCAAAGATAGAAAGTTGGTGTGTGATGTATACCGTTGAGCAAGGAAAACTAAGTTTGGGTTAATAGTTTGAGAAAAGATGTTGGATCTTAGCAACGATTGGACTAAGAGAGCTTCAAAGACAAGTTTGGGATCAAATATAGAGGTTAGAACATATGGGAGATATCGATGCATGCAAGTGTAACAACGTTTGAGAAAAATCAACTTGGTTCTACATTTCGATAATACCGGGATTCAGAGTTCTACAAATATATGTAATGTTAAGAGAAGTGTCATTAGATATGGTCATATGGCCACATCTAGTGTTTTGCTGGATTAGAGGAAGAGAAGCAATTGGCAAAATCCTGGGTTGCAGAAAATAATGAAATTGCTTGGCATCGAGCAAGCTGAGAAAGATAAAGACCATGGGGTGTAAAAAGACGACAAATCTCTAGTTGAAGGCTAAGATGGAGCAGAGCTTACGGATCAGTCAAGTGAGACGATGTTTCCTAAGAAAAGGGAAAAATAATATGTGGATAAAAATGAAGTGGCATAAAGGTTTCGTACTAGGTTGGATAGTTGGAAGGAGATGATTGGTCTTTGGAGTTGATAGAAGGATGTTTTAAGGAAAAGTAGTTCACATGAGCAGAACAATTGACCTTGGGCTGAGACTAAGAAACCTAAGTGTTGGATCTTGTAGGAATGACAAGAGCTAGTGGGGGCAAAATACGCTAAAGAATGAAAGGAGAAGAAAAGTCTGAAGAAATTGAAATGGTGTATACGATGGTGCTGGAGTGATTAATGCAAATGATCAAATTCGAGGATACAAGATATAAAAGTGGTGCTAGGGATGTGAGTTTGGTTTTGTTTGGGATCGTATACCTCTTGGTGTCGGCCATATGGTAGAGGAGTCATGGGTGCCTACGAGAGGGAGTTGGGGTTGAGATAGTGGTTTGCTACAATGGCGGCCAAGTGAAGTTTACTTGGGTGTGTTTCATGTTTCATGGTAACCAAAGGATTTAAATTCAAAGCCAATTTGAATTGTTTCCTTTGAAAGGTTGGGACATAATCTCAAGGGTGAATTGGTTATTTTCTTAATCTCATTCTTAGGAGACTTGATCCCCAACGAAGGTATCCTTTGATTTAAGAGACAAGTCAGTAGTTGTGTAACAAGTGTGGATCAAGTTGAAAGATAAGGGCAGGGTGTCATGTGAATCAGAGTTATACGACAAAGGCAAGCGAAAAATAGATGCAGGGAAGCTCAGTGGTAAAAGAGTTATAGATTTATTCTCAAGTAAATATTAGAATTTTCGCTTTGGAGTGGTGAAGTTCACTTTTGCATTTGAGTCTGAAGTCGAACTTATGCTAATAGCTTCTAATTTGAGGATATATGTTGGGATTGTGAAGTAAGAGAAACAAGGGAAAGAGTTGTTGAAGGCATAATGGCATAAACTCAATATAATCACTAGGATGACCGCAAGTTTGGTGAATCTTTAGAAAGAAGTTGTGGTGTGTCAAGTCGTTCAAGAAGAGTATTGACTAAGATTGGAGTGACTAATAAGGAATATGGTTTTAAAAGGATAGATACATTGTTGAGAAAATGGAACGCTAAGGCTATCAAAAGAAGAGTTTAAAGGGTTCTTCAAGTTTTATAAGGGTCTTGAGGAAGGTTTCTCAACGGCGATTGTTTCCTTGTCATGGCGGACATGAAAGGATCATTATTTTGAGTAAACAAACAAGTAACCTTATGTATGGATCAGAGTAGCGCAGTAGGGTGGTGGTAGGTGATGCTTAGAAATGGTAAGAGGTGCGTGAGAAGAACTATCTTACTCATGACCTAGTGATTACCACGAAGACCGATTCTTTAAAAATACCAAAGGTTTCGATCTTGTGTGTATCAGGTAAAAGTGTACGATGATCATTCAGAATTGGAAGTGTAGGATTGCATAAAGGAAGTTGGACCAAGGAAATGAGGGGTGGTTGAATTATGTTTTCAAGTTAGGGTACCAAACTAGAAGTAGGGAAGTAAGAGTCGGTGTTCATTTCTAGGAGAGAATTCAAGATTTAGGCTCTGGCAAGGTAAGAGTAAAAGTTGGTGGAGAAGTTAGTGTCTAAGTTGGGAGGAGAAGAGGTGAATAGATTTCAGTGGTTAAGTCATTCGACTAGTACAAAGGAGTTTCTCAAAAGAGGTCGGGAGAAAAGACAAATCGGGCAATCTTAGTTGGAGGTGTATTGTAAAGTTGATTGGTACAAATCAAACTAGAGACTTGAAGTCAGTGAGAGTTATGGTTCTGAGGTTTCTGTAAAATGATGGTTTCAGGTTAGGGGATTAAAGGTGAAGGTAGGACGCCAAAATGATATGGGGAAGGAAACCGTTGAAGGTTTTAAATTGAAAATGGAACAACTCGGTAGTGAACTTGTTGCCTTGGTTGGAGCCAGTAAAGGAAGCAAGAGGTATGAGTGTCGTTATACATAAAAGTGGTCAAAAGTGTTGATGATGGGGCAGTAGGCCAGAACCCAAGAGTGATCAAGTCAGTGGAGTGATGCTTAAAGGAGAGAACAAGGTGATGGGAAGTGATAATGAACATGCTTTAGTTTGAGATTTGAAGTCGTCTGAGACTTTGATAAAAACCTACGGAAGGTAGTGGAGAGCATATGGTAGGCGAGTCAGTATATCAGATACAGATTGGTTGGACAGGTACGAAGGAGCATTCCAATTATAAGGTTGCAGGTTGGAAGTTACTTCGAGAGTAGTGGTTAAACCAACCTACACAGTTGAACACATATTGCTTAGCATAGAGGCAAAGTTTCCATGTGACTATAGGTGTGGGAATCATCAAATCTGTCAAGTCTAAGTAGTGGTTGTCGGAGAAAATGAGGAAAACATAGTTATCATCCTATTCCATCGGTGAATTTTCGAGGTCGAAAATTGTTGTTGTTGGGGAGAATGTAAGACCCACTTTTCTGGTCTTATGTTAAAGGGCAAGGCCTTAACTTTTGGGCCTAAGGGCTGGCCCATAGGGTACCCAAAACCCCTAAACCAGCCTTATTCCTCTCATTCTATGCACCTATCAGAAAAACAACAGTCTCACTCTCTCTTCTCCCTCCAATAGAGCTCTGCTAGGGTTTGGCTCCCATTCTTTGTTGAGTTAGGAGAACTCCATTTATTACACGTAAGTCAATCCCCAACTAATACTTCCTCTTTTCTAGCTCTGTTGTTGCAGTTCCAACTAGAGCTATTTTAGTAATCTCGTTTTCTGTTCTAGTGTCAGTATTCCAGCTTGCAAATTAGTTCTTGGATCTGTAGTAATCCTCTAATGTGTGCTTGTACCTTCCGCTAGCATTCGTCCAGGTAAGGGAAGCTAGAACCCTCTTGTTTGGTGTGATGGTTATTATCTTGCGTGTGTTTCGTGATTTTTGAGCTTATATGTTGCTATGAACGTATGGTATGGTTGGCATTATTGTTTGGATGTGAAAATATGGCTGTTGCAGGATGAACAGTGGCGAGACCCGACACTCTCGCCCAGGCGAGACTTGTAGAAACAGACCTAAACTCGTGCTCGAGCTCTCGCGCAGGCGGAGAGTTTTCGTTTGAGCGAGACACCATCTCGCTCAGGCAAGAGAGGCTCGCCTAAGCGAGGACGCGTGGGGGCTTAAGGTATGTGCTGCATGGGTAGCTCAAGCGAGGAGGATCTTTTTGGGCGAGGGGTATTCTCGCTCAGGCGAGTAGTGGCTCGCTTAAGCGAGAATCCGCAAGTCTCGCAGGGTTCCCTGATGACAGTCTCGCCTAAGTGAGACCCTGTGGCTTGGGTGAGACTGGCACGGGACTTCACTATAGAACTGTTCCTTTCATGTTTGTTTGGCTTAGTATGCTTTACCTTCAGTTCGAATTGTATGAATTGAGTGACCTTGTATGAATGAGATGGAAATTATGATTCATGAGTTTTGGCATGATGTGAGCATGATGTTTGTATGGGATTGGTTCACAGAATTTAACATGATGAGTTGGTTATGGAGTGGATATGAAATATGGAGGGATTCATGGAGTGGATATGAAATATGAGATACGAATGAGGGATGATTACGAAGATTGATATGATATTGACATGTGTGGTGAATATTTCATGATTGATTGAATATGTATAGTATGTGGTCAGTACATAAATCCTTGGGATCCCTAGGTGAGATTCCAAGGTAGTGCTTCAGTGGTCGGGACGTAATTCCATGGTCCTTGTTAGTGGGTGTCCATGGTGATGCCCCATCTATATAATTTGGTAAGGATTGCATCTTGACACTCTAAGGAGTCGGTTAGTCTCACTTAGAGCGGACTGACTCTTGTGGTGAGAGTAGCAGGAGGCTTGTAATTCATTAAGGACTAACCTTGTGTGTGAGTGAATTGATTCATTGCAACACTTGTAACACTTGTAACACATAGCTCGGGGGTGAACAGCTCGGGGGTGAGCAGAGGTATCCACCACAAGTGCGGGCATCCGCTGAATCCGACTAGATTATATGTATCCGGATGAGTCAAGTCGAGTCTTAGTGTATTGATTGGGAGGTCATAACGTGCTTGGATGATGTATGTATATTGGACTGTGAAAGTGTATATCAATGCATGATAAAATCTTTTTGGCTCTAGCTTACCCTTTGCTTGTTTGATTGCTTTGTATGTTGATCTTCTACTTTTGCGATGATCATTAATTTATTGATGGGAGCAGATGCGAGAGGTACTCGAGGTCGACAAGGAAGAAATGAGAGATGGTTCTGCTGCATAGTCTACCTGGGCTGGATTTCACGTTCTATTTTGGGCTTTTTCTTTAGGGCTGTGGCCCATGTACTTGTCGGTCCTTTTAAATTCCCATCTGATTCTATCAACTTTATATCTTGATTCTTTTTGGCACTGTGGTGTGTCTTGGTTATCGTAAGGAGTGGTGTTTAAACTCTAGGACTGCGCTTCTGTATTATCCTGTGTAACGCTTCCTCTAATTATGACAATAAATTAAATGGGGTGTTACAGGTAAAGTCGATGCCATAACGAAAAAGTAGTGTATGTAACAATTTCATTGTAATTAACATTTAGTTGTTTCAACATTGAGCAACTTCTTTGTATAATATAAAATTATTGCATATGTTGAGACAACTTTTTTTTGTTGAAGTATAATAATTTTTTTATGTTTGAGAATAAAATCGTGTCGGATTGGTACGAATTCAGTATTATTTGAATTGTGTTGAAATCGTGATAGGATTACACGTTGTTTTGAATTGAAATGAAGTTATGACAAAACTGTACACGACTTCCTTATTATTTTAAAAGTAACATTATTTTCGTAATTTCAGAATCAAATTATCTTGTACATTAATAAAAAAGTTACAATATGTAGTAGTTCACTAACATCCATCGTTGGTTTAGGTGGAAAATTTGATAGAAGATTCATGCACGTTCTTTATAATTAGTAATGACATTTATCCGTAATTTAGTAATTATGATTAAATTTTGAACATAATATCAAATGTACATAAAATTGTTATCCTGAGGGGAAAAAAACCAAAAGGACTTGGGAGGTTTGGAAAGGCTAATGGTAACCCTAGAAAAAAATTTGATATCTTTAATTTAATTTCTTCATTTTTTCATTTTGACATATCTCTGATATGTTGATATTCTTGGTTGTTGCACATTTTTGGAATCAAGATCTCCATGCCTACCTTGTGGGTCATAAGCTCCCACATTGTTAGATGTAGCAGTAGTTCCTAGTTTAAAGTCCATAATTACGTGATAAGCTAGTGTGACTTGTATAAGACATGAAAGCTAAATTGAATTGGAGTCATAATGTAGGATTTTTACTCTATCAATCCAAATTTCACAAGATTATTTCAGTCTACTAACGTATTTGGCCAATATGTTTGGCCAAATTTCTATTAACTCTCGTGTACGTTTCTTTCCATTAAACAAATAATACTTCGTATATTTGGAAGTTAAGCTGAAACTTTTGTCAACAGTTGGAATGCCCTCAAGATTTCACCTGAGTGTCCTCTAATGTGATTAAGGTGCAACGCCGTCTGACAAGCTAACGTCATAGTAAATTAAGTAGTTTTGTAATAATTGTAAACAAATCAAAAATCAAATTTAAAAATCAGTTGGATCGTGATTAGAATGACTCTAATCACATGCCCATGTAGAAAACTATAAATACAAGTCAAAGATATATTTGTTTGGACTTTTTTTCTCACATTTATTATAACATTTATTTGTTGAGACTTTTTCTCTCACATTTATTTTAGCATTTATTGCTACTATTGATCGAACCATTGCTGACTTAAGCATCAAAACCTCTTTAGCATCGATCCGTGGGACAATCGAACAAACAATAGGAGGACCAAACGGATGACCATAGTGAAGAGTTGAAGACCAAACAAAGTGTTTTAGTAGACACTCAATCCTTACACTCGAAACAATATGTTTAATAATTAGTTAATTTGCAATTAATCTTTGTATATGGGTGGTTACTTGAAATTAAGAAGAGACACATGGTAGTTCCTAAAATTAAAGAAAAAACTCATCATTACAATCCAAAAAGTATATATGATTTAGGGATGGCAAAAATATTCGTACTCATGAAAATCTGCGGATAAAATCCACAATAAATAGTAGGTAGTCATGTATATTTATTACCCGCGGATGACGAGTAGTGGGTATTTTAAAACCCGGTTATAAACTGACAGGTGCAAGTATCATATTATCCGTACTCGCGAGTATTCATTACAAAAAAATTTAAATTTAAAATTTAAATTATATTTTATTAAGTTAAATTTAATTAAAATTATATTTTATTAGATTAAATATAATTAAAATTAAAATTAAAATTTTATTTATATTTAATTTTATTTATATTTTTGTCTAATTTTATTTAAATTTTATTTTAAAAATTTATAAAATATCTTTTCTTAAATATTTATCAGTACCTACGTGTATTCGCAAAATTTTTGAAATGGATACTCGACGAATAAGATAATAGGTAACAAATGGAATTTTTTTATTGTAGATAGACATTATCTGTATTTGATTCAACCATTGTCATTCCTAATATGGTTGATGGAGAAATTAAACGTGATTTATTTACAACCATCATTACACTTATAAAAATGACATGTCTCCGTTAGAATTTCTTCATATGAATTCTAAACTTTATAGTTCCATCCAATATGTGTTTACTTGCGTCTCTTGAATTGTAAAATGTTATAAGAAAATAAAAAAGTATTTTATGATCTAAAAGTTTTTCAAGATTAAGAGCTTTTATTTCTTCTTCTAATTCGGCCTTTGTGAATCTTCAAAAAATTTTCTTAAAATATTTTTCTTTATTTTTTTCTTTATCATGCTTCTTTTATTTATCCTTAAAGATTTTTTTCTCCTTTTTCATTATATTCCTCTCCAATCTTATTTATATCAAAATATGTATATATTTTTTTTATCAGGAAGAACACGTACATTAATAAGAAGTAATTGGGTTACCTCAATCCATAAACAATAATAATAAAAAAAATAAAATAAAATAAAATAAAATGCTATGACTTTTTCTCATCATTCTCTACATAGAGTAGTATCTCACAATCATCACAAAAGAATATAAACAAAAATTACAAATAAAAAACAAATCTTTCATGACTATATTTTGAATACAAAGCTTAAACGTCATCGTACTTCATAAGCGGCGCAATATCTATTTAGAATTCTACTTTATTCTTTGGGTCAACACTTTATTATAAATGCCTTGAATTTTAGTTAACATTTTTACTTTAACATTTCTTTTGTAGAACATATTTTATATGAGCATATCTACCTTATGTTGTACTTGATCATCCGAAAATGAACATATAATACTAAAAGATAGGTTATATGTGTGTCAGGATTTACTTTGAAACATGTAAAACATGTTTATATATCCTTCAAATCAAATATGTAAGCTTTAGAGTATGTCTATGTAGTGCATGGTTGTCTAATCTTTAACATAATCATTTGACACTTAATCATTTGTATAACTCACCCATATATTATTCCATGCATTTAATGCTTTAAACATATGCATTTGTTCTTAGTAATGATTTAAGATACTTTAATTGATTCATACTTTTAACAAACTTGTTACATGAATCAAAATTTAGTCTAAATTATTTACGTCGAATTTTTGTATAAACAAGCTATGTCTTAACAAGAGCAATGTTTTAATTATTAACAAAATTGTGTAAAGTAATTTTAGTAAAAAAAAAATCTATTGACTAATATTTATTATTTTAGTTACTAATTAATATGTGTGTGATGAGGAAACCTGAAAAATCATACAAAATAAAATGAAGGGGATACTATTACAACCGTCTTCATTTTAATTTAGATGAAATAAAGCTCAAATTATCAATTGTCAAATAGATACAAATAAAAAAAATGCTATTTTATTTTATTTTAGATACAAATTAATACAAATAAATTTTAGGGTTAAATATATTTTTTTCTATCAAATTTTAGTGAAAATTAAAATTAATTTTTTAAACTTTAGTCCAATTTAATCCTTCAACTTTTGAAATGTTTGGATTAGTTCTTTGACAATTTTTTTTAAGTCTATTTGGCGTTTTAAAAGTGTTTAGTATTTGATTTGTTTACACCGTTTGACAGATTTTCGTTTCAATGTTAACCGAAAAACGCGTTTGGAACGTCAAATAAACTTAACAAAATTTAGTTAAAAGGGCTAAATCCACACATTTTCTAAAGATAATGGACTAAATTGGTCAAACGTTTCGAAGAGATACTAGTTTCAAGTTTTACTAAAATTTAAATATCAAAAGCATATTTTATCTTAAATTTTGCATACTTTTATTTTATTTAATGATATTTTTCTTTATGAAATGCTCTAACATTAATTAATGCTTAACTTTTTGTTACACCATTATAATATGTACCTTTTATTTTCTGGGGAAAAGATATTGTATGAAAATTATTACTCAAATTTAACTTAACGTAATTAATTTTTTTAAATATGGCAAATGATAACTACTTAATTGAATGTAATTCATTTGATTCATCCCTGTCATAGAAGTAAGTAACCCACCAGTGATGGCTCTTGATCATGGTCCAGAGTTGGGTGTATGAAATTAGTGACAGTAATTTCTTACTCTTACTTTGTTGGGCTAAGATATTTCATTGGACATGACATTTAATACTAACAACTAACCTTCAACGGTTTGAATTGCATGCATCGATTGCAGAGTAGAGGGTAATATTGTTTGATTCGTTCAGAAACTGGGAACTACAACCAAAACATATGCACCACAAAGGTCAAATGTTTACCTTAACAAAGTATGAAAGCCATGTGAAATTTAATGTAATGGATAAAGACGATGGATACGGTCCACCACCAAGTGTTAAGTATGTGTGGCCTCAAAAACTGAAAGTAAATGAGAAGCACATGGATTCTTCACTCACAACTGATATTTCACGTTTTAGTGAACAAAATATACCATTCATAATAAAGAATGAGAGTTTATGGGCCAACACCATGTCTATAAATAACCAATTGTCACATCTATCCCACCATTATCAAAAACTTTAATCACATAAATGGAAGGTTTTGCTAATAATACTAAAATCATGCTTTTTAGAAGGACAGTTGATGATATGTAATATTCATTTTGTTTATGTACGTGTGTATGAATATGAAAAATGAGTAAAATGAATTTGTCAAGAATTGAAATGTTAAATTCAACAAATTATATATTTTCGAATATGTTTTGTGACGAGGGATGTGTTGCTTCGTCGTGACTATTCATAAGTCTTATATTGAGTAATATAAAAACTGAAAAATAAAAAAAATAAAGAAATCTATATAAAGAGTAAGTTTAGTGTAATTATCACAATTAAGTTCTTTTAATGGATGAGAGAATTAGGTAGTTGCATCTCATTTTAGACTTTACAATTGTTCAGAAAAATTGTATGAGAGATTTACAATTGTATATAAAAAAAAATTACATAAGAATGTCTTGCAATTTTTGTTAAGAAAATTGAGAAGGTTTGTGGTTTTAGTTAGAAAATGTTTATGAAAGTTTCTAGTTTTTTCTAAAAAATTCATGTTAAATAATAATATTTTTGTTAAGTATTGGTGTGAATGTAGGCCTTGAAGTGTCAAATAGAGATACCAAATGAACATGTCTCGTGGATACCGTTCAAACCCGTCTCTATTTTAAAAAGGAATTACATATTGACTAGATATAAATAGAGTATTGGTAAAGCTTACTTTTTTTAGTCAAGTATGGGATGGGGATGAGTGCCCCTCTTATTCTCATGCCAATACATATCTCATCATCATCTCATATCCATTTAAATTACTAATGTACTAATAGTTTATTAGGTAACCTAACATATATATATATATATATAAAAGTCTCTTCTGCCTCTCTTTTAATTCTTTTGCATTTTCAATATTTACAAAATCAATACACATTTCCATTATATTTTCTCTCTTATCACAATCTTTATTACATTATTTTTTTTCTTTTTTGGGGTTATGTTCACATGGTGTGTCATCAACTTCAGTGAACAAAATAGATTTTGGGTCTCACTTTTGATTATTTTTCCTCTTTCTTAATATTTTCGACATATCAGCGACGTCACCGCCTGGTGATCTTTGTTGTTACATGAGTTGTCAATTGCGAGAGTTATCATGTGTTGCACATGCTCCCTTGAGTTCTTTCTTGTTTTCCTCCCCCACAAATGCTTCCTGTTAACTTATTTAACACACTCAAAATAGAGATTAGAAGTAAAACAATCATAAAATAACTAAAACACAAAACAATACAAAATAGATTAAACTTGACAATATAACAATATAAAAGTTAGAAAAGGATTGATTTATTCATGACAGTAAACACACAAAATAGGTAAAAATAGACGTTATCAACATTTAACTATGCAATTTTTTTCCTTTGAGCGATTTTATTCAATGATGTATCACATCGTTTGACCATTTTTATTTGTTCTTCATTTTTATTGTGTAGAACATTATTTTGATGATTTTGACATAATTATTTCTATTTTCTAACTCATTCTCATAACTATAATTTTACTACTGCAATTACATAAATCTTTCATTTACTATAATATAATATTTTAATGTTATTGTCATAAATTTTGTTTATACCATCCAACGAAGATTGAAGTTCAAAAAACGAAAGATTCATCAAGTCTAAATTTGAATTATTATTAGTTTAATATATTTTTCTCTATACAGCTTCGTTCCATATAATCTTTATCGGTGTATAAGAAACAATATTAGCAAAGAGACATTTGAAATACTTTTAAACTTGGATATTTGTTTTTTTAATAGTTAAAAAAAACATTGCTTAATTTTATCAACTTTGTTTCATTAATATTTGCAAAATTTATAAATTTTTTGGTTGTCATGAAATTTGATTAATTGTGAAATGTTTTATATAATTCTTTCACTTTTATCCAATTATTATTTGGTGTTCTCATTTAAAATTTATACCATTATAATTTCTTTCTAAATATTTGACACCGAAGATATGATAATATGTCCTTTTGATATTTGAATATATTATGTTTCTTTTTATGTGAATTTTACTTTTTTATACAAAATAATTAATTGATATTGAAACAATAAGAATAAGAGTATGGGATAATGAAACTCGTCTCATCCCATCGCGTTGTCATCCTTGGTGCCAAACCTCTTTAGATATATGTTGCGCTTTTATTTTGATTTTCTTCTCTTACTTGTGGTGTGTTTCGCTAGAAGAAATTATTTTCTTATTACATGATTCTCAATCGTGACATTAGAGTCAAGGTTCTAATCAAGGAAAGAGAGAGGTTAACTTTGTTTTTTTTAGGATTAACTATGCTTTTAGTCCTTGACCTCTGAAGAGAAATTGAAATTCTTCCATGTCCGAAACTTTGATACATTTTTGTCCTCAAAATTTGAAAATGAATGAATATAGTCTTTTTAACTCAATTACGTTAAATTGTTTTTACATATCAAAAGTATTTCATGTTAGCATTTGAGTTGTTTACACTTTTTAACACGTTTTTGCTTTAATATCCATTAGAAAACGCATTTGACGCATAAAAAAAATTAAAATAATTGGGTTTAAAAGACTATATCCATTCATTTTTAAAGTTTGGGAACCAAAATATATCAAAGTTTTGAATATAGATGAATTCCAATTTCACATCAAAGTTCAATGACTAAAAATATACTTAACCTTTTTTTTATGCAATGACTTCATTGATACATGTGCAATGGAGTTTGGCTTGACTAGGGTGGTGTTGGTGATATATTCCCACCTTGAGTATTAGTGAGTTGCTACTAATAATGATTTGGAAGTTGTTAATAATAAGTCTGATGTGCAAGAAGATGAGGAGCAACGATGGAAAAGGATCGTCATTGTCAATGATTACGTGCAAATCACTAGGGAACTAGGTATTCACCAAAGTTCCACATCGATTAATATGAAGAATGAAAAATGAGAAAGTTAGTATAAATATAAAGAGTGGATTTAAGTGTTGTTACCACAATTTAACAAGTTCTTTGGAGCATGAGGGTATTGGGTATTCATGTGTCATTGAAGGGTTACAACTTTGTCTAAAAAATATTGAATAAGAAGATTTTCAATTTTCATCAGAAAAATTGTATGAGAAATTTTTGCAATTTTGTCAAAAAATATTGTATTTTGAGCCAAACTACCTTAAATACATTGTGTGCTTTTATTTAGATTTTGTGCTATTTTTTATAAGTGTGCTTTGGTCCTGTTTTCATTATCTAGTTTCATGCAATCTAACACAAATCATAATATTTTTTATTACTCCTTCAGATTATTTTTCTTTTTCTACGTTTAATTTTATTATTTTTATAGGTGTACATCAAATAAATTATTAATTAGAGTTGTATTTATATATGGACATTTTTATCCCCTAAATAAAGTAAATTTGTATTTATAATTATTAAGTCATTATTCATTTAATATTACATATAATTATACACATTTTTTTGTAAAATTTAAAACATATTAATTATTTTTAAGCACTGCTTTTGAGACACTAGTTAGCATCCTCTGTTTAAATTTATTTATAAGGACTTCAAATTAATTAAACTGGTAATTTATGAACTTGACATATTTATTTTGGTTGTTTTTGAAATAATGATCTTTAATTGAATAACTCGTATTATTTAAAGTTGAAAGAAAACATCCCTCCTTTCCTCTCTTCTTGTCTTCAGTTCCTTTATTTCCTTTTGCAGCAGCAGGCCAAACGCATCGTTATAAATACTCCATTGCATTTCTTCTTGTACTCATACCAACACAAACCATTCACAGGTCCACACACACCCTATTTACATACATACCACCATGGTCCACCCAAACTCCCGAACCGTCGGCGACACCGAGCGCAGCTGGTGCCGCGCCGTCCGAGGCGGCACTGGCATCGCCGTCCTCGCCCTCCGAACCTCCAAGGCCCCCAACATCTCCCACCTCCAAGCCTCCCTCCGAAGCCTCCAAACCTCCCACCCAATCCTGAGGTCCCGACTCCTACACAACAACAACACATTCTCCTTCCTCACCTCCCCCACCTCCTCCTTCACACTAACCTCCCTCACCCTCCCCACTAACGTCTCCGACCCCCTTACCCAGATCCTCGAACTCGAACTCAACCGCAACACGTGGCACGACTCCACCGACGACCACGTCTTCTTCGCCACCGTCTATACCCTCCCCAACGCCAACACCTGGGTGGTAGCACTGAGACTCCATGTCTCCGCCTGTGACCGTACCACCGCGCTGTTACTTCTCAGGGAGTTGCTTACTCTCATGGAAGGAGATCATGGCGCTGGCCAGGACAACGATAATCACAAAGAGGAACCTAGTTTGGCCATTGAAGATCTCGTGCCACGTGGCAAGGGCAAGAAGCCTGTCTGGACACGTGGCCTTGACATGCTCGCGTACTCGCTTAACTCTCTCAGACTCTCCAATTTGAAGTTCGTTGACGCCAAAAACCCTAGGTTTTCGCAGGTGGTTAGGTTGCAACTCAACCAAAACGAGACCAAGGCAGTTCTAGCAGTAAGCTTTCACTCTTCTCATCTTTCTTCTCTTATATTACACTGCTTTAGGAACAATTCAAAATAATAAAAACACTATTTTCAAGAAAAAATCTTAGTATTTCTTTATACTTTTTTACTGTGTATGGTAATAATGTTTTCACACCTATACGCAGTTATGTACCGGTGAGACGGGTGGGATAAAATGAATGGATGGTAAACGTAATAAATGCGATTAGTGAATATAACTTTTCTCAGAAGGAAAAATGGAGAAAATACCTTGATTTGGGTGCATAAAATGATTACAATTCAAGTATAGACAGTGAGATCAGTTTTATTTTATTATATAATAATAAATTACTGCTATTATAATTTTTAAAATATTTTTTATAAAAATCAATAAACTTTTTGACCCTTACCTAATGTGAAAAGGTAGGATTTTTAGTAACAGATTACGTGAGTTTTACAGGGTTGCAAGTTGAGTGGGATAAAACTGTGTGGAGCAGTTGTTGCTGCCGGGTTAATGGCGACCCATGGCTCAAAACTGAGGTCCAAGAAGTATGGAGTCGTCACCCTCACTGATTGCCGATCCAGTCTTGACTCAGCCCTCACTGACAATTTTGGTATGTATACATTACAGATTTCTAATCAATAATTCACTTTTCTCTTTTATCAAATCAATTACTTACACAATTTTTTTTTCAATTCATACTCTGAATCTCCTCATAAATTTCTCCCTCATAAGTTGTTGAACCGGTGAAACAAGTACACCATGTTAGCACCAACACGTACCTAGTAAAACTTTGTTAGAAGAACGAGTCTTATCGTTTCATTAACGTTTTTTTCTTTAAATAATTTTAGGTACGGTAGAAAAACTATATATATATATATATATATATATATATATATAAATAAATAAAGTACGAAAGTGATCTATCTTCGCATGAATTAATTGTGAAGTTGATATCACCGTTTTGTTTTCTATTCCAGTAAGAAGATCCTCTCCGCGATTACAACCTTCTTTACTATAAAAGACAATCAATAAATATGTTTCCAACTGAAAGTGGACGGTTAACAAGAAAAAATTAATCATAATAATAATATTATTATGATTATTTAAAATATTCACTTTCTTTATAATAATAAAAATAATAAAACTATAATTATAAATAACTTTTAGAATTTAATTGTAAATAATTTTTATTTATTTTATAAATAATTTGTATTTATTTAATTTAAAAAATAGTTAAGTTTAGAAGAAATGGTTAAATAAGAAAACAGTTTAATTTTAAAAAAAATATTATTTCAAAGCTAAAATTAAAAAAAAAATGTAAACATTTTTTTATATGTAGACTAATCAAAACATATACCGTAAATCCAAAACATTTTTAATGATAATAAAAAATAATAACATTATTATTTTTATTAATATAATTATAAATTTAAAATAATATTTGTAACTCTATTATTAATATTTTTTATTTATTTTGTGAATAGTTTTATAATTAAAAATATCAAATAAATTTAAAAAACAATAACTTAAAAGATAAAATTGATAAAGTATTTATTTTAATTTAAAGAAAATATTTACTTAAAGAATAAAATTAAAAAACACACTAACAAATTCTTTATAAGTATAATATATAAATTATTATTATTATTATTCTTTATGTTTGATATTTGGTATGATATTCCCCACCAAAATAAATAAGCACACCAACAATTCTATCCCAGAAAAATGAAAGGTATTGAATTTTCTAAATATACGAAAAGAGTGAGAACGACCGGAATACAACGACATAGCAAAGACAAAAAGAGCTTTAAAGGAACAATAAAAACGTTGGTATACGTACCAACGACGACGCTGATGACTGAAGTCCTGTATTAATTGAAACAAAAAATGTTTCCACTGACGAGAAAGGGCTTGGCAATGTTCAGGATTTTACCACTCTGCCATTCTGAATTCGCTCGAGATGAAGGGTGGGGAAACCCTATGGGAGCTAGCCAAGAAGACATACCAAACCCTCGCCCACTCCAAGAACTGCAACAAGCATTTTTCGGACATGGCAGATTTGAACTTTCTCATGTGCAGGGCAATAGAGAACCCTAGCTTGACGCCCGCCGCCTCGCTCAGGACCTCCTTGATGTCGGTCTTCGAGGAGACCGTCGTCGACAACGGCGGCGCCAAGCAGCGCCAGATCGGGGTTGAGGACTACATGGGTTGCGCCTCCGTGCACGGTGTGGGACCCTCCATTGCGGTTTTCGACACCATTCGGGATGGGAGCTTGGATTGCGTGTGCGTGTACCCAGCGCCGTTGCACTCGCGGGAACTCATGCAGGAGCTTGTTGGGAAGATGAAGGCTATCCTCGTTGAAGCTGCAAACGGATACACGGGATAATTCTCCTCTAGACATTTATAGTTAAAAAATTATCATTTTTATATTTCTTACATTGAATTCTTAATTTAGTTTATTTATATAACAGCTTATTATATTAGGTATGGATCATATATTATGGATTTGGCACCTGTTGTTATACATTGATACTTCACTATTTATGTAATTTTAATTTAATTCATATATTGTAATGTATTATTGATTTTATCATTATTAGGGTTTATTTGTACTAAAAGATAACTTCAATGCCCTTACAATTTTCAATGGTGAGACGATAGGAATTTGAATTGAATTGTACACAAAAATATAAACTAAGTCCATAAATTTATGCGGGTGACGACTCATCATCCTTGTCAACCACTATTGGAAGATATTTAGGTATATAAATTTTTTGAAAAAGTGTAAAAACAGCCAACGTGAGATTTTTGTTCATTTTGGAATTTTATTATTACAATGATTCACACATATGTTGTAAAAGATAAAAGAAAGAAAGAAGATAACATTGATTCTCATATAAGATGTAATGTTATGCCGTTAATGTTACAAGATACATGATGCAATTTTAGATTGAGAAACTTATTGTCAATGTAGTTGTTGATTTAGCAAGTTATGGGAATCAAATACTTAGTGAGTACTATTAATTAATCCACCTTCATGTTATTGCTGAATTATAGCTTTTTATCATTTGTTTCTTGTTTTCTTAATTTAACCATTAGTAATTTTTTCAATTAATTGGGTATTAATATTAATTATTCCTTTAATAAATACCCATAATAATCATTAGAAGTTCGATATGTGTTCAATTACTTTAAACATTAATTGAGTTCAAATAAAAGTATTTACGAAACTTGAATTATTGTATTAAAATATATATTTTTTACTGTAATATATCAATTTGTTGTACTGAACCAACTAGTTATCCCTTAATATGTAATAAAAAATATTAAATTATATAAATAATTGCAATATCTAAAGATAAATAAAACAGGTATATGAAATTACTGATTTTCTCTCAGTTTCTCTCTCAACCACGACTTTTGTGTTATGATTTTAAAACACTACCAAGGTAAAACAATAAAAAAAAGGTAACTAAGCATGAAATGTTCTTTATATATTATTATGATAACAGTTTTTTTATTCACAAATTGAATTTAATTTAAAATTTAATTAATTTTAAGTATCTCATTAATTTTAAATATTCAATAAATATTTTTTTAACATAGAAATATAACTAAATTTTTCAAATTTATTATGTATTTAAAGCATAATTAAGTTTTGATTTAATTAGAAGGAAGAAAATTATTATTTTTGTTGATTTAATGCAATCCATTGTCATAATTAATATTTGTGAGGGTTGCTTTTCGTAAAGTAATGAGTTTTTCGTTTTTTGTAATAGTTATGTTAATTAATATGTTTATGTTTTATTTTAATTATTGAAATGAGATAAATTTACAATTATGTAAAAATATTTCTATCTAATTACCTAAGTTTTCCTATACGTTTAAGTTTCTCTCCAAACCAAATCATTATAATAATAGCTAAATAATTCTATTTATGAAAATTAAAATTTAAACCATTATAATGATATAAATAAGATAGTTTAATAATCATATTAAGAGAGATAAGATAGGGTTGTTGTGCATATGGTTCTTATTTGATTGCCTTGTTTTTTCTTAATTCTCTTCGCGTCCTTTTTGCTTGAGCTGTTATTTAATCTAGTCCATAAAGTTTGGATATGATCCATGTAGGCTAGGATAAAAAAACCAACATGACAAAAAAAATCTCATTAAAAAATTTTACAAGGTCAAAAAGTATACAAAAATTCTGTAGGTCAATGTGAACCATGAACTTTCTTTTCAAACATGAAAAACTATTAATTTTTTAAAATATATTATTAAATCTAGGGTATAGGTCGGCATGTCTCGACCTTCAACCAAATCGACCAAGGTCAATATTCACCTTGGATCGTCCCATTTGACTTTTGGTCTAGACCGACCCGTCTTTAACTTTAACCCTGGTCAACAAAGTTTACCTCTTGAGTATGGTCAACCAGTCTCGACCTTTAGTTCTGGTTAGGCATTTCAATCATTAATCTGATTTGCTCTGTCTTGACCTTCGACTAAGAATGGGGCTAAATTTGGGTTAGGCTTTGGCCAACCAGCCTCGACCTTCAGCTAGGGTCAAGCGTCTCAACCATTAATCTGATTCAGTTTGCCTTGACCTTTGACTAAGATAGGGGCCAAATTTGGGTTAGGCTCAATTAGACCAAATTTCGCAGGAGCTGGTGTTAGTTTTGATGCACCGCTATTTCACAACCAAGAGGTGGGTGAATTGGTTTTGACAAACTTTACCCAATTTTTAGCAATTCAAAATTGTTTTTTTTTTAAAAAAAACTTTTACTTATTAAATCAATTGAAACAATGTGATTGGATGCTTAAGTTTTGGAGCATTTATACCATGTCAAAAATAAAGAAAGGAAGAGATGAAACACAAACAAGAGATTTATACTAGTTCGATTCCTTAGAATCTACATCTAGTTTCTCCTAGCAAACCACAACTAGAGATAATCTTTCACTATATCTCAAAGAATTACAAGATTTACAAAGACACTTTAGCAAATCTAAACTCTAAGACAAGAAAACCATACAAGCAAGGTTATATCACACACTTGCTTCAAACAAAACCAATAAGGCTATACCACACACTTGCTGTAAACAGAAAACAACAATACATAGAGTTTCAAACTGTAAAAGAATACAAGAAAAACAGCCTAGAAATTAGATTGAATACACCTTATTCCAATTCTGAATTTCCTTCATCTTGCCAAGCCAATCTTGTTGTATCTTGATGAACTTTTCAAAGGGATCTTCAAAGATTGCTCCAAGAACCTATTCCACACTTTTCTTTCTTTCTTTTGGATTGAAAAACGTTACATCCAAAAGGTGCAGCGATCTGTTTTTATTTATCAGCTGCTATCAAGACGAGTCTAGTTGATTAGATTATGACTGGGCCCAAATCCAAGTTCCAGAACTAATCTAGTTCACTAGATTAGTATCCTAGTCAACTATCGAGACAACAAAACAACCTTTAGTAATTATCACACACATACCAGCTATAGCCTACTGATCTATTTGACTAAGTGTGATGCAATTAACGAATACATCATGCCTTGCTTTAATTCCAACATTCTCATGCTTTTTTTTTCTTATGGACATCATCAAAAACATCACAGATACATTTAATCAGCAATAGCCGACTCGGCCAAATTTGGCCAAAATTTCAGTTGAGACAGACTCGACCGAATTCAACCAAATTTTGGCATGGACGACTTGCACGAAATTCAGTCGAGCCAACTTAGCCGAATTTGGCAGAATTTCAAGCAAGGCAGACTCGGTCAAATTCAATCATTATAGACTTAGCTAAATTTTGGCCAAGGCTAACTTGTCCGAATTTCAGTCGGACATGACTCAACAGAAATTCAGTCAGGATTGACTTAGTTAAATTTCGATCGAGGTCGACTTGACTGAATTCGGCCAAATTTTGGTTGAGGCCGACTCAGCTTAATTTCGACTTGTGCCAACTCAGCTGAAATTTGTTGGGCCAACTCGGACGAATTCGATCGACTTTCGATTGACCTTGACCCAACCTTTTATTTGGCCAACTTATCTTAACAATCAGCTCGGGTTGACCTTTCTCCATCTTCGGCTTAAGTAGACCCATCTCAAACTTTGGTTAGGCCTGCCCATCTCAACCTTCAGTCTAAGTCATCCCATCTCGATCTTTGGCCCATCTTGTGCTTCAGCCTAGGTTAATCAGTCTTAGTCCCTAGCCAACTCCTCCAAACCTTCGACCAAGTTGATCCATCTCGAACTTCGGTCCGAGAGAGCCAGACTCAAAGTTTTGTCCTGAATGGTCCATCTCGACCTTGGGCCTAGGTAAACCTATCTTGTCCTTAGGCCTAAGACAATATAACTCGATATATGATCTAGACTGAAAGTATCATTTTTAAGAGTTAATTAAATTAGAGTAATTGAGTCAAGTCCACCTTAACCCTTGCACTAACCTTCTTGAGATAGGGCTTTAGGGGCTTCATTTTTTTTGCCCCTTCAATTGGGGATCCTTAAAATAGGGTTTTTCAAGAGTGGGCTAAGCCTAGTCCAAGTTGACAGCTTTACTCTCTGCATTATTTTCTATAATGCTTGCTTCATGTTCACTTCATTCTTTGGTGTCTTTTTCATTTCTTCCGATGAAAATTCATGTACAATATTTTCAATTTAGTTTCCATCTATCACCAACATTTGTCAGTTTTTTTTTTCTGCACGACACATTTTACAAACAAATTTACAGAAATGACGTATGGTGTTTTATATTCACACAAATAAACACAATTTTGGTTCTAGGTCAGAATTCAGTTTTTGGAAAGAAGTTTTGGGTTGGAAATTTTTTTTTTTCGAATTTAATAAAAATAAAGGATTGAAAAAATAAATAAATAAAATTACAAAAGTTAAAATAAAGTAAAATTAATGTAGTAATATTTTGTAATGTAGTAATTTTTTGAGAAAATAAATTTGGAATATGTATAAGAATATGGTTAAATATTTTAAGTTAATAGTTAAAGATTTGGAATTGATAATTAGTGTATTGAAGTTAAAATTAGGAAAAGTAAAATGGATTTTTTTGTTATTAAAATAAAAGTTAAAAAATAAAGGAAAAATTATCTATGAAGAAGATTGTTTATTTATTAAAAAATGACAAACCTCAAAGCTCGACTCAAAGGTGGTAAAGAGCCTTCTAAAACTACAACTCAAGCTCGGCTTAGAGGCGGTGAAGAGTTGTCTAAAGTGACAACCCAAGCTCGACTTGGGGACGGTGAAGAGCCATCTAAAGCGACGATCCCCAGCAAAACCATGACTTTTTTTAAGCCTTTATGCCTCAAACACTTATGATCCATGCTATGGGGTTGTGTACCGTCCTAGTCGTCTCAGACCCGACCTAATTCATGAAGATGGACAAGACATCCCAAAGCTGACCTAAAGTCTATGGATGCAGGAATTGAACCTAAATTAGTCTTGTTACTAGTTGATATTTTATTAAAATATTTTGGATAGGAGAAATATTTTGGTCAATCGGTTATTATCTTTGTAATTATTTTACCTGTAAATTAAAGATTAATTTCTAAAGTCTATGAGTACAGGAATTGGACCTAAATTTGTCTTGTTACTAGTTGATATTTTATTAAGATTGGATAGAAAAAATATTTTGGTCAATCAATTATTATTTTTATAACTATTTTACATGTAAATCAAGATTTACTCCTAAGGTCACCGGAAATAATTTTATGACATTAGACTTTAATACTTACTTTTGTTTAGAGAAGAATACTCAATTTTAGCCGTAACAATAAATATTAATATAACAATAAATATTAATATAATGATAAAGTATTCTATGTTATAAAATATAGTAATAATAGAGAGAAGAAGTAAAAGAATAATAATAGCGAGAAGAAGTAAAGGAAGAATAAAGAATGAGAAAATGGGGATAATAATATCATGCTTCCATTTGCTTTAGCAAATAAAATAATAATATCAAGATGAGTAGCATCTATATGGCCATAATCAGAATCACCATCTTCATAAGCAAAGTGTATTTCTATGTTATTCTCATTATTTGTAGGATGCTTTGGTGTACGACAAGTACAACTTAAATGGTCTTTACCATCGTAATGATAATATATACTTTCATCTTATTTGACAATATTTTCACATTTTTCTTTTTTCTTTTTCGCATTATTGTGCTATTCAGGTGACAAAATGTGTCTTTAAAATTTTCTTTACATAATCAATATCACAATCATGAAAATATAAATCAAATGTTGTTGAATTCACTTATGGGAATGGAACAAGACCGATTGGACAAGTTTAATGATTTTCCATTGAAAGCTTAGTGTTTGGTTCAGTCATACAAAGGTATGAAATAAATTCATAATATTTATTGTTACATTCATTTATGGGAATGTAGCATATTAGATGGATCTCATGATTTTTTTCATCAAAAGCTTCATTGGTTTATTCAGCCATACAAAGGCATGAAATAAATTCATAATATTTATGAAGTCTCTATTCACAATATTGTTCTAGCAGGAATAAATTAGTTGTTCAGATGATTTATTTATTTCTTTAATGGTATTACTAAGACCCATTACATCTAAATGTATTTCAACATTTAATATCCAATATAAATAATTCTTCCTTGGGCCACAAATTCAAATCTTGTAACATTTTGCATGTTTAGAACTAACACATAAAATAATAATATTAATAATAATAATCATAAAAATAATAATAATAATCACCGTTGTAATAAAAATAAAAATAATAAGAAGTTGATAAAGTCAAACAATTCTGATCACAAGAGGAAGAATATAAGGTAAAATCGTAAATGGATAAAGGATTAGAAAGAGTCTGAATTGAGACACGCAAAGCATTATCGTTAAAGACAAAAACTTCCACTAGTCTGCAGTCGGTTAGAGCATCGTGCTGATAAAGTGTTATAAAATATAGTAATAATAGAGAGAAGAAGTAAAAGAATAATAGAGAATAAAAAAATGAAGAACAATTATTATGTATATTATTATTGGTAGAAAGAATCCTATTTAGATATACAATATGTAATCCATAAAAAAAATCAATTGATTAATATAAATATTTACATAAAACACAATAAATCATATGAATAACAATTATATAAATTAATTTATCAAATCAAATAAAAAATCATTAATTAAAAACATTCTAAAATTTTCAATTTATTTTTAAAATCGGTTTTCTGACTTACCATCATAAAAGCCATTAGACTCAGGATTTGGTCCTAAAAAGTTGTAATTGAAGTGGTAAATATTATTGGAGAAGAGTTTTTATAAGGGAAGATATCCCGCCAAACCCCACCCTACCTGCCATAACGTGACTGTGTTTTCTTCTTTTTTAGTATGTAGGGCCATCAATTTCAGGTTTCATTAATGGAACACAAACTTTAATCTGTCGATATATATATAAAAAATATTATTCAGAAAAAGAACTTCACAAGTAACCCTTCTATCAGAATGTTTTGTAAGAAAATTAATTGTTAATAAAATCAACTAGTATTTTCTTTTTCACATCTTTAGTGTGTCATTATTTTCAATTTTTTCGTTACTCTCTCTCAAAATATATATATATATATTACATATTTATGGTGATGTGAAAATTAAAAACTAAAATATCTCATAAATGTTTACTAAATAGTTTTTATTATATTGCTTACCTATTCTAAAAAGCCCTAAATCGTTATTTAAAAGGAAACCAGATATTTTCCCATTGAATAAAAAAATAATAATACAATAATTTTTGGACGAAATACAGTGGTCCCATGAAGATAGCATATTTTCCATGTTATCTTATCCCACTCCACTTCCTTCTCCACTTCTCTGTCTCACTCACTAATTAATTTTTACTTCCATCCTAATGGCCCAAAACGGAGATAATGAGGCCCAAAGCCCAGAAGCGTCCGAGCCCACCGAATCCCGCCCCGTCGGCGGAACAGAGTTTAGCTGGTGCAAGGCTGTTCCCCTCGGCACCGGCGTCACCGTGCTCGGCCTCCTCCTCTCGAAACGACCCGAAATCCCTGTTCTCCAAAATGCCCTCCACAATCTTCAAAATTCCCACCCTATTCTCCGCTCCAAGATCCACCTCGACCCCTCCACCAACACCTTCCACTTCCTCACCCCTGCCTCACCCAACGTCCAAGTCCAACACTTCGATCTCGCTTCAACGGCCACCATCGTCCAGGCCCACTCCAATGGTGACCATGATCCCTTCCACACGCTCCTCGAGGACCAGATGAACCACGACACTTGGCACGATTATGCGCCACGCGACCTCGACGTGCTCTACGCCTCCGTCTTTACCCTCCCCCACGACCGTTTCGCCGTGTTCCTCCGCCTCCACACCGCTGCGTGCGACCGCGCCGCAGCGGTGGCGCTGCTCCTGGACCTCCTGCGCCTCTTCTCCGGCGATGGAACCGGCGACGGAACCGGCGATATTGGGGAGGAGAAGGTGAGTTCTGCAATGGAGGATCTGATACCCGAGGGGAAGATGCACAAGCCTTTCTGGGCGCGTGGCTTGGACGTGCTTGGGTACTCGCTCAACGCTTTCAGGTTCTCCAATTTGAACTTCGTGGACGCCGCTTCGCTTCGAAGATCGAGGATAGTGAGGTTGCAACTGAACGAAGAAGAAACCAAGAACCTTCTAGCTGTGAGTTACCAACTCAACCTTCTTTCTTTCTTTTTTTGGTTGTTTTCGTGGTGGTGTGAAATCCTAATTAGTTTGGCCTGTTTGTTAAACGAAAATGATATTTTTTATACGTTTTTGGTTTTCATGGGTTTTAAAGCATTTTTATACCATTTTTAATATATTTTTTAATTCATTAATCCTGAAGCACAACCATTTTTATTTGATGTAAGTTATATATACTGAATAGGTAATTAGGTAAAATAGATACTTTTAAAGATTTTTCTGATGTTAAATGACATTTAATTCTTCGTTTTTTCTATTGGAAGAATATGGCACTTACTTTTTTGTATAAATTATTTTAAATTATGTCAACTTTCTCAGTTCTTTATAACTATCTTTGTTTTAATTTTAATTTGGATCACAGATGTCTTTATTTTTATTTTAATTTGGATCACATATTTATATGATACGTGTATATTACTTTAAGATATTTTATTTAAAATATTTTACTGATATTAAATATTTAATATATAATATTAGTATTAATTAAAGTTTTAATATATAATATTAATATCAATTATGTATTTAATATATAATATTTTTGTGATAGAGAATAATTTATAACTTTTTTTATGTTAATAATTTTAATTAGTTTAGAATCACACACTAAAAGTCATATATGTACCGTGTTTTAAAAAATTATTATATTTTTTTAATATATATATATATATATATATATATATATATATATATATTTTATTATTTTTTTTTTTTATATATATGTTATATTTAATACATATATCAATATATGTATAGTATCCGTGTATGTATTATATGTAATACATATACCGTATCTTTATCTGTATATCATATATAAAAAGTGATCCCACAGATAAAATAGTTATAAATTAATTTTATCCTAGGTAAACTTTTTTTTTAAATATCGGTATAATAATTTGCTCAATTAATTATTACTTCTAATAATATACATATAACTTCATTTTTTTTTATGAATATAGAATGTATTTAAATTGTCAAGACAAGAATTGTATTTATTTAGTTAGATATATCGTTTGAATAATATTTTTATTTTATTCTCTTAATTTTCTAATTAATGAACGTAATAAAAGTATTACTGTATATTTTTACTTAATTGTTAAATTTACAGCTGTTAATCTTTAATATAAAAGATGTTGTTATTTTTTCTTTTTACTATTATGATTGCCTAGAGCTATAGCTAGATCTGCCAATGGGTTCGACCATTTAAGTATATTTGTATTGTGTTTTAACTTTTAACTTTTACAAACAACAACCGTTCTGTAAAAGTTGCACGTTAAACGGGTCAGTATACCCGAAAAGATACATAACATTTCTTTTACTTAGACTTAATGATGTGACTTGCGGATAACAAGCGAAGTCCGTGAGTAAAATCCATTAGACTTTAAATTTAATTCAACTTTATTTTGAAAAATAAAGTTTACATCTACTTATATAGTTTGTGAATTGATCTTATTTCTAGTTGATGTGAAATATTTTTGATATTCCTCACAAAAAGACTTTGGTTCAAGAATTTAAGATTTGGAGACGTTGGTTGGTCTTTTAGTGATGTCGTGGAGTGAGAAGCAATTTTCTTTGGTATAACCCATTCCTTCACAGTATGTATATTAATAACTCTAAATTCATTTCATCCTTTTCCACGTGTCCATACCATGGCTAAAGATTTAGTAGATTCTTGAAAATTTCTACTTTTAAGAGTTGGAACATGAAGAAGTCCTGTTGTTAAACTTTTTATGATTGGAACTTGACAAGTTAAGATTTGATCCCTAATATGACCATACGAGATCATTGCACAAAGGATCATTCATAACCATATTTGTCTAACTTGATTTCTTCACGGGAATGAGCAGCGTTTAAAAACATCAGTAGTTTTTCAACAACAAATTGACTGTCAACAATAAAAGGCATCATATCATGATCTGCTTGCTTAACATATACTAGTTTCTGGGTAGAATCATGAAGACACTAATGTCATTTGCGAAGATACCTTGAGCCTTCTTCCAAAAGTTGTGTTAGTTTAAAAGTTCCGAGGATTTTCAACGTATTGCCATAATAATACACAAAGTTGAAAATCCAGCTTTTGCTGTTATGTAGAGTTTTCTAATGAGATCTCATTCACATCTTTTGTCAAGTGATCCTGAAATCCTTGGCCAAGAGACCAAAGTCCCACATAAGCTACCCAAGAAAAATATTAGCTGTAATAATGTCATACTATGTTCTTTTTTATCTCTAGGTATTTTTAATCAACATCCATGCTCCGGATAACATAAAAGAAAATAAATAGTATTGACCTTTTGTGTCTAACAAATGTTTTGCCTTCTAATTAACATCCATTCTTCAAGGTGTCTCAGTCTGATTGTTGTGAAGTGTAAATATGGCATCTACTCTGGAATCTGTGCTCATTTTTTGCTTATGGTCTAATTAATTGGATGGATCAAGTTAAGTGAGAATGATGATGTAGGGATGCAAGGCAAGAGGAATTAAACTTTGTGGGGCACTTGCAGCAGCTGGAATGATGGCATCATGGACCTCCAAAGGGCTTCCTAATTATCAAAGAGAAAAGTATGCTGTAGTAACACTTGTTGATTGCCGCTCACTTCTTGATCCTGTCCTTCCCAGCAACTATGCTGGTAAGCCATATTTTGTAGTAATTATCTGTTTCTTTAGTTATCCTGCTGCTACTACTACTACTTTGATTTCTTACAGAGGAATGTTATACATTTTTTAATTTCTTGGTATAATTTTAAAATTCTGCTGCCAATGCTTCCCATTGTTTGATTCAGGATTTTACCATTCTGCCATCCTGAACACACATGACGTGGGTGAAGAAACCTTATGGGAGTTGGCAAAGAAAAGCTATACCTCTTTTGTAAATGCTATGAACTACAACAAGCATTTCACCGACATGTCTGACCTGAACTACCTCATGTGCAAGGCTATTGAAAACCCCGGTTTGACACCTTCATCGTCACTTAGAACTGCCTTGATCTCTGTGTTCGAAGATCCTGTCGTTGTTGACTCCGGTGAAATGCATGGAGAGATTGGAGTTGAAGACTTTGTGGGTTGTGCTTCTGCTCATGGTGTTGGCCCATCCATAGCCGTATTTGATACCATACGGAATGGAATGTTGGATTGTGCTTGTATATATCCATCGCCCCTTCATTCAAGAGAACAGATTCAGGGACTGATCGATCATATGAAGAGAATACTTGTGGAAGGTTGTAGCAGTGAAAATCAACAAATTGAACCATAATCCAATTCTGAGGCTGACCAAATGTGTATGGTGTCATGATCGAACTCATAAACTTCGATTCCACTTCTATTTCAGTTTGTCTGATTCTCCTTGGTCTTTGAATTTACGAGGCCGGGTTTTTAAAATGAAGGGAGAAATATATATTACAATTGTCAGTGAAGGATTAAAGACATATGCAAGCGTTGCTATTGCATTGTTAAATAACCTTTGAAATCCAAAATTTCTTTGTTTTTAAAGGTTATTGGTTTATTTAATTTTCGACAATATTATAGAACTGGATATGTTCTCTTGTACATTAGTCCATGCTACCTACATGAAATGGAACTGTATTTTTCAACATACTCTACTCTTGAAGTAGCTTATAGGACAAGACCCTTTAGTTACTTGCAAGACAAACTACTAAACAAACTACGAAAGAGACTTATAATTCAAACTTCCCATGTGATGAGGTGGCACCTTCCTTGCTTCATATGGTTACTCTTGTTCCCTTTAGAGTGTAGCTTAGTTGTTCAGCAAAAATCGATGAAATTGCATCTTACACCCCATCAATTTCTTCATATACCCTATCATGTTTTGAAATTCCATTTCTACCCTTCTTTGTTTTATTTGAAGTTGTCTACACATTCGTTGGGACATTGGCTTCGTCAGATTTTGGTGTGTTGTGCTTTCTCTAGAAGCTTTGGTGGAGGTGTTAGTGAGGTCTTAGGAAGGTGGTGGTGATTTGCCAGACTCAGGCAAGTTGTGGCAGGTATAGTGAGGTATGAGTTGTAATAATCTTGTTTAAATTTATTTAACATGTTATTACATCTTAAATTGTACCTTAGTTTTTTAATCTTACAAAATAATTTATTCATAAAAATATAGCATTTATATACAATATTGTCTAGCTTTTGCAACCACCACCAAAACGTTTTAGGAAGGTCTTTACTAAAGTTAGACAATCTAGATGGATGTACGGTTGTTTAGGGTTAGGGTCTTAATAATAACTAATCTACATGGAGATTTAGTGTTTTTAAAAAATTATATTAACTAGTTGAGCATGGATATAATTACAAGTATTAAAATATTTAATAGTCAATTTTTAGTTTTGATCAATTTTAAGGACTTATTATCATAATTATGAGGAACGAAGCGTTCTTTTGCACAGATTTTACAACTTCGTACGCGGATAGATTCATAAAAATTTTGTGTTCTATTTTAATGACTTAAGAGCATATACAGAGATGAATTTACGAGATTATACAAAATTTTCGTCCTTTCAAAATGTAAATATTTGTAACGATAACAAATAGTTTTGACAATTTTAATCATCTTCAAAACTTTTTTTTCACAATATTTCAAATATTTATAATTATAAAATATATTATTCTTAAATTATAATTTATATATATATATATAATAAAATAATAATAATAAATAATATATTTATGTGTGTAATAATTGTTAAAATTCATAATATATTTTTATAATAATTAATAATAATATATATAATATAATAATTAATAATATATGTGTAATAAATTATTAATAATATATATATATAATACATAATATATAGTAATTAACAATAATAATAAATAATTTATATAATAATAATATTAGTTATTAATTAAAAATTTTGAATAATAATAATCTTTTTAAAAATAATTAGAATAATATAATAATTTATTTTTGCATTAATTTTTATTAAAGTTTATTAAGTGATAGTTTTTAAAATTTTATATTTTTAACTAATTTAAAAATTATTTAATATAATTTTTTATTAAGGGTATTTTAGTAATTATCAAATGTTATCTATTATAATTTTTTATTTTATTTATCATATCACTCAAATCATTCACTAATTTTTATAAAATTTATTTTCAAATCCATTCACTTTATCTTCTAAATTCATACAAATTCATCTTCACACTCTCTTCCAAATTTATCTATCAATAAGAACACAACCTAAGCGTTATTAGAAAACACTTCATTTCCTATATTAGGAGTTAATTAATTAGTTTTTCACTCTCAAACTATTCACACACTGTGTATGACTTTAATAGCTTAACTCCTTTAGATATATATTACTTTTGCCAACTAACGAGCATAGTAATTTGTTAGGAATTGCATGCCAAAGTTGTGACAAAAATTAATAAAATGAAATGGACAATATGCAAAGCAAGCACCTAAGGGGTGTGTTAAAGTGACTTTGGAACCTAGAAATTGGTTTTGGGTTCATATGAAGAAATAAAAGTTTTCAAGTTTTATAGTCAAAGGAAATCCAAGTTGCATTCAATAGGAGGTGAACATTTTCAAGCGAGGATGAATGCTTACGAGAAAGAAGAGAATGATGAAAACTCAACAAATCAACTTATACTTTGTATGACATTAGAAGTTTGTAAGATATTAGAAGTCCAATTACTATACCGAAGAAAGTATTGCTAACCCTAACAAGATAAAGTGTATTTATTCTACAAGTAAAAGAAGACTCTAGAATAAATAATCAATTTTTGAATTTTAAATCTCCATGATAGTGTGGTAAGTAATGGATTATTATGATAATTAATGAAAAATAAATGTTCATGGTTAGTAAAAAAAATTTATCTATATATTTTCAAGACTATCCATAAATCAAATTTATCTATACCATTATATAAAAAAAATTTACCCTTAACAATTTTTTACCACTAAAAATTTATCTATACCATTATATAAAAAATTTTACCCTTAACAATTTTTTACCACTAAAATAACTACGTGTGATAAAAAAATACCTATAAAATAAATAAAAATTATCTGTTATTTATTATTGTAAAAATTATTTATGTTTACTTTTATAATTATAATTTTATTACCTTTTGTTATTATAAATAAGAATGATCAGCAGAACATTCACATGTGTTTTCATACGTAATTCATCATCTAACATACTATATATATATATATATATATATATATATATATATATATATATATATATATATATATATATATTTATATTGACAAACAATCATCATAAACCAATATATTGGTTTTTCTCTTCATCCGAGGAAGATGTATAAGATGACATCCAACTCATCCAAGATCAAGTTATGGTAGAGGAGAGACTATTACAACATCTTTGTCCATATGCCCAAAAATGGAAAAATTGCAATAAGCAATCTAAACAGCAGAGGCGTGTCACTTTTTCTTTCTCTCCTACTCAACCTACCACCATCTGAAGGAATCGTTGGTGATCCATCCATGGCAAAGGAAGACTTTTTCATGGGTCTTGACCTTTCCAAGTGATCCCATCCACCAAAACTCTGTGCTGCTTCTTGGCTGCCCTTATCAACTGAACCATCATCTTCAACTACCCATGATTGGTACCCATTTTTGGTTCTCTGATTTTCTGCAGGTTCTTCCTCAACTCTGGTGTTGTTAGCGCGGCGGGGTTTCCTCCTCGTCCGATACTTGCGTTTTGGTTTGGTCTCTGGCTGTCTCCATAATTTATCAAATGCTAGTGCAAGTGCTGACTGGCCAAGAGGAAGAGCTAATGCCATAAGGAAAGCTTTAGGGCCACTAGATAGCAACCATGATGCAAGAATGACCGGTAGAGTCCAACCATAGGATTTGAAAATCTGCATTTAAAGAAAAATGGAATGCATTGTAACACCTCATGCAAACAAAAATATTTCAATCCATATGTAGACACAAGTAAGATGTTGTAAGCTTATGTAATAAAATAACAACAGCAACAACAAAAGTCTGTTAAACAACTAGGTGTTGAAATAGGCACAACATAGATTTCTGGGAAGTTACCAATCATGGCACTTCTCTCTAAGTATAAATATTACCAAAAGAAATTCTGAGTGCTCAACTAGTTTAGGCTTTTGGGCAGTATTATACTTTTACATGACAAAGCAATGATGGATAATATATTCATAGAAAGAATAAATTACAAATACATAAGTGATGTGTAACTACTAACTAGCAATTACTTTTGAAAGCTTTTCAATCTTTTAATGCAAAGATAATTAGAAAGTGTTTTGGATATATAATTTTATGGTGGTAGTGTTATGATATAGAATATAAATAGAAAGATACTGGTGTAAAGGGGAGACATTCAGATTAGTAAGGATTTGTAGGAATAGAGCATGAGCTCTTTTTATAAAAGGGAAACCCTTGGAGAAGAGAGTGTTCTCCTCTTTGTGGTTCTTTTCATCTATTTCAAAAAAATATTTTATCTCCCACTCTCAATTCTTGGTTCTTAACCAAAAGTGAGCAACATCCATTTAGTGACTTTTAAGAAGAGAGAATAAAAATTAAGGAAAATGAGAATGAGAATAAACAAGATACTGATTTTTGAGAAAATGCCAAAATATCCTTCAGTTTTGGATTAAGATTGACTGTGCGGCCAGTGTTAAAACTGCTACAATTGTCTAGAAACCAAGCATTATAAAACAGTGATCTCTCTACTCTAGGATGGTTTCATGATTTAGAGGCAGCAACAATTATTAATAAGCAAGGCTTGAATCATCCCTTAATTTGAATCAAGCCTTGCAGAAACAGAGTCTTACAAAATGCAAAAGAAATATGAAGATAAAAGTGCAAAATAAACGTCCTAAAACTTAGATGCAGTATTAAATGCTGATTCATTTTATTTGGCAAATTAGCTCCCTTAATTGTGGTTGTCTTGATCTATTATCAAGCATTATCTCTTATTAGTTTTTAACTCTAGTATTTTAAATGTGCTTTATCTTTGTCATAATCTAGTTTTGTCACATTTCTTACATTTGGCTTAGCTTAATCTTGTTTGATACCTTTTTAGTTTGTCTTTAAAATTGTTTCTCTTCCACTTGACACCTTAGTTCAAGAAAGTTTGATAATAAACTCTTTATCACTTTTAAAAGAGAATTAGGGTAAGTTCAAGGTTGAAAATGAACAATTAAAAAGAGACTACACATGAAAGATAGGAAAAACCAAGGATAAACAAAGAATTTGATGATGCCAAGAGGAGATTTGTAGAAGAGAAAAAGACTCTTTGAAGAGTCAAAACACTATGAAGAAAGGAGAAGGATTTCAAGAAATCCTTCTCATTATGGAAGACAAGAGGAAGAGGATCAATGAGAGCTCCACAGATACAATTCAAGAAGACATGAATCTATGAACTTCAAAGTAAAGAAGCCCAACATCAAGATTCTAAAATTTTATGGTACCAATGATCCAGCAAATTACTTTGAATGGGAGCCTAAAGTTGACCAAATTTTTAAATTTTGTAATTTTGATGAGGACCAAAAGGACCAAATAGCCAGCTTACTAGAATTGAAGACTATGACATGACTTGGTGGCACAAAATATTGATAGGCATTGCGCAAAACAAGAGCTCATGCGTGGTCTCTTGGGTATCAGAGTAGGTTTCAGTCCCTCAATCTACACATTCTTTAGTTCTATTTGCCTATGATCATAATCAAAAGTTGTTCAATCCATTAACAGTCTCCACCTCTAGAAGAACAACAGTATGTTAAACACACATCTTTGCTTATATTTACTAAAATCTGCTTGCTGATGGCACGTCATATCTAGAGAAAACTGTTGAGATCTTTCTGCATGGTGAGCTTGATGCATTAAATATTATATCATGGTTAAGCAATGTTGTTTTGTGGTTTTGTACCCTAAGTTATATGCATTGAAATAAAACGAACAGAATCTGCAAGACAAGTCCTTGTCTCTAGCAATCAAAATCCACAATAGGAACTACTACAATCACTGTATCTTAGCTGAGACAATCCTCATCAGGATGCACTGCATCAATCATTCATGAGATGACCTCAAAAAGAATCCACTGAAAATAATTTTCTGTCAATTTTATAAACAACTATTTTGCTCTAAATTAGAGATAGAATTATTATCAAAATATGACATATCTCATGTAGTAGAATATTTTTCAAATAGAAAAATATGAATGATAGGAAGGTTTCTTCCTATGACACTTAGCTAAAAGCTATATTTCCTTTACATTGGTTACATGTGTTAAAATTTGACAGCAATATAAGCAATATTGTTAGCATTATGCATAGAGAAAGCTATGAATATTAGAGAGAAATTAAACACAAGTTTTCCCTCTCCAGATTTCGAAGGCCTGAGATCTCTCCCCAAACCAATCTCTCACTCCTCTAGCTCTTGCTCCCTCACTAACAGATTTCACAACCCAGCCCATTGGGTCAAGCTTCTAACAGAATACATTACATAAAGGATTAACAGAACCCATGATTACATGAAATTCAGGTAAAGGGTAAAGCCAATACTCGAGGTTTGTCTGACAAGAAAATCAAATTAAATGTATTGAAGTATCTGCCCCAACTCATGAATTTTTCAATATGACACACTGTTCTTGTGTCAGCTCCATGCATTAAAACAGCTCACAAGAAAATATGGGTGACATTTAAGGTCAAGAACCAAAATATATATGCTTTTATACAAAACCCCTGCTCCCTCTCTTTCTTGAAGTAAGAGAAAGCTATGATACTGACAGAATATGCAAATTATACCCCTTTACAAGCTAATCACAGTCATGGCAGCAAGGGAAAAAATGGGAAACCATTCATTAAGACAGTAGTATCTTTAACACATTTTCACACTTCAACAGTATACGAGTCCTGATTTCATCATGAATGGCAAGGAAACAAGAAAGAAATTCAAAAATCTTTATATTAGAATATGTGGTAAATCATTTAGAGCAAGGGATGTTGCTGTAGTCTAAACTCTAAAGCAGGAAAAGCCTCCAAGTTAAAAAGCACATTTGCAGAAAAAACTTGCATCCATCTTATCATATAAAGTCGAGTGAAGGGGTTCAATTTGATGACTAATTAGATGTGAGATTTTGTAATATCTATTCAACCAACTCCTTGGAGTTTCTATCATGGATTATAGAGTTTAAGTTATATCAATATAACTTTCATCATTGACATCCCCTTTAGTTCTATCAATATAACTCCTTGTCCTATCAATATAACTTTTTCACAAAAATACTTCATGAAATTCATCATTGCCACCTCATAAAAATGAATACGATGATGTAATAAAATGATCAAAATCTATTGCAGGTCTTTCTATACACGATGCATACAAATCATCTCTAGTGCATCAAATTTATTGACTTATGCAAACATTCAACAAATGTTGTAAGACACAAGGTAATATTTTACTCATTTATCAATACACTTCCATCTATACCCATAAATTATAAAAAGCGATCATTCTCTAAACAAAAAACATAACTAGAAAAATGTCTACTTTCCTTCTAAACTACTTACATCTTCCACATAAAAATTAAAAAGGCATCATTTAAACAATCCAAAACACCAAGTCTCACACTCTCAGGGCATGCTTAATCCCGTAGGAAGCTGTTACACACGTAACAGTAAAAAAATAAAGACAAATGTTAACCAGTACTTTTAGGGTGTCCTGAAGGAATTTTTTTAATGGAATGCATAAAGTCACTGCAAACTCATTTTATCAATGCATTTCCATCTATATGCATAAATTCTAAAAGGAGGTCATTCTCTAAACAAAAAACATTACTAAAAAATGACTACTTTCCTTCAAAACTACTTACATCTTCCCCATAAAAACTAAAAAGGCATCATTCAAACAAACCAAAATACCAAGTCTCACACTCTCAGGGATGCTTAATTCCGCGGACGCTGCTACACACATAAATGTGAGAAAAAAAAAAAAACAAATGTTAACCTGCACTTTTAGGACACCCCGAGGGATTTTTCACTGCATTCTTCAGTGATTTGCCATAAAAAAAAAAATCTTCTTTTAATTCTTCAACCAACTTTGCAAGGCCCAAATAAAAAACCAAACACGGACTTGATACGGAAACAATAGAGAAAGATAGCTTCACCTGCAGAAACCAGACACCATCAATGGTTTCTTCCAAAATTCCACTAGAAATTTCTTCTTCATCTTCCATGAATTCTTTTTCCTCATCAGACCACCAGCGTCTCTTCCTGCCATACCCTTGTTCTTGTTCTTCCCGTTCCTTACCTCTGGGGCCGTTGGAGTTGAAATTTCGGGGTCGAAAGGATTCGGCGTTGGAATCCCAACGTGGGAAGTTGTTGGAGGAGCAAGAGACGAGAGAAGGGGAAAAGGGTCTTGCCAGAAGAAAGGGTCGCCATGAGGAAGACAGGTGCGAAGGTGGAATAGGGTGACCCAGAAATTTGGAAGCGTGCCAGTAGCACTGGTGAAGATGGGTCTCCATTCGACACCACACCTCTTCATTATCTTTCTCCGTTTATTTCACAAAATTATAAAATGTCCGAAACTTGTCATAAAAAAATGTTTAAATATAATATATATATATATATATATATATATATATTTCAATTTATGTATAAAATTAAACATTAAAAATAAATTAATTTTTTGAAAATATTGTGTAAATTTAATTTTGTGTTTAGTTGACAACTAAAACTATTTTTAGTTCTCATTGTTATGAAATATATAAAAGTGGATTAGAGAAAAAAACATGGTTGAATAGAAATTTATAGAAAAGAAAGAAAAAATAATACGTTTGTAATACTTTTTTTAATATAATACTTTTTTGTTAATTTAAAAAAAAAATCGTGTATAAAAAAATATTTTTTAGGTGAAATAAATAAAGTATCCAAAAACAAAAATAATAAATTGAGAATTAGGAATACATGATAATAATTAATTGGAATGTATATTTAAAAAATATATTTTTTTAACAATAAGTCGTACTCTTATTTCTTGTTAGTATAACTATAAAGATATATCATCTCAGCTAGACTGATATCTCATTTAGGGATGGTAACAGGGTGGGGCGGGACGGGTTTCGTTATCCCATACTCATCCCCGCATAAAAAATTCATCCATATCCACATACCCAAACCCAACAGGTATCAAACTTTTGTCTCATCCTCATCCCCACCGGGTAACAGGTATAATCTCGTACCCATATCCGTATCTGTGTTCTAACTACTTCAATATTAATTTTTATAAAAGAAAAAAATTATGGTAAAGAAAACATAATATTATCAAATATTCAATATTAGGAAGATGATTGTTTCTTCCATATCAAATACTTTCAAATAAATTATAATTGTCTACATTTTACATTAGAATACCAAATAAAATTTCATGAGAACCAAAACATTTATTAAATTTGCAAACTACAACATTGATTAACTTAGTTGATAAAATTAAAAAATATTTCATAAAAATATAAAAGGAAAACAAATATTCAAATTAAAATATATTTTAAATGTTTGTTTACTTCGATTTTTTAAATTCTAATGAATCTCTTTTTTATACACTAGTAAAAGTTATAATACATCACTTGATCAAAATGACACAAAGAACAAATAATAAACATAATAATAAAATGTTGACATAGATTTTGTATCTTTTGAACTTCAATATATGTTGGATAGTGACAAAAAAATA
>Ga0214544_1001034_pt1 | contig 55912 bp, 32 predicted proteins | sample CNSS3metaG_FD_160074 | JGI IMG/M metagenome (GOLD analysis project Ga0214544, IMG submission 160074) | Root nodule microbial communities from cowpea collected in UCLA plant growth center, Los Angeles, California, USA - CNSS3 | ecosystem: Host-associated > Plants > Roots > Nodule | place: USA...
AAGTTTGAATAAAAACTTTCGTTTTTCCATTTGTTTTTCAATTTTTTTTCTACCTTCAAAATGCTGAGAGCTTGACACATCAGCGTTTTTTCCTTTTGTAGATAAAAATTTGAAATGAGAAGTAGCTAAGATATATTATTCAATTGAAAAACTTACCTTTTGTTAGTTCCCAATTGTATATAGTATTAGATTACTACCTCTAGTGTCTTTCCTTATTCACGAAAATGCCACTTATATTATTTACGAACATGCCACTCATGTAATATTTTAATTATTATTACAAGTATTAAATTTATTATTAATAATGTTTTATTATTATTATGAAAATTATTATTAATAATAATATTATTATTATTTTTACTACAACGTAATTATTATTATTATTAACATTATTATAATTAATATTTTTATTATTATTAATGTTATTTTTTTATTGTAATTATTATTATTATTAATTAGTAAATTAATAGAACTAAAAAATTATTTTTATTATGATAATCATACTGTATTTATAATAATAATAATTATTATATTTCTATAAACATAATAATAATAATAATATTATTATTATTATTATTATTATTATATTACTATGTAATAATTATTATTTGTATTATTATTATTAGTTTTATCAAAATCGAATATCATTTTTATAATGGTATTATTATTGTAATTACACACATTTTAATTTTATTTACTACCAATCTTATCTCAATTCTTTATTTATTGGTTGTTTATTTATTAATCTACGGAGTATTATTTAAATTCAATAAATAGTTAAAAAATTAATAAAATTTAAAATATTTTTTTTAACGAAGAAATTATATAAATTTAAAATTTAATAAGAGGATAAAATTTTAAAAACAAAATAAGATATTAAAATTTGTATTTCTTTACATATATATATATATATAGTTGTATTATTATTATTATTATTATTATTATTATTGCGGTATTCATATTGTTATTATTAGCAGTATGGTGAGACAAAAACATCTTATTTTCATTTAATACAGGATCATATATCATTTACTTATATTTTTATTTATTTTATTATTGATTTATCTTTAAATCTTTGAACTTAAAAAGTAGTTAATAAAATCAATAAATTAATAGAACTGAAAAATGTTTTTTTATTATGATAATTATATTGCATTTATAATAATAATAATGATTATTATATTATAGTAGTATTATTATTGTTATCGTTATTATTATTATTATCATTCTGAGATATTATTATATTAATAATAATAATATTATTATTGTTGTTATTAGTATTTTTATCACTGCGGGATATTATTATAGTGATATTATAATAATAATAATAATTATTATTATTATTATTGTTATATTTAGACACACATTTTACTTTTGTTTATTACGTAAATATGTCTCAATTATTTTCAATTTTTATTTATTTTATTGTTCATTTATCTATACATTTGAGTATTATTTGAATTCAAATAAGTAGTTACAAAATAATAAAATAATAAAATTGAAAATAATATTTTATTATGAAAAAATATTTAAATTGAAAAAATAATAATTAAGAAGATAAAATTCTAAAAACAAAAAGAAGACAAGATGTATATAAATTTACATATATGTAATTGTTGTATTATTATTATTATCATTACTATCATGGGATATTATTATATCGGTATTATTATTATAAGTAGTATAGTGTAACACACATTTTAGTTTTATTTAATATGTGATCATATCTTAATTACTTGTATCTTTACTTTGTTTTGTTGTTGATTTATCGTTAAGTATTTGACATTTCAAGAACGTTTTATAATAGTATTTGACTTTACATTAAAGTGAAATATGTCAAATAGTATAAACAACTTACATACAATTCTGAAATGCGTATCAAACATCAAATAAGCCTAACAAAATTTGAATAAAAGGATTAAATCTACGTATTTCGAAAGATGAAGGACTAAATTAGTCCAAAATTTCAAAATGGACTAATTTCAAAGTTTACTTAAAGTTAAGGGACTAAAAACATATTTAACCCAAAAAAATACAACACTTCGGTTTAAAGTATTTGAAATAACTCCTCTATATTCAAATTATCATTATGAATTTGGTACTTATAAGAAAAAACATACAATGAAAAATTGGCACTAGTAGTAGGAGCAGCATATATAATGTATTAACAACTATATTAACAAATAAAGAACTGTTTTTAATACAGTGCAGCATGAATATGTGTGCCTAGACTCATTTATATACAGAGAATTATTACCGGATAAAAAGAGGGATTATGCACTTACTAAGTTACTATATACAATGCCTTTGTTGGTAAACTGTGAAGGTCGTTTCCAGTGCTCTATGGGACGTCCACGTTCTAACAGAGCAAAATATTCCATCGTTCTTTAAGTGCCTCATAAGCCTTAGGACAAGGTATAGCCAACAACCCCCGCTTTCCATCAATACAAGTTTCAGTTGCTAGGCCCAACCTTAATAATGTATTAAGTGCCTTGTCAATTGGCATTTCAACCTGCCAATTATGCAATGATTATGATCAGCAGCACTAACAAACTATAATATAGAGAGCAGACACCGCCCCCCCCCCGCCCCCAAAAAAAAATTATATCTATATATACATCACCTCACCTTTACTTTAAACACTTCATACAAGAATCTCTCACATTTTTCTCCAACAGTTTGCTGAGAAATAACCTGGAGCCAAGAATGTTACACATGATTTATGTTTCACTTGGAATGCTATATCATAAAATGGATTTGCAGACAACTGAAGGCAGAGTAACTCAATTAGGAGGAATAATTGACAAACCTGCCCCTTCTCTGCATTGAGCAGGATGGCATAAGCCAAAACAGCTTCCTTGTACTGCAAAAGTGTACATGTAAAGTTTAGGTAGATTGACATCAATGAAGATCAGAATACGTAACAACGAGGTTGTAAAGAAGAAACCCTATTCTGGAAGAGCAGTCCCCCATTTTACAATATAGATACCGTGCATAACCCTGTCCACTTAGTATCACTGGAGCTACTGTTCAGGAGTTCGATTTCACAACATAAACCACAAAATACATTCATAATTGCTTATTTACAAAAAAATTGAATTAATTCTACCAAGTTCTTCGTGATCTGATTTTCATATTTTCAAATTTACCATTAAATGATTCTAAGATGTTCTCCAGGCCAGTTGATGCAAGAAATTTACATTATGATTAGTTGATGCAAGAACATTCACATGATTCAATAGTTTACAAAGAGATTATACCTTAAATTTGTCATAGAAAATCGTTCAAAACCTTCAAATAACTTTATTAAAACCAAAAACATTGAGCACCACTTCATCAAATAATAAATCAGTAGTATTCATCTTTTCAATGTAACCCACAGGGTGCACAAAAAGCACAACAAAGGAAGTTTCTCACTTGCTGCTGTTCAGAGGCGTCTAGAAGAAAATGCACTGAGCCAAAGCCACTTGCCAATGTTTTTTCATTGAGTGTCTTGTTAACTAACAGCTGCAATATAACATTCATGACAATTCAGATATTTTCCTTTCCACAAAATGATATAGAAAGATTTGTGCTTTCACAATGTTCTACCATAATCTCTGATAGCACAGGAGAACGTCAATTACCTGATACCGATCCCATGTCTGTTTGTAACCAAGGACCACACGACTCCCATATATTATTAGAGCACTTATGGCAACAACATCAAGTAAAATTGCTGATCTGAAAAAAATCAAAGTAAATAAATATTGATTACCAACAGTTTTCAAATGGTGTAACTTCTAAGCTGGAAAGTTACTGGTGGAACGTAGAAATGAGTTGTTTCTATATCATAAAGAATTCATTATATAGGGGGAGAGATCAAACTACACAACTTTTACCAAATGTAGTACCATTCAATATCTTTTGAATGGATTATGTTTTATTTAGAACTTACCGTTCGATTGAAAGCTTTTATCACATAGATCACATATATACAAAATTTTATATTAATATAACATTATTTGTCCCTTTCATATATATATATATATATATATATATATTACACATGCATATATATACGGACGTGCGCACACACACTTTTCAAAATATACTAAAATAAGAATCATTTAATCACCTTATTATTATTATTAATATTTAATTCTAACAAAATAATGATATGAAATCGTAATTGAATGGTTGGATCTTACTCACCTTAAAGACAATAGTTTTGTGAGTTTTTCTAGTTATATATTGTTCATCTTACTCATCCTCATCCTATGTGGGACTTTTAGTTCACCTTGAATTCCTAACCGTTTGTTTGATAATATTTTTCTGAACAACTGCTAAAAGGGAAAATACACACACACAAGACTATGTGAGACGCTCCCACTTTGTCAAGGAAAAAAAGCAAAGCATCTGTAGCATGAGAGATAGTTAAGCTTAACTATGGAGAACTTAGAACTATAATTAAAAATAACCTTAAATGTTTAGGAACATTATCTTATGAGAGCATGAAACTGAAATGTACATACGGGGAAGATAAGACATTCTCAAATTTGTAGTTTATGAAGTATGCCGAAAGTCCCAAAATTGTGGCAACATCCAAGCGCACCTGTAAGTTTACATTTAACAGTTACATGGGTAAACAAATTAATAGAAAGATACTGTAAATAAAAGGTTTAGAGATAATTTATGTGTCTATCTTCACCATGAAACCAAGGTACATTATTATATCAGATGGGCTACTATCAAGCTTATAAGGAGATAAAAACAAATAAATTTCTAAACATTAGCTACAAATAAAATCCTGTAAAGGGGAACATTATTCTCCTAATAATTACAACAAATACACAACTAGTCACCCATTATTTTCTAAATTATCATGATCCCTTGATTTCAGAACCATTTGAACTAAATTCAACACTCATCCTCAAGCTAGTGAATAGATGCCAATCGTTAATTGAATTAAATTCTGACTGAAGTAATGACTTTGTTAACATATTAGCCTCTTGTGACTTGGTTGGCACATAGTGTAGGCTGAAAGTTCCACATTCAATTTCTGACTTTATGAAGTTGTGGTCCATCCTCACATGTTTCATCCTATCATGATGAATATGATTATGAACTATGCTAATAGTTTGTTTACTATCACTGTACAACTATATGGAGTTCAAGTGGAATAAATAGGTCTTGTATTGTAGCAACGACTATCTCCTTACTTCTTCATGTCACATTTCCCCACACTTTTTTGCACTACCCTGTAGTTGGCTTTCCATCTTCTATTAAAACCTGCCTAATCTACATTAGCAAAACATTCAATCATCCAACAATCTTTCTTTTGGAATAGTGGACTGTTCCTAGGAGTCCCCTTTAGGCAGCAAAGAATCTAGTTTACAGATTCAAAGAATGCGAAAACTGACTCACTGCACTTGCTCTATGAGGAATGTCTAGTCTACTGAGAGATGTAAATCAATTTTCCTATCAAGAACTGGTAGGATTCCTTCTTCAAAGGAGAATCTTCTTCATTTAAGTTTATTTTCCAATTTCTGTCCAGAGGCATTCCAGCAATCTTTCACCCCAACTTCCCAATCTCCTTTAGAAGATCAAGGATATATTTCCTTTGAGAAATGAAAATACCTTTCTAACTCCTTGCTATTTTCATTCCTAAACAATGTTTCAAGTGTCCAAGGTCCTTTACTTTACAAATAGACACTAATTACTCTTTATTTTTGGGATTATCATAATCCCTTGAACTCAACCATTTAAACTATATCCAACATACACCTTTACAATCTTCCCATTATTATTAAATTCATGTCAGGAAGAATGGAAGCTTTATTTATCCGGTGCACTAGTCTCAACCAAAGATACATTAAGGAAGTTTGAATACTAACACCATGAAAGTTGCGCCAAACACATATATCATTTCTGATTAAAAAGGTTTGGTTGTTTATAACTGGATTACCTAGACACAAATTGGTCAAATTAGGCGAGACTGATTTAAAAAACATTTGTGTTGGACATAGCAAATTATTGGGGTAAAAAATATTTTCAATATCTCCATAGGAATTAGGGAAAATATATTTAGAATCTTGCTAATTTATTTCAGCATATTTTTATTTCCTTTTTAGAGGTTTTGATTATGAAGAATAGAGATCATGAGAATATAATTTATGTGATTGATATCAATAAAATAATTCTTCATTTTCTTACATATTTCAAGTTGATACCAAGGTCTATCTTAGCAAGGTTTGTTGGCCTACCATGTCACCTGCTATTAGGCCTCTATTGAACCACTAAAAAATATTTAGTCTCATGCTCGAGATGAACATGACTCATGGCCTTATCTTTTCAGTCAACGTATGATCTTCAATACACCTTTCAAACCAAGGACATCGAGTGTGAGAATCGAAAGGGGCCTAATAGTGGGTGGCTCAATAGGTCAAAATCTCCACTAGAATAAACTCTAAATGACTCTATACCAAATTAAGGCAGTGGAATTTAAGGTTAACTCAACTTCAAAAAACCAGCTCAGTAAGGTGAGGTTTGTCACTACTTATATATTATAATTTAGCTTTATCCCTAGTTGATGTGGGATCTCTAATAGTTTGCATTAGCAGAAATTATTAATAAAGAGAGGAAGCTCAAATTACATCACAATTCAACATATACAAAATAAGAATATAAAATACTTAACACACAACATGTAACTTCAAATGAGTTTAAAACTAATTCTGAAATGAAGAGCAAGAATGTTAGCAGATTTCTTACTGTGTCTATGATACGGAATGATAGCTTTTTGTCAGGGAATATTACCTGCAAATAAATTCAAAATCTTTTGAAGTATTACACATAGAAATAGAAGGTTACAACAGGAACAACATTAAGAAGGGTCTTCTCATTTGGGACCTGTCAATCCCTGTAGGGGCAAAATCATTACCGCTAAATCTGGAATAGGAATTCTTTCATAGATCTTTAACTGCAATGACGAAACGTCAGCTTTATTGTTACCATTTGTTTCTCCAACTTCCTTGGTATATAGTAGAATTAATTCTTCAAATGCTGGCTCCTATTTTCAGAACATGTAAGATTTGGATCAATTTTTCTAGTATAATCAACAGATAAAAAATCAATGCCCAAAGAACTTTATTAACTCTTACAGCTAGGAACATAAACTCAATACCAGACTAAAAAGGTGAAAAATAATGTCAACCATCAGGAAAATCATGATACTGCTATATTTATAACTAATAATAGATGTGTAATCTATCTCCAATCCTTTTAGAAAAATGATGCAGAAGGAATGAAATCTTGAAGACATGAAGGTCACAAATATAAGGCATGTCCTCAAATGATACACATAGGTCAAGTAAGAATGGCTCTCCTAAATACATATTCGTGCAGCACTACAAAAAATTGTAGGTAACGGGGAATACCTGCAGGACTGACTGTGAGAAAAGTATGGAAATGGAAGTTTTCAACGTTTTCCAAGGATCATTTCCACAGTATTTCCTTGTTGCAGGTCTCCATATATCATTAAGTGATATCCTTGATAAAAAAGTAGGCCTGGAAGGAGACATCTTTTGATTGGTCATATCAAACAATGATGCTTCAATTTAGTTTATCCTAAATTAAACTAGCAAACTGAACATTGATTTAGAACAATTATTCCTGAATTGTTGAACTAAGACAGACATTTAAAATAAACTACCCACTACAAAGTGAGTTAGCGTATAAACAAGGTCAAAAAGCAGGTAGCTCAGTTGGACCTGCCCAAGTTTGTAGTATTATGGTGTGATAAGTTTTTACTATGAAGGAGTTATGATGATGATGATGATGATGACATCACATCAATTTATGTTAGGATACTGTTTGAACTTAAACTTAACTGCAAGGTATAAAGCACCAAACCTTCTACAAAGAACCAACTATGTCCGTGAAATGGAACAGGCAGAAACTTGGCACCGCCAATTTCTACACAAAATATATTAAACTAGAATATGTAGGAGGTTTTTCAATTCGTTAAAGAGATTCTTTATATAAAAGATGAATGAGAAACACTCTTCTAAAAAAACAAAAGTATTTATAATATGAAAAAGTAATATAAATAGTACTTTTATTATTTGTTTATTTATTTTGAATGTGAAATATTATTTCTATCCAGCACTGTGCCCTTATTGTTTAGATTTTGCTATGCCATCATCACTGCTATCAATAATATCAGTTCCAAGTTGATGAGAATGGGTAGCATATGCACATGGAAAGAGAAGTAATTAAATCCTTCAATTTTTACATGGTCCGATCATAAAGACTGCTCTTTAAAGAAGTAAAAGGAACCCTTGGTGGCGCCTGATTCAACCAACTTAGGTTCAAGCAAGATGGTGCCCTATTAAGGCAATTACATAGCAGTCAAGTATGAATATGCTTTTCCATATTTAATGGAGACAAGTTTCAGCTATTTATTTCAGTTGTTTAGTTTCCTTTTAACTTTTGTTATAATGTCTCCATATCTTTGACATGCTCACTGCATTAATTAGGAACCTGCCCGTTAAAGACGTTGACAAAATATTTTTTTTTCCTTTCTCTATCTTATAATTATGGCACAAATCTTGGATATAAATTGTTTGCGATATTATTCATAGAGAAGAAATTGCTCTTAAATAGAATACAAAGACTTGATAATAACTGAATATCCTAATTTATGATGGATACAGTCTATCCCTACAATTCAGGATCAATGATCCTACACAATAAATTTAAAATAAATTGTCAGCTTATTTATGTAATTAAGACTGAACAAGTAAATATAAACTGCATCATAAATCAAGGGATTCTATATCCATAGTATTTATAGCCCGGATTTAAGTTAGATTAAGCATAACGCTACTTTGCCAATATATCGGGAAAGCCTATGTACTCCAAAGTCAAGAGTTCAATGAATTCAATTATTTTAAAGTTGTTACTAGTTAGTTAATTGGTTTCTCACAAGAATATCTGGTTTATCAAAGGTCTTTCCTTCGTGGCACCTTATTCTATTCATGTAAGACTTGTTGAGATTTGAGAGTTCCTTAATCTAATTTTGAGCAAGTATCTAGTCCTAGAAAAGTCACCTATGGAGTTCATATCAATCTATTTTTTTATGATAAGTGGAGCAACTAGCAGATTGTAATAAAAAAGATTACTTGTGGAGCAAACCTAGGAACTAGCAACTGATTGTAATAAAATGATGATTTGTGGAGCAAACCTAAGGTGAGGTTCAGGAGTATTATTGTCATTGTGAACTTCAAAAGGAGTTTCTGGCAAAGGGGGGATAAGTCCTATCTTAGAAAGCATTCTCCTCAGGAGCCTTCCACGAGGACCAACTGGTGACAATATCCCTTCATATCGAGCTACTGCCCTCTGAGCTGCCAGCCAAATAGGAAGTTCTGCATTTGGTTCTTGATTTATACCTATATGCTCATCTGAAGCAGGGTCATTATAAAGTAGTGATTTCTGAAATACTGACAATTCCTTTAGCCAAAGCCTTAATCTTTCTGTCCAGTTTTGTATTTCATGGGGACTGCCATTTTCGTAAAGCTGCAGAGAGGAAGAAAAATGTTATATTCTTATACCTAAACTTCAGGTGCAAATTTTGAAGATAATGTTGACCAGATAGATATAGTCATCATCTCATTCATAACCCTAAACATGACCATACTTAACCAGAGACATTACTTAAGCAGCCACAAGGCATGCTTTATAGATAGATCGGTCTCAAGAATTAAATTGATTGAACCCATTTCACAGATGAACCATGTCAAAATATTTTATATTTTGCTCATAAAAAGTTTAGAGAAAATTATTTATAGCTCTCATAAACATAAAAGGAAACAGTGAACCTTAGAAAATGCAAGAACTTCTATTCTATCCTGAAAATGAAAACTGTTGCATGCATACATGGAGAATGAAAACTGTTGTATCTCTGCACACAAATAGAAAAGAGGTAAATGAAGGAACTACCACAGAAATTTAACCTCACTGATCCAGGAGCCAAGTTTTGTTAGTGGTTTTGATATAACAAAGAAGGTTCCTCGCAGAATCTTAGACTGTAAGTAATCAAGTTTTTCAACAATTAACAAGCCCTTCTGCTTCTCAGTTGCATAACCACGCCTGCAATAAAAAAGTATAAAACAATTTTATTAAATAACACAAGAAATATGTTAATTTATATATTTTGCATTACTTAAGTTCACTTCCACCAAAAGAGATATTAATCCTTCCATCTACAAGGCTACCCAAACCAAAAGCTCTACAAAAGATGACAAATAAACTTATATTTGTAAGTATTGTCCAAACTCGTCTCAGTGTTGACATGAAATACCCAAAATGACTAGCATGGGTTTGAGCATAGGTATTAGGTAATACTCAGATTTTTTAAATCATGTATGGGGATGGGTACATATATATTCACCCTCTCCCCGTTCTCATAAACATTCTCATTTTAAATTACAAAAACACTCTTGGTTCATTTGGTACTCAATTTTGAAATTTATGCAATTATAATTTCTTCGTTCTTATTTATCGATGTAGAGAAGAACATTCGTCTTTTTGGCATTGTATTATTGATAACATGTTTCCTTTCATATAGTCAAATATAAAAAGCAAAGATAAGTATAAGTTTTTTACTTCGGGGACAAGGACAATATAGTTAAACCAACACCCGCTCCATCCCATTGTCATCCATAAACTTTAGTGACCAATTGGAAACAGATAATAGGGAATATGCACTCAAAAATAATCACAAAATAATAATAATAATAATAATTTTTTCATAAGTCAACTACCTCAAAAGCTTAAGGTATTTGTAGAAAACACATGAATGTTTTATATTATATTTCTAACACAGCTCTTCATGCTAGGGCCCTTTGATCTTGGAGAAAAAACAATAAAAAAATTGCAACAATCAACCCTTGACTTGGGATTCTAAAGAAGACGAGAAGAGTGGAAGGTAAATCTATTATTTAGCTCATCAGGAATCAATCATACAGAAGGAAATTCAGTTAATTGTTTGAAGCATTTATTTTGAAACTATCATTTAAAAATCCCTAGCATTATATAGCCATACTTGATATAACCCTTTTATAAGCTATAAAATGATAAATATGCACATAAAATATTAAAAATTAATTTTTTTAAAATTTGATACAAAATTCAATGTGAAATTTGTTAATTACCTAAATATTATGGCATTAGACTCATATGCTCTTTTCCAATCAACATATATTGGCAAGGTAAGGAGATAATCTGTGTTCAATGCAGACGTTAACATCAGGTCCCTAGCTGATAGTTCTTCAAATTGTGCATTTGAAAGAAGCTTCATGAAAGCATGTTGAAAACGAGTACCAATTGTGACCCTGTCAGCAAATTTGGAATAGTGCGTCAATCACCATTTTGAACAAAATGCAAACAAAGCTACAGAGAAAGGAAATGAAAAGATGTAAAGAACAATTCTCAAATAGATATCTACTTTTGTTTAAAGATACCTAGCCTGGCCTTTAAGATTACCTCATTAAGTTTATTTATTATAGAAAAAGAATATGTTAAAACATACTTCTATTCTTCTCAAGTTCGTATTTGTCCTTCTGTTCATGAAATTTCTGATTTAGTCTGCCAAGGAAGGACCTAAGCACGTAGTTAGAAATTAGAATGAACATTTTAGGGGGAAAAAATAGGATTCGAAAAATGAAAATTAAGCCATTTGAGAGATGCCAAGTACTCATCCTTTCCAACCTGTGATCCTCCTAAGAGGTTTCATCATCATTAATGATGCCTGTACTCTGTAATTTTAAACTGTACAAATGAGCATAATGATAATGGCGTGTGTGTTGAGACAAACCTGGAGCCACTATCATAATCTTTCTTGGTAGCTGCAATGTCGAGAGATCGTAAAAGAGCGGTGAGGTCCAAAGCAGGGTAAGGGAACACAGACTGCTGGTCGTCATAGAGGTTGGCGTCTTCCTGAATTGCAATATTGTCATTGTCATCAATAAGCGTGTCTGAATCCTTGGTATTCACATTGGGTACATTCACCAGTTGTGTCAGTGAACTGTGTGTTTGGAGTGGATTGGCAAGTTGATAATCGGAACGCATCTCCTCTAAAATGCTTTTGTGCTCAGCGTGAAGTATGGAGTCTAAGCATCTGTTGACAATTAAAGTGTGAAGAAACACAGAACATGTTTCACTCCGCTGGCTCTCCAGTTGAGAATGAAGTGAGACGCATGCAGAAGCAGATAGATACAAAGACAAGGATGCCATAGAAGTGATGTGTTCTGAGACTTACGAGGTGAGAAGGCGAAAGTGATGGGCATCATCTTGGGATTGGTTAAACATGATAGAGAGGATGGCATCCACGAGCTGGGACTTGGAAACAGGGATGTGTTTCTGCCTTGGCACTCCTATTTTCGAAATTCCCTCTTCTTCGTCTCCATCATCATCCCCTCCGACACTGGGATTCCTACTTATACTTGTATGGTAGTTCTGTTGTTGATACTGGTATTGTGAGGATGGTTCCACCACGGACATTTCCTGAAGCAGTGAACAAGGAACCCTCTGCCTCGCGAAGATACCATGTGTTTGTGAAAAAGCAAACAGGGATTGGGATTGTGAAATTGGCACAACACCCAAACTGTGCCAACAATATGACATCTGCTCTCAATTTTACTCAGACTATTCTCTTCTGATCAGCACCAGCGCTCGCTCACCCACACCGCTCCACTTCCACTTACAACAACACCATTGCAAAGCGGTATCCTCTATTGTATGGTTCTAAAAATTACACACACCCCACCCCAAACTCGTATCAAATCCATAAAAACTGTGTATTATCAAATACTACTTAAAATATTTTCCTTTCATCGATTAATTTGTTTTTACTACAAATTAAAATAATTGAAAATTCGTAAAATATTTAATTTGTAATTTATTCTCGGTCCTGTGAAACTTCTGAATAGTGAGGTGGTTTCGAATTATTATAAAAGTCAAACATGATTTTTGAATGTAAAATTTAAAAGTTATTTTTCTTAAATCTAATTTTTGGATTGTATAATTTAAAAATTATTTATCTTCTGAATTTTATAATTTATAAGTTTTTTTGTATTATACAATCTAAAAGTGTTTTTAAGAAAAAAAAATATATTCAAAATTATAATTTAAAAATTACTTTTGACTTTTGTATAATTTTTAGTTTCTAAATTGTATAAATAAATAACATATAATCTGAAAAGGACGAATTGAAAAAAAAAATATATGCTAGGAAAAAGGTTTTGAAGGTGCAAAATTGGACTCCAACTTTCTTGTAAGGTCCACTTTTCTCCTAATAGAAATTTAAAGAGAAAAGTTATCTCAAAGACAATAAACTATAAACTATTCAGAAAGTAGAAGTTTAAGTGAATAAATTATGTAACACAATAATGAACTTAAATAGCCTTGGAATTTGAATCTTGGCCTTCTTTCAGCTGTGATAGTTGACTAGCACCTTATACACAGAAGAAAATGTTTGGAAATAATTATTATTTTTTGTATTGTCCAACATTTTTGTCAAGGCCATAAATAAAAAAGTCGAAGTTTGGAAATAAATATTCAGATATTCATACAGGCTTTGAACACAAAAAGTTGATAATAAACCACCCAGTTATACGTTCGACACCGTCAGCACGAATGTCTGCATGCATCTACATGCAATGATAGTTATTAATCGCCCAACGTATACGTCGTCCGTTGCTCAGTGCCAGCGTCTGCATGCAGTTTGTGTTATCTCATGCAAACCCTTCTTAGTTTATGTATCTCAGCGTCCATATGCATTCAAGAAATTAAATTTTTCCTTTCATCTTCTTTTCTTATTCTTTCTCTTTCCTTATGCATCGGTTTCTTTCTCCATATCTCATAATCATTTTTGGTACGTCATAATTGGTGTTTCATGGTTTCTAAGACTTCTAAGATGGTATTGTTAGCATAGGCCATTTTAGGAGTAGCTTTGTTCGCATATAATACATCTCTTGTAAGATTGTACACAATCTCATTGTTAGGAATTCAAGTGTGAGTCTAAATCTCACATTGATCAGAAATGAGAAAGTAGAGCACCATATAAGGATTAAGGCCCATAAACTCATTGCTTTAAGGTTTTGGGTTGAGAGTGGTGTCAATACCTTATGTGATTGGGCTCAGGTCTCATTGGTGTTGTGTCTCCCCAGTGATACTCCTTTATAAACCTAACAAGTGGTATCAGAGTCGATGTCTTATGTAGTCTTATGTATCTGATACCCACGAGGCTTGGAAATGATACAATAATATGGTTGTTTCATGGGCTTGTCAATTCAATCTCACATTCCATTCATCATAGTATATTGTTGATGGAAGCCTTATTATATTGGGATTAGGCCCACCTAGGTATGGTACATGAATAGTAGTATAAATAACATGATTCACAAAATGCATTATTATGTTTTTTCGATAACATTTATTGTTATCTGACGCACTAGGCTAACTTGGGAGTCGAAATGTCTTTTGCAAACACATCCCGACCCACCCATATTGACAAGGATGAGTACCCTTGAAATCCAAGGACAAGCACCCTTGAAGCTTGGGACACTTGAAGTATTTATATTCTTCAGAGGATATATTTTGGGTCTGTAAGAACAATTGACGTCCATCGTGGTTATTACAATGAAAATAAAAAATTTTGTAGTAAAAAAATGTTATGATTGACCAAGCAATTCAGTAGACATACTTTGCTGAAAAACCTACAAACAATTACAATTTCTAAAAGACGCAATGGTTACGAGCCAATATACGACTTTTCTGGAAGAAGAGTATCCATGAAGGGATACATTGACCTACGTACCACCTTTGGAGAGGGAAATATAACCAAGACCATATCCACCCGGTATTTAGTGATTGGCGCACACACATCCTATAACATCCTCATAGGTCAACCTTGGTTGAATCTGCAGTCGTAGTCTCCACCCTCCACCCAACCCCTCCTCCCCCATCTCGTTATGAAGTTCTCATCAGCATTAAGGGATATAATCACAGTCCATGGAAACCAAAAGATGGCACGAGAATGTTACATAACTAGCTATTGGGATGTAGTTATGTAGGAGCAACATTCAACCGACGAAGAACACCCATGGTGAACTTGTCAAAAGGAAGTCGAACATAAAGCTGAAGGAAAAAACACATGTATACATAGAAGAACTCATCCTTATCTCCCTCATGGTCACGACACACATTATGTATACCACTCACCCTATTAAGGGCCACAATGTTTGGACTGACACTAGTAAAAAATACATATACTATTCAACCAAGAGGACAATATCTGAGACCACCTATACTTGGAAAACATTGCCTGCACCCCTTTGTGAACCCACACAGGCCTTCCTTGGAAGGGAGCTCTACATGCTCCTAAGGGGGGTCCTCCCTACACTCCATGATAACCTCCATGGTCACGACCATCGTCCTAAAAGAAAAAGCATCGGAGGACCCAAAAAATTGGTTGCTACCCGACCCCTCGACAACACTCAAATTCTAGCCGCTAGAAGACATACCAGAAGGTATTTGACACTTTTCGTCATGAAATGTGCAAGAAAAAGATAATGACAACAAACATACTCCTAAAGAACTTTGTGAAAGAAATGTAGAAAATGAAGCCTTATTTATAGAAATACATGGCACCCTTCACCCTCAATATAATACTGAAGTCTCTCTAATATGGTACGACTTATTCATTAACAATTTAATACTAAAGTTTTCCCATATTGACACGATTTTGCTTAAAAACTTAATTGAATTCGTATGGATTTGACACGACTTCTGAACAACAAAGAAGTCTCTCCATGTTGACACAACTTGAGCTCATTTTAATTAAAATCAGCTTATGTTGGCACAACTTTTTTATTGTGAAATCTTACCATTTTGTCACGACTTACCCTTCGCTGAAATTTTAAAATCTTTTGCACCACTTTGGTAATTGCAAAACTAAATTACACCATTTAAAAAAAAAAAACCTATGTAAAACCGATAACAAACACATTGAAACTATTATTACAATATTTATATAAAGTTTTTGTTTATGTAAATTTAGTCCCAACTAATCATTATACAAAATTTATATAACGCGTATTGCAATTTCTAAAACAAAATCAAAAATATTAATGAAAAGACATTATTAATTATAAATAATGATATTTTAATTATTATTTTTTATCTACTTTTAATTTAACACTTCAATTATCTTTAAATCATCATCACATCACATTATTATAAAGGATAAAAATTAAAATAAATAATTAAAAAGTAATTACAATGATGAGTTAAAAATAAATAAAAAAATTGATAAAAATATCATTTTTGATCAAAATTTTTGTAAAAAAATCAAAATCGATCAAAATTGTATTTAGTCCCGAGACTTAAAATTTCAAAGTAGTATATAATAATTTAATATTTCCTTTAATAAGAAGATTAGAACAATGAGAACAATACACATTTCATTTACGAAGCGCGCGAATGGAATGTAACAAGTGAAGATAAATAAACCCTGCCCTCACCCTAATCTTTTGCAGTCCAGTCGCAAGGAGGTCCCGTTTTGAAATTAGCATGATAAACGTAATCGTAATCTTAATGTTTATATGATTTAAAATCCGCAGGATAAACCCTACCCATATCAATGGCAATGGCGAACAAACTTACTGGTAGCCGGGAGCTACTGGACCGGTGGAGAGGCATCGCGGAAGAAGAGGAGAACGACGATGACGATCATGCTGATCCCTCCAAGCATCGTAACCTCCACCTCCTCAAACAACAATGGTTATTGCTACTTCCCCGTTTTTTATTTTCAGCGCCAGAACGAATCCAAATTATAGTCAACAATTGGCTCTTCGTTTTAATAATAATGGAATTGCTATTTAGTTTTACTGGGAATTATTTTGACTTGTCGCTGAAAGCAAAATAGGTTTAGAGTGATAATACTAAAGCAGATGTCTACTGTGTCTGTTGCTTATGCGTTATACATATTCCTCATCTCCTCAGTATAAGCACTTGATAAACACGGTGAGTATAAAGAACAAGTATAGAAATAAATAATTGATTATGAAACATAATCGTCAGTCATACTTGCGTGAGTATCTCAAGAATAAATGATTATTTAGATTATGTTATTCTTTTATTCTACATGAAAAAAAAACTAGTTATGCTGTTACTGAGGCAGTTTTGCCTAACTGGTTTCATATGTAATGAGCCTTGGTGTAGTTTCCATAATGACTGTAATTATTGCCAGGTTTGCAGATGCTTATAAATTTCTAATTTGTTTGCCCGGTGGAAGTCATATTTGGTGTGGCTTTTCGGATATAATGGGACCCCTTTTGGAGACTTTTTACAATTACTTCAAAAATGATTGTGAAGATTCACCTCTGAGGCTGTTATGGAAGAGAATATCTGATGAAATGGGTCTTTGCCTTCAATGCATTTCTCAGCATCATCAAGCCCAAGACATGTATAACACGGAGTATGAGTCTAGCTCTATTGGTCCTCTTCTCGATGTCTTGCAGAAGCTTGATTGTGAAAGGGTGACATTACATCTGAGAGATGTGAATACAAAAATAGCAGGGGAAAAGTATGATCCTGCCTGCGATAATGCAGAAGTTGTTAATGTTTTGTATGAGGTGTGTTTTCTATGTCCGTATGGTTGATATAATATTTTACATTCTATTTATTGGGTTTGCATCTTACGATTTCTCTTTATATGTGGATATTTTTGTTGCTGAATTAGTACAATAAATATTTTCACTGTATTTTTCCATCTAAATATGTTTTCTGTTTTCCATGGTATTTTATTACATATATTTTTTTGTGTTGAAAATTTCACTACTAGATGAATTGAAAATCTCATTGGGAAGAGCAAATTGTTTACTTTTGTACTGGGACATGGTGTTAGGCAGTGAAGTAACGAGAGGGTTGGAAAGAAATTTAAACATAAAAGTAGTAAAATTGTTAGTTGTTACACGGGGAGACTTTCCGGGGAAGTCTATATATTCTTATCTTGTGGGATGTTGAGGGGGAATTTTTTTGAGTTGATGTTTGTGACAGAGAGAACACTGTGAGAAAGGGAGATTTTCCTTTGTAAACGATATCATTTGTGGCTCTGATAGTGAATAATTCAGTTTGTGAGTTAATCTCTTGATTTTCTCTATCTTGTTTTCCCATATCTGTTTCAAGGTCCCTAACACATGGAGAGTTTTATTTGTCGCTAAAATAGTCATTCTCTTATGATATTTTAATTGGTAGTAGTTATAACTAGTTTCATTCTACTTTCTTTATGAATGGATTTTCTAAATTGAAGTTTAGAGTTTATCTGCTTATTTTCCCCTGTTCACCATTTCACACAGGTGTTGATGTTCCCATTCCTCTTAGATTTTGAGCCTCTATTCACTGAGTTTGAGTTGTTTGTTGAAGCTATCGATAATAAGCATGAGCTGGCTTTGTCTGGGCATCAACAATTTCCGGTGTGTTTTATTTCTGGTACTCACTATGTATTACTGCTAGCAGATTCTCTGTTACAGCTTGTTAAATGGTTGAACCCATTTTCTTCTAGGGAGTTTATGCATTACTATTTTGCAAGAGAAGTGTTCGTTCAGTTGGATATCGCTTAGCAGGATCAATGGGCAAAATCAGGTACTTATTGTTGGTTGGCCTAAAAGTTCTTCGGTTTCACTGATTGTGATTTCATGTTTAAGTTGATGATGTTCCACTGAACTTGGGTTTTGTAAAAGGAAATTCTCTGCATCTGTAAATTCCTCCTAAAAGTACATAGGGATATCTTTATCTTGTCTCAAAACAAGGCTGTTCTGTTATAGAGAAAGACATGGAAGACACATAGTAGCATATGTCACATCACTATTGAAATCATAGATATGAGCCTCTTTACTTATCCGTTCTTCATCACCATGTTCTCATTGAGTTTTCTGGTGTGAGATATTCAAAAGCCTTTTTTTTCCCTTTTTGATATGATCTATGTTTGCTTCTGTGTAGGAGAGCAACAGACTTGGAACCTTTGCAGCCATTGCTTAAGAAATTTATTGGCTGTTTAGAGGCAGATGCTTTACCGGTGGCTTTGGAGACCTCAACCCCAAGAACTCAATTGGATCGTGTGTCTTTGTGGATTGGTATCAAATCACTGTAAGAAGTGTGTTTTGAATTTGGTAGCATCAATCTTTAGCTCAGTATGTTCACTAATATTTTCATGCTACATCATTATGTATGCTTTGTGAAGGCTTGGCTTCTTGGACCCTTCAACTTTTGAAGAAGGGATATTGGAACGCTATCCCTTTTTTGTCGATATTGTACTCAATCATATTAGTGGTGATTCACTTGAATTTTCACACGCTGTTACTTGCTTGAGACTCCTCTTCGAAATGCTTGGTATGTTGTTTTTCCTTTCCATTTCCATTTTCTTTAATTCATTTATATTTCTTTTGCTGACTTTTTGTTTTGTTGTTTTGGCTTGTTTTGAGGTTGTAAGCTTTGGTTAAGGTCTACATTGTCTCCAAGTGTAATGCGCAACACTCTAATTGGTCAATGCTTCCATACTCGCAATGAGAAAATCCATAAAGATATTTTTGGTCTATTCCAACCTTTTCTACAGGCATGTATGGATGGTGATTTGATTTGTTTCTTTGTTGTATGTGTATTGGGAGAAGGAGGGTTGTTCTTGTATTGACATTATTGAGATACTTCATCCCATTTACAGTCTCTTGAAGCTTTGCAAGATGGAGAGCTTGAAAAGCAGCGTAGGTATTTTCTCTATTTTTTGCTCCATCAAGTGCCAGTGGGCAGTAACTTCAGCGTTCTAACAAGAAAATTGTCATGTCAGGTTATTACATTTAGATTTTTGCATGATGGATGAACATAAATGTGTGATCTATTCAGCTTTTATAATTGATGCTGGAAATTGTTTTGGCTTATTACCATTGGTATAATGCTATATATAAGATTGTCTTTGCAGATAGCGCTTCATATTGTACACAGAGGTTACAAGATGAACCCGCCTTGTCCTCCCTTTGAGTGTGCACATATGTGGTAAGAAGTCAGAACCCCTTCTTTTTATGTGTTCAAATGAAACATAAATGTGGACTTAGTATTAGAAAGTTGTCTGTACTCATGTATAAGTATTGAGCACTCAAATTCTGTAGTCAACATTTTGTACGAGTTAGTTAGCTTGCATATCTTCTTTGTCAAACATAAACTTGAAATAATTTTCATGTTTAAACAAGTCAAATTACTAATTGATCTACAACTGAACAAACCAATCAAAGCACCTAAAAACAAATTGGGCAATAAATGTAAGCCTTTACACATCATTTTAATGATTTTGGCATTGTTCATAGTCTAGTCCCACAGGTCCATACACATCACCTAAACGAAGTTGTTGAGTTCAAGCATTGTTAAATACCTTGTCACAATTTGAACCTTGTAACACACCACCTATCTTCCTTGATCCATCCTGTTATGTGTCTGCTTTTCTCCCCATTCGAGATCCAATTGTCAATGCCCCTCCTATGCAGACTCAATCTAACTCTGGAGTTCATTAGTCCCGAAGAAGCCAAACGAGTTGAGTTTGATCGTGAACCTCCCAAGCTTCGTACTCAGAATTGACAATACCAACAACACGGTCATGTTCAGTGAGACATTGAGAAGGAACCCCACGATTAATAACAAACCGTTGCAATTTGTGTGACTTCATGATTGGTTCAAAGTATTGACGCCAATTTAAGTAATTAGAATCACCCAATTTCTCAACAATTGAATTAGGGAATGAAGGAGAAGCCATATCAAGCAAGATATAAAATACGCTAAGCGAGAAATAGAAATACGCTTGAACTACTAACAAGATAGAGTAAGAAGACAATTAAGTTGAGAAGACGAGAAAAAGACAAGTAATTCACAAATTGAATAGTAACACACATAAGTTGAACACACACACAAGATCAAAGAGAATTGACCAATGAAACAGTGTTTTCACCAAAAAAGGAGACAAATCACCGATTAAATTGTTTGATTAGATGATGCGACCAAGGTAGAAGCCATTTGAAGAAGAATTAACCGATTTATCAAACAAATGGCGTGAGTGCGTTGATGAACAAAATTTTGAACTGAGAAAACGAAGAAGACAAATAGAAACCAAGCAATTCACTGATTGAAGGTATTTGTTATAGATTTGGAAGCAAGTGAAAGCAATGGTCAATGATACAAAGATGAAATCTGGATTGGTGAAGAAAAAGCTCTAGATAACACGAACAAAGAGAGAGGAGAAAGAATAAACAAGGAAGTGGACAATTTTATTAATCTTAGAACAATTTGAATGTTATGTATGTACATTGACTATTTATAAAGATTAATTTTTTGTTAAGAGTAACAGAAACTGACAGCAGTACATTAAGATAAACTAGTACACTAGTGATAAACCCACATCTGTACAAAGTAAAAGTTACCTATACAAGTCAACTATAGTCAACTATGATATACTAACACTTATATACTGTAAACTAGCCTTATCGCTAGTTAATGAGGGACTAGAGGTCAGTTGGTGGTCAGGTAGCAACCTGATGACGATGGGAATTATAGACCCAACTAACAACAAACTTCACTAGGATAGACTCTAAACTATAACTTTTGATAGTATGTTAAGAAGTGGACTTTAAGTCTAACTCAACCTCACAAAACTGGCTTGTAAAATGATGTTTGCATCCATTTATATACTTGGTCTTATCTCTAGTCAATGTGGGACATCCAATACTAATAATATTAAGGAGGGCTCAAAAATACTTTTCTTCTAAAAAACCTCTATTCACAACATATATTATGAATTTGATTCAATGGAAAGCTATGTATTTATGATACACTACTTCTGGCTTATATATAAGAAACAATTATCTATCTTTTAAGAAACAAATATCTAACTTACAAAAACCCATAAAAGTAGTTAACTTGACTAATTTTAATATTTAATATTAATTTAAATGATTTTAAAATAAATACCAATAGAATTGAATGGTTCAAGTGTTGATTATATTTAATGACATTCTTTTAATTGTAGGAATAATTTGTTGTGTGACTTATACCGTTAATAGCCCAATAAAGGCATTCATTTTCATGGGAAATCCGTGTATATCTCATACAAGACCAGAGGTAGTGCCCTGGTACTTGGACTAATGTTTTATTCATTAGTGTAGTTACCTAATCACTTCTCGATATTTGTATTGGACAGGGGGCCTTCCCTTGTGTCATCTCTGAAGGACTCTTCGCTCCACAGTTCTTTAAGGCAACCTGCATTTGACCTTATACAGACCATCATAGTTTCAGATGCTACTGCATTAATGCATTCAGTGCTGAATGGCTGCACAACTCTGAGGACTGATCGTGGCATTATAGATGAGGTCATTGAGTTGGATGATGAAAATGATGATATTTGTCTGCCATCATTTCCAGACAGCGAAGAGAATGATAGTAGTAGTTCTTGGAGTCACTTCAAAGTTCAAAATGGAATAACTTCTCAAGATTGCCGACAGTGGATATGCATTCCCATGTTATGGGTTGATGTTTTAGTTGATATTAATCCCTCAATCCTTCCAATTTCATTTTCCAAAGCTGTTTTCTGGGCACGATCTCGTTTTCCTTTGGTAGAATATGAGAATACTGCAGAAATGGTGCTTCCAAACAGATCTTTCCTTTCATCTTATGCTCCAGAAATTTCCTCTTCATTCGGGTGGAAGGTTCCAACTGGATCTGATGATGGTGGGGATGGAAACAAATCAAAAAACTCAGTTGAAGTGTTGACTATGTCTCGTCCTTTATTAAGAACATTTATTAGGTTCCTAACGCCAGCTTTATTTTATCTTTATATTTTGTTATAAAGTTTGAGCATTTTCTGGTTTAAAAGCTAATTTTTAATTTCTTGACTAATTGTCTGGAGTTGCACATCAGGTTAACTGCACATTTTTTAGTTCAGATAAGACATGGAGAACTTCGAAGTCAGTGGACTTGGGAACCATTGATGAGTGAAAGCTTAATCCTTTCACTTTTAGATCCGAATGATGTAACATTTTCCTAAAACTTGAAGATCATGCTTACCATTGTTAGAATGTTATGAACCATGTCATTATTTTTTCTTATTTGTTTTTCCCGTGCAGGATGTTAGACAATTTGGAAAGTCTATGTTAGAACAAATTTCAGATACTCGGGGTCTTTCAAGTGGATTGAAATTTCTTTGTTCTCACAAGACCTCTTTGCATGCAACTATTCTGGGCCTCAAGCATGCTATGGAACTGGTAATAATTTTAGCAAATGTTTTCTTGATAATAGTTTAGTTAGTGTTTGCCCTTTGTTGCTGTGTGTTTGTGCATAAGGAAATTTCAGTGGAGAAGAATGATTTAGGGGAAGGATAAGGATTCCCTAAAACAGGAGCGAAATGGCTGAAAACAGTAACAGTGCAATCTATTCTCTCTGCATACCCAACCTAATCCTAAACTCCCTTAAGATAATAACCATGAGTGGTCCCTTACAGAGAGACTGTATCACTTGTAGTAGTTTTTACTGTGGGCCTTATAGATGCCGTTCATTGGCATTCTCCTCCTATAAAGCTGAGAGACTCCTACACATGGATATTGGTACTCCAGCATGGGTTACGTAGCAGTTGAGACACCGTGTATGTGTGTGTATTTAAAAGATATTAGCAACATACTATGATATCTATATTCATAACTAAGATTTGTATATTTGGAAATATCTCAAAAAGTACGAAGAGGCATTATTTTATAAATGTGAGCACCTTGTTTCTCTAAAAAAAATCTAAAAACAAAAAGATGAGTTGTATCCTTATAGATGGGTAATGTTTTCTTTTCGAAACAATGTTCTAAGTTTTTTGTTTTTTTATGATAGCTAGATTCACAGAAAAATAATGAAGTCGTTATTTTTGATAACTTATTCATAGTTGTCTATTGTGTGTCATAGTGCCATTATCACCAGGTAGTGGAGTTGAGTGGGGCCATATTTCTTCTCAAAGAGCTGTCATGATACATTTTGTAGCCGTTTTGGTAGCCAATACCATGTGGAGTTATTGCTTTGCTGAGGTGTTGAGTTTTTATAGTTTTCTGGGAAGGCAAAAGTGTTCTGCAGCTGCTGGCAAGGGAGAGGTGTTAACTTTTGGGATGACATTATAGTTAGGCTGTTCTGCCCTATTCTGTAGTTGCAGTAGCAATAACAATTTTTTTTTTCTGAAAGAAGATGATGGAGATAGGGGTTGGTAGTTGATAGGATAAAGTGGCTAGGGTTTTGTTTTTTGGTAGGGTGTGAGTGGGTGTTTGGCCTGCACCCCCTCAATTTGGAAGCTCCACACCCCTAAACGGTACTACAAATGGGGAGGGCCTCTCTTGCTGCTTAATTTTCTGGAAATAATCATAGATTATGCTATTATAAAACTATGACTACATTATAATATTTAATAAAAAAATATTAATACATAATTTTTTATTACATATTTATTCTATATGGATGATGTGGAGAATGAGAAATTATTCTAGATTTCAAAAAAGTATAGATTTTGAGTTAGCTATAAAAACTAAGTAGGGATATGTCTGGCTGTTTGGTAACTCTTCTAAAATGACTGTGCGGAATGATATGATTGGTTTTTTTTGTTTTGAAGATCTTTGATATTGGAATTTTTTCTTCCTATTTGGGTACTAAAAAATTCTTTATATTATGGGAGTTATTTGGGCTATTGAGAAATCTTGGGTTGATGGTTATAGGCTGGCGTGGTTGGAATGTGATTTTACTTTGGTTTGTGAAGCCTTTTCATCTCCTCAAATTGTTCCGTAATCGCTTTGAGTGAGATGACCAAAATGCATTAAGAGTTATGATGCTATGGAGTTCAAAGTAAACCACATTTTTTGCAACGAAAATTCTTGTGCAGATAAGCTTACAAATTTGGGTATTGATAAAAGATATGAAACCCATTGTTTTGAGTCTCTTCCTCAGATTATTAGGCTAGAATTTTTTCATAATAGATTCCAACTCCCTTTTGTACGTTTTGTTTAAGTTTTAAGGGAGTTTTCCCTGTATTTTTCTTTTTGGAACATGGGTTTGGTTTGGCCTCCCCATGTTTATGTTTTGTTTTTCTTTCTTTTCAATAAATTGTTTCATGTGATGGTAAATGATTGTAGAACTATGGGGTGTCAGCCTAGTTGAGATGTCATAGTTCAAAGTAATGCTTAACATGAATTTTATATAAAAAATATTTATATTATATAATAAGACAACTATGTAACATGATAGTGGCCATTATACTACTTGCTATCCTTGTATAGCTTTTTGGGGCATCCTCTATGTTATGACCTGGTTTTACTACTATGATTTTATTATGTATAATATGTGTATTTTGAATGTTAAAATAATTGGACACACACACACAGTAAGTGTATATCACTATGGAAGTGTTCGCTCAAGTATTCAAGTTGTATGAAGGTGTTGGTTCTATTCTTTGAGCTGACTAGGAAAAATATATATAATTGGACATGCAATGAGAAATATCTCGAAAGTCTCAGTTGTGTTGAAAATGTGTGTGACCATGAGTGGAGTTTTGAGAGAGATCTGACAGGAAAGTGATTCTGAAACTTGTATAATGGATTACTAATGGAGAATGAAACGTACATGTGTCTATGAACTACCGATGACTGATACTCGGCAGTCTCTTACACAGTTATAGCTGACAGAAACTTAGGAGCTATTAACAAAAAAATATTATATCTAATAATATGGACGTATTGGCACCTAAAGCAAGAGGAGTGTTAGTGGCTTAGTTCTTCGTAGAATCTCCTTTAATCAAATGCACCAGGCAACTGCAAGAGTCAACTTAATTGCAACAGAATTCTGTCTGTGTTCTTACAAATACCGTCCAATGAATTTGGTGTTCTGATTTTGTGGACATGCTTCTTCATACCTGTGAAATATTGAGTTGGTGTTAAATGCATTTTGTCTTGACTATTCCCTTTATTTTTCTACTTTTACTAATCTGAGCGTGTATCTCTGTTAGGTGCAACTGGATTCTGTTCTGTTGAAGTTTCATATGCTACATCATTTTTGGTTTCTTTTATGCAAATTACTCAAAGATGAGGGTCTACTTGCCGTAGAGTTGCCAGAAAATACACATAGTGAGTTAAGAATGCCAAAATTCTCCTCACAGGGTGGGTTTTTAAAGCAGCCAGATTTCAGTTCTTTGCCTGAGAATGTTATTGAAAATGCTGCTAATGTTGAACAAAGAAGAAAGGAAAAGTTTGGATGTTTGCTATGTGAAATGGCATGGCAAATTTTCTGTAGATGCTTGGTAAATGGAAAAAACTTCATTGATTACAATCTTTGCCAGGTACTATCTGGTCTTCGTTTTCCCTGGCTATTTGGTTTGTTCAGTTTTTTTGAAATAGTTTGTTATTTAAAAGATCATTTAGCATTTTACTTCTCTAGTTTTTTTAATTTTTTTATCATTTAGTGCCATGCAGTTTTGGAATTTTGTATCATTGTTATCAAAATTAGGCTTAAAGTAGCCTGTAATGAATATATTTTTACTATCCAAATTTTAGTAATGAACACTGCTAGTTTGATAATTGTTTGATACTCTTTTATTTTTGTGCAAATATCTAAATTGATGTTAAAGATCACATTTGTGTTTAATTTAGCTTTTCCTTATCTTCCTTTACTCTTTGTAATTTTTTTTCTTCATTGTTAGAATACCAGAGAATTTGAGAGGGAGAAAATTGATTTTCATAATTATTGGATGATTTGTTACATTAGAGAATGTATAGCATTCTGTAGCTTGCATTACAAGGAACTGGAACAGTTAGATCTATTTGTCAGTTGCCAGCCTGAAATGCTAAACTAACTTGTAATAGCCCAAGGTCTATTCAGTACTACATTCCAGCCCTGCCCTACAAATTCAAGGTGAGTGAGCCAAAGATTTTTATTTTTAGAATGTGCGGGATATAAATGTTCCGTTTCAAGTACAAAAACTTCGGAATCCTACTATTCTGCAGCATTATTTTTTCATCTTAATGAACAATGACTGGACTGAGATATTTCTATAGTTTTCCGCAAAAATAGCTTCATTGTCAGAGAAAGAGCCCATCAACATACTTAGCACTATCAATCGTCCTCCTCAAGCTCAAATCCTGAAATTTGCAAGTAGAGGAGTGAAAAATAGCCTATAAGTTAGATCATTTGTCAATTTGCCAGTTGACAAAATATTAAATGACACATTTAGGATGTGAAGGACATTACAAAGAGTTAGAGGTTTAGATATAGGAAACCGGCACTTGCTATAGTAGAAAAGGTACCGTTTGCAATTCTTATTCTATTATGTATGTTAACCTGTGCAAAGACTTTATGCAGAGAACTCTTTTAAGCAATTTTTCAATTGGCTTGTAGCTCTTGAATCGATGATCCATGGGGCTTTGGAGTTCTTTTTGGCACTAAAAAATAGTTTTTTTATTTTTTTCTTTACTAGCTAAATATTGTATTATTTTTATTTAAAGTTTAAGTTTAAATAAATATAAGTACAACTGTAAACAATATAATTGCTTGTTTTTCAGATGACTTGTGTAAGATTACTTGAGATTCTCCCTGTTCTTGTCAATAAACTTTATCTATCTGGTGATAAAGAGATGGGGAATCTCACAATGCTTGTACAAAATAAATTGAATTTCAAATGGCTTCATGATCTTATGGAATGGGGGAAGTCATCACTTAAAGTTGTAATTGTATATTGGAAGCGTGCTGTTACTGATATCCTGAATCAGTTCAAAGCTTCTTGTGATAAAACTTCTCTGTCAACAATCATGACCATAGAAAATCTTATTTTGAATGGTGAGTTTGATTTCTGTAGTCAATTTTCCCTCCATGATTCTGTGAGTTCTATGACATTAATATATTTTGTTAATGTTTTGCATTGTCAATTTAGATGGTTATACTTTGGAAGAATTGACAGAACAAGTGTCATGCCTGTCCGTTTCTTTATCTAGGGAGAGATCTCATAGTTCTAAAGAGGCAACCGTTAACTCTGAGTCATTGGTATCTGAAAGATTTCCATTTGAGAAGGGCTGTTTTTCTTCAGATGTTCATTCTTCATCCATGGAGTATATAGACTTACAAAATCTGGACTCTAAAATTGTGATCGGCAACAAAAGCACTGACAGTGTAATTATTCTTTCCGATGATGAAGTGGAACCAAAAGTTTCTTCCAAGAAGGACATTTTATCTGTTGGTGAGGATGTTCATCACATTTCTGATTGCAATATTGTGTCCCATGATTTTGGTACTAGCTTACCAGCTGCTGAACCTTCAAACCAGAATGTTTCATTCATTAAAACTTCGAAGAAAACGAAGGAGTCCTTACAGAAAAAGGCCAGTTTTGGTAATTTAAATGATAAGCCTGTGGTGACTTCGTTTATTGATTCAAAAGGCTCAGGCAGTTATAGGAAAGAAGCAAGTTCAAAATCCAAGGATATGAACAACTTGACAAAGCTTTCGGATGAAGGTGCCAATGCTAAAAATTTGAATAAAACTCGTGGCAGCATGGCTCCCAAAACTGTTGACACTGTGTCGAGTGCTTGCAGTAAAATGTTACGTGATACAGATGCAGATGATGATCCCCTAGAGACTGCATTGAAATCTGCGGGACGCGTCCAGTTGCATGTACCAAAGCCTACAATTTTGAAAAGACAAGTTATTCAACTCAAAACACCTTTTGAAAACAAATCTGGTTATCTTCGTAAATTGGAGGATCCAATGAAAAGATTCAGGCCACTAAGGTTGGATGATTGGTATAAAGCTATTCTTGAGATAGATTATTTTGCAACAATTGGGTTGTCATCCAAGAGAAAAGACGAAAATCAAACTGTTAACAAATTAAAGGAAGTTCCTGTATATTTTCAATCTCCTGAACAGTATGTTGAGATATTTCAGCCGTTAGTTTTGGAGGAGTTCAAAGCACAACTACAAAATTCTTTTCTTGAAATGTCTTCATGGGAGGAGATGCTTTATGGAGTCCTTTCTGTGATGTCAATTGAGAGAATTGATGATTTCCATATGGTACGCTGTGTCCATGATGATGGTGATTCTGCAAAATGTAGGAGCTTTGCTGAAAATGACTTTCTTTTGCTAACAAAAGATCCTCCTCAAAAATCTTCTCATGATGTTCATATGGTTGGAAAGGTATACTTTCATTAATGTGTGATTGCTATCGTCCAAATATTTTTCTCCAATGCCTATAGTGTCCTACAATTCATTGTTTAAGCTATACATGCTTGAGTGGGTGGAAAATGTGAAGATTGAAAATTAAAGAAAACTACTCAAAACTAAACTTCAATTGTTGTCCAACTCGTTTATTCCACTTCTATCTTCATATTTAAAAATTTTAAAAGCTTTCAAGCTCTACCAATCTCTTCTCCTTAATTTCAATCAACTCAAACAAGCTTAATTCCTAGTGTCTTATATTGTACCCAATTTTCAATAATATCATTAGCATACTAAGCCACTTAAATGTCATATTGTGTTTTGTTGGGAAGTTTATCTTGTATGAAGATTTGTGAGCTCATGATCGGTAAGCCTGCTGTCCCTTTTTGCTGATAATTGATTGCTAATTCTATTGTTGAGCATGCTTGAAAATTGCAATAGCCAATAGACCATAAGATGGTTGAACTCTGAATTTCCCTGCCATTATCTTAATTTGTTCCTTTTTCAACCTTCATCAGAAATATATTATGTTTTATCTTGTTTTAGTGGCAAATAGCATCAAATGTTAATTTGATTCTGGAAGACTGCAACTGTTTACATTAAACAAGTTGTTGTGCGTTGGGTTACCTTTTTGTTGAACAAAATTTGTGCTGGTTCCCCAATGTGTCAAAAGCTAACCTCGAGCCACTTACGCACCTAACCTGAAGTAGTGCGGATAAATCTATTTCATGTTAAAGCTGTCTGTTTTTGCAGGTTGAAAGGCGTGAAAAAGACAATAAAAGGGGTTCAAGTATTATTCTCATCAAATTCTATTTTCAAAATGGTTCTTTGCGATTAAATCAAGCTAGAAGGAATCTCACTGAACGAAGTAAATGGCATGTTTGCCGTATAATGAGCATTACCCCACAAATGCGAGAATTTCATGCGTTGTCATCAATAAAAGATATCCCTTTGCTTCCTATCATTTTGAATCCTGTCAACAATTCCTTTTGTTTCAACGAATGTAAAGAAGTAGATCTCAACAATTTGTGCCAGTCATTGCAGCAAACTCTGAGGTCAACATTTAATGATAGCCAACTTCAAGCAATAAGTGTTGCTATTGGAAGGGCCAAAGCAAAAAAGACTATTCAATTATGTCTCATTCAGGGTCCTCCAGGTAGTTGATCCACCTTGATCTATCTCTAAACCATGAAGAAGATCTTGTCATCTTTTCTGCTTAAGCTTTTTAAATTGTTAATTTGCATGTATGCTTATGTAAATATAGGAACTGGGAAGACTCGGACTATTGTTGCAATTGTCAGTGCTCTTCTAGCTTCTCAACCAAAGATGAGTTGTCTAAAAAATCCGTTTGATGAAAACTTGTGCCAAAATTCTTCTGCATACTCAAGACCGAAGGTTAGTCAGAATGCTGCCATTGCAAGGGCATGGCAAGATGCAGCATTGGCCAGACAGTCGGCCAATGATATGCAAAATTCATCAACATCTTTTGGAAATTATGTGAGACAGAGAGTGCTTATCTGTGCTCAATCTAATGCTGCAGTGGATGAATTGGTGGCAAGAATTTCTAGCCATGGTCTTTATGGCAGTAATGGGAAAATGTACAAGCCTTATCTCGTGAGGGTTGGAAATGCAAAAACAGTTCATTCAAACTCACTGCCATTCTTTATTGATACATTAGTTGATCAACGTGTAGCTGAAGAGAGGATGCATTCAAATGTTGTGAATAGTGATTTAGGGGTAGATTCATCAGCCATGCTGCGGTCTAAATTAGAGAAACTAGTTGATTCTATTAGGTTTTACGAAGCCAAGCGTGCTAACTCAAAGGATCAGAATTCTAATGTTAAAAGTCATCTGTATAATGACTCTCTTAGGACAAATGAGAAGGAAATGTCAGAGACAGAAATTGAAATGGAGTTACGGAAACTGTACGATAAAAAAAGACAAATATATAAAGATCTTTGTAATGTTCAGACTCAGGAGAAGAAAGCCAATGAAGAAACCAAGGCTCTTAGGAATAAGATGCGGAAGGCTATACTAAAGGAAGCTGAAATAGTGGTAACTACATTGAGTGGCTGTGGTGGGGATCTTTATGGGGTATGCTCTGAGAGAATGTTAAACTCCAAGTTTGGGGGGACATCTGAACATACCCTTTTCGATGCTGTTGTAATTGATGAAGCTGCCCAAGTATATATATCTTTGTTCTGCTATAAATAATTTATCTACAATCCTCTAGTTAACTATATTTACCTTCTGATCTATTTTTGTTGCTGCAGGCTCTTGAGCCAGCTACTCTGATTCCTCTTCAGCTTTTAAAGTCAAGTGGAACCAAATGCATTATGGTAAGAGTACTAACCAAAAGCTTTTAAACTTATACTGATGTAGGGTAAATAGTAAAACTGACCTTTGTAATTTATTCAAGGTTGGTGACCCAAAGCAGCTTCCTGCAACTGTCCTCTCAAATGTTGCCAGTAAATTTCTTTATGAGTGTAGCATGTTTGAACGCTTACAAAAGGCTGGGCATCCTGTTATTATGCTTACTGAACAGGTACATAGTATGATCCTAGATGAGTACAATATACTTTAGAAACTGTTAGTTCAATGCTTCATTCCATGCCATCGATTTTGATGGATCTGAGAGTAATCATTTATAGTTTGTTTTTTGACAGAATACATAGATGTTCTTTGATCCATGTAGCTGACATTAACTAGTAGGAAAACTGCCTTTTTATTGTATGATTGGATCAAACAATTTAGACAATGGTGAGAGGCTCCTAGATAGTATGCTCCTAGACGAGTAAAATATGCTTTAGAAACTGTTAGGTCAATGCTTCATTCTATGCCATAAATTTTGATGGATCTGAGAGCAATCATTTATAGTTTGTTTTTGTCAGAATACATAGGTGTTCTTTGATCCATGTAGCTGACCTTAACTAGTAGGAAAACTACCTTTTTATTGTATGATTGCATCAAACAATTTATTCTATGGTGAGAGGCAACACTTTCTTATTAAGTCTCAAGTTTAGAAGAAAATAATTTCTCTCTTATTCTATTTCATCACATACCTCCGATTATATACATACATTGATTAGATAATTCAGGAAATAAGCACAACCTATTCTAGGAAACAAATACCTGAGATTGTGGGATTGATACGCTAGTAATAAAACCAAGATACAACTGATTTACACAATTAAACCGATAGGAACAGAACACAAAAAGATAACCAAACGCATAGAGATTGACTCTCTCTTTGAGAGAGAGGTGTTATTAAGAGAAATAAACACTGACTTTGATAATTCCCTGATCAACTTTTGTTTCTCATAAAAGGTAAGTATGCCAAGGCATCACTATATAACTTGTAATCCCAACTAGTGTTGTTAAAATTGTAAGATCGTAAACTCGCATGATCCTGCAAGTGTGGACCACCAAGCCAGTAAACACGGAAGGTGGATCGTAAACAATGCGGATCAAAGCGAGTATGCGAGGATGCACGTTGAATCGGGGATTATGGGTTGTGTCGATCCTTCTCGTCCTATGATAGACCTAACCCATGAGAAGCCCAATGCTCTTACCTTTTTCTACTAGGATTACATTCGCATATAGGAGCGCCGCCCTTGTAGTCTCCGACACTTGCAACCCCCGCAATTGCCGGTGATCACCGCTCTCGCTATCGTCGGCACTAGCCGCTCTCGTGGTGTCAGCACTAGCTGCCCGTGTAGGACACTTGCAGTCGACGATATACTTAGTCTATGTTTCTCTACTATTGTTTTTTTTCCTCTTCATCTTTGTTCTTTCTAGGGATTCTTTTACTGTCGTGGTTGCTTGGTTCTTCTATTGGCTCAAGTTTTGAAAAAATAATATATCATCCCCGCTTATTGGTTCTTTTCATGGAGGACTTGTGCATTAAATTTTAATACTTAAACTTATTATTATTATTAATATAGTTATTATTTTGTGTGAATTATTTTTAATAATACATCTATTTATAAATATAATTTTTGTTTATGAATATAATTTTTTCTTTTAAATTCATTACTCTTATGAATCGAGTTACTATCTTTCTTTGTTGTTGTGATCTCCTCACGATCCTTGAGTTTAACAACACTGATCCCAACTAGGTTACACCCCAAGTTACACCAATTATCTGCAGCATACTGAAATATCATAAGAAAAAAGAAAACATTAAAAGAGTGGGAGGATCCAACCAAACCCACTTAAGGGACAAACCTATCAAGAAGTAATTGATATCCATCCTAAAAAATCTCATAGGAAATGTAATCAGGGATAGTGTCCCATCACCTATGATGTGTTGATAGCGTATGTAACAAACATGGGTCGTGGGGCATATATGTTTCAACTTGAAGGGGTATTAAAAATATGATTTGATTGCATTAAATAAGAGATATGATTTGATTTGAGTGGGTAATTTTCTCATCAAATATTTTCCATGACGTATTGATTTTATTTCTTTATTAGTATCTCTTCTTCATTATAAATAAGAGCACTCATGTATCCACAATCACACCATTGCAAGCAGTCCTCTCTATTTGTGTTTTGGTTGGAGTGTTTGTATGTCTACATTGTCCTGTTCTATGATTCAAAGCTGAATCCCTTTATGATTTTTTTCTCACAATGGCAGTATAGGATGCATCCAGAGATTTGCAAGTTCCCATCATTGCATTTCTATGACAACAAATTACTGAATGGTAGCCAAATGTCTAACAAATCAGCAGCATTTCATCAAATCAATGGTCTTGGGCCATATGTGTTTTATGATATCATTGATGGCCAGGAGGTTCGTGGGAAAAGTTCTGGTGTAATGTCACTTTGTAATGAGCATGAAGCTGATGCTGCGGTTGAAGTACTAAAGCTTTTCAAGAAAAGGTTAAATGTACTTTCTGTTTTTCTTGCTTTTAGCTTATCATGATGCTTACTTACGAAATTAGGAATGTCTCCGAAGGTACCCTGCTGAATTTGTTGGTGGAAGAATTGGTGTGATTACTCCATACAAGTCTCAACTTTCCCTTCTGCGATCCCGGTTTCTTAATGCTTTTGGATCTTTGAGTGCAGCAGATATTGAATTTAACACTGTGGATGGTTTTCAAGGTAGGGAGGTGGATATATTGTTACTTTCTACTGTAAGAGCAGCTCATTCAGGTGTTACTGCTTCCAAAGTAAACTCAAACTCTATTGGATTTGTTGCTGATGTGAGACGGATGAATGTTGCCTTGACAAGGGCCAAGTTATCACTTTGGATTTTGGGTAATGCTAGAACTCTACAGACTAACCAGAACTGGGCTGCTCTTTTGAAGGATGCTGAAGAAAGAAACTTGATAATGAGGGCTAAGATGCCATATCATTCAATGTTCAAAACAGATAAAAGTAATTGCTTTGTTGAAAATTTTGATAATCATGCAAGACCGTTGAAGCATGAGAAGAAGGTTAAAGATAGGGACCAGACTGTAAACAAAATTTTGGTTCATGGAAAGGATACTGTTGAGAGGAAAAAGAAATGTGTTGCCTCTGAAGTCTGGGACAGGAATAAGGGTAATGGAGATGAGAATTCTTCTTCAGGTTTGGGAAAGTATGCTCCATGTAAGGGAAGGAAATCTGAAGATGAGCATTTCTCCATTGCAAGACATGAAAACAGAAGCTCCTGCAGTGACATGCTTGCAATGTCAGGTCCTCAGATTTGTGATGGGGGAAGAGAAGGCAAAGACAAATCGAAGGTTAGCATGGGAAATAAAACATTGGGTAAAAGACAATTAAAATTTCAACAATCAAGGAACAATTTAGACTGTCCAGTGGAAGAGGCAGGTGGTGGGCAAAAGGTATCAAAAAGACCAACTTTGCATTCTGGAGGGAATAAGAGTAGTTCTACTGAAATTTCTGTTTCCTCAATGAAAAGCAGTGACAAAGAGAAAGATCCAGTTGATCAAGGTACTGCTTCTAATAAAAATAAAGTTGATGAAGTTTCAAAAAGGAAACAGCAGCGTGAAGCTGTAGATGCTATTCTTTACTCATCTTTAATATCTACAAAGAAGGAAGACACAGGCACAAAAGTTTCTGCAAAAAGGCCCTTTTCCTCATCTGTTGCTAGTAGGAGTATCAAGCTGTCTAAGACAAAAAGTGGTAAACTTCTGCTGTGACTTGTTTAGTATGATTTATCTTTTAGTTAATTTGAATACAAGGATGCCAAGGGAACTTTTCTATCTTTACTGAAATTCCTCTTTCACTTTTTACTAAATCAACATATGATATTGCTATTGGGGAAAACCTGAGTCCCCTATTAAGTAGAGATATTGCTTGGATAGCATACATAAATAGAGGGCAATTCTCATTCTATAAGCTAGCTGTTAGGGTCGAGTTCGACACATGCAAATTTTAAGAATTCCCTCTTGTTATGTCAAGAATTGTCTCTGTTTAATTAGATGGTTATCTACTTTCTTCTAAAAGTCCTATTCAGGACTAATTTGGTTAAACTATCTCTTGCATATTTGAAGGTGATTTATATATATATATATATATATATATATATATATATATATAATGTTACACCAAATTGGTTAGAAAGGAATGGAAGATGTTAATGCCCACTTGTGGCTAAGGAGCATTGTTTGTCTCAAATGTTAGCTTTTCAATTATATTCCTTGTGATTATATTGCGTGGTTCATATGGGAAGCATGCATGATATTTATGTTTGTTTTAAACTTCAAGGTCGATTATTGGTAGGAAGTAGTTGAATTGAAAAACTTCTGTATGAGCTGTACCTATTTTTGTACGTAGGACTCTAGTTTGATCTTTGCTCTTCCCTATACTTATTGTATCTGAATTTGGTCAATATAAATATGAGAATATATGAAAGGAGTGATTTAGCCTCAGGACTATCTTTTCCTCTTGCATCCAAGATGTGTAATCTTGTATTGAAGTTATTAAAAGACCCCATCCCTGGGCCTATTCACGGAGGATTTTTGCACTAGTTTGTCTTGGCAAACTACCTCCGTTTGAGGTCGGCTTGCTGGCATCAGTAACTGGCACCCAATTGTGTCAGATTACCAAAACCAGTGCTGCCCAAAACTAGAGTCAATAACTTTTTTGTTTTCTTATATGATCTGTTATAAAAGCCTTGCTTCGGATTGTGAATGAAGGCTATTTATTTTTGTTGCATTTTCCCCTGAATTTGAAACACTTTTTCAGCAAGATCAAATCAATGAGCATGGGATTAAGGAATCGACAGTTTTTCTCCAAGGACTATGGTTGAGGGTTTTCATGGTTCTTGTAGTGATCACCACCTTGACTTACATTGGGTGAAGATATTGCTGCCACATCTGATCATTTCCCATCCATGATGTAATGGTGAGTGACTTTTTATATGTTCAGTAATGTGGAAAAAACTGAAACTTTCAAGTTATTCAATGCAACGAGGAATCATAATTACTTGTATAAATAGTCACAAATTTGTGTAAATGAAAGAAATTTTGTTTATGTTTTATCTTTGAGGGAGAAAAAAAAAGAAGGAAAAATTGGCTGCATTATACAACTTGTTTTCCCTTCTGTTCCGGTGGATGGATTAGTGAAGTTTCTCAAGTTCAAGTAATCAATATGAGGAATTCTAGTTCATAATATACTTTCTTCTATTTGATATCTTGGCTAAAACCAATTCGTATTGGAAACCACCGTGATTATTGCTTTGTGTGAAAATAGTGAAAACTAGGTATAAGATTAATTTCTTTCGCGTAGAAAATACACAGAATAATATATTTATGGTGAAGAATAATACAGGAAAACATGGACTAAGCCCAGATACACATGATGTTGTAACTAACATAATATATTGTGTCTAACAATATCTTAACAATATTTAACACTCTCCTATAAATCATATGTACTACACTTGTTACAAATATAATCAATTCTAGATCTTGTAGACTTGATGAAAATATATGCTAATTGATCACTCGAGTTAACAAACTCAATCTTGATGTTTTCATATATAATCTTTTTTCGAGTAAAATGATAGTTAATTTCAATGTGCTTGGTCCTTTAATGAAAAACATGATTAGAATTCATGTGAAAAGCAACTTGATTGTTACATATAAGTAGTGTCATTTGAGTGACATCTCTAAATTGCAAGTATTTAAGTAATTGTTTAAACCAAACAAGTTTGCAAGTGGCTAAGGTCATAACTCTATATTTTGCTCCTGCCCTTTATGTTGTCACAATACTTTGTTTCTTGCTTTTCCAAGAAATCAAGTTACTTCCAATGAAAGTACGATATTCGAAAGTAGATCTTGTATCAGAAGGAGATTGTGCCTAATCAACATTTGAATATTAGACAACTTTAGTATGGTTACTGTGACCAAATAGAAAACATTTTATAGGAAATCCTTTAATGCACTTTAATATAGGAATGACTGCATTTCAATGATTTGCACATGGGGAATTGAGAAATTGACTCACCATACCGACTAAAAAAGAAATGTCAGCATGAGTAACGGTAATGAGTAACGGCGTGGACGTTAGTGAAGCAACTGTGACTGGTGTGGAGTAGCTCTTGCCAATATTCAAAAGAGGGAGAACCAAGATCTAGAGATAAAACTGTAATGAGTGAAACCCTAATTCATGATGGTAGAGAAAGATACTAGTTGCAATGAGAAAACCTTGGGACAAAACTCTTATTTTATTTAACAACTAATGGATACCCTCAATCAGTTAATAGGCGGATACTAATTTACCTGGAGGTACCCGGACTCCGATACCATGTAAAAATAGTGAAAATTAGGTATAGGATTAATTTCATTTATGTAGAAAATACACATAATAGGAAAATATATTTATAATGAAGAGTAATTCAGAAAACTATGGAATAAGTCCAAATACACATAATATTGTACCTAAAACAAGATATTGTAATTAATAATATCTTAACAATATCTAACACTTCGTAAAGGGAACATTTATTACTTTTGATGCCAACACTTTCCTTACCTAAAGAATTGAATTAACATCGGAGTCCATATTAGTTATGCGCTTCTGTAAATTAGTTTGTGTGATTCCTGAATTACGTAGATGTATTGTGCATTGGCATTACAACGTGAGTATATAATGCAATGTGGTGCATCGGGGTTCTTGGGATTTCATGCTTTACAGTTGTATGCAATGTGGTGCATCGGGGTTCTTGGGATTTCATGCTTTACAGTTGTTGATCGAAATATTCTTTTAGTATCGCTGTAAGAATTAGTTATTTGGGTACACTAAGACTAACTGCTGTCTGTTTTCATGTTTTACAGTTTAAATCACTGACAATGGCTTTCACAATTTGTCTATCTTACATGCAGTTACAAGTTTGTGGGGATGCCAAACGTCTAATGCCAGCAAATGAGAAAATTGGTTTTTGATTCCTAACAGAGCTTGAGTAAACTATCACTACACTTGTAACGATGATAGTTTCTTTATGGTTTTTTTTACAAGCTTAATTTGTTCAATATCATTAGGATGTCAAGGGAGTTTAGTTTGGTTGGTTGAGCATGACACACGATAGTATGGGCCGGAGTCCTAAAGAAGGAAGATTAAATGGATCAAGGATTGTATAAGATATAGTTAAAAAATCATGATATTGTTTATAATATTCAATTTATAGTTTAATTATAAATGATAATGGTTATTTGGTATAGGAGAAGAGAGAAGAACAAATAGGACTTTTTTTTTTTTTTTTATTTCTCACATATCTCTAATCATCTTTATTTCTTTCCGTATTTTCTATCAAATTAATCAAACTACATACTACATAATTTTGAAAACATTTATTTTCTCTATTTTTAACGGATTTCTTCTTTGCAAACAAATCAACATTCAATTTTAACTTTATAGGTTTAATGGTAGCTTTTATTTATCTCTGTAATAACTTAGCTCAACGTCTTATTTTGTAAACTTAATAAGGAAAAGGAAAGAGAGGAATAAACATGATAAAGGAAAAGGAAAGAGAGCAATAAACATAATAAAGGAAAAGGAAAGAGAGGAATAATATATTAACGAAAATACATGTTATTGTACATGTTCGTATTTATTAATTTTTACAAAAGTTAAAAAAATAAAATATTTATGTTAAAAATGTTTTTAAAATAACGGTGCTTGTTCGAATTTTTTAAATTTTACAAAAATTAAAAAAACAAAATATTTATGTAAAAAAAAATTTAAATAATAGTTAAAGATAAATTATTTATAGAATAATTAAATTTTAAAATAATAAAAGGTAAAATTGGAATAATAAAATATAAATAAAAAATGTATTTTATATTATATATCTAGATTGTGTTATTTTTGAAATATATTTTAGATTGTATAATCTAAAATATTTTTAAATTACTCAATTTGAACATACATTTCCTATTATTCAATTCAGAATACATTATAAATTATATAATTTGAAATACTGTTTTCAAAGTAATTTAAACTATATTTTTATATTTCAAAATACATTAGAAATTATGTAATAAAAAAATCAAATGAAACAATTTAAAATACATTTTAAAATTTTCAACTTGGAACACATTTTTAAATTTGACATTGTGTAATCTAAGATATTTTTTCACATTATGTAATCTAAGATATTTTAAATTTTTTGAATTTTTTGAAAGAATTTCTATCACTTTGAAAATAATTACAAGCGAGACCTACAAATCTGATGTACTAACCTCGATTTCTACAAGGGAAACCTAAAATTACAATACAACAATCGATATTTACAGGCTATCATTAGAAGACTCAGGATGAGAGACGGGCATCCTTCCAATACCCATAAACTCAGCGGCAAATTCTTCGTCATTTTTTCCCAGCATATCCTTTAAGCTACATTTAATATCCCTTCTTTTCAACACCCAATATCTTGGCTTTATCTTCTTCTCTAGTGAATAGCTAAAATACCGAGGGTAACTCACCACATCTCTAACTGGCCTCTCCATTGAGTTCACCAGGAATTCTATTTTTGGCTTAAGAACCCCCTCTATACTGTACCCAAGAAGAGGAGAAAATGTGCGTACCATAAATGCAATTTCTTCTTCTGAAAGACCTAACTTCATTAAGTACATTATCCTGCAAGCATCAACAACAGATAAAATTACTAGATAATAAACAAAATGACACCTCAATCATTCAATCACTAGTGAGAAGCAGGTTCATGTTTCACGTCTTTTGCTCATGAAATGTAACATTTATGGAGTGGTCAAAATACAGTTGAAGAAATTACGAAATCATTATTTGCTTTTATTTCTCATCAGAGAAAACTGAAACTTGCATCAGAACAATATCATGGTTATATCATTAAAAAATCTAACGCACGAAAGGTTATTTTAAAATAGAAGATACCTGCTGCTGGAAAATGACACAGGGTGCATAGTGAATGTATAAACATTAGTTGGGTAAGAGTAAACAAATATAATACTGAAACAGGTAAAAATAAAAAATAAAATAGATGAGTCAGAGCAATACCTTAGTAGTAAAGTTTTGTCAATGTCAGATACAAGTAATTCAGGATACTTTCTGATAACCCCAGGCCAGAAAGTCTTTCGAACGCCAACCCTATCAAGGAACTCAATCTTCCTTTGTAAAGTTTTATTAATGCTGGAAGCAAAAATTTCAGGGCAGCGGGCAAGTATTCTTCCAATAGTTTCTTTATCTAAATCCATATTTTCAAACAACAGAACAATCTGCAGGCAACAACGAGCAAGAGACTTGATAGGTTTGTAGTGACAAACAATTATCCTAATTTCTAATAATTACAATAATTATAAAGTAATTAGTGGGATTATTACAACACTTCCCTTTTGAAGCTACAGAATAGAAATTGGAAATCTATTATTTCGAACTTGCCAATAAGGTCATGGAAAATCTCCATAGGTAGTGCTTTCATGATTGACAAGCTATCTGATTCAGAAAATTACTCAAAGGAATGAGCAAAGGAACATTTAGTAGGTTTAGATGATTGTTCTTGTTGAGTCAGTTTCTGTTTTCCTTTCGTCTGATACACCAATGTAGGGTACCAACCTTGGTCTCAGCACGTTTAGTTTAGATGCCAACACAAAAAAGCTAATACATTTGTCAAATGACATTTCAAAGGACAACAAGGAAATACTATCTCAGAAAAGAAGACATAAGCTTTCAAAATAATGTTCTCTCTCTAAAGGTTCATTTTCCAGAAAGGTAACATCTACGGAGGGAAAGTAACAGCTATCTGAAAGATGATAACATTTGTGCTTTGTCTCTCAATCTGAACTGAAGATAAAACACACGCCAGAAGAAAAGAGGGATTGAGGCCTACGAATCAGCAACAAGTCATAGGTGCATGTTGAAAAACTGCCTAAATTGTGGTCATCCCAAGCTTCCCTTAGTGTGGACTCTGGAATTAATTGCAACCTCGAGTGTTGGTTTAATTCTACAAGCCTAAAAATAAGGTTTACAAAGAATTTGGAAATTTTGGACAATTCTCATTTTACAAACTAGTTTTCAGTGGACGAGTAGGCCTCTTAACCCAAATTTTGAGATAGTATGAAAATTTACCCAAGATCCATTGCTGAGTCACTTGCATTTACTCCAGGCCGATAGCCCTAGTTCTGAGAGGGATTGATCCCAAGCTTTAATTGCATTTATTGATACATGTTGAAAAACGGCCTTAATTGTGGCTTCCTCAGTTGTGGCCTCTCTGGAGTCTGCCTTAATTGCAACATAAGGGGTGTTGGTTTAGTCCCACATAGCCTAAAGATAATGTTTACATATAAAGTTTGTACAATCTCACTTTACTAGTTTTGGGGGGCTGAGTATATAGGGCTATTACTAGTCAGTTTCACTGGATATATTTAGGCCTTTTAAGCCCAAATTCTTGAGAGTAGAAGTGTCTTAGAGAAAAAAATGCTTGAGAGTGAGCTCTCAGCATATCTATTTCATACATGTTAAGTCTGAACAGAAATACAAAGAGACTGACAGAAAACCTGCACCTATGACCCTATATGATTGACAACCACAGCCGAAACAGCATTTACAAAATAATCTAGATGACAATAAAAAGGTTTCGGTAGCACTCCCCCCTTCAAGATGGAGGGTATAGGTTATATGCACCAAGCTTGGAACATGTGAACTGTGTAAAAGATATGATTTGATCTTAGTAATTAAGGAAATATGTACAACTGAACTGATAACCAGGGATATTCTCCATTATTAGCTATTATTAGGTTTCCCTATTCAATATTTTGAATGATTATAAATAAAGGATTTACATCTGTAATTAAACACAAGTCACAACAGAAAAACTTTTTATGGTATCATAGGGCTAGGCTTTCCTTTTTCATCTTCTCCTTTTTACCCCAGTGCATTGCTCACACAAACTGTTGCAATTCTTCATTCACCAACGAGTGCTCCTTTCTCCAACAAGCAGACATCACCGAAGTTGCCATCTACCGACAACCACCATCGTGCAAGAATCATTGCCTAAATTCCTTTCACTCAACCACAGCATATCAGCACGTGACAATACTTTCCAGTGACCCACCGTTCCATGATTTCCTATTGTTCTTCTCCTTCTTTGGGCAAACCACCTTTGGGCTTTGTTTGACTCCACGGTTTCTTTTTAATTTTGGCTTCCACTCAATCTCTCCTAACTTTCACCAACATACTACTAATCCCATGCAAAAGCTCATTTAACAACTACAACTTCCGCAATTCCCACCTCTTTTATGTAGCATCTTATTGTTCTCTCTTACCCCCAATCTTCAGGCACAGTACCAAGCCTTTACTGCCTGATGTGACGTATGGACAAAGGCAAAGAAAGTTTATTCAAACAATGTTTATCATTTCTACAATGTACTCACCAGCTTGATGAACATCAAGTTGGAGAGCATAGACATCCAGACGTATGTTCAAAAGCCTAATCACCTGATTGCAAAATATTCTACTTTTGTTTGAATAGTCTTAAATAGGAATTATTGTGTGTTTTGTGCTGGACCTAGTTCCTAGATGTATCTCTTCGAATTCTCTCCTCTTCCCTCTCGGACATTGTACCTAATGTATCCAAAATGATTACAAGTATAAAATAGTGAGAGAGGGAAACACGCACTCTCAAATTTATTCTAATTCCTTTGTATCTTTCTCGAATCTTTTGAAAGCACTTCAATGTCTCTCGGGGATTCCTTGCCCTAGTCTCTCACTCCTCTCATCGTGATTATCGAAGTAGAGGATGTGGTGGCGGTTGTGATCACGTTGAAGAAGAATGTCGCACCAAAGCTTGCTCTCGCAACCTCAACTAACTATTGTGGCCCAAGTCTCCACTCCTACTTTAGTTATTGAGCATCATGAACTTCACAAGTTCTGAGAAGCCAACCAACATGCATGACCTAAATATTTTAACTCTTTCATAACCTCTCTAATTTGCCCCCTCACACAGGACCCTATTGGTCTCAAATGAAAGATAGTGCACAGGCCCTACGTTGTGCTAAATTTCAACTTTATCTAATTCAAAAATGGGTGAAGCGAGGATTGAACTCTAGACCACTTGTTGGTGGAGGCTCTAATAACATGCCAAAAGCATGCAATCTCAAAAGCTTATGTTGTTGAGTGAACTCACATCAATGGATTTATACACTTATGTCATTTGTTACAAATTAAACACTTTATTGAAGCTAAAAATAAATACCTGTAGAAAGTCTTTGGGCTTCCGTAGTAGTAGTTGAGGACTTTTAGCAATAACCTGACTTAACTTTTTCTTCCGAACTCCAAGTTTAGCAAACTGATCTACCATCAACTCCAGCTTGCTAGTTGAACAGCTCAATAGATGAGGGTGGCTTTCAATTGCACGGTCTATCTGTGTCTTTGGAACCTATATTGAAGCCTTCTATTATTAATTCAGTCCTTCCATAAATCCCTCAACCAGGGTGGAACGAAAGGTTGTTCATTAGTTCCATTTCACTATCGAATATGTTTTCATGTAAATTATTGAAAAACAATAATTCAAATAAAATGTCCTTGGTTTCCTTTCAGTGATGATATATCCAGTTACATTGAATATGCATCCGAAATCAAATGGATACACGCAATCATGACAGAACAAAATTATACCTTGATAGAATACGAAAAAGCAAGGAGCTCTACATAATTTTCTTGTATACTTGTCGACAGAAGCCAAGGATATTTTAGCAGCAACTTGGCATAATCTTGATCAGCCACGTTAATCTAGAAAATAACATAATAGTATTTTATTAGTTGAAAAGGAAGAAATTGAGATCAAAATGATGCGTGGATTTAATTATAAGGCAAACAGGTAACGAAGAATAGATGGAAGGGACGGTAGGTTGGTACCTGCTTGACGGCGAGGAGTCTAGTTTGCAGGATTTGATGATTCCAGAAGAGAAGAGGAGGGAAAGCAAGTATTATGTGTGAGACGCGAGATGTGGGGATTCCAAAGTTGAGGAGAGAATCCAGTATGAGTGTTAAGTGGTTGTCTACGGATAAGTGAAGCATACGAGGGAAGGATTGGATTAAGGAAGAGAAAGCAGAATCTTGGGAAGCCAAGATGTTTAGGCCACCAGGCTTTGCTTGAAGCTTTTCGAAAAAGGAGAAAGTGCGTTGCAGGTCTTCGTCAATTGAAATGGACAAGTGGCGCATAGTGAGGCGAATGTTTCTCATGAGCAACGAGGGGTGGTTATTGTTATCGTTATCGGAAGGAGAAAAGAAGAGTTGCTTGATGCGCGTAACCTTGTGCATGAGAGAGGGGAGGGTGTGAGCGGAGAGATATCCGGCGACGTTGATAGACCAAGAGAGAGTGAGACCCAGAGTCTCTAAGTAGGCAATTTTCCCCTTGTCCCCTTTTTGAGCGGCAACATGAAGAATCTTGTCTTTGAAGCTCAATCCAGCAATTTCTTCATCTGCCTCCCACCCCCACTCATCCAAATCCCTCACACCTTCCACCAACATCTTCACATACCCCGGGCAATTCCACGCGATGGACAACGATTCCTCCTCTGACACTCCCAACTCTCCCAGATAACTTGAAATGGCCCTGCGAGCTTCCAGCACTTCCAATTCCCGTTTGGATTCAGATTCAGATTCAGAGAGATCCTGTCTCTGTGCATGTGCCTCCTCCGAACCACAACCACAACTCCAATTTGATCTTCTTCTTCTTCTTCTTCTTCTTCTCCTCGATTTATCATTATCGACTTCAAATGGTGTAGGAGGATGCGTGGATAACAGGCACTTACTCATCACATAACAACCCTCTACCTTGTGTGGGACTGGGAATGGGACTGCAACAGGGACAAACCAGTTTGTTTGAATTTTAACCAACATCTTCTCAGATAACCACTCTACTCATCCCCACTATATCCTAAAACCCCTACTATATACTCTAATTCTAAACCCTTTGACCATCCCAACTTCAAATATTCATATCTTTTTAATTTTAATTAATTTTATAAAGTTTATTTATCCATTTTAAAGATAAAAGTTCAAAATATCATTATAAAAAATATAAATATATGTAATGTGATTTTAAAACAAAGATTTATTTCATTAATTGAATATATATATATATATATATATATATATATATATATTATTTATTCACATGTTTTATTTTATATATAATTTTTATAAAATAAATAATTTTAATTATATAATAAATGTTTATAAAAAGAATATTATATTTATGGATAAAATTGGATGTATATTATAATTATACATAGACTTAAAGTTCATAAAGAAACAAAAAGTAAAAATTTAAATTTAAATTACTGAAAAAAATATGTTAAATATAATAATTTTAGTTAAATATGAATATCTATAAATTAAATGATAATTTTACACATTATATAAATTGATTTTATATATTTTATTTTATTTAAAAGTAAAATAAAATAACTATAATTTTGAATAATTAAAAAGGAAGTAAAATAAAATAAAATTAGATGATATATATTAGAGATTACTAATATTTAGTACAAACTATTAAAATTCAAATATTAAATAAAAATAATTCAGGAAAATAAACCATATTAGAAGAAAAATAATAAAATTCAGGCCTCTAATAAATTAAATGATTAAAAAATAGACGACTTTATTTTAGATGATACAGATTTATCAATCAGAAAATAATTTGTTTTAACACTCATAAGAGTCAATAACTTTTAATCATTTAACAATAAATAATTTATTTAAGAACATACTTAGTTTAAATATGTACATTTCATATTGAATAATAGATACCATTATTTTTCAAAAACATGTTACAAAATGAAAGCATTCAATCACATTACATAGGGATAAGAGTTTAAGGATAAAAGAAAACACATTAATTTATAAATTTGATTGATCAACTCTATGTAGTCTTTGAAGAATAATATTTACATCCCTAAATCAACAAATACTTGATTATACAAAATATGCAATATCAAGGACAAATCTTCATTTTTTTAACATAAGATTTGTATAGATGACATGTTATTTGTTATTTATGCCATTAACACCAATTTGACATAAAAACTATATTGACTCATTCTTAAAAATAAAAGTGAGAACATTGAAAATAGAGATGAAATTGGAAAAATCATTATAGTATTAACTTGTTTATATTTATTTAAAAAAAATGAGGGAAAAGAGAAAACGACAGAATGATCTGATGTAATCTTCTAATTTATATGTTGGATTCATTTTGGTCTTCTAATTTGTTTGGGGTTCAATTTAGTCCTCTAGTTTGTGTAGGAGGTTAGATTTAGTCATCGACATTAACAACGTTAAAGAAGTTAACGGCAGAGTGATCTGATGTAATAATAATGTGACAATTAAAAATGACGTGACAAGGTAGGGACATCAGATTATGTGTACAGTAAACCAGAAATTGTAGTTGTAATTGGGTTTTGAAAGAAATTAGGGTTCGAGGAAGAAATTGGGGATAACGATTGAAGAAATTAGGGTTCGAGGAAGAAGCGAAAAACAATCAATAGATAAAGATTTGAAGAGGAAGGATTCGTGCTCTCCTTCGATGTGGCATAGGGTCGTCGCTTTGTTCGTAGTGGCACGAAATCGAAGGTAAGTTTTTTGGTTTTTTAATGGATTCAATGTTGCATACCCCACGAATTACAGGAGAAAGATAAAGAACAGTGGCTCCTAGACATCACTCAGAATTAATAAAGCTTGTCAAATGAAGATGAACTTCAACAGAACAAAGAAGAGCACTGAAATTAGGGCAAATGAACACTTTTATCTCCATAAATAACCTGCGTTGCCACCTCATTACACCACATTGATGACAAGGGATTCAAAACTTGTCACCTTCCTGTTTCAAACCGACACAGTGGTACTATTCTGACGCCGTTTAACCAAAACTAACGGGAGGAACCATTTTAATCTGTTTTAACAAAGTGGAGGACTAAATTGAACTCCGAAAAAATTAGGGGACCAAAATGAATCCAGCATATAAAGTAAGGGACCAAAAGTCTAATTAAGCCTAAAAAAAGAATGAGGGAAAAGAGAAAACATTTAAATGTTAAATATTTTCCTCTTCCTATTTCTACATAGGATCGTATGATGTAAGAAGAAAAACTTTTTTTTGTCTAGGCCTAAATGGATAATGTGATGACATATAGATACCCCTATATATTATAAATTCCATTAATCCATCTTATTTTTATTTATCTTCGCATCATATGATCTATAGTAACTCCTTTGCGATAGAAATTGATTTCCACCAAACTTTTTCCAAGCAACTAGAGTGAAAAAAAAAACTTATACCATTCTGTACTGTGAAAACGAACGAGTTGTATTATTTAAGAATAATGATATTTTGATTTAATTTTTTTGATTTACTACTCCAAATTTTTTTAATTATTTATTTTAATTTTTTTTGTGATGTAATAATTTAAAAGTGATAAATTAAAAATGAAAGTATATCAAAGTATCTTTATCCATTATTTAATTCCTTGAGTACTCTGTAACTTCAATTTGCATTGCAAACCATACCGGAGAATAGGTTTATATGTTCATAGCGATGAAAAGACATGTTGCTGCATTAAAAAAAAAAAGTGCGATAGGATTGTACTACCAAATTGTCGTACTTTTTTTGTCAGAGTATAGAAAATGTGGGATTTACATTCTAAGATATTTACATAATACAAAAATTAATGCTGGCTCTACCTTTGTTTGCACCCCACATATCCTAGAACATAATGAGTCCTTGTTACATGTGTACACTGTCAACCGAAAAAAACTTTTTACTTGTATTTTTCTCTGCTTGAGTTTAGGCGCTGCATGCATGTACATCCCAGATTTTGACATTCCTGCAGAATAAAGCAGTCTCGTCTATATTAATAAATATATGCATATATTTAATGTTTTTCTTCTGTGGGAGTCGATGGAGCTGATGAGCCTACGGAATGTACAAGGCGTTGGTCGCTCATCACATCCTGCAACATGACCTCAACAAGATCATTAAATTGGAAGGCTGCTATAGTATGTATGCATCCATATAAATGTCATCATATTATGATAAATAATTAATTTTTATGCATATTAGGTGATTTGGGAGCAATAAAGTAAAAACCTGTTGCACAGAAGTTTCACTGTGGCAGGGTGAGGGCGCAGTGCATTCTAAATTGATGGGAAACAATCGCACTGTCATGTTTTCTTCTGCAAAGTCTCTCAATTTATCGAGCTCTGGCAACACCACTTGGGCAAGGTCTGGCCTATCTTTTCGCCTGAGTTCCGCACACTTGACTGCTATCTTTGCAAGGCACAAGGCTTGTTGAAGAGGCCAATCGGTTACAGATGGGTCCAGCATTTCCTCAAAGGTGTCTTTCTCTATAGCCTGGGCGGCATGGTGAGCTAATCCCATTGGAGGTCTGCCAGTCAATAGTTGAAGAAAAATTATCCCTAGAGAATAAACATCCGACTTTACGCCAAGCATTCCTGTTTGCTGATACTCAGGATCAATATAACAAAATGTTCCAGCTGCTGATGTCATGCAGCATTGTGTTACGTCTTCAGCTACTGCTGGGACAAGCCTTGCTAATCCAACATCGCTTATCTTACTCACATAATTCTGGTCTAGCAAAATGTTGCCTGGTTTCAGATCACGGTGCACTAAAGGTTCAGGCTTGGTCTGATGCAGGAATAGAAGGCCCGTCGTTATCTCTGCAGCAATTCGCAACCTCAGCTGCCAAGACAGAACCTTGTTCTTCCTTTTTCGAAACAGACAATCTTCCAGGCTTCCATTAGCCATATATTCATATATCAATATGCCATACTGCGGACATGCTCCCAGAAGAAGCACCATGTTTGGGTGTCGCATGCAGCTCAGAATGTCAACCTGCATAAGCACATTTATATATTTAGGATTGATTACAAATATCACTCTCCCACAACAACTTTGGCTAGTATTTCTGATTGGTTCCTACAATTCTGTTCCAGGCATTGTGAATCAGAACTCAGAAGACTATAAAAATAGACACGAGGCTTTAAATTATGCATGGTTACCCTTGAGATCTAAAGTTCTCCTTCTCTCTCTCCACTCTTTGTGTGTGTATGTGTCTTTGGAATTGGCTAGATTTCATTGGGAAGTGATTGAGGAGTGTTCATCCCAATTTTGGGTTTTAAGAAATGGATTGAATAAAAAAGTGAAGAGAAATGGAAAGAAGAGAGAGATGTGACGAGAAGTTTATGATAGAAAAGAATGTTGTGGAAGAGAGGCTAGCTATCCAACTATATGGATATCCGTGTTGTGGTTTCATCAGATTTTACAGGTCTCATTCATCATAAAAGGCCAAACCTAACGTAGACTAGACGCGATGGAAACATGTTATGCAGTTAAATACCAAAAAACTGGTGTAGAATTACTCATGTCCACTGGTTGATCACCTCTTGCTGAAACTGTGCCTTCCCTTGAGCAGCATCTGGACGTAGAACCTTGACAGCAACCGAAGTGTGATCAAGGAAACATTTAAAAACAGGGCCATAACCTCCTTCTCCGATTTTCTGGGATTCAGAAAAGAAGTTCGTGGCTGCTTCAATCTCCTCTATACAGTATCTCCTATATCTTACATCAGTTTGGGCTAGATTGTCCAAAAGCTTCCTCATTTCCTCTGCTTCTTTAAGAGCTTTAACTTCAACAGTCGCTCTTCTGTGTGTTTCAACCTGAGCAATTTTCTTCGATGCTTCAGCAGTTTCCATGGCTGCTCTACATCTTGCTTTCTCTTTCTCTGCAATTGCCAGCGCAGCTTCCTCAGCCAATCGTGCCTCTTCTAATTTTCTTTCTTCCTCAATTCTCCAGTGTGTCAACTCTACTAACTGTAGCAACCAAAATAGTGGTACCAGTTGAAATCCCAATAACACATTTATAGAAAAAGAGACTGTATATTTTTCAGAATATACCTTATGCTGGGCTGTTAGTGCTTCTCTGCATGCTGTACTGTACATATCCATCGTTTGCTTTAACTCAAGCTTCAGCCTCTTCATATCAGCTTCTGCTGCTTCTTCATCCTAAATTATTTTAGCAAAGGGAAGTTGATACCTTCAATGGTCACGTATTGATGGGCTCAAACATGATTAAACTATTTTATCTTTTTATTTATGTCGGGATAATTCAAGTGTGAGTTAAAATCACACAATTGTTAAAAAAACAAAATTAAACATTATATAAATAGAAAGACTATATATTATGCGTATAAGACTAATGTCATTGATATATAAAATTATAATCTCTCAATGACCAACTCTATATAAGAAAAATAACTCATCAATGATATAAGAACGGATGGTTCGGTGTGTGACTTACACCGTAACCACAATATAGCCGACTTGAGTCTTTCAACGACAACCCTAAACCCTAAATCTTAAAAATATAAAACCTATCCATTTGAAATGTAATGATAAAGCTTGCTTTACTCGGATAATATCAATATATGATCAATCAATAGAAGTGGCGTGTAAAGAATAAAGGAAAAACACATGTCCTCACTCACTCACCATGCTCTGTGATGAATATGAGAATGATGTTCTACTGCTTTCGTGAGAAAATGACGTATCGGGTGAACCGAGGTCATTGAACTTGAGTCCCAATCGGGTTGATCCAAAGCTATGATCTGAACTGGTAGAAACCCGCGGAGTTCGGCTTGCATCAATATAGTCATAAACGGAGGACGAACGACAACTGCTAGGCCTATCGGAGCTTACAAATGATATTTCTGTATCTGAGTCTGGGAAGTCCACGCATGACAATCCAGTCGTGCCTCTTCCTCTTGAAAATGGAGACCTGCTTCAACCCAACCGAACCAAGGAAACCGTGTTATATTATTATGGGCTTGGACTTTGAATGGTTTGACTAAAGACTTACTGAATAGATTCTTCGTGCCAGCTCTGTGGTTTGAATGACGTCCTGTCTGCAGCATATATACACATGATTAAAACTAAGTGCAAGCAAGAATTGATCGATGCGGAATATACACACCCAAAAAACAGAAACAAACCTCTGGTATTCGTATTTCTGAAGGGTATTTCTTGATGATTTTCGTCCTTGTTCTTTAGATTCCGTATATGGATCAGAAGTGGGGATGTATGTGCGGCTGGTCGAGTAGCATTCCGAACTGACGAGATTTTTCCCTTTGAAATGATAAACACGGTACAAAAGTCCGGCGCCCCCTTTGATATGCTACTTGATGCACTTGACGATGACTTAAATCTGCACAGGGAAAGACTACATTAAGAAAGGTGCAACATGATGGATAATACTATATGACAATGACTCATCCTTTTGCGTGTCTCTGTCCACAAATTTCAAAATAATACTCCTTCTAAAAATAGTTACGAATTCAATCCTAATTTAAGATTAAATTGCAGACATGAAATCCTACCGAATAAACCCATGCCTGGATGTTGCACCAATCACCAAGTTTTCAATCGCAGCATAAGAGACGTATTCTGTTATTGCTTTCACAACATCATTGTCTTCAAGCAGGACATCAAGGCAGTGTACCTAACAAAATATTTTGTACAGAAGTGAATAATGTTGGGGGAAAATGTAATACCGTGTTATCATACTAATTTGAGTAAAACAAGAAAACAAAAGCGCGAAACCTACATCTTTGCGTGTACAATAGCAGTGGAAAGTGAGAAACAAATCCTTGGTAGTGGTATCAAGTTGGTATCTCTGTGGAGACGCAGATGAACTGGTGATGTTACATATAACGGCCTCGCTACCTCCTGTTGCGATGGAAAAAAAAAAAAAAAGAAAAAGATGGAAATAACAAAAACCATTTTAGTTTGTTTGAGAATCTTATATGATGGAGGTTGAAATTGATTTTGTTAATGTTTGAGGAAAAGAAGAAATAGGACTAACCGGAAACATGTGAGGATGTCCCGTGCATAACGTGGAGGAGAATCAAAGTCTGACCTCTGCCAAGCAGACAGTCAACAGCCCATTTAAGAGCGTAATGGCTTCCTTTATCCTTATCTATAGCCACTGCCACTATTCCATTGCCTCCTCCTTCTCCCTTTCTAATCCCTGCTCCTCCTTTAGGATGTGGAAGCCACATTTCTCTTCTTCTCAGCCAACTCGTGCAGCTTTCATTTCATCCCCCAAATTAATTTTAAAATTACTCTTCATCTGCCTTCTCATCTTTTCTATAACCATCCTATTCTATTAGGTAACAAAACTAAAAACTATCCCTAATTTATGCTCATTCAATCAAATTTTTCTTTTCTTATCCTATCAGTTAGAGGTAAACACAAATGACAAAAACCTTAAATACGGGTTTTTTTTTCATAAAATTTAAATTGTTACTAATTTTTATTATACATTAATCAATATCATACATACCATCCTATTATAAACTTGGACTAATATGTAGTTTGAATCTTTCATATAGTTAGTCATCGATTCGGTACTAGTAGTGAATTGATCGATAGTTGACATTTAAACACTATTTATATGCCTAAAAATTTTATAAATACATACTAATATTAAAGGTACCACACCACTAATATTTGGTTATACATCATATTTTTTATTTAAAGTTTTTACTAACTTGTGTTGTCTGTAAGTAAATCTTTCTTTTGATCTTTAACAGCAAGTTAGAGCTCATCCACAATGAATTAAAAACTAAGAAAAGGAGAGTTCACCATTTCATGACTTAGAAAGACAATATGTTGCCTTCAGATAAGAACATTTGAAATCGACCGTGGGCTCAAGTAAAGTTTTTTCTCAAACCACTTATTTTATGAAATATTTTTTTAATAAATATTCTAGTGTTCAGTACAACTTTAGAGGCATCTTGGTAAAGCTTCGGAGCTTGTTTGACAATAGCATCAAGTTGAATTATAAGGTCTATGCGATCAACTAAAAGTACTCATTCGTGATCGTAAAACACGAAATAATGAGAATGATCAGAGCAGAACTCCTTTTCAACCACATTTATAGAACCAACTCTTGAATGGTATTATTCGTTGTCCATGAAATCGATAGACTCATTCCAAACAATTTTGCATTAGGTTATTATTTTTTTTCTTGATTTGCAACCAATTGAACCATGGTGACAAACTCAATGTTGTCGATAGCATATATTCAATGTCCTTTTTGAAATAAAAAATTATAAATTTTCCATAAAATATTCAATATAGAGAAACTCTTAAATCGATATCACAACACACATATTAATTATAGTCCTTATTTAATATATTATTTTCATACAAATAAAATATAGGTTTAGGGATTGAGAAATGTAGAATTGAAATTGAAAATAATTACAAAATTGAGAATAGGAAAATTAAAAAGGTGATAGGCCAGTTTATAGATTCAATAACCAAACAATTCATCTTATTTCCTAAAGTTTCAGATTTAAACTCAATTGATTTCTAGAAGAAAAAATGGTTAAATAAATAAATATAATATTTACTATTAACTAATATTAAGGATTTGTTAACGTGACAAATAATGTTGTCATGTGTTGACACATGTCATTTTTCACGTCAATACATCTTTAACATCATTAACTAATGAGAATTAGATCAATTTATTAAAAAAATTGGAAGAATAAAAATGATTGAAAGTTTGGATGAGGCATGAAATCCAATTTAGCAACATTTTAACCTTTAAAATTAAAAAGGAATATATATCTCTTAATTAATAGAAGATAATTTGGATTTGAGTAGAAAAATATTTCGCCATTTTATATATATATATTTCACATATGTAATAAAATATAAATTGAAAAAAGTTGTAACCAATATTTATTACTGATGAGAACATATAATAAAAATAAAAACTAAGTATTTAACATTTTATTTTATTTTCTTGTAAATTTGTATGTTTCTTAACTTATTTTTTATTTTTTCTATCTTGTTATACAATTTAAATGTTTATACTATATTATAAGTACAAAGTATCGCTACAATTTTCATTAATTATTTATATAAAAAGTGCCTATAAATTGAAAATGTAACATTACTTATATTTTGATAGAGATAAAAAAATAGTATTTTTGATAAAAATAAATTCTATTAATTTTTGCATTATAATTTTATTTCATTTGATTTTATTATTTGTATTTCTCAATTTTTACTGGACAATAAATAAAGATTTAAATATATATATATATATATATATATATATATACTTTTTAGTTATGTACTCGAGTGAAAAATAATTTTAGGTTCATTATTTTGACATATTCTATGATGTGTTTCTTCCTCATTAAAATAACCAACGGCACAAGTTTAGTTCAATTTCAATCAAAAAATAATATTAATATAAAATTTATTTTATAGTTAACAAATAAAAGAAAAAAAAAATATATATATATACACACATTATTCTATTTTATTTTACTGAATTAAAATTTAACTTTTGTAATAATTTTTATTATTTCACATGTATATTACTTAATATTTTATTTGAATTTTAATTATTATTTAAGTTATTTAAACTTATTAGAAAATTTTTTATAATTATTTTGAAAAGAATAAAACATGTTATTTTTCATACATATTAAAAATAAAATGTTTATAATTTCTTTTTAAAATGTTAAATATATTTTTAATTTTTTAACTTTAATACAAAATTGTATTTGATTCTTATCCCAAACTTTAAATGATTTTCATCTCTAAACATTATTAACCAATGAAAGTAACATTTGTGACCAAAATAGTTTGTTGATGTGACAAATTATGTTGTTACATGTGTATCACGTGCAAATGTAGACATACACGTGACAGTATTATTTTTGTCATAGCGGTGAATCCTTAACGTTGTTTAATGAAAAGAACTATATTTATTTATTTTAAAAGTTTAGAATCAAACCATATCACATAGACAAATAATAAATCCTTGTTTTATATTGATTTCGTTAATTGATTTTCAAGAATTAGTTTTTCATGGATGAAGAACGCATGATACAAATGAGAAGAGTAGAAAAAGAGTCAACTCAGACAATTTCTAAAACAAAAAAATTAGAGAAATGTTTTATGTCAACAAATTTAAAACACATTTAGGATATATATATATATATATATATATATATATATATATATATATATATATATATATATATATATATATATATATATTTTTTTTTTTTTTCTTTTTAATTTATTTTTTTAT
>Ga0214544_1001040_pt1 | contig 55819 bp, 35 predicted proteins | sample CNSS3metaG_FD_160074 | JGI IMG/M metagenome (GOLD analysis project Ga0214544, IMG submission 160074) | Root nodule microbial communities from cowpea collected in UCLA plant growth center, Los Angeles, California, USA - CNSS3 | ecosystem: Host-associated > Plants > Roots > Nodule | place: USA...
TATATATATATATAACCAACTCAAAGTTTGGTTTCTTCGAAATCGAATTCTGGTAGGTAATGATGGGCAAGTTTTCGAATAACATGTTCACATTTCATACCCCTGGGATCCGGATTCCTGCTACAGCCAAAATTGTGGTATTAATGTAAATATTTGCTACAAGGTGTTATATGTGTATATTTAATTCAGGATTAAATATGTTTTTATTTTTTCAACTTTTAGTGAAAATTAGAATTAGTTCCTCTTCAAAATTTTGGTTCAATTTAGTCTCTCAACTTCAGAACTACGTGAATTTAGTTATTTCAAGCAAAGTTTGTTAAGTTTATTTAACGTTTCAAACCTATTTCATGATAGTAATTGAGATATTTACACCGTTTGACACATTTTTGCTTGAATATTATCTAAAAAACTATCATGAAACACATTTGAAACGTCAACTAAACTTAAAACAATTTGGTTAAAAGGACTAAATCCACGCAATTTTGAAGTTGAAGGACTAAATTGGGTCAAAATTTCGAAAAGGAACTAATTCCAATTTTCACTAAAAAGTTGAAGGACCAAAAACATATTTAATCCTTTAAATTAAAACAGAGCTCAAATTAGAAAGAAATCGCACAATACAAGGTTTAAACACTAACAAATGTAACACCCCATTTAATTTATAATCATGATTAAAGGGAGTGTCACACAGGATAATACAGAAACACAGTCCTGGAGTTTAAACATTATTCCCTACAATAACCAAGGCACACAACTATGCCACAACTAAACCAGATACAATGTTCATCAGTAATCAAAATAGGAAATTAAAAGACAGACTAGTACATGGGCCATAGCCCCAAAAAAGAAAGTCCAAAGCAGTAGAATCCAGCCCAGATGGCTAAGCAGCGAAATCATCTCTTCCTTGTTGACCTCGAGTACCTCTCACATCTACTCCCATCAATAAATTGATGATCATCGCAACAGTAGAAGAACAACATACAAAGCAATCAAACAAACAAAGGGTAAGCTAGAGTAGAAATAGTTTATCAAGTAATCACATGCTATTACACAATCCAAACAGTATTCATCAACCAATCATGTTAATACTTCTCAAGCAATACACTAGACTCAAACTCGACTCATCCGGATTACATATAATTTGGTCGAATTCAGCGGATGCTTGCACTTGCGGTGGATACCTCTGCTCACCCCCGAGCTGCTCACCTCCGAGCTATGTGTTACAAGTGTTACAATGAATCAATCCCCCACACACAAGGTTAGCCCTTAATGAGTTTTAGGCCTCCTGCTACTCTCACCATAAGAGTCAGTCTGCTCTAAGTGAGACTAATTGAGTCCTTAGAGTGTCAGGATGCAATCTTACCTTGAATCCTTACCAAATTATATAGATGGGGCACCACCATGAATCCCCACTAATAGGGTCATGAAATTACGTCCCGACCACTGAAGCACGACATGAAATTATGTCTCATGGATTTACGTACTGACAACATACCAATCACATTCCAAATAAACAAATAATATTGATCATGCATTTAACACCTGACGCCATCCTTTGTAACCCATCCTCATTCATATTCCATGTTGATTTCATACCATCCCATTCTTCCCAATTCGGGGATATAAAACTTCACCTCATACCAATACCATGCCATCAATGTAACATTATTGTTCATACCGAATTCATGACCACATATATAACCAACCATTTCATTGAAATCGCATGCCAAGATTTATCCAAGTTCATCATTCACAATCCATGAATCACATCACTCATGCAAATTCATTCATCTCATACTTTATAAATGCATACCAAGACATACATATATCACAAAATAGTATTCATCCCAAATAAATGAGTACCACACATTTAAGTACCTTCAATTCCATACAATCAAGCACAACCCACAACCATAATTCTTACACCAAAATTCCTAAGAAAATTTATTATCACAAAACCAAAATCATTGCAGTAATGCATGACACATTTCTCAAGCTACAGACATCTAATCGATGATCCAACTGGTCAAACCATAAAATAGATGTTATGAACCAAATGTCAAAATTTGAGCTCAATCCAACGGTTAATGAGTCAGGAAAGTTAATTTTACTAAAACTGCACATATCAGGAAAATACACAATCGCCCAACGACCAAGTCAACTCGCCCAGTGACTGCGTGATGCATCAGAATACGAGAAATAACGTCAAATATCACAGTTTCATGAATATTTGAACCCCTAACTCAGAAATATACCAAAAACTAGCATTTTCCCCAATCTTTTCTCATATTTCACAAAACATTAATTGCATAAAATAGAAATAACGTGAAACCCTAGCTTCCCTTACCTGGAAATAAGCTAGCGGAAAGTTCTGACACTTAAGCGAATGAGCACTACAGCTCCAGGAGTAGGTTTAAGAGCTGGAAATCTCAATACAGAGGGAGCACGAGATTATTACGAGGAGCCCTAACAGCAAGCACAAAGTGTAACACCCCAGATGGATATTACTAGATAAAACTCATTTTTCACAAAATATACCTTAAGAAATTCAGACATTATAATAAGTTCCCAAGCGCGGGAAATTTAAAAACTTTTAACGCGTTAACTCATTCATAGTACTTCATCCTCATTACAGGTTCATAATAAAGATGACATCATAAAGTCTATTACAGAAATTCATTAAATAAAAACATGGAAAAATCTCCCATCATAAGCCCCATGCTCCATCTCTATGCTTCAACATTCTCACCTGAATTCACATATGCTCCCACGTAACAAGTCACGTGATCATCGCCAAACACAAACACACAAACAAGAAAGGGTGAGTTGATAAAGAAAACACCTCCTTTCTTTACAAGGACACTATTTTCATATCATAACTCCCAACAGATAGTTTATAACGATACTCACCACCAAATCCTTCATATGCTCTATCTCAAACTTAATATGACACTTTAACCATTATCTATATATTATACATTTCATATACGCACGATTTCATACTGGCAATCTGAACACGCATACAATGGTACCAAAACTGTCCTGCCAGAATACTCATTCAAGTATCTCAAGTCCACATAATATAGTTCATGCATCAACCCAACCCACTAGATAACTCTTACCTCGCACAAGTACCCACATTTTATACTCACAATCATTCCCCAACACCCATACTTAAATCTTTGGTTCCTCACTGCGCACCCCAACCAGCTGAACGAGTCAAACCACCGCTGGCAGCTCAGAATCGGACACCGCCTGGCGACGCATCAGTGACTCCAGAACCATTCTAGTTCCCTCACCTCTGCAGAAATCTATTATCCCTAAATTTTTCCCATTCAATTTCTCATCCCAATTCAACCACATGTATTCATACATTAAAGCACACGGTTCAATTTTTATACAAATTGATTAAGAATTCTTATTAACATATTGCCGATTCTCATACATCACAAATGACAATCGCACATAACTCCTAAAGATCATGCGTTTGTACCCAACCCCATATCTATCAGATTCCCCCACACCAGTTCATCATCACCCAAACACGTTAATGAACATATCATCTGTATTTTAAACACAGCAGTCCAACCACATTCCAAAAACATCAAAACGCAACAAAATCAGACAACTCCAGTGCACGTCACTTGGCAGTTCACTATTGCCGCCAGGCGGTTCGTCACAGAGCCTAAAAAATGGATCAGAGATGGATGTGTCGCCTGGCAGAGCATTCTTAGCCGCCAGGCGGTTTCTGGGCAACGTCCAGAACTTTACAAAATTCACGCGAAAATGATAGACATGCAATGGTCAAGCCGCAGAATCGTTCCAGAACAGTAAAAATATAAATAACAAACAATAGACCACGAAATCATGCTTTCACATTCCCAATATAGTAGCAAAATAAAACAAAATTAAATAAATCTGCTAATGACATGCTCGGGACTTGAACCCAAGTCCCTTCAACATAATTAAGTGCTCTAAACCACTTAGGTTCACATTGTTTCTTGTCTAGAATTTATCAAAGAACTCTCCTAAGGTGGTCTCAACCCTTCATCTCTTATATTCTATAAATTATTAATTGTTTATGAATTTCATGGATCTCACACAAAGATTAAACTAAAGGGGAATAATATGCATCGAAAGTAACTTACATGAGCGAAAGAAAGAGGTTGACCTCAGTTGAAATTGGATAGATCCAAAACCCTAGCAGAGCGTTCTGTTGATAAAGAGAAAGTGTGAGGAAACTGTGTTTGCAAAAATGCAGCAGTGAGAGGGGGTTTGGCTGCCTTAGGGACCTTGGACACCCTATGAGCTAGCCCTTAGACCCATTAGATTAGGGGCAGTCCTTTAAAATTATGGCAGAATAAGAAAAAAGAGGGTTTTACAACAATTTTATATTAGGTCATATATGAGGCTTAAAGAAGTTGGAAATTTGATAATCGTTGTAAATGACATTATCTTATAATATAGGTCAAGTCACAAACAAATCCTTATTATCAGACTATTGTAACAGAATTGTCAATACTTATCAATTAGAGTTTTTAGATGCACTCAATACAACAATATAAAAGATTATTGCAAGTGAAATGAAATCAACTCTTCATATTTAGACAATTGATAAAAAGAACATTTTTGTAAATGAAATCGATCTGATGTAGACCAATTAGATCAAGTCATAATCAAATGAAAAATCAAATGAAAAGTTTTGCATTGCAATACTCTCAAATAGTAAAATTACATTTGAACTATTTACTATAACTTTTAATATAATTCAAAATAATTAATCCAACAATAATATATACAACAACAAACAACAAATTATGCATTTTTGTTATTAACATATCTATTTAAAATGTCAGAGAGCCATGCCATTTTTCTAAATATTGTAAGTCAAAAAATAAATCTAACTTTTTTTATTCTTATTCATTTCAACAAAAACTTCAAAATAATAAATAAATACTTAGATTAGTTGGAAAACAATATAAAAGAATCAAGAATCTTGTCATTATCATTTTCCTGATAAAGGAACTTTTAAAGATAACAAGTTTTGTCATTAGGAAGAAAATAAGACCTAAATTTTATTTAAAGAATAAAATTTGAATGGATAAATATTAGTAAGTCTAGTATAAACATTCATTCTTTATTTTATTAAGAACTCAATATTTATAAAACTTATTTTATTATGTCTCTTCTAACTTATAAAATATTTAATATTATCAACAGAAAAACATCAAAGTAGACAGATCAAAAATTGTGATTTAGAAAATGGTTTAATTCTTACTTATAATTTTATTATATTTTCTTATTCTTTGTACATTATTTGTAAAGAAAAGATACTTTATAAAATTTTGTATTTGATAAATTATTTAGAACTTGATTGACTTCTTGAAGTGTCATAAAAATATTTTCACTGGTACTTATTATAGTAAAAAAGGTAATAGTAACATTTAATCAATATAACCATTATTGAAATGTATAGATATTGTATTGAATGAATTATTGTATTTGTGAACAAGGTGAGATTTTTTATTAATTATTTAATATTATTATAAAAAATGATAATATATTTCGTAACCTCCACATTTTTTTACGACTTAATTGTGCCTTCATTTGTTTATGCACAAATCCACACTATATTTTCAAATTCAAATAGAAAATAATATTGCACGCTACATAATATCGACCATTCAGTTTTGTTCTGATCAAAACAAAACTTTAGAGATATTTTATATTTTAATTACGATTGATAATTTTTTAATTTTTGTTATGATGAATTTTCAATAATCACACAAGTGAACAAACTTTTTTTATTCAATATTATAATCTAAAAAAGATTAAAATTGTAAAGTTATTATTTAAACTTAAAAAGAAGAAAAAGAATAAGATGTTCATAAGTAACTGACTAATGTAAGTTTAACTATATAGATAAGTAAAGTAAGAAGTTAAAACAATTGTATTGACTTTTTATTATTTATTCAAACTTCATAATTTATTTATTGTATTTTTCATCAATTATATTTTAAATATTTTTGTAAAACCCCACAAAACTTTTTAAATTTATTATGAATTCACATATGCTATTCAAATATTACGAAAAGAATTCACTAAAATTTCAATCACAAAAGTCTTCCTTGTAACATTGTTTAAAAAACATCTTAGAAATTATTACATTCATACATAGTATTTGAAAACTCACTATCAAAATAATATTTTATAATATCAATATAATATATAATTTTGTTTGTTTTAAATTTATCTAATGCTTTAAGTTTTCAATGAAATATTATTTTTATTTTTAATTTCCACCGAAAAAAATTGCCTTAATAAGCGGTAAATAAAAATAATATACTTACTGAGATATTGCTGAAATGATACATATTAGTTGTTGTTTTAATACATACCAAGAATCTTAAACCCTAACAGCAAATATTATTATCTTTTTTAATGAAAATATATGAATAAGACTTAATAATTTTAGAGCAGGAATATTAGTTTTACTTTAGTAATACAGTAAAAAAAAGATGAATCTAAGAGAATTGAAATATGATATAGCAGTCTGAAAACTAAACAGTAAATTTAGTATCCTCTATTTTTGGTAAGAACTTCTGAGTATTTAAAGCAATTGGTTTAACTTGACACTAATGATTAAATTAGAATACTTTAATTAATTTATGCACAATCGATATTAATTTTAATTACATGATAAATAATTGTAGTTATTTAATGATTGGTGTTAAGTACTAGTTAAAAATTTTAATCATAACATATTTAATCACTATACCCTTCATTTATTTTGCCTACTTAAACATTTACCTTCCTCAACCAAATCAATTTCTTCCAGTACCCATCACAGATTTTCAGAATTTTTTATCCGGAATAACATAAAAAATAAAATCTGGTTAATGGAGTGTAGGAAGAAACTTAATGGGGTGCAGGAAGAAACAATCTCACCTTTGGTATGAGATTACCCGGTCCAACTACTCAACATTTCTTCTTACTATTATTCTTTTTTAGCTTATTCTTCTTACTATTTATTTATTTTGTTTAGCTTATTAGTTAATTAGTTAATGATCCTTAGTTACACGTGTTAACTTGCACGATACTTCATGAAAAACGGCTGAGGAGGGCCTCCGTCAGATCCCAGCAATGCCACGTAGTGAAACATAAGAGGCCCAACTCCGGTGGGTCCCATCACGTTTATCCATTTGTCTTCTCGTCTCTTCCGAAAGATCGTCACGATAATTTTTATTTTTATTTTTTCTTTTTTGCACAGTTTCTTTTTACAAAACTCATCTCCTCTGCTCCCTCTGCTTTCCAATAAAGTTGAAATCTCAACCGCGAACCAAGCCTTTTCCTTCAGTTCGGTGCCTCTCTCTCTCTCAGCTTTCACTCTCTTCCCTCCGTGAAACCAAACCCTAGCACTCTCAAAAATCAGTTTCCTGTTTCGAATCTCGTAAAGTGCAGAGCTCACTGCTCCTTCGCCAATCTCAGATCTGTTATTTCAAAACTCGATTCATGGTGCTTTGAGTGCGTGTTTCGATTTGCTTTTGTTTGTAGGGATTGGGAGTTAATCAGATTGGAGTTTTTTTTTTTTTTTTTATTTTTTTTTTTGGGGTTTTGGTTTGGGGTTTTTTTTTTTTTTTTCAATTTTTTTATTGGTGTTGTGGTTTGAGGTAGGTTATTTACTGTTTGTTATTGTCTTTCTTATTTGTGTGTGTGCAAATTGAATGAATTAAACGGTTAGGCGCCTTCTGCCTATTCAAATAACCGTCTAGGAACTTCTTCTCCACGTTTGGATTGGTTTCGTGACACTTATTGTTCATTTCCCGTGCCATTTTAGTGTCTTCTGTTGAGCATAGCCTCGAATTCATCGAAAACTTTTTTTCTGAGTCTGAATTTTGTGAGTAGTCCTTGATTTGACACGAATCTGGAGTGGGGGTTCAAGTTCGGTTCCAGTTTCACCGTGGATGCTGTGGGGTAGTGTTGTTTTTTGGGTAGTTTCCACGTTTGGGTTCTTAGGGGTTCTGTTCTGTGATTTTGATGGGAGAAGAAGCGGTTTGTGTGCATGCATTAGATGAAGGAAGGAAGGAAAACAATGAGGAACCAAGGACGGAACTGAAACGTGACTACGACCAATGCGTTAGTGATACCGAACGTCACCTGTTTCCTCATAAGAAACAAGTTAAAGAAGTTTCGAACGATGAAGTGCGCTCTGAGGTTTCTAATCCCAACGTTTCCGCAGTAGAGCATGCGCTAACTTTTCAAGATATAAGTAGCCAACCAACTGAATCCACGGACGTTAACCATGCGGAGTGTGGGGAACTGACGTCTACTTGTTTGGAGAATTCAAGTTCTGATGAGACCTTGAGTGATGAAGCTGGTGATCAGAATATTACTGCTACTACTACAAATAATAATAATAATAACAACAACAATACTTCTCAGAGTGACAAGGACTCCAATAGTGCTGCAATGACATCCTGCGTTGTGATGGAAATTCCCAAGCATGCTAGTTCCTCTGGGATCAGGAAGATTACTTTTAAGTTTAGTAAAAAGAAAGAGGACTATGGTTACCAACCACCAGCTCCTGTGCACCGTTCTGCTCTTTACACTGATGGCAATCACATTGGTTTTCATGGGGTTGATGAATATTTGGCGAGGGATTATTGTAGTGGTGGGTTGGTAGAAAGCATGGGATATGCTCCTGATGGAGATTTGGAGTCGTACGCTCGCAATATGGAATTGAAAATGTCCAAGAAAGTAGTTCCCAACTGTTACCCTACAAATGTCAAAAAGCTTTTATCAACTGGCATCCTTGACGGAGCTATAGTGAAGTATATTTACAATCCTGGAAAGGTAAAGCTCACATACGTTGTCTATTTTATATACCCATGCTTATTTTCTTCTGATGTTTTGATGTTGTTGTCAGGTTGAGCTACAGGGGATTATTGATGCTGGTGGATATTTGTGTGGCTGTTCAATGTGCAATTACTCTAGAGTAAGACATATACTTCTCGTTGCTTTTGGAGATTTTGTTCTGCATTTACAAAATGACTAATTTTATCATTTTCTCAGATTCTTAGTGCCTATGAGTTTGAGCAGCATGCCGGGGCCAAGACTAGACATCCAAATAATCATATTTTCTTAGAAAATGGAAGACCGATATATAGTATTATACAGGAAATAAAAACGGCTCCACTCAGTATATTGGACGAGGTTATCAAGAATGTGGCTGGTTCCTCTGTCAATGAGGAGTCTTTCCAGGTTTGGAAAGGTGAGAATCATTTCTCAGGCTTATAAATGCATTGTGGAAGCCTAGTGGTTTTGGGTTTATGTTGATTAATTGTCTTTGAAAAAAGGATTGTACATGCTGGGTGAATCCCTCCTCTCTATGAAAGAATAAATTCAGTCATCTTCATTTCAACACCTTGTTAAGTTTCTGACATTTTCTTATTTGAAGATTATGATGTATATTTCCGTCTGCTTCAATATTTTTATTTCTGCCATGCTATGGTCTTCTATATTCTAAAATATCCCACATATTGTGCTATTAAGTATACTGGGAGTTATGAAAGTCTTGCAGTTTTTTCAATCGGGAGAGAACACTGGCAGAATCTCTGATGGAGTTATTCATCGTAGTCAATACACATTGCTTCCATTTCTAAATAACTGACTAGAGATTTTAGCTGTTCTAGACTACATCTCAATTTAGAAAACCAAGAAAACATTCTTTTCTTTTTTCCAACTTTGTTATTGTATTGTTGAATCAGCACTAAATGGAATAAGAAAGTATTAATGCCATATAAGGGTAACATAGTCCAATGAACTTATATTTCGCTGAAGTTTAGAATATTACTTTGAAATGGAGTGTGCACAAAAAATGTGGCGTTAAAGAGTACCCTTTTTCTTCCTGTATTTTGTTAGAGTTAATAATCATGATAGCTTATGACCTTGTCCTGTAGGAAAATATTGCTACCAATCTCTCCAACTTTCGTAGAAGCTTAAAGTGTTAGGTGAAATCTGATGAATTGTTTTATATTTAACACCTCACTAGAAATTGGTCTTAGTAAGGTGAAAAGAGTTTGAGGTGAAAAATGTCCAAACTTTGTAAGGTATATTAAAGTCATATTTCTAATTTATGTGAGGCTAAACCACCACTCATGAGACTGCAATTAAGACATCCGTCAAAAAGAGGCCATGGCTAAGGCAGACTAGGTGTAATTGCAATTAAGGCAGTCTTTTGATACTCCCCCTTATTCCCAAGACTTATTGTCTGGAGTGTGCAAATGCAGGTGCCCAATAATGCATCTAGGATATGTTTGGATACCATATTTGAAATTGGTCTTAGAATCCAACACAATCCTACAAAAGTAGTTGTAAGGTGAGGATTGCCCAAGCTTTATAATTTTTATAAAGTCATATTTCTAGTCAATGGGGGACTAAACCACCACCCTTCAGGTTGTGACTAAGGTAGTCTACAGAGAGGTCTTGCAACAAAGAAGGCTAGGGACAAGCACAATTAACGTGGTTTTTTAACTGGTACAATAAATGTGTTTTGCGTAAAGAAATTCTTTTCTAACTTATTTTGTTAGAGCTAATCATGATAGGTTTACTATCTTAATCCTATAGGGAAAACACAGTTACCAATCTCTCCAACTTCCATAACTTGAGTAAGCTTATGAATTGTTTTGTCTGACAGTTTTCATTACAAAGCATCCAGGAACCGAAAGGAATAAACTCAATAACAATTTAAAATATAAAGTAAGCCATGCATGTTGTATGCTTCAACTTGCATGGGGATGACACATTAAGCAAATGGATGCTCACATTCTGGGCAAATAGTAAGAGATATTTGTTTTTGCTTTGCATTAGGTCATAATTTTTCTTATACATATATTTCCTTTGCCATGGGTTCTGCAGAAAGTCTTCTACACAGCAACGGCAAGGTTCAGGCTTATAAAAATTCTAGCGCCAAACATGTTGGCATGTCTCATACAAACCTAAGGTAAATCTAAAATAAACCCAAAATGATAATAATAAATCAATTGAGTATTCTCTATCTCTTATTCACCTTGCTTAGTTTGGATATCGGCAACCTTTCAATTAAGGGGTTCTATAGTGAATGGGGCATATCTTATTTTTTCCACACCAAAGTAGGTCTTGCTATCAATATGTTTATTAATTGTAAAAGAAACTTGTTCTAAATGTCATGGCATTGATGGTTATTGGTCTATTTGTTCAATGGACTTTCTTAACATATTAGGCTTTGTTTTTGAGATGCCTTTATCTTACTTCACATCACTAAAACATGTGAACAAGTGCATTTGCTTGTAGTGCTAGAATAAAGCCTTCTTAATGGTTGGCTGAAGAATAAAACAATTACTTTACTTGGTCATTATGCTTTGGCTGCCAATGCTTTCAGGATATGGATGATGCTGTGCTTTTTTTTGAATTGAAAATTAATCAGATTTCAGAATTCTATGGGTTTTATTAAAGGAAAGCAATTTGGATTTCAATTGGGTTCCCCTCTAGTGTTATATATATGAGTGCTATGAATTTAACTGTCTTTTACTCTTGGAAAGCTCTAAATTCAATTTTATTTCTCTGTCAAATGTTAATATGTTCAATTTTTTGTCGTTGTCTTAATGAAATTTTGTTCAACATAAAAAAGGACTGACAAATCACCTATTGAATTGTTGTTCCAGTCAATCCGTAGATAGTACTAGCCACTTGTCATCTTTGCATGGGCCAAGTCATTACGAGCAGCTCAAGTATACGAATCAGACAAATGACGAATGGAAACGTGTGATGAAAAAGTTTGTCCTCTCTCCTTGTTCAATTACTACCCATACTTGATAATGTGCTTGAGCAATCTGCATATGTACAATGTTATTTGGTTGATTAAATTATAGACCTTTCCTTGGTATTCAATTACTCACTGTACAAATTTTCTGCAGGTCAAGCTCCTATTCTTCTAATTCTGGTGTACTGCTGAAAAGAAGTGCTGATGGTTGCACAAAGAGAAGGTACTTTTGTTTTGTTTTGTTTATTGATGGTGTCTGTTTTATGTTTCCTTGTTCTCTCTAGCTTCTCCATGTGAATTGCAATATTTTAGCTACTGCTGTTTGAATTGATTTTTTCTTTTATCAGGGACAATGATTTACACAGGTTACTTTTTATGCCAAATGGGCTACCAGATGGTGCTGAGTTGGCTTATTATGTCAAAGGACAGGTGTGTGAATATTCTTATTCAAATATTTTTCATTTTTGCATGTGAGTTGCAATTCTTTTGTATGGTATTCAATATATGACATGTCTGATGGTGTGTTTCAGAAATTACTTGGAGGTTACAAACAGGGAAGCGGTATAGTCTGTGGTTGTTGTGATATTGAGGTACAGTTATATAACTGTGCACAAATTTTTTTACTTCTATAAGCATAAATAAATGCTAATATTAATTTTACTATCTGCGTTTGTCTGTAAACAGATAAGCCCTTCACAGTTTGAAGCCCATGCTGGAATGGCTGCTAGGCGTCAACCGTGAGTAGAATTTAAAAGCAGCTAAATAGTCTGGTCTATTCTTCTCTTTCTTGAAATAATTTGTCCTTTTGCAGATATCGACACATATATACTTCCAATGGGTTAACGCTTCATGATATAGCCCTCTCATTGGCAAATGGTCAAAACCTTACCACGGGAGACAGTGATGATATGTGTGCAGTATGTGGAGATGGAGGAGATTTGATTCTTTGTAATGGATGCCCTAGGGCCTTTCATACAGGTAGACAGATTGTATTCTTCTTTAGTTATTAATTATTTAAAGATACTGGAATATCTTCATGTATTTTCTTGTTTGTCATATTAGTTTCTGAAGTTTTCTTATATTATGAAGCATATTTACTATTACCCTGCATGTAATTTGGAGAATGAATAGTGTTGGCAATTGGCTACATGTTGTAAGATGGTCTATAATTGTATTCATATGCTTCATAGAACATGTAGTTTGCATTGAATAGACTGTCTTGCTACCTTGTTTTGTTCAAAGCTAAATCATGCCCAGTTTACTATTGTAGCAGATACTGCGAAATTATGATGAGAAAATAAACTGGTTTTGAGGTAAGGTGGAGGAATATTAAGATTTGTCATTTTCTGGTTCAATTGCAGCCTGCTTGGGTTTACAGTGTGTTCCAGACAGTGGTTGGCAATGTCTAAATTGTGGAGACAATGCTGGTAGTGGAAGAGAATCTTCTCTTGTGAGGCCAATCATGATCCGGTTGACACGAGTTGATAAAACACCAGATTTTGAAATGGGTGGATGTGTTGTTTGCAGGTAGGTTATATGGTTTATCTTAAAATCATTTATCAAAGCTGTCACTTATTAACAACTTTATGAGGAATATGTTCTGTAAGGAAGAGTGCAATTTTACTTTCAAGATTTTGGATTCTGGTTGAAGTATCAAGTGATTCAGAAGTATACAGTGTTAATGATAATTGTGGTAATAGGCCATTGAATTGACGTCACTGCATTTCATATAAATATGCATCCATTACTTTGACCTCTAGAGACTGTTCAATATTGGGATTAATGAATATTATAGTAATAAGCCATTGAATTTTAAAATTTTGGTTTTAAATGTTTTTTTTTAAATGACAATATTTGCAGAATTTAAGCTATTTGTATTGGTTATTTTCTGCTAGAGAAAGCTCAGCTTGGTTTCATGTTTGACATTTTTGTGTACTCTTGTGTAGGGTATACCACACATCCTATATCTTTACTATCGTTAAGCTTTTCTTGTGTTAATTAATCCTTACTAATGTGCAAATATTCAACAGGGAACATGATTTCAGTGTTGCAAAATTTGATGAGCGAACAGTAATAATTTGTGACCAGGTAGGATTTGTACAAGATGGCATTTGTATTGAATTGTTTTTTTTTTCTTCTTTGAAAGTTAACAATATTTCTGGTTGTTAACTAGTGTGAGAAGGAGTATCATGTTGGCTGCTTGCGGGACATTGGGCTATGTGAGTTGGAAGTAAGCACGGGGCTTGTAATAGATAGTTTTATGATACTTGCATTCGTTTTCAATATTTCACCATCATATCTTTCAACAGGAGCTGCCCAAGGACAAGTGGTTTTGTTGCAGTGACTGCAATCGAATATATGTGGCTCTACAGAGTTCAGTTTCTGCTGGAGCAGACGTTATACCAGCTTCCTTGTCAGAACTAATAATCAGGAAGCATGAGGAGAAGGGACTATGTACCTATGGTTCCACAGATGATATTCAGTGGAGAATTTTAAGCGGAAAAAGCCGTTATCCAGAACATTTACCACTGCTTTCAAGAGCTGCTGCAATTTTCCGAGTGAGTGTTTATGGCTTCCAATCATGCTAATTGTGATATGGTTTATGCTGTTGATATTTCATATCTTTGGTTATATCATCTGCTTCCAGCTTACCTTTGAGAAACAGTTCAAATTATTGAAGTATAAATGATAACTGTACTGTATCTTTAGCTTTCCTGAAGATAAAATTTCCCTTTTCATGTAGACAGCTGGTTTACATTGTTTTTCATCACATGTATGACAAAAAAGTAACCTAGTCTCTGAAAACAAACTGAAACCTTGAGTCTTACGTGATAATGAAAGATGTCATGTCTTACGTGTATGTTCGGAAAATATATTTTAGGAATCGGCTTGTTTTATTGATGCAACACTTTGTCTGGCATGTTATAAAATAGGAATTCTCTTGATTCTGCGTTCTTGTTTTAGCTTTGTTCAAATAGCAATCCACTCAATTAGTTTCATTTGAGTGTATCTGATTGAAATTTAGTTTTAATTGTTGGAATTAACGTTTCCTTCGTACAAGTTATTTATCCATTCTTAATAACTGTAATAAAGTAAATTGTGAAGATGAAGTCAACCCAGTTCATTTTTATCATGTTCCAAGCATGGAAATTGATTTGTAAATCAATTGAAGTCTCATTTTACAATACATTTTGAAACATGAGAACTGATTTGAAAATCAAAACCAAGGGAGCTTCTCTTGTTCCATCAGGTTGTGGACAAGTTTTACGTTAAAATCTTTGACGGTTGAGAAAGACATGCTTTCAAATTTCGTAATCTACCCTTTGATTGTTGTGTTATGTATTCAGTGGCATTGAAATCGTCTATTAGTGATATTATGTTGTGTTATCCACTTATGCTTTGGGAATATGTTTTGGCAGGAGTGTTTTGATCCCATTGTTGCAATATCTGGTCGTGATCTGATTCCGGTTATGGTCTATGGGTGAGTAAATATGAATTATTTTATTACAGATCACAGTGGTTTATTCCTGTTGTGCTTCCTTCTTTGTCATGATTTATTGTAGTGTGGATTATTAACAGTCTAGTGTTAGTATACAGACCGCCACCAGGATAAGTCTGAATTATGACGAATGTGCCAATTTCTCTCCATCACTCTCCAATTCTCCTTCGTGCATATAAGACTATTTTAAGCTCTGAGTTTTTTTTTTTTTTTTTTTTTTTTTTGCATTAGAACTTGAACATGTTTTAGGGTGAATTAAATTTGTATATCTACTTATCTTATTACAAACAGTATTTTTTTCAAGTTCTTTCTAGCATTTGAATTTATATCGAATTATTGATTTCAACTCTTGGTATGACCTTTTACTGGGCACAAGTATTGTGGCGATGCATGTCAACAAGAGGTTTTGTAAATGATTGTCAATCAGTCCTTGAATTACATGGACAGGATTCTATATAATATTCATATCTTTTAGTTCATTTTTGCTGGTGATATATTGTAATTTGAATTTTGTGCAGGAGAAATATTTCTGGCCAAGAGTTTGGGGGGATGTATTGCATTGTTTTAATAGTGAAGTATGTTGCTGTCTCTACTTTTCATATTTTCCTGACTCTGCTTGTATTTGGTTGTATTGACATTGTATCTATCATACTTGTACAGTTCTGTTGTAGTATCTGCTGGGCTTCTGAGGATTTTTGGCCGTAATGTTGCTGAGCTTCCACTGGTGGCTACTAGCAGAGTACATCAAGGAAAAGTAAGCAGCAACTTATTCATGCATGACCCAAAATTGAAAGAAGTTGCTTGCTAGATGCATTTTGATAAGACTTGTTTAACTTTCAAATATGATTTTTCCATTTAGGGATATTTCCAAGTGTTGTTCTCTTGCATAGAGAGGTTGCTGTCTTCTCTAAACGTAGAAAAGCTGGTGCTTCCTGCCGCAGGGGACGCAGAGTCAATTTGGACTAAGAAATTGGGCTTCCGAAAGATGAGTGAAGATCAGGTAATTCCGTCGTTCTACATTTATTTGTTTACCTGACAAAGTACATATTACCTGTGCGGAGAAGTGAAAACCTGATACGCTCATGAATTGACTGAACAGGTTAAAATGGAAGTGTCTGAATTTTTCCGTCATGTGTTAGACTATTAGCAGCCATAGATTTGATTCCTTATTAATATAGACTGCCATGTGTTGGCTATTAATTATGTACAAAAAGACAATTATTGTGAAGGAAGACTAACTTAACTCAAATATTACCTGTTTATATGTGGAGCTTGCTAAGAAATAAGAAATGGATTTTTTGTATCAAGTGTGTTGCCAATGGACTCCTACTATAATTTTCGATGATAATTTTTTATTTATTGATTTCTTATGTAGCAACACATTAAGAACACATTTCGTTTACTGACACTGCGTGGCTGTAGTCACAGTAGCTTTAGTTTGAAATTTGAAGAAATTGTTAATTGTTGCAGACATCAATTAGCATTTACAATTGAGCTTTTATTTTCTTTGGCAGTTATCCAAACATCTGAGAGAGGTGCAGCTAACTCTCTTCAATAAAACTTCAATGCTGGAGAAGACAGTGCAGCAGACTATAGAATGAGTTTGATCTGGTGTTGTAACTAATTTTTGGTAATTTATTCATTTTTTTTAGCACATTATGCACTGTAACATCGTATTGTTATGTTCTTCTTGTTTTCTCCCACGTAGTATGGGTGCTCGTAGATGGGTCTTGGGTTTCAGCCAGCCATGTCTCTTTCTTTTTGTAAAATGTAGGGTAAAAAGTAAGGGTGAAAAATAGGGAACATGGCCTAGAGGATAGAAGTAGAGGAGTTTCATAGAGCCAGCATGCTGACCAATTTTTTTATTAGCATGCATGTTCGCTATAAAATCCTACTGTATTGATTTTTTTTTTTTCCTCAGAAATTGTGTATCTTTTCCGGTGAATTTGAATTCATGAAAATCTCCGCACACCAATGAACTACTAGTGTATTAATAAATGTATGTACTTGATTAACTATTTTTTTTAACAAGTTGCTTGAGCACTGAGGGTGTGTTTGCCTGCTTAACATTGATGTGATTGTTGCTGTATAACTGTTCTAAGTTCGAATATATTGTCTCTTGGTGTTATATTTTTGGTGGAATGGTTATAATTTGGTTAATGAAAGTGTATGGTGGTTTTAATTTAGTTTTAGAATATAAATTCACTTATATTTATCTTTTATTTCAGGAAGGTTTCTACATATTCAATTCTATTTTACGTTATTAAAATATAATTGTCTTGTTTATATGTGTGTATGTATAATAATATATATGGATTTATTTGAAACAAAGATGAAAGCCAAAGAGAATATATTTTTAGTGATTTTTTATTATTAATATTTGTGAACTAATTTTAAAAGGTTTAAATGTTTAAGGATTGAATGGTCATTTAACATAAGTTTTCATTAAATCTAAATAATGTTAATAGTACATTTTTCACATATTTTTAACGAATTTTCTTGAAAATCAGAATTAGTCAGACTAGTTGAATAAATTGTTAACTTCTAAAAGAATTCTATGATTTTTAATATAGCTTTAAAGGGTGGTGCGTGCATTTTTCACTTATGTGCTAACTTGAATTTTTTTGATGCTAGGGTGTTTGAAAGATTCATTATTTCTTGCGTTGGAGCTTTATGGCGTATTATCTTACATTTGAGAATGAAGATGTCTCCTGTATGCTACAGGTTCAATAGAAAAGAGAAGACTTATGAAGTCTTTCTTTCTCTCATTGGATGATAGAAGAGTTGAGCTGCTTGTTTATTTTCGTATTCCATTCTACATTTCTGAACACCGCATTCTTTTTTGCCGCCTTGATTTTATCTTTCTACAAATAAATATATATATATATATTTTATTTCGTGCTTATTTGTTTTTGATTTAGAATTAAGTCAATTTTGTTTTTATATATTTTTTCAGTAAAACAATGCACAGATAAGTTCATAATATAGTGTATAAATAGTGAAGAAAAATTATAAAAGAATGATAAAATAAGTTTTTACTTAAAGATATGTAAAGAGAAAATGATATAGGTATAGTAAAGGTTTTACTATTTTAAAACTGGTATAATTACTGTTTTAGTTTTTTATTTTTTGGTTTGGTTTATTTTCATTATTATTTTTTGGTTAAATTATATATTTGGTTCTTATTTTTGTAACAAAATATCAATTTGGTCTTTTTATTTATTTTTATTTTAATTTGATTCTTATTTTGAGAAATTTAATGCAATTAAGTCTTTTTGGTTAGTAGTGTAATAACGACAGGTATCCACGTGTCAGTTTTTGAATTTTTTGAATTTATTTATTTATTTTTTTAAAATTTTAAAAAAATAAAATTTGTTACGTGTCAAGATGACGTTGTGTCACGTGATAGTGTCATGTGTTACTATTATGTCAGATGTCATTTTCTCATTCTCAATTTGATTCTTGTATTTTAATTTTTGTCTCAATTTTTATAAACATTATATAATTTTGCCCCTGCAAATTTGAAACAAAAATTAACTTCTATATAAATATTAAAAAATATATTTATTAAATTTAATTTTTTATTCAAATTAATATTTTTATTATATATTTTCAATTATTTAAATTTGTTTCACATCTAATTCTACTTAAAATTATTTTCAAATTTTAAATTTATTTATTTTTTATTGTTACATAAACTAGTTAATTTTTTTAAAATTTATATAATTGTTATTTTTACACCAACTAAAATATTTGTATAAAAATTATTGAATTTTACACATTTTAAAAACATGCAATTATTTAAAATATAAATTTAAATAAAAAACAATATTAAAGTATGATGTAATAAAATATCAATATAATTTATGATTTTTTTGTTATTAGCATTATTTTCTATTAAAAACTTTAAAATAATTTTGAATAAAATTTAATGTAAAATATAAATTAAAATAAACTTAATCTTATTAAAAATATTTACTTGAAATATCAGTTTTGATAGAAATATTTGTGTACATTTATATAGAAATTAAATTTGGTTGCAATTTGGAGAGGGACAAAATTGCACAATTTTTACAAAAATTGAGACTAAATTGAGACAAATTAAAATACTGAGACTAAATTGAAAATAGAAAAATGACACCTGGCATAATACTGCCACGTGACACTATGTCAGCTTTGCCACGTGACATTTTTAATTTTTTAAAAAACTAGTTTTGAACCCGTGCCTACGTACGGGTCATTCATGTTTTATTTATTGATTTTGTTTAAATATTTTACATATAATTATTAAGATATTTTTATTAAGAATAATTTAGTTGATATTAATAGTAAATATTTGTTATAATTTAATAATATTAATTTGGTATTAGTAATTTTAGAAATAATTATTTATATTAAAATTTGTATTGTATTATATTAAATTCTGTTTATAATATATATTTTATTAAATGAGATTTTGGAAAGAAATAAAAAAATAAGGATAATTTGTGACATAATAATCTTCATATTGCTTAAAACAACTTAATTGAATAACTAATGATATAGTAATTTTAAAATTAATTTATTTTACATATTAAAATATGTCTTACACTATGTTAAATTTAGTTTATATTACATTTAGAATTATATTTTGTAAGTGTATAAAAATAAGTCATGGTAATAAAACATTTAAGTGTGTAATTATATAAAAGTAATTGTATAAAAAGTGAAATAGTAATTTTAAGGCTTAATTACTCGGATCATACTCATTTTGGTTCGAAAATTTTAAAATGGTACCCACTTTAAACTTTGTCTCAATTTAGTACCCAATTTTGATTATTGCATCAATGTAGTACCCTCCGTTAAGTCTTCACAAACGGCGTTAACTACCTTGCCACCTTCAAAAGCATCAGCTTCTATTCCCTCATAATTGTCTATGATATCAGAGCTAAGATACTCCTTTTGTTCTCCTACACAAATAGTCAATAAAAGTTATTGATATGGAATACTATTTTATAAATATGTATATCACTAAATGAAATAAATTTTGGGATATGTCATGTAAAAGTACCAGGTATTAATGATAAAACATAGTCATTGATTTGATCAACTGTTTCAATTATGCTAGCCAATATTGCCCTGCATTGTAAGAAATTAAGATCTCCGAAGTTTTCAATTAATCATGGATAAGTACTTGCAACTATCGCTTCAACAAGATCAACAAAGTTTGTGATTAGTAATTCTGGCGGGATTTGTATTTCAGCTATACCATCATTAAGTTCAAATAATTTACCATCTCCGAGTTTCACTATCCATTCAGAGAATTCTTGAATTTGTGTTGCATCGGATTTTTGTAACCCGTTTTGCAATAAACGCATATTCTTTGTCAGTGTTAATATCGGACATTAGTCCCAAAGATAGGAAGCATTAATTGCTGCATGAACAATATCTGATCTATTTCCTCTAGGAGTAACATGTAGAATTTGCCTGAAATCACCTCCAAAAATAATTACTTTTTCACCAAATACAGAGTTAGATTTATTTTCTTTTCTCATTATATCATTTAATGTTTTGTCTAGTGCTTCAAAACAGAATTTATGTGCCATTGGTGCCTCATCCCATATAATTAACTCAACCTGCTGTAGTAATTCAGAAACCTCACTTCCTTGTTGGATATTACAAACTGAGGTATCTAGTGTTGGTACTGGAATTTTAAATTTTGAATGCGTCGCTCTTCCTCCTGGTAACAATAGAGATGCAATTCCACTTGATGCGACTGTTAAGACAATTTTTCGTTGACTACGCAAAGCTGAAGCCAATATTTTCCACATGAATGTTTTTCCTGTCCCACCATAGCCATATAGGAAAAACATAGCTCCTTTTTTACTTGTCACTGCATGCATTATCTTCTAAAAAATTTGTCGTTGCTCATCTATATAGTTTGTGAAAAGTAAATTAATATTAGTTTATATTACTATAATAAAGTAATTTAGTAGGCAATATAGGATATTTGCAATGTATTATTATTATTACCAATAAGCAAGTTGAAGTTTGATTGAAACTGATGTTTTGATCCTCAATGTTATAATCAAGTTCAGCATAAATTAATCTTTTTCCTAAATGACTTGTAACATAGTCATTAGGATAAGGCATGCATGGGTAGTCCTTCAAGCTCTTTCTGTTTATTTGGAAAAGGTTTTCTATCTCCAACAACGTTAAATTTTGTAGCTGGCCAATAGTTAGATGCAATTCTACATAAAAGAAAAAAGTTATAGGTTAATACATAGAATATATAAAAATGTTTAACTCTAGAGTATAAGAGTTTTTGTACCTGGCAATCTGGCTATTTTTCTTTGATTATATTGAATGTCATCTAAAAGCCATTCCCAAGTCTTTTGCCAAAATAGTTGTGGATTATTGACACAATTAAACAATAATATAGTTACAAACAACTTTATAAGATAATGTCCTGAACCCCAGTCCTTTGCTTCTTTAATAGCTTCAATATATTCTTTATCATCGGCTAAGAATCCTGGTGCAAAGCAAGCTTCTCTAAATGTGGGATATGTTATGTTGTCAACAATTTTGATGTCATCATAGGACGAAGGTCCCTTTACGACTATTAGCATCCTCCGTAAAACTTTAGCAATTACTTATGTGACATTGTATTTTTCTTTTCAAACTATTAATTTTTCTATATTATTTAGGATATACTAATGGATTCTTCCCATACAGAAGTGTTGCATGACTCTGGTCCTATTTCAGTGTGCAAACAAATTAAGGTGATAGCTAATAAAAAAATAAACATGATGCAATAGCTCGGTATGGAAACAAATTAAGGTAGAAATCGACGTACATTGAACTTACTCATCAAAAAAAGAAAATTATTGTATATAATAAAAGAACAAAGAAACAACTTCGTTGCTTACTCAAATTTTGTTGTCTTTGCTTTCTGCCAAAATAACAAAGGGAGAGAAGATGAAATTATTTAAGAGTGACATATTAGATAGCAACCCAGAAAAATATAAATAAACCAAAAGAAAAGAAGAAGAATGCTTCCCTAAATTTTTGTTCTTTGCTATCTGAGTTGACAGTGTTAAAGAAGGTAGATTAATTGGAAAGCTTTAAAAAAAAGTCATTTTTTGTGGATTTGGCAGTTGGCACTTTGTGGTCCATAAGTTACGTGGGGGTGTGGGTATCGGGTAGTTAAGCAATTTTATTATTAAGCAATTTTATAATATAATTTACAACATTCAAAATGGGTAATGTTTAAATGACCAAATAAGCCTAATTATGCATAGGTATCGATAAAGGAGAATGGAAATTATTAATAAAATAATAATAAAATATAATTTACAACATTAAAAACGGGTAATGTTTAAATGACCAAATAAGAACATTAAAAATAGGTAATGTTTAAATGACCAAATAAGCCTAATTATGCATAGATATCGATAAAGGAGAATAGAAATTATTAATAAAATAATAATAGAAATAATTATCTTAATCAATAATAATAATTATAGTTGATAATAATAATAATTATTATTATAATTATAGTTAGAGTCGATAATAACAATAATAATATTTATTATAATTACAAATAATATTTATAATAATAATATTATTAAAAATTACAAATAATAATATTTATTAAAATATTAAAAGTGATAATACTACTTATAATTAATATTATAGTTGAAATCATAAATAAATGAAAAAATAAAAATAAATTGACTTTATAGCATTTGAACCCGGATCCTTTTGTATAAATAAATGAAAAAATAAAAATAAATTGGCTTTAGTAGGATTTGAACCCATATCCTTTTGTACCAGAGTTTTAAAATGACGAAAAAACTAACTTCTATGACACTTGTCAATAAAAGAGAATATGTAATATAGTAATTTTGGTGGTATCTTCTTTTCTTAATATATAATAGATTTTAAAAAAATAAATAAATAGTGATTGCATCCAGGAACCTGACATGTGACAACTTATTTAACGTTGTTACTACATCACTAACAAAAATGACTTGATCGCATTAAATTTCTCAAAATAGAGATCAAATTGAGATAAAAAAAAATTGAGGGACCAAATTGATATTTTGCTACGAAAATAGGGACCAAATGTATAATTTAACCTTATTTTTTTGTTCAATTTTGATTTTTAATTGTTTAAAATGGTTTAATTTGATCATTTCTATTCGGTTGACATCAACATTGTGTCCGTTCATGCTACACTTCAATTTGTGGAATTTTTTAACTTTTTTTTGAATTTTTTATTTATTTATTTGAATTTCTTTAAAAGAAATATAAAAATTGTTACGTTTCAAGTTACATGTTATAAGAGTGTCACGTGATAGTGACACCGATTATTTTCAATTTAACCCTTCTATTTAAATATTTGATTCAATTTATTCCTTTTATTTTAAATATTTGATTCAATTTAATCTTCTATTTTTTTAAAAAGATCCAATTTTGTCCTCTTCAATCTGAGACTAAATTAATAAATAAGTTTAATTCCAACTTTTATATATATATATATATATGTTAAAATAGTCTTTTAGAATTTATACATCAAATCACTTCACCTAAATATTCAATTTATTTTATTTTTATGAGTAAAAATTTCAAGTTTAAAAAGTTACAAGTGTAAAAATGTAAAAAGTAAAATAATTTGAGTATTTAGGAGGAATGATTCGATATATAAATTTAAAAGTTTATTTTAACATGTATAGACGAGTTCTAATCAAATTTAATTTTTTTTTTCAAATAGGCGAGAACCAAATTGGATCATTTTAAAGAATATAAGAACTAAATTGAATAAAAAAATTTAGATAGAGGGACTAAATTAAAAACAACCATTGTCACATGATTTTAGCTTGACACGTGACATTTTATATATACTCTTAAAAAAATAAAAAAAATTCATAAACTGCCACGTGACAAGTATGGATACGGTGTTAACGTCAATTTAACAAATCAAATTAGACCTTTTTAAATAATTGGAGGACTAAATTGAAAAAAAAATAATAAAAAACCAAAATGAACCAAATAAAAAAATTAAAGGACTAATAAGCAATTCATAATATAATATATAAATAGTGAAGAAAAATCATAAAAGAATGATAAAACAAGTTTTTACTATAATATATAAATAGTAAAGGTATTATTATTTTAAAATTTTGTTCTTGCATATGGTGAGGGGAGTTCTTCTAATTTGCAACCTGGTGTTATTTAAGCATGTATTTGAATTGGAAGATAAATGTAAAAGAGAGAAAATGACTGAGTTTAAGGATAAAGAGGTAAAAATGGTCATATTTAGATTAAAGAAAAATTATGGTGAGAAATGAAAAAGAATTAAAAGAAAAGGCGATAAAAGATTGTAATGATGTAATTGGTTTGATAAATTAAAAAAAATTATATATCAAATTTATTAGTAAATTAAAATTAAAGTCGATTTAAATCAAAATACAAAACTAATGTAAGATATTAATGAATAGAAAAATTATATTTCACAATAAAAATGTAATAAAATAAATTATCAAAATTAAATAAATAGATTTTCTTTCATTTATTTTATAAGCCCCATTTTTCAGCTCATACGTGTTTGGGCCTGGTCTTTTCGTAGGCCTAAGGCCAGCCCACGAAGGGGACCCCCAATACTCTGTCCAGCTCCTCACACTCTCACTTTTCTCATTTTCATAAAGCTATCCCTCTCTATTTCCTCTCTCTACTGAAGCAGAAGCTCTGCTAGGGCATAAAGAAGTTCTCTCATCTTCAAGCTAGCCAAGTCCACCCCAACCCCAAGTAAGTTGAACCTTAGGTTCTCTGGTCTGTTTTTCCCTTTTCATCGTTTGGGTACGTTGGTTTGGATGGGGTTTAACCTCCTGCTCTTGTTTTGTCTTGGTTTTCATGTTTCAGCTCACTGCTCTAGCTCTTGGAGCTGTGGTGCTCTTTAGTTGTGGACTTGTTGCGTCTGCTAGCGTATAAAAAGGTAAAGGAAGCTAGGGTTTCACATTATTTCTATTTTATGTGATTAGTGTGGGTTGGAATATGAGACAAGATTGGGGAAAACGTTAAATTTTGGTGTATTTACAAGTTAGGGGTTCAAATATTCATGAAACTGTGATATTTGACGTTATTTTTCGTATTTTGGAAGCGTCGAGTGGTCGCTGGGCGAGTATGTTTTTTCTGATATGCGCAGTTTTAGTAAAATTAATTTTCCCGACTGATTAACCGTTGGATTGAGCTCAAATTTGGACATTTGGTATGTTATTTTATGGTTTGACCGGTTGGATTGTCGATTAGATGTCTAAAGCTTGAGAAATGTGTCACGCATTACTGTAGTGATTTTGGTTTTGCGATAATAAATTTTCTTAGGAATTTTGGTGTAAGAATTATGGTTGTGTGTTGTGCTTGATTGTATGGAATTGCAGGTACTTAAATGTTGGCACTCATTTATTTGGGATGAATACTATTTTGTGATATATGTATGTCATGGTATGCATTTATAAAGTATGAGATTAAATGAAATCTTGTTATGTTGAGTATGAAATGGAAAACATGACTTGTTTGGTTGGTGGTGGATTGGCATGAGACTTGAATGATTGAGATGGCATGTGAAAATTGTTGGTAAAAGAGTTTCAAGGGAAACTCTTGGTGATGGTGGTTAGTGTATACCTTGATATAGGAGATGTCTAGATAAAGGAAGGTATCCTGAACTCTAATAATCGTTCACGCTCACTTTGAACAAAATGATTTATGTGGTGAGAGTGGCAGGAGGTCCTAGTCTTGGGACATATTGGGCCCAAGACATTAGAGGATTAACCTTGTGTGTGGTTGGGTGATAACCCTTTGCGTCTAGACTCTACAGAGTTTAGAAGCCAGCACAGACGCATACTTCCTTTAGAATTCTATATCAAGAGTACGATCTGGATATTGAGTCATAGAGTCTTGAAATTGTTTGCTTTCACATGATTTGGGTGCCTACTGCTATGTCTGTGCATAATATGATCTGACTATTGATTTGCTTTATAATATGATTAAAACAATTTTTGCTCTAGCTTACCCTTTCTCTTTGTGTGTGTTTCTTTGCTTGGTTTTCCTTTTTGCAATGATCACCAATATTATTAGTGTAAACAGATGTGGAAATCCCTGGAGGTTCTTAGGGTGGTGACGATGCTGCTGTGTAGAGTGGTTCCCATGGTCTGGGTTGTGGCTTGCAGTTGAGCCCTTTTGAAGAACTCTTGTGTTAAATTTTAAATTCCTTGCTCTATGAGCAATCTTTTGTAAAACAATAGTACTCTTGTGTTCTATTTTTAATTGGCATCGTGGTGTGCCTAAATTTTCTCCTTAATATGCTTTTGAATAACTGTATCAGTGGATCCTCCATACTTTATGTCTGAAGCTCTGTTTTATATTATAATTATGTGATGTTTAATTTTAGTAGATTTATTCTATTTAAAAAGGGATGTCACATTTTCATGGTAACAGAGCCTTCGTTCCTTAGTCTGTGGGTTGTGTGTTTGCTTAGCTTTCGTCGTGCCTTCCTTGTCATGTTTTAGATGAGTTTCTAGTCTAACCAACTTAATTAATGGTTCCTTCTGTGTTTCCAGTGATATAGCACCCCCACATGTGACTCCTCCTCCACCCCCCCTCAAGGCGATGGGCAAGATCACGCAAGAGCGATTGAGGCTATGGCTGCATCTTTGACACAATAGAGCAACGCCATGATGCAACAACATGAGGCGTCGATGCAGCGTCAAGAGGCCTCTTTGGAACAACAACAGATGGTGATGCAATAGATGGAGGCTACGAGGCTGGCTTCTAAGGCTACTCAGAGGTAGCATATGTAGGCCCTCGATAGTTGGAGGAAAACATGGCTGGTGCTCCTGTGTATGGTCCTCATCCCAAACCTCCACCCTCTGAATGGAGCTTGGAGGATTTCTTGAAACATCAGCCGGTTAAGATTGATGGGAAGACGAGTCCTAACTAGGCATACCAATGGATGAAAGACATGGAGCGCATCTTCGATGCCAAAAGGTGCCCGGATGAGAGCAGATGGAGGAGAAGCATGAGCAAGTTACTTGGGAAGCATTCAAGAGGAAGTTTATGTCTGAATACTTCCCAGATAGCGTGAGATACGCTAAGGAGGTAGAATTCCTTCAGTTGACCCAGGGAGACAAGTCGGTGGCTGAGTACGCCGAAAGGTTCAAGCACTTGGGGCGCTTCTACACCATGCTACTGGATGAGGAGTGGCGATGCAAAAAGTTCAAAAATGGCCTTCGAGGAGATCTCAGATTGATGGTGGCACCACTCTCTATCAAGGACTTTGCAGCTCTAGTGGAGAGAGTTTGTGTTATGGAGCGGATGAAGGCTGAGGTAGAGGCTCAGCAAAGCCAGTAGCAGAAGGTCAGTGGATCGTCTAGGTCCAGACCTAGAGTTGAGGAGAGAAGGAAACCCTATGCTAGGCCACAACCTCATATGCCTAAAGGGTTCACATCTCAACAGTCATCAGTGCCTAGGTGCTATTAGTGTAATGGACCACATCTGAGGAGTGCGTGCCCATAGTTGATTGGCACATGGAGGTGTCATGGTTATGGGAAGATAGGGCATCTTATCAAGGATTGTCCCTCCTCCAAAGGGACTACGGCGAGACCCTCGGCTCAAACTCCAGTTCAGACTCGACAGGGTAGAGGAGGCAGCAGGCCTCAAGCGGCGGGCAGAGTCTATGCTATGACCGGGGCAGAGGTGACAGACTCAGGTAATCTTGTTGTTGGATGTTGTGTGATTACAGGGAAATCCCTATGTTGTTGGATGTTGTGTGATTGCGAGTCAAAGAGTTATATTTTTCAGTGTTTTAATATTATTTTAATCTTTGAATTTCATATTTTGATTTTTTTTTCTTTAGGAAAAAAGTACAGCACTACAGGGTTTATCTTGCACTAGCGTACACAAGTGCGATATCGCCTGTGTGTACGTATTTTTTAAATATACGTGATATTATATTAGTAGGTGATGATAATATAATGTTATTCAGTTAATATATAAAATAAAATTATATTTATTAAAAATAAAGTGAAATATATCAGAAAAGATGAGAGAATAATTGTTGATAAATAGAAAAAAAGAAAAAAAAAACAGATATAGACGATTCTATAAAAAAGTTTGTAAAATTAACGGTTAATTTTCAAAAAATTAATAAATAATTATATTTTAAAAGGTAAAATTAGTATTTTGAAATGTGGACACAAAATAGGGAATCCTCTTTATATATTGTTATAGATTCTAAACTGAATAACGTGAAAATTTTTTGAATGAGTTTGTTACAAGACTTTTTAGTTAGACTTTGTTTTTTGTTGATAGTTCGAAGATTAGCATATTGTAAATAATGATGTTTGATATAAGTTAAACACTATCGAAATTTTCGTAAATTTTCTTATAATACAATCCTTCAAAACTCATTCTTTCTTTAGCTTTCATATTATTCTTAGTTTTTTGAGTATTTCACTACAATAAAAATATATTTAGATAAGATCACAAAATTGTGAGTTAAACCACAAAAACTGTGGGTTAAAATTTAGACAACAATTTTTTAAGCATAGTCTAGGTGAGCGTAGTTGTAAGTAATAGACCACGGTTTTCAGTACATTTTAAAATCATTGCTTAAAATACTCATAAAAGGCAACGATTTTGATGTAATTGTTTTTCAAAACTTCACATTTTCAACATTGTGAGCTCTTTGCGTTTTCAGTCTAAAGAAAGGGAGGGAAGAAATTTCAATTTTTGCATTTTTGGAACTAAATTTTGCATTTTTAGTCAAGAAAGGAGGGGGAGAATATTTCTAATCTAAAAGCTTTAATTTTTAGTGTATTTTAGACTACATTTTTATGGATTAGCCCACACTTTTTACAAACAACATTTATATAAATGTTGCTTAAGTTATTTTTTAAGCCACGTCTACATAAATGTTGTCTTTAGTATGTTTATTAGACCACATTTTTATACTTGTGGTCTCGTTTAGTGTTTCTAAAGTCATTTTTGTTGTAGTGTTTATTCTCATAGAATTGTCTACATTAGTTAATCTACTTTACGTAAACAAGAAGTCAACCTACTTTATGTGAACAAGAAGAACAACAAGAAAACCATGTGACAGAACGATTGGAAGCAAGATTCATGGAGATTATGACTTCCATGAAACAAACTCTAGGCTCATCAATGGAAGAAAGAATCCAAGAAGGTCTCAAGAACCATTTTCGAGGCTCAGACATGCAAGTAAAGAACCCATACCACAATTCATTCGCTTATGCTTGTGGACCACAATTGGCTAGAATTGAATTTCCTTGCTTTAGTGGTGATGAAGGGAAACGATGGATTTATTGTTGTGAAACCTTTTTTTCCATTGATGGAACACTTGAGGAGTTTAAACGAAACCAATTGTCATGAATATGGAGGGAAAGAAATTACAATGCAGTTATTGGCTAGATGGCAGGAAGCAACTTCCCAGATAGAGAAGGGAAAACGTTACATTAAAAAAATGGATTCATATGCTCTCTGGATAGACCTCAAACACATTTTTCATTACAGAAGGGAAACAAAACATGGGAGAAAAGGAAAAAACTAGAGATTGCAAACAGGACGAAAGGGAGAAGGCACCAGAAATCCGAGGAGAAGAGAACAAGTCAAAACTAGAAAAGGGAGCAAAGTTGTTAGTGCATTGAGTTTTATCTTTCAGGTAAGTGTCCCTAACTTCTCCTTAACTTCTGTTACATGATTGATATCAGTGGTTAGGAATATATGAATGGAATGAATGTATAAAGTTTGTCTTGAGTTGAGCATTGTTATCCTGTTGTTCATATAGTATGCACCCACTACACTCATGTTCATGCTCGTTGCCTTATCACTCGCAATAACACCAAAAAGAATTTCCATAACCATCATACAATACTCACATTCACGCAAACGAAAAACACAAACAAAATTTCGTTCCTCAGAATCAACATTATTTTATCATATTCCATTCACTCTCCAACCAATTGGACCATCTCTACATCTTGATAGGGCCAGAATCAACCACCAATCCTCACCCTTCTTTGCTCGTTCATTCTACTATAGTTGACATCAATACACAAAAAAACCCATTCTCCATCTCAATCCCACAGCATCCCGTTCAACTCCCACAACATTCCCATTCGTAGAACCACCACCTCAACATCACAACACCATTTTAAAATACATCCAAAAACAAAACCAGAATCACACCCATTCTTCATCCTCAATAGAAACCACCCATTATTTTTGTTACAACCTCATTTATGCAATTAAACATCACACCGGACCATAATCCCCATTCCAGCAACAAACATTCATTTCTATCATTTTCCCATCATCTTCATTCATCAAGTAGGGCCTTGCGGCCGTGAAGGGGATCGGTGCTGCCCTTGTCTCGAACGCACTAGAGAAGCGAAGGAGGAGACGCTGGTGTAGGAGTGCTTCGCGCGAGGTGGAGCGAAGGGTGATGGCACGCCGGTGAGGCCTCAAGCGGAGGTTTGTGTCGTTGGTGGCGGTAAAAAAGGATGAACGCGTGTCTCGGGCTAGAGTTGTGTTGTTGGTGTCGAGAAGAAGAGGCTGCCATGAAGTGAAGACAAACTTTTTATTCAAATTAGGGTTTTGTTTTTCTTGTTTCAAATGAATAAATTGGATTCGACCTTTGTTTTCTCCACTGCAACCCCGTTTTTAATCTCTGCATTTTCATGTCCCTTGTTTGTTTTCGGTCTGTTTTAGACTCGCTTGTTGTTACTAATTGCAACTTATGTTTCACTACACACACCTCCATTGATTGGTTCCTGCACCACTATATTTACTGACCCCCCAACTCATTGGTGTTTTACTTCTATTTTGGGTTTGTTTTATATTTTACTGGTTGCACTCCCACTTTTACTGTACACAGTCCATTTACTTTGTGCACCCTCACTAATTACTCATGTACTCTCATATTTTGTTTTCCACTTTTTTCCCTCTTAATTAAATTTCATCTTTTTTTTTTCTAAAAAAACAAAATATTTGAAAATTATAAAAATTACAAAAATAGAAAAAATCTAAGAAATGTTCTCTTTCATTTTATTGTGTTTGTCCGGTCCCCCGCATCGTGTGATACTAATTTTCAAAAGTACCAAAAATAGTTTTCTTTCTCTTTTAGTGTCTGTCTGACCGCTCACGTCGTGTGACATATTTTCAAGTAATTCAAAAATACTAAGAAAATTTTAAAATTTCAAAAATATAAAAATATCAACATTTCCAAACAACGATATCCTTATAATAACTACATGATCCTTGATTCTCCATTGCGAGATACATAGGAACAAGGTCAATCCTTGTCAAGTTCACCTCCAAAAAATTAAATAATTTCCCAAATAGTTTTCTAAATATCTTTAAAGTACTACGTACCCTGATTTCTCATTTTAAATGAGAATACGTAGGACCAAGGTCAATCCTTGTCAGGTCCAAAAACGAAAAAAATATATTTTTTACTTATTATTAGTATTATTTGTCTTATTATTTTTGGGGAAAAATTAACATTTTGAAAATCACATCAACTTTGCATATTTAATTAAAGGTACCACCTTCAGGCGGACACGGTAGGGTGCTAACACCTTTCCTACACGTAATCGACTCCTGGACCCAAAAATCTGGTTTTTCGCAAACTTGCTTTATCTTTATGGTTTTCCATAGTTTTGTAGAAATAACTATGGTGGTGACTCCAAATCTTTTTCAAACCCGTTTTCTTTTTTGGTTCGTCGTCCTATCGCGATTTTGGTTGCGACACCCAATACATGGTCCAAAGAAAATCCTATTCTACTAGACCCATAATACAAAGCCCAAAATTAAATCCTAGTCTAGCATTTAAAAATAAAGAGTCTTAAGCTAGGTCTTCACATCCTCCTTGACCCATGTGAACTTCATCTTGGGACTTGGATGCTTAGAGGAGGCCTATTCTTCTTGAATCCTTCTAGCCATGACTTTGGTGGTTGGTCCCACTAGTGCAAAAAGGACATTCTAAAACATGATATTAAATCGGTTATGTGAAAACTGATCTAAAGAAAAACGCAATGGCAAACTTGTAAATACTGGGAAGCATATAAGATCGGTTGAATTTTTAACCGATTTAATATGTAAATTTTAAATCGGTTCTCTATATAACCGATCTAATATTCACGTATTAGATCAATTAAAAATTCAACCCATCTAATACACTTCACAGATTTAACAAAATCGCAAAAACCCTTCTCATTCTCATAAAAACTTCTCTTCTTTCTCTTCTTCCTCGCTACCGCTGCACACCACTAGACCTCGTCGTCGCTGCTCACCACCGTTATCGTCGCCAACGAATCGTCACTTCGTTCATTGAAAGCAGGAGCTTCTTTCTCTTCTCTTTCACGCCTCCGCTACTTACCATTGGTCATAACCTTTGCTCACCAACGCTGTCGCTGCCCATGGGCCCTAATGCCACCATAGCCATCCAAGCTCCAAGCTTTCTTCTTTTCTCTCTGCGCCTCTATTGCTCGTGCCTCCGCTTTTGCTGCTCGCGCCTCCGCTTCCGTTGCTCTCGACTCTGATTTCATTGCTCGCGACTTCGTTGCTCACGCCCTCCTCCCCTCTATTTATCTATTTTGTTTTTTCTTGATTTGGGTTTATTCCAAGGATGATTAGGGTTGACTAGGGGTAGGCTAAGGGCCTGTTGAAACCATATAGAGATGCACAGATAAATGTTTAATTTTCTGGAATGATTTTCCTTTTAATGTTCATTTTGATTTGGGAATGGAAATCTGAAATTTTGTGGAGTTGTTTTCTATTTTTGTGTAATTTGTATTGGTCATTTGTCTTTAATTGTTGTGTATGCCTATTGAATTTCATGCATTCAAGTTGAGACAAAGAGTGTGAGTGCATGTCTATTTTTTCCTTTCCAGTTTAAAGTATTAGATTGGTTATTTTAGAACCGATCTAATCTCTCTTAGACATATTACATCGTTGTATATTAGATTAGTTACGGAACCGATTTAATATGCGCCCCAAAATCGATCTAATATATATTTTACACTAATGTCCCTTAACTAGAGGTGTCTTATCACTCTACAATCTGAAAAACTCTAAGAACAATATAGTAACTAAGCCTTTTTTATCTTTTCCTTCCTTTAGTAAAAATGATGTTTACTCTACTAAAACCAACACACAAGTTAGTCACCAACCCTACTGAAAACACAAACCCGATTTTATGATGAACTATAATTAAAGGGTCTTTGTTATTTCTGTGATGAACCTTTATATGCATGTACATTCCCAAACCCACAAAAAAATAGAAATTCATGTTTTAGAGGTCAATGAAGATAGGTCATCTGAATTTGAGGAGGATCATTCATATAAGGATTCTATTACTGACAGTGATGCTTCTTAGACCCTCACATTTCATTTAATGCTCTTACTAGTGTTGCAATTTTTAAACTATGAGATTCACAAGTTATTTCAAGAAGAGACCAATGCACATCCTTATGAATTGATGTAGGTTCATTTTAGCTTTTAAGAAATGTGATGTTTGATAGCTTAAGAAAACCTACAAAACACATAAACATTGATTAGCATGTTGAGTTGTTGACTAGAGTTGACTTAGGTTAAGTCAACTCTAGTCAATAACTCAACCCTAGTCAAAGGTCAATAAGTCAACCAAGATTAATTCAACCACTACAAAAAAAGGTTATTTAGAAGAGATCATTTTTCGGAGGTTAAAAAAAATTTCCACAAATAAATATGATATAGGTTAATTATAACGGTTTCTGTAAGTGCTAATAATATAGGGGTTTTATTTATTTTGAAGAGGTTTATGACCCCTGCAAATTAATCTACATTTTTCCTTCAATGTATTCACACGTTCCTTCCCAGAAAACCTAAGCCTCCTCATCCACGAAATACTGTTCGTCCCTCCCGAAAACCTAAGTTTTTCCTCGAATCAGTTCCACTCTACGATTCACTTTGTCGTGGCCTCAGTAGCTAATCACGATTCAGTCTCCGTTGTAGTCTCATTGGTAGCCTCCGTCATAGCTTGAGTAGCGAACCAATCACTCCGTCACATCCTCTCTGTCACTCCATCGTAGGCAGCCCTATCGCTCATCGGAGTTGTTCGCCCTGTTCCGTCACTCTATCACTCCATCGTAGTTGTTCGCAGCTTAGGAGCCCGCACTTCCGATTGATTTGCCAACATTCCACTTCCGATTCACCTACACTCATGGTACTGCGATTCACACTTTTATCTAATTTCTCACACAGGAGAATGTTGAAACCTAATTTGTGATTCATTGCTATGTTTGCACATGTATTGACGTTCTTAGGATGCGATGTTTGTGGGTTTATTTGTGATGCGATGTCAATTGTTCTTAATTATATATTACTTATCATGACTTGCATAAAATAATTCATTCTTATTTGGATTCATATATTATTTAACCATGAAACAATGGTTCTTATTACTAACTATTTTTAAATGTTAATGGTAGAACGTCTCAAGAAAATCTATAAGTCATTTCCTCGGGTTCCATTGCCACAACACTTATGGGATGTTGATGACATGCAACAATTTTCTGAAAGCATTGGAAGTGCAAAGACACGTGTTGAGGGCTGTTCCTCATTCTAAATAGTTGTTATCAAGTGAGACTCATTGTTCAGTTTATAGAAACATATTAATGCATTTAGATATCTTATTAATATTTTTAATTGAGAGTCTATTTTATCATAAGCGAGGTGACTTTTATGTGTTTCAATTTACAAGCTATATTAGATAAAGGTTTGCAATATCCTATATGAGGAAAGTGTTTTGACTTATTCTGCCTGCTCATGTATTTATGGTTTTTTTTTTTTGGTTGAATTAACTGATCAATACTAAGAATTTCTAATGTTAATTGAGGGCGAAAGGTGTAAAAGGATTTATGATTGATCTTCTTATCTATGTTTCTGACATGATGGATCCTCATCATATCTCAAATCCAGGTGTTGACTTCAAAATTATTTAACTTGTTGATTTAGTTCCCAATATTTTGAGCTAGTAAACTTCCTGAATGAGTTTTGGTTATGGAGTTTGATTCTTAATTTTAACTTTATAGGTGGATCAAATGTGTATTCATTCTACCTCTAATCTGCAACCAAGGACAACTTTGTATGGAGATTACTTTTATAATTATTTCACTTATGGTTTGGACATCTTATTTGATGGAAAGGTTTGTATCTTACATAGTGTTTTTGCTTCTTTACATGGTGAAACATTGACAATGGAAACTCCTACACGTCGTTTGTTGTATTTTCAGACCCCCAAACAAGAAGTTTGTTTTGCATGAGAAAAGGGAGGGGAACCAAGCTTGTCGTCAGTGCAAAACCAAATACAAGCGCCTAAAGGGTAAGTCTTCAACCAATTTTTACTTTCATCTCCCTATTATATTACTTAATAATGCAACTCAATATGCATCAATTGCTATCACATCCTCTCCTTGTGTTTGGCTTAAGAATTTTTTATTTGAAATTGTTAACAGAATGGAGGAATAAAGGCAACCATTGTGGAGGAAGTTGCTAGTTAGTCCAATCAAGATTAGTCCTGGAATGATTCAAGTGAGTAGTATTATGGTCTGAACTCTACGTTGGTCAAAATGTTGTATATTTTGTGATTGAACGAGCAAAATGTTGTATATTCTTGTCTGAAATCTACCAGGTGGTACTTCAACAACCTATATTTTCATTTTTTTTGTTAACTATTCTTTGTGATTGAACTAACACTTCTCTTTTCAGGTTTCAAAGTCTTATGTTGGAGTTGCTTTAAAGGTTTTAGATTTTGTAATATATTACAAAGAGCTTACAGAAATAGAGGAGCGAGAGCAAGAGGGGGAGAGAGAGCTAGACAGGTGTAAGGCTGATCATAATAAAATGATGGTCCTGATTGTGGTTCTAAAGATAGAAGGTTAGAAATAACTTAAACAAGTTGGAAAATCTGAATATAATGCAAGCATCTTTTCATTATAATTACTACTATAATTAGATTACACAAAAATTAATTTATTTCCATATTCTACAGCAGAAGTGTTTTTCTTTGTAACTCATAATTTAGCATCCTTACACGTTTGTAAGCATTAAGACTTCTACATTGCCATGTAAATTTTGAGGGGGTCGATGTCTAGATTTCTTAAAATATATGTCCATTATGAACTAATAACACTAGTAATTTCTTTTTTGCTAGATCAACATTAGGAACAGAAGGGCAAATTCTTACACCACTATAAATATACTAGTCCTATTAGATGCCACTTAAGTTGGAAATTTACAAAGGCAACAAGTTCAATTTAAGTTAATAATTACATCCATGAAGAAAAATCTGAATCTCAGTATTGGTTCTTGCATAACAGTTTATAATTTGGAGCTATGAATATTTAACTTTGTTTTAGTTTTAGAGATTTTTGATAGGTTAATGCCTCTGGAATAAACTACAATAATCTTACAAACAATTTTAGACATTTAAGTTTGGATTACTATTTTAAATTTTATCCTTCTCATTGAAGATTTTTATTTTTTGTTTCATTTTTTCTAACTTCTAAATTTTAAACTTTAACTTTAATATTTTTCTTTTATCATTTTAGCAAGTTGGTAATGCAAATGAGCCCAAGTATTTACTGGGTACAAACGCTTCAAGAAAGAATCGATAGAGGATTAGGAAAAACGACAACAAAGAGATCAATAGTTTTATTTTGGCTTAATACCAAATTTGGTCCTCTAATTTTATTCGAATTTTTAAAAAGACCCATAATTTTTCATTTGTTCAATTTAGTCCTCCAATTTTTTAAAAATGTTCAATTTAGTCCTTTTTGTTAAATTGATGTTAACACTGTGTCCGTACAGTGCCACGTGTCATGTTATTGTCACATGACAGTGTTTGTTTTCAATTTAGTTCCCTTATTTATAATTTTGATCCAAATTGGTCCTCTCTTTTTTTTAAAATGAAGCAATTTGGTCCTTCTTCAATTTGAGACTAAATTAGTAATTAAACTTAATTACAACTTATATAAACATATTAAAATATTTTTTAAGCATTTATATATCAAATTTTCCACCTAAATATTCAAATTTTTTTTTTATATTTTTACATCAAAAAAGTCCCTATTTAAACTTATAATTTTTTTAAAATATTAAAAATGTAAATGTAAAGTGACACTTGTAATTTTTAAATGTTCAATGTGACAAATACTTTTAACATTACAAGTGTCACTTTATATTTACATTTTTTAATATTTTAAAAATATTATAAGTTTAAATAGGGATTATTTTTATGTAAAAATAAAATAATTTGAATATTTAGATGGAGTGATTTGATATATAAATTTTTTCAAAAAACTTTAACATGTATATATAAATGTATATATAAGTTGTAATTAAGTTTAATTACTAATTTGGTCTCAAATTTGAACGACCAAATTGCTTTATTTTAAGAAAAAAAGGGACCAAATTGGATAAAATTATAAACAAGGGGACAAAATTGAAAATAAGCATTGTCAGGTGACAATAACATGACACGTGGCACTGTATGAACACGACATTAATGTCCATTTAACGGAAATGACTAAATTAAACATTTTTTAAAAATTGAAGGACTAAATTGAACCAATAAAAAATTAAGGGTGCTTTTAAAAATTTGAATAAAATTAGAGGACCAAATTAGTTATTAAACCTTTTATTTTTGTATGAGTAGGTTTAAACTCTAAACTCAATTTTTTATATTTAGAACATTATGTATTTTATTTTCCAACATTATGAATTTTTTTTATGTATTTTTTTTCAACATTATGTATTTTCTTTATTTATATTTACATTGCAATTGTTAATACTTTATCAAATCATTAATATAATTAATTTTGGTTAATTTTTGTGTACTTTACAAATTTATATATTTTGTTTATTTTTATTATAAAAAGAATTTCATTAAATTAATAAATTATAAATGTAAGCAGGTAATAATAAATAAAGGAGGTTTTAAACCTCTACAAAATAATAGTCACTAATAGAAGAGGTAAAAATCCTCCAAAAAACAATCTCTGCAATATAATTTAGATGATACCAGGGGTCGCTCAAAACCTCCACAAATAATTTGTGGCAACTCTAATTGTGGAGATTTAGAAAACCTCTGCAAATTAATTTGTGGAGGGTGAAAACCCCCGCAAATTGAAAAAAAAAACTTCACTAAATAATAAATTTTTTGTAGTCAACTTCAGGAAATTCAAACATAATGAAAGATATTAGGTAGAGGTCAAACCTACATCATCAATGTGGGTTGATCATTTTGAGTTATATACACTTGTGTTTCAACCACCAAAATCGTGAGCTCTCCTCCAAGGGGTGGAGACTCCACCTTTGCCTTATCTTGCATAGTAAGTGGTGACCTCATCACTTATCTCTACGGTTGGTTAGCCATATGACCCCCTACAAGTGGCGCGCTTCCTTTCCACCACTACTATCTTCTATTGCTTCCATTTTATTGTTATTTTCTTATATTTCAATTCGGTTTTAATGTTATGTTCATCATTTTTCTTTATTTTGATTCAATCCATCACTTTCCTTCTTTAGAACCTTTAGAAGTGAACCTTCACATATAGATAGCTTGGCTATCTTAATGTCCAGTAGGGATCTTCTCTACGTTTTCTTAAGAACTCAAACACCATATTTCACAAAAGCTAAAATGAGCCTACATCATGAATAATGGAAGCACTAGCAATTTTCTCAATGTTCAATTTGCTAAAAAAATGGGGTGCTTACTTAAAGAAATTCCTCCATAAGCGTAGTGGATGTGAATGGGACTCAACTCATTATAAATTCTATGGTAACACAATTTTCTTGCACGATTCAAGGGACTGCATTGACTTCTAATATATTGCTACCACTATTAGTTTGTTATGATCTTGTGCTCATGATAGAATGGTTAATCACCCTTGGTAATATTACTTGGAACTTTGAAAAGTTATATTTGAATTTTTTGGCTAAAGGGAAAACGTTTGTGCTGTCTGGATCTTCTAAAGAAAGGGTGAAAATTATGAGAAGAAAATAACTAGAGAAAACAATGGCTTTTGGAGTTCCTTTATCTATGCTCCACATTTGTGATAGAAAACCTGATAAGTTACTCTAATATTTTACAACTCATGCTTCTTCCAGTAAGGAGATAATCTGGATTGTTGAATTGTTATGTGAATTCCAAGATATCTTGATAAAGGATTGGGCCCTACCAAAGATGATGGCCCATGGCACATGCTTAGAAGAAAAGGAGTTCCTTGATCCCTTCCTTTGCTTTTATTTTCTTTAGTTTAAAATTCCATTAAGTTGGCTTGGTTGACAATTTTTAAGTTGACTTATTAACCTTGACTTTTGGTTGACTTGTTGACTCAAAGGATTAGCTTAACCTAAAACCAACATGCTAATTCAAATGTAACTTGTTTTATAGGTTCATTAAGAGGTGGGACAAGGAAGGACAAGTGGCACATTTAGATGGCTTTTGGAGAGCACATGTGGAGGAAAGAGAAGGCGCAAACCTTTCTATAGAAACATCTATAAAGGATGACCACATGCCTTGGTCACCAAGAAGTCTAAAAACATCTAGAAGGAGCATCCACCTTGCCTTGGCCAAGAAGGCTTCTAGAATGTGTCCATGTGATCCTTTTGTTGACCTACTTTTTGGACTCTATGTTTTGTTATTTGCATTGTAATCCTTTTTAGCTTATTTGTTTTAACTAAGAGGCCCCTAGACACTTCTATTTAAGGGGACCTCTAACACTTGTACAAGGGTTGAACATTTTGGAGAAATTAAACAACTTTGTGTATCAAACATTGTGAGAGTCTTCCTCCTTAGGGAGTTGAGTTCTTTTAAGCCTTATCTTGAATCTTGATTCAAGTAGCGGCACACATCCACTCATCTTCAAGGTTGCCATGGCTTCTTCTAGCCTAGCCTTGTAGTGGCGTGCTTCTCACATTTTTATCATTCCTTTCCTTTCCATTTTATGTTTTCTTCTTCCTTTGTGTGTGTAACTTGGGTTTTACTCTTTTTATGTGTTGTCCATTCTTATTTGTTTTGAATCAATCCATTCCTCTCTTCTCTAGAACCTTGGTAAGGAACCTTCACATCTAGATAGCTTGCTATCTTAATGTCCAGTGGGAATTTCCTTGGTTTTCTTAATCCATCATCACCATATTCATTAATGTTCTAAAAGGAACAAGATAATCCTACATCATTTGGTATCAGAGCCAAGTTGTCCTTGAATATGGTGTTTTCATGTTCTAACCTTGTATTGTGTAGCTATCTTTGAATGGTCCAGATAAAAATAGTGTTGGCAGCAACGTGTACGTTTTTGAAAAATCTACTGCAACTAGCTCAGTGGTCCAAAAGTAACGTTCTTTATATCAAAAGAAAGCCCTGTGAGTATAGTTTCCAACAAAAAAAGAATGAACGCATTTGGAATTCTTTGGAGAGAGTTATGATCAAATGAGTGAGCAAAGGTCAGAGCTACCGAGAATACAAAAAACAACATTTTCAGGTTATGTTGTGGTCATTTTGGCTTCGGTTTTGTGACTCTTTTACTCCTAAATGTGGTTGGATAACATGTCTTTGGATGCTTAGTCATTGAGCTTAAAATCCATGAGTTTAAATGCATGATAGCTACATGTTTTTGTCTTTGTGTATGTCATGTTGAATCTTTGAATGTGCCTAACTTTTGCTTGAGTCATATGTCATATGTTAGCTTGAAGTTTTCTTGTTCTTGTTATTCCAAGTATTTGAATATGGCATTCACTTTATGTCTTGCTTGATGTATGCTCCTTGAAATTGATTTTGGCCTAAAATTTGAGGAACTAAGTGTCCAAACCACCTAAAAACATTGTCTTTCTATCTTATGAAACTTGTGAAAGAAGAAAAATCTTAACACCTTTTTACTCATTTTCCAAGGGCAAACTTGCTCTTTGGTGAACCAAAAGTGCAATTTTGATTAGGTGTTACGTTACTAGTTTTCATATTAAAATTGTGGGTGATATTGGCTAATTAGTTCCATTCTCAACTTGGCTATTATCTTTCTTAGTGTATGCATGATTTAAGACTTGGTGTGACATGTTCAAGTACTTTCCATAGAGTCTTTAAATGTGCTTTTCTTGTTTGTTTTGGTAAAATTTGTCACATAATTTCCTTTCATTAGAGTTTAACTTGGCTTTGTGATTTTCTTACTTGTCCTTAAGTAATCTTTGTTTTGTCTTAGTGGTTTTCTTCCTTTGTTCTCTTTTAAGTTTGGTGGCCGACCCACTTGAGTTTGTGTTTAAGAAGGTTTCAAAAACTTTAAAAGTATTTCACTCCTTTTGGTGGATTTGAGTGTAGCCTTGCCTTGTTGCTTTGGGGGAGAGTGATCTAAACACTTGGGTGAATTTCTTTGGACCATAATTGGTCTCGGGTTTGGTTACCAATTGTCATTAACACCTCCTTTTCTTGGATTTTGAGTTTTGTTATAGGAAAGTGAGATGGTGACTCCCATGGCCAATCAAGGTGCATTGGTAGACTTTGGTAAAATCTTACAAGAAATGGAGCTTAAGAGACAACAAGATAGAGAACAACAAGAAAGAACCCTTCAAGTTTACATGCAACAAATGCAACAACAAATTCAACAACAATTGCAACCATTCTAAAGAGAGACTAAGAAAAGAGAGCATTCTAGGCACCAACCATCACAAAAGAAGGAAAATCCAAAGATTCCTAAGTTCTATGGTGGATGTGATCCCAAAATATACCTTGATTGGGAAGCTCAAGTGGAACAAATTTTCAATGAAAATCATGTAAAAGATCAAACACAAGTTAATATAGTAGTGTTAGGATTTTTGGAGTATTCCAAAACTTGGTGGCATAAAGTTTGTAAAACTTATGACCAAGGGCCACCCGCGGCTTCTTGGATGGACATTAAAACTCTTATGCGCACTAGATTTGTTCCTCCCTCCTATAGGAAGGAACTTCTTTTGAAGCTCCAAAGGCTTCACCAAGGTCCTATGTGTGTGAGTGAGTACTTTAAAGAATTATAGTCTCAAATGTTTAGGGTTGGAATAAAAGAAACTAACAAAGAAAAAATGAAAAGGTTTGTTAATGGTCTTAGGAGAGACATACAAGACCAAGTAGAGTTGTATGAGTACTTCACTCTTCAAAATGTTTTCACACTTGCCCGTAGGATTGAAACTCATTTGAAAAGAAAGAATAGGGCAAGGAAGAGATACTCACCCAACAACTACTATAGTCACTCATGGAAAGGAAAAGCTAAAGAGAAACATGATAAATCTCCTTCTAAGTCTCACCAAGCACCATCAAGTAAAAATAAGTCACCAAGTGGTCATACTCACCATTCCACTTCTCAAAGATCAAGTTCCATTAAATGTTTTAAATGTTTGGGATATAAACACATTGCTTTGAATTGCCCAATCAAGAGGACAATGATCTTAAAGAAGAGTGATGATGAGAGTGAACAATTTTCTTCCCCTTCCCCCCAAAGTACTTCTTCCCACACTTCTTCTTCCTCAATTGAAAGGATTAAACCCCTTGAAAGTGGTTTGTTAATGGTAAGGCGCCAACAAGGGCAAGTTCCCAAAGAACTTGATTCTTCTCAAAGACAAAACCTTTTTCATGGAGGGTGCCTTATCAATGACAAGATATGTCCCTTCATCATAGATAATGGAAGTTGTGTAAATATGGCTAGCCCAAGGGTGGTGGACAAGTTTGGCTTCAAAACATTCCTGATGCCAAACCCTACAAGATATCATGGCTTAAGAAAGAAGAAATAAAAGTAACTAAACAAGTCCTCCTTAACTTTTCAATTGGCAATTTTAAGGATGAGGTATTATGTGACATTGTGCCTATGGAAGCCAACCATCTTTTGCTAGGTAGACCATGACAATTTGATAGAAAAGTTGTTTATAATGGCTATGCAAACACCTATGTTTTCTCCTCCCTAGGAAAGAAGTTCACAATCCTACCTCTTTCACCTCCACAAGAAAATGAGGACAAAAATGAAATAAAAGATGAAAAAGAAAAAGAAAAGGGGCAAGCTTTCACCAAGGAGTTACTTGTCTACAAAAAGAGTTTTTCAAAGCAAGAGGTGCAACACCACTGTTCATTCTCTTCCCAAACAAAGAGAGATGAACAAAAACACAAACAAGAAAGGGAGAGTAGCATTGAAAAGAAATAGGGCATCTCCAAGACTAGGGATGGAATCATTAAAGATGAAGAAAGTTCTCATCAACTCAAGTCAAGCTCCATCAACATAGACTTCAAGAATTTGAGGTCAAATTCTCTCCAACAAGAGGAGAATGATAGAGGATTGATCCCTACCAAGGATGATGGCCCATGGCACATGCTTAGAAGAAAGGGAGTTCCTTGATCCCTTCCCTTGCTTTTATTTTCTTTAGTTTAAAATTCCATTAAGTTGGCTTGGTTGACTATTTTTAAGTTGACTTGTTGACTCAAAGGATTAGCTTAACCTAAAACCAACATGCTAATTCAAATTTAACTTGTTTTGTAGGTTCATTAAGAGGTGGGACAAGGAAGGACAACTGACGCATTTAGATGGCTTTTGGAGAGCACATGTGGAGGAAAGAGAAGGAGCAAAGCTTTCTAGAAACATCTAGAAAGGATGACCACATGCCTTGGCCACCAAGAAGTCTAGAAACATTTAGAAGGAGCATCCACCTTGCCTTGGCCAAGAAGGCTTCTAGAATGTGTCCATGTGATCCTTTGTTGACCTACTTTTTAGACTTTATGTTTTGTTATTTGCATTGTAATCCTTTTAAGCTTATTTGTTTTAACTAAGAGGCCCCTAGACACTTCTATTTAAGGGGACCTCTAACACTTGTACAAGGGTTGAACATTTTGGAGAAATTAAACAACTTTGTGTATCAAACATTGTAAGAGTCTTCCTCCTTAGGGAGTGGAGTTCTTTTAAGCCTTATCTTGAATCTTGATTCAAGTGGCGGCACACATCCACTTATCTTTAAGCTTGCCATGGCTTCTTATAGCCTAGCCTTGTAGTGGCGTGCTTCTCACATTTTTATCATTCCTTTCCTTTCCATTTTATGCTTTCTTCTTCCTTTGTGTGTGTGACTTGGGTTTTACTCTTTTTCTGTGTTGTCACTCTTATTTGTTTTGAATCAATCCATTCTTCGCTTCTCTTTCCTTGGTTTTCTTAATCAATCATCACCATATTCATTAATCTTCTTAAAGGAACAAGATAATCCTACATCATATATTTTTAGAGCCAACCACCCTTATTTCTAAAAAGAGTGGGTCGTGACTACAAATTTTTTTGTTTGCCCTTGAAGCAGTTGCGATAAATAAAAAACCCTATTATATGCTAAACATCAAAGGACACTATTGATAGGCAGGCTCAAGAATATCTTAAGAGTGGTATTATTCAAAATATGTACAGTTCTTATGTTAGCCATTTGTATTGGTGGGGAAAAAAGAATAGGACATGGAGATTATACGTTGATTATAGGGATCTTAACAAATTAACTATTAAGGAAAGATTTCTCATACCTTTAGTGGATGACCTCCTAGATGAACTACATGGATCAACTGTACTTTCTAAAATTGACTTAAGAGCAAGCTATAATCAAGTTCGAATGGATGAAGTTGACATCCAAAAAACAACCTTTATGGCACATGTTGAGCATTTCGAATATTTGGTTATCCTTTTTGGCCTAACTAATGTCCCTAAGACAATTCAAGGATTAATGAATGAGGTATTATGCAAGTTTATAAGAAAATTCTTATTAGTTTTCATTGATGATATCTTTATTTATAGTAGCATTGTAAAATAGCATGTGAATCATCTAACACAAGTGTTGATAACTATGAGAATACATTCTCTATTTGCCAAAAAAAATTATTTAAATGCTATTTTGAAGTGGAAAAGGTTGAATACTTGAGTTAGCTTATTATTTGAAAACAAGGAGTAACTATCAATAATAGTGTGAATGGTTCGTTCAACGTCCAAGATGTAAGACCCAGAAAAATTAGTTATATTTTAAGGTGGTAATTAGATGTAAGGACTATTATTTAAATTAATATGTAAGAAAATAAATAAAAGTGATGAGCAGCACAATTGGTTAATGCCTTGTCATGAGTTTTGGTCAAAGGTTCAATTCTTGATGTGTTCATTTGGAACATTTATATTTTAAATATGGTTTTATAATTGTTTTGGAAGTGCTTATGTGTGTTTTGGGGTGACTTATATTTTACATGTTTTGATTTTTTTTTTTTGTTGAATTGTAATTTGCGATGGAGAAGGAGGTCATTGGGAGGTAAGTTGGTGGGAATAGTTTTGTGGAGTGGAAATTATTGGTGTCAAAAGAGACGTGCACCTTACATGGAAAATGTTGGTTTTAAATATCCATGGTGGTGTTTTGTTGATGGACATGAACTTGGGTATAAGGTCGCATTGGAAATACTCTTTTAATTGGAGTTAAGGACAAATTTTTTTTGGGAAATGAAGGATGACAGAAGGTGGTGTGTTTATAGTGGGGAATGGTATTGGGGTTTGAGCTTGTATTTTTTAATTTTTGGGTTAACTTTCATCAAATTGGGTGAATGGTATGAAGTGGAAAAGGGTTGAGGTATACAACTTTAACTGGATTATAAGTGCAATATTTTTTTTCCCTTGGTTTGGTAAGTATATTCATAGGCAAAGTAAGCATGTTTATATAAGGATTCTTGGTTTTTAGAATTGATGCAGAATGTGTGTACTTAGGCATGAGAACATTGGTATAAGAAGCATTGAGGGATGTATATTTTGTTTCAAGAGACAAGTCTATGGTAGGGAGAAATTTTAAATGTTTTATGCATATTCTTTTATTGCTAAAATGGATAGAATAGGTACCTTGTGCATCAAATTGTTGTTTATTGGTATTTTTTTTTTGCATAGCATTGGGCGTTGAGCGCTAAGCGTTCTGTTTTACGAGGTGGTGGGCGTCAAGCGTTGGTTTGGGCATTGAGCAGTGAGTTTATGAAGCTTTGGGCACTGAGCATTGGGTTTCCAGCATTAGGCAATGGATTTTTGTTCGCTCCCTATTGGGGGTGTAACTTTTCCAGCATGTATACTAGGTCAATTGTAGCACAACAAGGTCTTATCCATAGGGATTTGGTAATTAAATCAATAGTCTATAACCTACTCGAGTTTGGCAATAAAACATTAATCAAGGTATGGTTTGGTATTGTTAAAAATAGATTAAAACTAATTCTGAGAGAGGTGATGTTGATTAAGGTATTGGGATTGAACTTGGCTTCTTAACTCTTTTGCATTGCCCTTAATTATCTTAAATGATGTTCTTTACTTTTAGTGTTCTTGGAAGTGCACTTCACTTGTAGATCTAACCTCATGTCTGAGTTAGAACCTAAGAGTGTCAGATGTAGGATTTTCCAATCTAGGTGGAGGAACCCTTACTTTGAGAATGAGACTTTTTAAACCAAATAAACTCGTATATCCATGTCCGGTATATGCCAAATAAACCTAAAGTTATTTACAAAATCAACATATGAAACACAGCAACATGCCCTGTATTTATAGAAAATCAAGTGTTGTTCTAGCTTCTGTAAGACCTGTAGAATTTAATTAATTAAATAAATAAATAATTAATAAATGCGAGAGGGGAAATAATTATGACATTAAATTATGGTTGGTATGACGTGGAAAAGTACTAGCTCAAGTGGTTGAGAGTACTTTAATTGTGTGAGAGGACTTGGGTTTGAGTCCTATGTATGCTAACTTTTGTGTTATTGTTTTATTATTTAAATTTGTTAAATCATGTTCTGGTAAGATATGATGTCTGAATTATGATTGTTAGCATGAAACATGAATTGGCATGGTGGTTTGATATTGGTGTGGCAATTGCATGGTTATGGGTTCAAGCCTTGGAGAACTTACATTAAACTTTAATTCTTTTTTTTGGTGTTTTGGCTTGGAATTGAATATGAAAGGTTGGGAAGAAAACCCTAGAGTGGGCAGCAGAGAGGTGGCTGGAAAATGGCCATAAGGATGTGGTAAATTGCATTTAACAACCCAATTATAACTTAATTTTCGGGTATAGTAATTAACATCATTTTAGACACCCTTTAAAAAGAAGGTTTTGGCTTAAAGTTAGGGTTTTTGAAAAGCTGAGAGTATACCAGAAAATTAGGCACGAAAATCAGAGAGATAGGTGAGGTAGAGTGAAGTCCTAGAGTCAAGTGAGAGCACACCAATAGAGGAGGGAACGTGGTGATCATTGGAGTTCTTCAAGGCAAACCAATTCTTAGCGAAAGGATCCAAGTTATGGGAGCTGGACTCCGTTTTTTATTGTTTTATTATTTAATTTCATGAATAATATGATAGCCTGGATGCATAATCACTGTTGTCTTTGTGAAATTCGGATTTCTGGAAAATTTCCCGAAACCGCCTAGTAGGCTCTACATAGCCGCCAGGTGGCGCATGCCTGTGTGAGTGTTTTCTGGGTTCCTGAAGGAACCTCCTGACGGTGAAGCCATGTACCGCCAGGCGACACGAATCTGTAACCTTGTTTCTGGGTTCTCTATTGAACTACCTGGCGGTGATGAATTTCTGCCAGGCGATGCAAGTCTGTGTAGCTTGATTCTCTGTGATTTTGGGCGTCTTTGAGGGAATTGATTGAGGAATACACTTGGGGTAGTAGTTAAGAGATGTTTTAACTTGATTGTCATTGAATTACAGCGAAGAGTAAGGTTTAATGTTATGAAACAGTGTAAGGAAATGGTTTGGGTTTGGGTATTAGCAGATTGGTAGAATTAGGATTACAAAAGTTAATTATAATGAACTGGTTTGTTGGAAATTAGACTATGTAGTGTAGGGTGACATTAGCATCAGGTTCTTAGAGAAAATGGATTGCGAAGGGGATAAGAGAGCCTTCAAATTTGAAGAGGATCATTTCGCAGGGGCTGTGAGACTGGGAAATGCCCAGAATTCTTTGTGCCGCCTGGCGGCGCGGAGCTTGCCGCCTGGCGGCGCGGAGCTTGCCGCCAGGCGGCGCGGAGCTTGCCGCTAGGCGCTCTCGCGGTAGTGAGACTTAGGTGAGTGGTCGCGTGAAACAGTGAGGGTGGTAGCTGTATTAGGAAACAAGTTGGAGGGCGAAGAGGAAAGATGTGAGAAGAGAGTATGGGAGGAGATTATATGACTTAGAAAGAAGGGAAGGATAAGATGCAAACTGCAGGAGGTGTAATGGTTGTGTAGGATAAAAATTAATGTCGCACTAATGAATCTGAGGTTCGATAAATCAGAGTTCTGTGTTGGGTAATAACGACTAAAAGGGGAAACCTTAAGGTTAATTGATAATGTTAGCTTTGGGTCCTGAGAGCAAAGATAGTAATTGAAATGGTGAGATATATTGACCCTAGTATTATTGTATTCATAGCTGGATAAATCAGAGGGTAACAGAGGTAAGAAATGCTTAAGGGTACGTCTCATGTGATAAACAATAGAGTTAAACCAGATTACCCTCTTATAAGTCAGGTTAGCGAACCAAATGAAAGTCTAGAGTTTGTGTAATGGGTTAACTATTGGGAGTGAGTGTAAGGGGATTAGAAGGAAATTACGTAATGAAGTTGGGTGAATTGAGTCATGGTGTATTCTAGTTGAGCAATCTAAAGATAGTACTGTGCAACTTACTGATATGGCGCCTGGCGGCAGGGTTGAGACCGCCAAGCGATAGCCAATACACAAGTGGCTCTGGAGTGAGTGGCGCCTAGCGGAGAGGGAGATTTCGCCAGGCAAACGGAGCAACAACAATGACGTTCAAGAGTGTTGGTGCCGGACGGTGGTGACTTAACCGCCAGGCAGTGGCGACTAGGATTATGTGTTTTGAGGCGCTTGGCGCCTGGCGGTATGCGACACCCGCTAAGCGGTCTGGGAGCTGGCAGCGCCTGACGGCACGTGTCCCCCGCCAGGCGATTTATACTGCTGCAGCTTGAATTTTGATTGTGTATTTGTGATCTACAAGGCGTCTAGTGGTGCTTTAAAGGTGGGGTTGTTAGTGTTCCTCGAGTTGTGGCTCGGAACGTATCCTTGAGTTGTGGCTTGGGATAGGGGTTAAGCACGTGGTATTCCTCGAGTTGTGGCTCGGGATGGCGGATGAACACGAGGAACCCTTGAGTTGTGGCTCAGGTTGGCGAGTGTTGCCGGTGTGAGTGTGCTGGTTGTGGCCAGTACGGATGGGTCTAGATAGATTGCCCTCCTCAGTTGTTGACTGACGAGTTTGGTAGTCTTGGGACGATACAGACTATGTTCGTATATGGGAACTCTACCTGGCATTACGGTGTATGATCCGTATCATGTTTTCCCGCACGTGCTCTATCGGTTGTGCCCGATAGGTATGGCAGCAAGTCACCTTGAAGTAATCCTTAAATGATGTAGAACACGAATGATCTGATTGGGGGTCAGATGGTAGGAATTAAAGTATAGAATAATGTGGAAAGTTCAAGTTATGTATGGTAATACGTGTGTATGTGAACTTATACATATCTTTAATATATATATATATATATATATATGATTTATCTGTTAAGCTCACCCTATCTGTGTGTGTTTGGCGATGATCGTGTACGCGGTACACGGGAGCAGATGTTGTTTATGCAGGTGGCTCAGGTGGAGCTTAGTCGCGGAGAGGGGTTCGACTTAGGGAATTTTATGTTTCTTTATTTCTTTTGGAAACAGTTGTAAACCCAGATGGGTGATTTTATAACATTGTTTCTTTAATTTTGGAACATATGGATTATGAACTTTATTTGCTCATTTAATAAATTTTAAATTTTCCCGCGTTTTGGGAAAATGAGGTATTATTAAATGCGATGTTATTTATTTATTTCTTTTATTTTATTTATAAATCCGTAATATTTATAAATCCATTCTTGAAGATTAGTCATGGAGGTTTTCTTCATGAGTAAGTTTCTTCCCAAGCTTGGGCAATCAACTTTGGAGGTCGACAATGGAGGTTTCCCTACCATGGAGGTTTTCCTTTGACATTAAGCTTCAAATTTAGAGTTTGATGTTTCCTTGTAGTGAAGGTTTCTTAAATGTAACTCAGAGCCAAATTCGTTGCTCAATCGCAGGCTTAAATTTTACTTTTCTCACTTCATATTTCTGGCTTGTGCTGTAAATTTTTGGTTTTACCACCAACTTCATAATTTTCTTCATTTTACCTGCAAAAACAACACAATTTTATTAAATTCCACTTTTTATGATTTCTATCATCACCACATTCTGTATTTATATGCAATTAGGACAATTCTAATGATTTTTACATTGATTTAATGCTAGATAAGTATCTAAATGATATGTAATTTAACTAATACTAGACATTTATCAATTTTACTAGGTAAATGGCGATGAACGTTAGCGTTGAGCATTGGGTGGCCTATTTTCTTGTTTTGCTTAGTTTGAATGATATTGTAGGTGCTATGGTGATAGTACATATATAGCTTGTGATCTTTTTGTGATGATGTATGACATGAGATGATAATGTGGTGTTGCTCATATGGTGATGTAGTTATATGCATATATGTGTAGTATGATGTGATGTAATTGCATGATGAGTTAAGGTATGTTGAGCTTATGATAAGGTGTGGTATGTGTGTGTAAACATGTGTGCTGGAATAATATGAATTCTCTGACAACCGTAAATCCAAGATGATTTTTTTACCTAGAGGGCTTTGTCGAGTCAGGGTAAAAGGGCTTCATTTCACCATAATTCTTTAGCATGAGCTTAACAAAAGTGCTCTTACCCAAGACTTTGTTGAGCGGTTGAAGTTGTTGCTTGTAGGTCTATGCAAAGCAGGGGGGATTTTTCCAAGAGGCGTTGTTACGCAGGAAAGGTAGAGGTGTTGGTTATGAGAGAATGTCATACCATTGATATTACTCGGGGGTAATATGATGATGACTGCATGATTTTGTTTTGGAACCATGTGATAGGTTGATACCTTGTTTAAGTTTATACAAATGTTGTGGTAATGCATGATGGATTATATGTGGGTAATTTAATGTTGTATGATGTTTAATTGGTTAGCTCACCCTTGCTTTTTATGTGTTGTTTATGTTTGTGTGTGTTATACGGGAGCAAACGTTGATGCAAATGCTAGTAGAGATGCATAGTTGTGAGAAGCTCGTGGTAAAGCTTTATTTGGGAGTTTTCATGAAAAGCAAGTGAAAGTATTTAATTTAGAATAAGGCTAATGTATTAGTCATTTGATCGAAAAAAAACATTGTTTTCCATTGAAGAATCAAAGTTTTTTTAATTTCATTTTCAAGTAATGGTATCAGAGTTATGATCTTAGAAAGTACTGGCAATTTATGAATTACATGTGGCATCTCGAAAGAGATGCTACACAAGACCCTTCCTTATCTAGGAGTCAGTCCAAAATAAAGGTCATTATGAAGAAATTTGACCATCCAGTTGCACAAGTCCATGTGCTCAAGCTTTTACATAATGCACAATAAAGGATAATGTTTATAAACATGTGAAACATTTCCAAACGAATCGATGCGGGACTTTATCCCTTCATGCATAAAAAGGTTTGTGACTTTCTTCAAGATGTTTCTTGTTCTAGTAAGCCAGGGTGCAAACTTAGTTATGTATGAAGCTTTTAGAATTTCAACATAGCTTGCAAGCTCCTATGAGTCTAGCCTATATGAACCTGTACGTGAAGAGCCTTCTGTCTAATGTGGGACTTCAGTCTTGGGAATAATAGTTGAATGTTGGAATAATCGATTATTTTTAGTGATAATCGATTATCTCAATTAAAACTGATTTTTGAGAAAAGCCTCTGGAATAATCGATTATCACTGTTGATAATCGATTATCACCTGCTGATAATAGATTATCCTAACTGATAATAGATTATCATAGCGAGAAAAATGTTTTTAGAAAAGTTTCTGTGATAATCGATTATCACTTATGATAATCGATTATTTATGGCAGTTGTGACTTAACTTTTCATATTCTTAACCTAATTCCTAAATAGGCTTTTATAAATAGAGTAGTAGGCTTTCATTATTAAAAATACAGAAGTTAGAGAAGTCTAAGTACTTGAGAACTCTCTGTGGGAAGGCTTTGAAAAACCTAGTGTGGGTAGAGCGATAACTTTCATCAAGTGGGATCTTGAGTGATTGAGTGTTGTTGTTGTTGCTAGGAGAAGCCGATCATCCTTTGTGGGATTCAAAGGAGGTGTTCATTCCTTGTGTGATTCAAGGAAGGTGTTTTCATCCCTTGTGGATTTCAAGGGAGGTGTCTTCATCTCTTGTGTGATTCAAGAGAGGTTTTTTCTAAACCCTAATATTTCTTATCATTGATTGTAAGTTTGGTTTATTTTAGTGATTTAGTTAATCTCATTTTTGAAAGATTAACAACTGGACGTAGGGTCTTTTGATCCGAACCAGTATAAATACTTTGTGCAATTTTCACTTCTCTACTCTCTTTATTTTATTGTGTTTATTAGAAAATAAAGGAAAGAATTTTAATTGATCTTTGATATTAAAAGGGAAAATATTACAATTTTTATTAAGAACCCAATTCACCCCCTCTTGGTTTTTGTCCACACGCTTAAACATTCCGCTGTGCGATACCAACAGTTTTTACCCTAGATTCCTCAAAATTTTGTCTATTTGCATGATAGCATGTCACTCTAAATTGGAATGAAGTAAGTCTTGCTCATTAATTGTGTGAACTTTGGAACATGTCATATTTAATTGGATTATCATCATTGATATGCTTTTTATTGTTGTCTTTGATAGGGATTTATTTTCTTGTTTTTATTGTTGTCTTTGATGGGGATTTATTTTCTCCATGTCAATCATATCAGAACCAATGACAGTGCCTCAATGTATGGGAAAATTGTGAGGGATTTATTCAACCTTCCACTTTTGAACTTTACAACTTTGTCCCAATTGAAAAGCTAGGTAGTAGCGACATAAAATTTGCACCCATTGGGCTCACAAACATGTTCAACAGTGGAGGGACAATTCAACAATTGAAGTATATTGAGAAGGGTGATAAGGTTAAGGGTGGTGGGAGATTCCTTGTTTACTCAAGTGAATCTCCAAAGAAGTTCCAACTGGATGGTTCTGATGTTGCTTTCTAGTGGCTGCATGATGGGAAACTAATTCTCAATCTTGCTTGGGTTTAAAAGAATGGTAGGTTTTCTTATTTGGCAATTTTTTTTCTAGGTTTAATATTGTGTTTCTTATGTTCATAGGCTTCAATGTTGTGTGACATAAAGTGGTTGCCCTTAAAATGTTGTAAAGATTGAACAAGGTTTTTTTAATGTAATTGATGATCTTGAAGGAAATATATAGTATAATTTGTTATATGCCTGTGGAAGTAATGGAATGTTGTTGGGAAGTGGAGGCAGAGTGTTGGTTGGCAATGTTGGGATTGCAAGCAAAGGTGGAAGTATGGTCTGAGGGAGTGTTGGAAGTGAAGGCAAAGGAGGCAATGTTGGTTTAGGTAAAGAGGGAATGCTTGCACTAAGACAAAAAAGTTTTTTGATGTCTGTTATTTTTGGCTTTTAACATCTGCCCAAACTCCAACATCATATCGGGTGACATCAAAATTAACGTCGGAGTGCAACCCTGACGTCCTTTAACGTCGGTTGTTACCCAATCTGATGTCTTTTTACACTTGACAATGCAACGACAGATGTAAAAAATTGCTGTTTTTTTTTAAATTTGTTGTATTTATAATTTTCCCACACCTGAAAAATAAAATTTCCAAAACAGTTCTAATTTTCAGAAAATTTCATAAACAAATTTTGATACTAATTATTTTATTAATCTATGAGAAACTTTTTTCCAAAAACGTTCCTCAAATTGCTAAAAATTTTGTGAAATACAATCAAGACACAAGTGTGCAATCAAAGTATATGGAAACCAAAAGTTAATCTTATATCCAAATGTCTTAGTTTTTTGAACAAAGTTGGAGGTGGCTTGAAAACCTCGTCACTACCGCCGAAGAGGTGCCCACGGGAGATGTCTTGCGTCGCCTCAAACGAGCCTTTAGATCGCAAAATTTTCATTCAAAAATGTTCACAAGCCATGCATTTGAGCTTAATAAAACCCAACTAACCTTAGTTTCTCCTCGTCGTCGACGATGCTCGCAAGGTTCGTCGTCGCTGCTACAAAGGGAGTGTTGGAGGCTAAACCAATATGAAAATCCTTAAAATAATTGATTCAAAACGCAAGAATAGTGGTGGGGAAGCAAGAAATCAAGAAACATTTGAGTTTAAACGATTCTAAACTCATCGTGCAAGGTTTGTCGTCGTCGCTGTGGTGGTGGGGAATAGGAATGCGAAAGAACAATGCATTGAAATGGGTCTCACGTTGTTAGGTTAAACGCATTTTGAAGTCGAAGCTTAGCTTATCAGATGTTAATTGATGTTTGGGTTCTACTTACCAAACGTCAAATAACATCGAAGATGACATCATAGACGTCAATTAATGTCGGGGATCTAGAGGGCCGACGTCAAATAATGTCGGGGTTCTTGAGCCGACGTCATTTTGACAATTGATGTTGGGTTCTGGGGTGTCAACGTCATTTTTGGCATTTTATTTATGAAAATGCCACCGGTCATTTTTTTACGTTGGCTATTTATGGGCTAACGTTAAAATGGTGACGTTAAAGACCCATTTTGTACTAGTGTTGGTGCAATTGTTTGCAAAAAAAGATGGTGAGATGCTAGGCTCATGCTCATGCTTGAGAAGCTCAAAGCAAGAACAAAATTATTAATGAGATTGAATATGAGCACTAATAATGTACAAGATTTGCAAAATTTATATGAAATTAGTATGTATTTGCTTGAGATTGAATGAGATAGAAGGAAGATGCTTACTCTTATGTTTTTATACTAGCATTTTGTTTAGTTTCCTGAAGATATGTTTGTTTTTTCTTTTATACACTTTTAAAAATTTGATGCACGTTTTCTAACAATATCTTTTTCAGCACTTATTTTTCAATCTTCCAACTGTGACGATAAGACATTTTTTTTCTTTTAGACTACATTGAAAATATAGTTGTATGTTCCATTGGATCAGTTAGATAGCATTCTCGTTCTTCTACATTGCTGACTATAATTACATTTATTTAAACTCAATATTTTAGTCATTAATTTATACTTAATTATATTTATTAAATTATTTAATTAATAATAAAACATTAATCTACGATGTTTTTTGTAACATCCCTATTTTTAATAAACTGTATTATTTATTTTAAATAAAACACTTAAAAAATATTCTATTTTTTACTAATGTTTTGTATTTTATTATGATGTAGTTTAAACATTAAAAATATATTTTATAATGATGTAATTTTTACTTATTAAAAATAACAATAAAAACAAAACAAAACTAATAATATATATATATATATATATATATATATATATATAAATATTATATAAAAAT
>Ga0214544_1001041_pt1 | contig 55818 bp, 31 predicted proteins | sample CNSS3metaG_FD_160074 | JGI IMG/M metagenome (GOLD analysis project Ga0214544, IMG submission 160074) | Root nodule microbial communities from cowpea collected in UCLA plant growth center, Los Angeles, California, USA - CNSS3 | ecosystem: Host-associated > Plants > Roots > Nodule | place: USA...
TATATATATATATATATATATATATTTTGTAAAATATAAATAGTAAAAATTGTGCTTGTAAAATACAATTTGGTCGAGATAAATTTATGTTTTTGAAATGTAACTTATCTACTTTTATTATTTGTTTATTGTATGGTTAGTTGGACGCCTGAATTGACCAACCAGTTTAGATTACTTTGAAGATCTCTAAATATGTGATTGAATGCTTGATTGATGCTCGTATGAGATTATTTTGAAGAAGATTTATACATATGTGATTAAAATCGATTAGGTCGTAATTATGTGGATTCTGAGCACGGACTCAAGGAGAAAATTATAAGGAGAATGTTAACAAATGTCTTTAGGACACTGGTTAAAGATAATTAATTTGCATTGGTTCCTTCATTTTTACATTGAAAGTTGAAATAATTAAATATATTAATTAAGATAGTATAAATGCATATAACAAATTTTATAAAGACAAAAATACCTTTTTAAAGTTTCAGACAATAACCTTTTGATACAGAAGAATGACTTTATAATTTTTAAGATCTCTACTAAAACATTTTATTTTTGTTTTTTTTTTTATAAATTTTGTAGATATTTAACACTATTTTTTATGGTTGTATTGTTAGTTTAAACTTCTTTATATTTAATTTTTAACAACATTAAAACATAGTTATTTTATTATTTAATTATTTTTTAAATTTTATTGATGAACATTAAGTAAAATATGAAACATATGTATAACAATTATGGACATTTATGTCTTTTAAATAAAATAAAATTACATTAATAGTGATTAGGTCAAATTTAATTTAATATTAAACTTACCTATATATTTGTTATAAAATTCAATGCATATTAATTACCTTAACCAGTGTCCTTAAGGCACTAGTACTGGTTAGCAAAATCCAAACTATAAAAAGAGATCAAAATATGGTTATTGAAAATTTTGTCTCACGTTAATTATAATATTTATTATTTTGACAAATTAATTATTTACTGACTTATCATCGGAACACCTTTAACAAGTACTCATTTATTGGCTAACGAACATAATCATCCAAAGAACAACATGAATAAAAATTTAGAAAATTTACAAATTATTTAAGTGGATGTTCGATCTGTTTATACCAAAACAATATTTTTATTTACAAATAGTCTAATATTATGATACTTTATTCAAAATGATTACATTAAAATAATAAAATTTCCATATGTTGACGTGATCTAAACTTTGCTAGGACTATGTCATTATCACAAAAAAAAGTTTCTGAATCTGACAAATATGTATCTCAAGAAAATTGTAAAGGTATTACCGGACCTACGAATATGTTTAATTTAAAAGCCTCCTTTAGCATCTTAGAATAAAGCTTTTGTAAATTTTAACATATATTTTTCAATAGGTTTAATAATTTTAAAACAATTTTTTAATAAAAAAAAGAAGCTAAAATGAAGTACTTTAAGGTGACCATTGATGGAAGGCCTAATAGGAAGTAATCCAGCACAACTACAGGTGGAAAATAAAATTAATTAGTACTCTGTTGACTTTCACTCCTCATAAAATTGACATATTTATAGTTATCATTTATTGAATGTCCAGTGGCTGGCACCACCAAATAATAATTATAATAATAAACACAACTATTTTTTTTTTAATGTTTGCCATAAAGGGTTCCTTAAAACTAGAAATGGGTGAGTAGATGAGAGGCATCGTTCATATCCTAATTTTGTAGTATTGTTACTCTCTCTGAGGTTATACAAATTAGGTATTAGAATGTAAGCAGAAAACTTAATTAGAAATTAGGGGGTGGAAGAGGGACATACATGAGGAAAGTGTGGGAAGAATGGTGCTGTTGGGATGCAGACGACGATGTTTAGAGCATGTTACGATGTTAGGTTAAGCTTAGAAACTATGTGAGTTACTACAAATAAATGTGGGTGGGGACAGAAGAAGCATAGAAGCATATATTGCAGAGTTTAACGTTGATGAATTGCAGTGAATGAATTAAAATAGTTATTTTAAAGGAATTAAACTGTAAAAGTAATGAAACGATGTGACGGAAAACACAGCCCAAGTGGACCTACTTAAAGGTGGGCATGGTGAAGAAAGGAAACACGACGATGCAGTGTGCAGTGTGAGTTGATTGGGCAAATGGAAATTAGAAAAATGAATGAATTTGGAATTGATTGCAGCTCTGCATTCTCAACCAATAGCTCAACTACCAGCTGTGGAGCAAGATCAAATAAAGTAGTAGAAAAAATTTCCCACTTGGTGGGATGGGAGTTAATGTTACAGAGAGATTAATTTTGTTGAGTGACGGTTGGGTTGAATTTAAGACTACCATTGGAACATAGTCCTCGTGAAAGTCACACCTCCTTCTGCCATCATTCTGAACCAATCCGTACTCACTAATTACTTCTGCCAAAACCATTCAATACAATTACCATGGTAGACCACATTCATTCACTCCACTCCCCACCTTTCTCTTCTTATATAACCACTTCCAATGCATCGCTCTTAACACACTCAAACAATGCACCTCACGGACGTCTTTCTCTTCGCCTTCGCCCTCCTCTTCCTCCGTTGGTGGTGGCGCCGCTGGTCCGCCACCGGGGGCGGGCCCAAAAACCTCCCGCCTGGGCCGCCCGGTTGGCCCATCGTCGGGAACCTCTTCCAAGTGGTGCTGCAGCGGCGTCACTTCATCTACGTAATCCGCGACTTACGTAAGAAATACGGCCCAATCTTCACCATGCAGATGGGCCAGCGCACGTTGATCATCGTCTCCAGCGCGGACCTCATCCACGAGGCCCTCATCCAGCGCGGCCCACAGTTCGCGAGCCGGCCCCAGGACTCCCCCATCCGTCTCATCTTCAGCATGGGGAAGTGCGCCATCAACTCCGCCGAGTACGGCCCTCTCTGGCGCACCCTCCGGAAGAACTTCGTCACCGAGATGATCACCCCGCTCAGGATCAAGCAGTGCAGTTGGATAAGAAAATGGGCCATGGAGGCCCACATGAGCAGGATCCAACAGGAGGCCCGTCTCCATGGTTTCGTGGAAGTCATGAGCAACTGCAGACTCACCATCTGCAGCATCCTCATCTGCCTCTGCTTCGGCGCCAAGATAGAGGAGAGTCGGATCAAGAGCATAGAAAGCATTTTGAAGGACGTCATGCTCATCACGCTCCCCAAGCTCCCAGACTTTTTGCCCGTCTTCACGCCGTTGTTCCGCCGCCAGGTGAAGGAAGCCAAGGAGTTGAGGAAAAGACAGGTGGAACTGCTGGCGCCGTTGATAAGGAATAGAAAGGCCTACGTGGAGGGGAGATTCTCCGGCGATGAAATGGCGAGTACCGTTGGTGCTGCTTACGTGGACTCGTTGTTCGGGTTGGAGGTTCCCGGACGAGGGCGGTTGGGGGAGGAGGAGCTCGTGACGCTCGTGTCGGAGGTTATCAGCGCCGGGACGGACACGAGCGCCACCGCGGTGGAGTGGGCGCTGCTTCATCTGGTGATGGATCAGGAGATTCAGGAGAGGTTGTACAAGGAGATTGTGGAGTGTGTGGGGAAGGACGGGGTGGTTACGGAGAGTCACGTGGAGAAGATGCCTTACCTGAGCGCGGTGGTGAAGGAGACTTTCCGGCGTCACCCGCCGAGCCACTTCGTGCTGTCCCACGCTGCGACGGAGGATACTAAGCTGGGAGGGTATACGGTCCCGAAGAACGCGAGTGTGGAGTTTTACACGGCGTGGTTGACGGAGGATCCGAATATGTGGGAGGATCCGAATGAGTTCCGACCCGATAGGTTTTTGAGCGGGGATGGGGTTGACGTGGACGTGACCGGAACTAAAGGTGTGAGGATGATGCCCTTCGGTATTGGGAGGAGGATCTGTCCGGCGTGGAGTTTAGGCATGTTGCATATAAACTTGTTATTGGCTAAGATGGTGCAGGCTTTCCACTGGTTGCCCAATCCCAACGCCCCACCCGACCCGGCTGAGACATTTGCTTTCACTGTTGTCATGAAGAACCCTCTGAAGGCAGTTATTGTTCCACGATCCATTTAATTTAATCAACACTCCTGCACGCATTTCGTTTTGTTACTCATTTTTCTTACTCATTTCACTCGTATAATATAATATATGCTGCTTCTTTAATACATATAGATAGTTTATGGCGTAAAATATTACACTATTTTGTTGTAAAAGGAGCAGAAGATCTGCTTCCAATGTGTGTAGTGAATGTGATATCTATGTGATATAGTATCCAATTTTTATGCTGCAATGCAATTGCATGTGAATTCGTCAAAAAATTGAAAGTAGGGTTATTTAATTCGTCTTCGGTTCTCAGCACAATATTTTCTTGTTTCATGTCTTGCGAGATGAGATAAGGGGCTGTGTTTGACATACCATAGCACGTATAAAAATGGCTATGCCTATGTTAGAGATAAAAACAGTTGGGATCTTCTAAAAAACATGGTATGCATTTGTTCTGTAACCTAGAAAAAATAAAACTTCCAAAAAAAACACAATAAAAGAGTGTCTCAAGTAGCCAAAAATGTTTGAGAAAACTGCTTGTAAAAGGTATAAACAGTTAGAAAGGGTTTAGTTTACACATTTATGATTTGTTTCCTCTTTATAGAAATTATTTTCATGGGATTGACTATTTGTGTTACACTCATTAATTATATGTTATGTTTGCATTGGAAGATAACAAAAACAATTACAATTACTAGTGAAAATAAATCCGGTATTTACTTATTTCTATCATAATAAAATTATTAATATTATTATTGTTATAATTATAAAATTAAATATAAATAATTTTTATAATTTAATTATAAAACTTTTTATTAATTTTGTAGATGATTTTTAATCAAAAAATATTAAATTTAAAAAGAAATGATTAAATTGAAAATAACTGTTAAATTAAAAATATAGTAATTCAAAATATAAAATTGGTAAAGTAATGATTTTTAATTTACAAAAACTTTGTTTAAAGAGTAAAAATATGGACAAAAAAAAATGTATCCTTTATAAATACAGGTGTAAATGATTTTTTATATCACACCTTAAGTTTTTGGACGTGCTTTGCATTGTGAATTAAAAAAAAACTGAATAAAAAAACATTACTTATTACTTATTCTTCTTTTCTTAATTATATTTTTCTTAGCTGTAATTACTTTATATAAATTTCTTTCATTTTATCATATAAGTATAGTTTTTTCACTTCGTTTCTTTATAATTGTATTATATGAATTTCTTTCATTTTTTATTTTTCACTTCATTTCTTTATAATTCAAAATAAAAAATAACCATGTTTTATTATAGATAATGTATTGTCCTAGTCATTTGAGATCTAACCTAATACTTGAAGATAAAAAAAAAATGCTTAAAGATCGATCTAAAATTTATAGCTCAAGAATTGGGCCTGTAAACTTTATAATTCTATTATATAAATTTCCTTCCTTTTATCATATTTAATTCACTTCTTTATAATTAAAAATAAGAAATGACAATACTTTATTATATAGGTATTGTATTGACCGGTCATTTGAGGTCCACTTGATACTCAAGATAAATAGAATGTTCAAACACTCAACATGAATTGGACCTGTGTCTTTCAAGAAATTTTAATTTAATTAACGGATCTTGTAATCTATAATATGTTTTAGCAAACTAAAAAGAGATGATATTTTATTATTATCTTTTGTATTTTGTATTTGAAATGTTAATATATATTTTTAAAACATTTAATAAATATATTTTAATAATATTTTAAATAATTATATTCTATTTAACATCTGAGAATTATATTCAAATAATAATTAAATATAATAATTTATAATTGAATTTAAAAAATAATTAATAATAATGTCAATTTTAAAAATAAATATATAACATTTATAAAAAAATAATTTTGGTCCCAATATAAATGGGAAAAAATTGTTTCATTTTAAAAAAAAAAGGAGATTAAATTAAAAAAAACAAATAATTGAATAAAAATAATGAATATCATGATTAAATTAAACAAAAAGAAACAATAAAATCGTAAGTTGTGGCATTGACATTGACATGACACAATTGTGACTTGACACGTGAAAATTTTTTTAAAAATAAAATAAAAAATAAAAAAAAGGTTAAAAAAATTAAAAAACCAAAAGCTAACACATGGGATTTATCATTCAAAAGTGTTAACTAATTGAACACAAGTTCATCAAATTTAAATAAGGACCTAATTGAACATAACACGAAATGAGGATCATATTGAACAAACACAGAGAAAATAGGGGTGTATTTAAGCCTTAAAATTAAAAATTAATTTATATATATTTTTTGTACTTTTATTTATATTTTATTTTAAAACTTTATAAAATATTTTCTTTTTATAGGGACCAAAGATTTGTGTTAATTTTCAATTATTATTATTTTAATGATGCTCTATGTTCAATTGTTGTATTATAACTTTTATTTGTTTATAAAAAAATAATTAAAATTTAATGGATTGAAGTAAATAAACATTTAAAATATTTTTTAATTTGAATATTATTTTCCTTTTATAGTTTTTTAAAAATGATTTTAAATTTTATCAACTTTGTTTTATAAACCTTTGCAAATTTAATAAATGTTTTGGTTCTCATTAAATTATTAGATATGGAAGAACTGAGAATATTTCTTTTTGATATTTATTTGATAATACTATGTTTCTTTTGTCATAATTTTTAATTATTTAGTAAAAAATAATTAATTGATATTGAAACAGTAAAACAACGAAAATAAGTACAAATAGAGATACATGTAAATCTTTTATCTAGTGGAGATGAAAATAAGACTAACATTTTATATTTTTCAAATTTTTATATAAGAATGAAGATGAATTTTGTTTCTTTTATGAAATATAAGTTATCGAAACTCAACCCGTTTTTTATGATTAAATTAATCACAATAAAAAAAATTGTATACTTTTTTATAAGTTAATCACAATAAAAAATATTTATTGTTATGAATTAATGGTTGTCTATTGATGTGATACAATTATGTTTGATAATCACATCATTCATTACTCTTTATGTAATATTTGTATTTACTATTTGATTTTATATCGTCTTTGGGATACTATGTTATATCTATGATTAGGACTCGTCCTATCAGTAACAAGACACACATACAAACAGAAGTTGCTTCCTACTCTCTCATTATCTATTCTTCCTCTCCTTCTTCTCTCTCTCTTATTATCTTTATTTTATAACATTTATATATTTTTCATAATTAAGTTAATCATGATTAAAAAGTTAATAAATAGTGCCGAATTCTGAAATCATTCACAATGAAATTATATAATCAGCAAAAAAATAATAAAAGTTCTAAATAAAATTATATAAATGATAAATACCACTGTTGAAAATAAATAATATTAAATATTTCATTTTTTAAATAAAAATACAATTATTTAGTTAATAAAAATAAAAGGAATATTCTATATAAATTAAATATATAATAATATTATATATATATATATATTAAAATTGTAAAAATAATAATACTAATAGATTTATTTATTGTGTGAAATTTTGGTGTTTAATAGATACAAATATTTTTTCAATTTTAAATTTAATTATATTTAACTATGGTAGTTAACTTTTTTATATATATATATATATATATATATATATATATATATATATATATTTCCCTACAAAGTAAATAAAATAATCACAAAAGAATTCTCTACTTAGCACACAAAATTTATAGTAGAAAACAATTACCAATTAAAAAATTAAAACAACAAAAGGTGAAAAGAAGAAAAATACTGAGGTGTGATATTTGATTAGAAAGTAACTAGATAAAAGAAAGCACACACACACACACCATACACATATATTTGATTTAAAAGACATAAATATAAAGTTGATATAAATAATAAATTTGGATAGATGAGGTGTGTACGTGGTTGTTGTGGCAGTAAGTGTAGGAAGGGTTGTGTTAATTGATTTGATGAAGAGGAAGATGTGTTTGTAGTTGGGGGGAGTAAATAGAATCACCCTTAAAGAGTGATAACAAAATAAACAGATTCAAATTGGTAGTTGGATATATCTCAACCATATCCATTCCCACCAAATATCAATTTCTTTTTTCTTCTTTTCTCCCACTACCTAATCTTCTTATATAACACATACATTTATCATAAAATGCATTACCTAGTTCACACACCAAGAACTTTTCTCCATTTTATTTTTAAATCAACTTCATTTTCAACCATTTTCTTAAATTATGTAAAGGATGACGGATCTTGAGACTTATATTGTATTATAAAATTCAAATATATTTGCAATATGTAGCACTAAACATACATTTGTATTTTTTCTTAACAAACTAAACAAATTATTGGTATTCATGAACATGTAATAATTTGTTTAGAAAGAGAAAGAAAAAGGATTAACCAATGTTACTTAGGCTATGTTCACTTTCAAGAATGGATTCTTCGGCGGATGGAAAGGCGATGATTTTCTTTGTTCATTTGCGCTAATTTGTCAAGGTTTGAAAGAGTGGATTTAAGGGATTGAGGATATGATGAATCCTCGCCCAAATTCAGAGATTGAATGGTATTTACAGTTCATAAAATCTATTTTACTTAAATGCCATGTTATCATTTGAAATTATATTGGAATTATGTGTAAATAGCATGAAATGCAAAAATGAGAAGAGATCAGTAGAAAGAAGTTTAATAATAATAATAATAATAATAAAATAATAAAATAATAATTATATTAATAATAAAATTAAATAATAATATATCAATAATATAAACTCATATAAATACTAATTAAATGAAGGGTAATATAGTAATTTATCTTTTATATTTATTAAAATAATTTTTTTAACTATCACATCAATCAAATTATTCTCAAATTCACTTATAATCATCTCTAAATCCCTTTTAAAAAAATAACACACAATTCATTCTCATACTTACTCAAAACCATCCACATTCTTTTTCTCTCAAACTCATCTCTTCAAGTGAACAGACCCTTTAGAAAGAAGATTAGTCATTGATTATTTTCAACTTTGTAACACTATATTAAATATAATCACAAATACAAAGAGTGTTATAGTTATAAATGTATAAATATTCTACTATGAAATTAAATTTTTTATATATATATATATATATATATATATATATATATATTATAATATAATATAATATAATATCGTGACTTTTAGAATATGAAGATGGAGTATTAGATTGGACATTTTTTTCATAACAAGGATTATATCTATGATAATATTATTGTTGAGGATTAAGTATAAATCTAAATTCATATTAAATAAAATTGAGAAAGTTGAATGCAGATAATACAAAAATGAAAACTTATAAAATCAGTGTAATTATTTTCTCTCAAAAAGATCAACAATTTTAAGCCCATGTTGTCACATACCAGACATTATGGTTCATTGTGATTTTTATTTTCTAAAACATTTATTACGATCTTTGAAATTAGTTTTTTTTCCTTGACTTTGAAACTTTATCATTTTTTTTTCTACTCAATTTCTCTTGGATATGTAAAAAATTAGTTTGTAAATTATACACCGCAAGGTCATCTCGTAATTCTTTCTTTTACCTTTCTAGTCTTTTTATTTTTATTTTTTCAAACTGGTTATATTCTTTTGAATATGTAAAAAATTAGTTTGTTAATTATGCACCAAAAGGTCATCTCGTTATTCTTTCTTTTACCTTTCTAGTCTTCGTTCTAGAGTTGTCAGGGAAGTCTAATATTAATCAGCAATTTTTTAACTTATTAACAATAGAATTATATTTATTAGGTAAACCATCAAGAATGGTGGAAATATCCTCTCAATCATGAACACAAGAGCTGATAAAGTTTAGAGTATCAACCATTTTTCCTTATAAAAATGAGAAATGATTAGTCAAAGAATATATCTTTTATATCTTTAAATTGTGTTTCGAATTTAGATGTAAAAGTATGAAATCAACTATCACGCAATAATTTTTAAGTTTAGAAAGTATAAGTAAGTTATGTGTAATAAGAAAATTCACTTAACTTTTTTGTTTATTTTTGCTTATTTATTGTAGAAGAGGATGGAAATAAAGGTGAGTGTGATGTTTGAATCTATTGATTTGAGTTGATTAGTAAAGATAAATTTGAAGAAATGGACGAGAGACTGATCTTTTTTAGAATGAGAAGATTTGAGTGAAAAACCAAGTAATCCTGGTGCAACTATCATTTTATTTTTATATTTTTTTTTCAGTTTTTCACTTTTATACTTTTTGGTGCAATTATTATTTTATTTACTGATTTAAGCTAATTTGCAGGCACAAATTTGGAAGAGTGGGGAGAGAAAGACATCTTCTAAAATGATAAGATTTGAGTGGAAGACTAGAGATCTCCTACTGTAATTATCATTTTATCTTTATATTTTTTTTCAATTTTTCAATTTTACACTCTTTTTACATTTTAAATGTATTTAAATTTTATCTCAAATATATAATTTTCAATTTAAATTATTTGTATAATTTTTTTAACAAAATTACTCTATTTAATTTATATTAATTTTAAACTAACACATATTCATTTAAAATAATTTCATAATGTCAAATTATTACTTAATTATTTTTAAACTAATCTAAAAAATTTTATTCCATCTTAATTTCTAAAAATCATGTTTTTATAAATATATTTTTTTTCTAGTTTAAATAATAATTGATATTTTGATATAATATAATATACACTGTTATTAATTTAATTTAAATTAATTTTATATATACAAGTACACTAATAATTTTATTTTTTTACCAATTTAATTTTTTCAATTTATCACATTACTTACTAATACCCATAAACTTTTTTTTTCATTCTCATTCAAATCTTATAATCTTTTTTTTAATTTAAATAACCAAATTATTATTATTATTATTATTATTATTATCATTATTTCTTAAATTCACTCAAATTTACTCCCTTCAAAACATAAGCTTAGTATTTATAAAAAATATAAAAAAAGTTATGGCGGCATTTCGCAAACATTGTTTCCATTTTTGTTTCAGTTTCAGAGCTCAGACGTCATTTAAAATAAAATATTCACTTGTGTTTTTCATTTTTTATTACATTACAGGTATTTTAAACAATATGTAAATCTTTATTCAAATAAAGACTTCTCCCTGTACAAAAACTATATCTGATTCGAACAATATTATCTCTTATATTCTTTTTATCTCATATTAGAAAAACATTAAATCTTAAAGTATTACTTTTCTTTCTTATTTAATTTCGAAAATAAAAAATATAAATAATCTCAATTATTGTAAAATATACTAACTAATTTTGACAAATATTGAAAAATCCTTTAAATTATTTTCTAAACTTAATAACACATATCATTAGACTAATGTTTTGTGTTTACTTTTCAAAAATAAGTAATTATTTTAATAAATTAAGTTTATGTGTTTGTCTAATTTAGTTATTTGAAAAGTACTTTTATTTATTTAAATATAATATGTTTAACAGATCAACAGTTATTTTTTTTTAGTTAAACAACTTATTGAATACTTGATTCGAGAGAGATGAATTGGATGGTTTAATATTGGTTAGATCATTCTAGAGGTTTCATTTGTGTAAGGAAATTTCAAGTAGGTCCCCATTTTTATTTCACTAAATTGAGTTCCTATTTTAGAAAATTTGTTGCAATCAGTTCTTGTCCATTAGTTGCATTAATTATGTGTCACGTGTCAGCACGTGATTCTTTTGATTTTTTTTAATTTTGTTTAATTTTTTTTAATTTTTTTTATAATTTTAAAAAAATTTAAAATTGTAGGATGTGAAAAGTTTCAATGTAGTCCCTGTATTTATTATTTTGTCTCAATTTGGTTCCAATTTTTTTAAAACTGATTCAATTGCATCCCTATATCAAATTTAATTTTAATATAAATTTACAATGGTATTTTTATTATAATTGATATTTTTAACAAAATTAAGTTTATTTAAATATATATTTTGCACTGATATTTATTTAAATTTTATTTTAAATATTTATATATCTATAATTTATAATTTATAGATAAATGTTAGGTTGCTTTAAAAATAAAAACTTTATAAATTCAAATATATAATTTTAAATAAACTTAATTTTGTTAAAAATATCAATTATAATAAAAATATCATTGTAAAATTGATATAAAAATTAAATTTGATATAAGGATGCAATTGATTCAATTTAAAAAAATTGGGACAAAATTGAGACAAAATAACAAATATAGAAATTACATGGAGACTTTTCACATCTAATAATAACACGTGACACTGTCACTACCACATCACACCGTCTCTACTACGTGACATTAGATTGACACCTGACAATTTTTATTTTTTTTTAAATTATAAAAAACTTAAAAAATTTAAAAATAAATTTAAAAAAATATTAAAAAAATAAAATAAAAATTAAAAAAATCGAAAACATAATACGTGCCGATGAAAAATCCTACTTAAGTTTTCACTAAAAAATGGAGACGCTAGAAAAATGGGGATATGTAATGATTTAACCTTTAATATTTGAAAATGTGAAGGATGAACTTCGACCAATTAGATACAGGTAAGTGAGAGTTAATTTACTAGGGTACTCCCCCAGTGCTGAGTGAGAGAAATGGAGTGGTGCGTCTCAATGCCAAAGATAGAACTACATGCTCACCTCAATGGATCCATCAGAGACTTAACACTTCTGTAACTTCTTTTCTTTTATTTTCATTTACTCTTTATGCCTTTTCCCATTCTCCAACATTCTGAAATTTTCCATTTTTCTTCCACAGAGACCTCGCTAGAGCTTTGGGTGACAAGGGTCTCATAGATTTCTCCCAGGTCGAGCATGTTATCCTTAAAAGTATGCCCCTTTATCTTCTCCTACATCCTTCTTGTGCTTCATGTTAACTTCCAATTGCACTTCCACGTTTAAGTTGTTTTCTTGCTGCGTTCCTCATTTTTCTTAAGGGTACGAAATTCATGACAATAAAAGAGGAAAAAGAATATCAGAATGAAAAAGGCAAAAGGGGTACAACCAGAGATTCAAAATTTTTTAATTTATGGACTGTTCCTGATTTTTTATTTTTATTTTTAATCTGCTGCAAGCAGGACTTAGCCCCATATATACCCATATTTGTGTTTTAAAGCTTGGATTTGATTACGGTTATTTAAATACAGATGATCGTTCATTAAGTGAGGTATTCAAGTTGTTTGACTTAATCCACATTGTTACGACCGATCACTCGAGTATTACCAGAATTACCAAAGAGGTATGTTACTGTCTTCGTGCCCACTACCTACCATCTGTATTGTATTATTCCATTTTCTTTTTTGCTTTTACATTTATGCAAGCAACTTATACAAGCAGGTTGTTGAAGATTTTGCATCTGAGAATGTTGTATATCTGGAGCTGAGAACCACACCAAAGGTAACAACATGTGGAGCTAGTTTGGTTATTTTGTTTGTTCTTGTTTCATAGACTGGATGAGGAAAGCGTTTTCGTAATTATGTGTAGAAAAATGATTCCCTAGGAATGAGCAAACGTTCTTACGTGGAAGCTGTTCTGGAGGGTCTAAGAGCTGTCAGTTCAGTAGATGTGGCTTTCATTCCTAACAGCGAGGAGCCTGTGAATCTTTCAAGCCCTGTACTCTCAGATGCGAGTGATAAATGTAATGGAAACACTAGAAAAAAAATATTTGTTAGGCTTCTCTTGAGCATTGATCGTAGGGAGACAACAGAAGCAGCAATGGAAACGGTGAGATTCTATGCAGATTTATTTTGGCCAAAGTAAAGTCTGTTTGTTACTAACTTGGAGCACTTTATTTATCTGCTGCAGGTCATGCTTGCACTGGAAATGAGGCGTTTCGGTGTTGTTGGAATTGACCTTTCTGGGAATCCAGCTGTTGGTGAATGGTATATGAGATTGATCTTGGACTCTAGTGAAGTGATTTATTTGAAGTTTTAAAAATTGGTGCTAGAACCAGTCTTATCTTTTGTAGGAGTACATATCTGCCAGCATTGATGTTTGCTCGACAGCAAGGTCTTTATATAACTCTTCATTGTGGAGAGGTGATTAATCTTTTCTTTGTACCTTTTACCTGGTGTTTCTATGGTACTTTTTTTTCTTTCTGACTGTGTTTTCAGGTATCAAATTCCAAGGAGATACACAATATGCTTGACTTTCTTCCGCAGAGGATTGGACATGCCTGTTTCTTCGAGGAAGAACACTGGAGAAAGCTGAAGTCGTCTAACATTCCGGTTAGACCGTTACTTTAGTAATATTAATGTTAAAGCAACAAAAATGGTAGAGTGTCATGGTTTAAGTGTTACAACCACATGTATTTGTTGGTATTCAATCAATTAAAAGGTTACCCCTTCAGGGCTTCTGATTGCTGCCAAGTTTGAATTATTTGTATTATACAGTCTTTTTATACAACTTATAAACAGATGACTTATCCATCATGTTTTTCATTTCATTTTCAGGTTGAAATTTGTTTGACATCAAACATTAGAACACTGTCTGTTCCAACTATAGATGCACATCATTTTGGTAGGATATTTGTTTATTTTTGAAGTTGATGATGATAACTAAAAGAAACTTAGTGTTTGTTCAACTTTAAAGAGATTTTATGGAATCAACTTTTGGCAACCTCTCTTACCACGATGCGTTTGTTCATGCAGTTGATTTATACAATGCAAAGCATCCTTTAGTTCTGTGTACTGATGACTCGGGCGTATTTTCTACCAGTCTCACCCGCGAATATAAGATTGCTGCTTCCACATTTGGTAAGGTTTCAATTTTGTCTTCCACATTTGGTAAGGTTTCTGCTGATTGTTTTTTGGTTTGCCTAATATCTAGGCCTTGGACAGAAGGAAATGTTTGAGCTATCAAAGAACTCCATCGAGTTTATATTTGCAGATAATGTAGTGAAGGAGGTTTTAAGAAAAACTTTTGCATCAGAAGCTAAGAGTCTGAAGTGATATAGTCATGTTATTAGGTATATGTTGATGAAGTGACTCTCCTCTGAGCCAATTTTATATTTGACCAGTTGGAATAATGGGCGGCTATGAACTAGTCCACCATGACAACCGAACAAAATACCTTTTTGGAGGCTTCAATCCAAACAGTTTAGGCATTAATCCACCCTGTCTGTTAAGTTGATAGATAGGCATATGTGAAAGGTAACATAAATTGACTACTATGATTTTTCTCCCTCACGGCATCTTTTGGACTTCATTACATTCATGATCATTATTAAGTTTGCATTTATTTCCGTAAATGTATAGTGTTTTATGTTTAAGTAACTAAATATCTAACACTATACCAAACTCTGACCGCTAGAGTTCTGGTTAATTTCTAATCACACGGCTTTTAATCCTTCATTAGCGGAAGAATGCTTAAGTATGGTCAAAGTCGTGACATGTCGTGTTGAACTTATTTGGAAAAACATATGCTTGTCACAGTTGAAGTTGTTCAGAAAAAATAAGTTTTAAAATCAATAATTTGATTTCGAATTTTTGAATGCATCAATAGGGTGTAAAAATTCGTTAGTAATATGCCTTATGATATTCAAGGATAACGAGAACATTTTACACCAATGATAGACTTAAAAAAAAAAAATAATAAAAACTATTCTTTTTTTTGGGAATCCAAGCCCTTAAACCTAAGTCGCTACTAATAATTTTCTTCAACCAAATAAAATCTACAAAATTTCAAATAAGACTTTTCTCACCACTTCACTGCAAAATAATGCTTTGTATGCATTTTCATCTTGAAACCAGTTAGTTAAGTTCTTTTTGAATCTTCTACCAAATAGCCGGCCAAGGTTTCTTTCTTTAAATGTACTAAAAAAATGCAATTCTAACCCAAATTAAAGTTCAACAGCCTTATTGCCTACGTTCAATAATTTAATATTTTATAAACTAATATATTTTTCAAACTCGACATCTACGAAATATTGTAATTGCAGTATTATAAAATAAATAAATAAATAATAAATATCGAACATTCTTGAAAATCAAACGTTAACTAATGCGTAGCATTTATTTGTCCAAAACAGTGTCTTTCTTTCTTTTTCCTTTTCTTTTAAGAAAAGAAATAAGGAAAGAAAGAAAGAACACTGAATTTGATGGGATAGGTGCGTATTTGGGTTGACGGGTAACACAGCTTGGGTTCGTCTTCTGAGTTAGTGTGCGCTAAAGCTGATTACATTATTCTGTTTTCCGGTATTTGTTGAAACATCAATCAGCATTCATCATTCATCATTCAGCATTCAACATTCAACCGCACGATCCGATTCGGATCCGAATGCGGCACCGTAACGTAGAGGTCATTCTCAACAATTCAATGTGACTACGTAACTGAATCGTGAATTCTCGATCCAAAATCGACAATGTCTTGGGGTTTGGGTTGGAAGAGACCTTCGGAGATCTTCCACCTCACTCTCAGCTATGGCACCGACGATCCGCCGGAGAATATCGCTCGCACCTCATCCTCTTCCCGGTCCTCCTCCTCCTCCACTTCTTCGTTGTCTTCATCCGCTTCCACTTCCTCAATCATCTCGCAGGATCAGGACCTCGGGTTTCGCATTGAATTGGATTGGTCGGCTTCGGAAGACGAGGATCAGGTGGCGTTGAAGCTTCAATCGCAGCTGATGGTGGCGCTGCCGATGCCGCAGGACACGGTGGTGGTTGAGCTCTCGCCTCGGGACGAAGATGAGAACGTGGTGGATTTGGAAATGAAGGTTGTCAAGCGACGAGAGCCTCTCAGAGCGGTCACAATGAGCAAAGTTGTTGCCTCCGGTCAGCAGAGCGACGGCACTGGCGTTTTGATACGCTTGTTGCGCTCTGATTTGCCGTCCCCGACGCCGCCGTCGTCTCCGCCAGTCGCTGCAGATGCCGCCGTTGCCGGCTCCGGCAACCACTGGACCAGTCTCTCTGTGCTAAGCCTCTGTGGCTGTGGCTTGTCGGTGAGTGTTGCTTACTCTTTGATGGAACTCTCACTCCTGTGGTTTATACCTTGTGCCAAGACAAGTGAATTTCTTGAATCTGCTGGTTGTTTGTGTGATATGTGTAGTTTCCGAAATTGGAAGAGTTAATCAGTGATTTCATTTGATCTCTGCTATATTCTATGGTAACATATGAAAGATTTAGGCTATCGTTGGATAAAAGTTAGGAACATGCATTTGTAAATTCTAATTCATGATCCCGAATTTCAAGGTACAAAATAAAGAAGGAAGAATTTGTTTCTTTGGAAACAAAAGTACTTCTGAATTCAAGTAGCATCTAAAAATACACTTGCATGTATTGTATTATTATGTTTTCTTGCCTTGCTTTTTCCCTCCTTGGTGCTCAGGAAGTGCTTTGTATTTTTTAATTGTGGTGGAGTTGAAGTCAAATGTCATTGAGTTGGATCGGGGATGTTTTGAGCACGTTGTTACTATGTACAGGTATTTCCAGTGGAGCTTACACTATTGCCCCACCTTGAGAAACTCTATCTTGATAACAACAGGCTAAGTGTTTTGCCGCCTGAGCTTGGTGTGCTAAGAAGCTTAAAAGTGCTCAGGGTTGACAGCAACATGGTTGTCTCGGTGCCTGGTAAGCTTTCATTGTTTGACTACTACCATAGATGATAGAAGTAAACTAAATGTGTTAAAGTGTGCCTAGCAGTGGTGGAAATATTTGTATATCCTCTAATATATAAGTATACTGAGTAAACATTTTCAGATAGATCTACTTGAAAGTAATGAGTAATGTTAGATTACTTGCAGCTTCCAAACTTAACACAAAACTTAGAAAACAAGATTGCATTGGGTACGGGAAGTCTAGCCCCATTTACTGCACCAGCATACTTGTTTAACCTTATGGAGTTGGGGAACACACCCAATGTTCAACCGTGCAGTATCTACACTTGGGATATTTCCTTAAGTAACTGATACTAAGATTAGTGTTTCTTATAAAATAAGTCCTTGTATCTGATTTTTATTTCTTTGAGCAGCGGAACTGAGACAGTGTATGCAGTTGGTGGAGTTGTCACTGGAACATAACAAGCTTGTTAGGCCACTTCTTGACTTCAGGTTTTTGGTTTAGAGGATTTTGTATAAACTAGTCTAGACTCCACGTATTCCTCTGGTCTTATTGTTACCATTCATGGCAGGGCTATGGCTGAACTACGGGTTCTTAGGCTATTTGGAAATCCTCTTGAGTTTCTTCCTGAAATTTTGCCCCTCCATAAACTTCGCCACCTTTCTCTTGCAAATATTAGGATTGTCGCAGATGAAAATTTGAGATCGGTGAACGTGCAAATAGAGGTACCTCTTTACAAACTAACTAAACTACTTCTCACATTATCCTTTTAAAACCTATCACATTCAATTAAACATGTTTTTTCTTGTCAGTACAGATGGAAAACAGTTCTTATTTTGGTGCTTCTAGGCATAGACTCAGTGCCTTCTTCTCTCTTATATTCCGCTTTTCTTCTTGTCATCATCCTTTACTAGCATCTGCACTGGGAAAGATAATGCAAGACGAAGGAAATAGAGCCTTTATAGGTAAAGATGAGAATGCAGTGCGACAACTTATAAGCATGATAAGTAGTGACAACAGTCATGTGGTATGTTTTACTGGGTCTAGATATCACAATTTTTAAAACCTTTTCTGCTGCTATTTGGTGATTGTCCTTAATATTTTACAGGTTGAACAAGCCTGCTCTGCTCTTTCATCCCTTGCATCTGGTGATTCCGTAGCATTGCATCTGATGAAAGCAGACATCATGCAACCAATTAGAACAGTTCTGAAATCTAGTGGTCTGGAAGAGGTAATATCTGTATTGCAAGTTGTGGTCAAGTTGGCTTTCACTTCTGATAGTGTGGCTGAGAAGATGTTGACCAAGGATATTTTAAAATCATTGAAAAACTTATGTGCTCATAAAGATCCAGAGGCAAGTTAGTTTCTTTTCATAGATAATGATTTAATTGATTCCTTGTATTGCATAGTCCTTTAAGTTTTAGGTTTGTCCTTCTATTAGGTACAAAGACTAGCTTTGTTAGCTGTTGGGAATTTAGCCTTCTGTCTGGAAAATCGTCGCATACTTGTTACTTCTGAAAGCTTACGGGAACTTCTCTTGCGCCTGACTGTTGCAACTGAGCCACGTGTTTATAAAGCTGCTGCTCGTGCTTTGGCAATTCTTGGTTTGTCTTTGTATATAAAATTCTTTTGTTTCTTATGATGTTTTGTCTTGATCACTGAATGGGCTTCTTCATTTTTTTCTTTTGTAGGAGAAAATGAAAACCTGAGGCGCGCAATTAAAGGGAGACAAGTGGCAAAGCAGGGACTACGCATACTTGCAATGGATGGAGGTGGAATGAAAGGTCTAGCAACTGTACAAATGCTAAAGGAAATTGAAAAGGGATCTGGAAAACGAATACACGAGTTGTTTGATTTAATTTGCGGCACTTCAACAGGAGGAATGCTAGCTGTTGCACTTGGGATCAAGTTAATGACTTTGGAAGAATGTGAAGATATATACAAAAATCTCGGTAAGGATGTTGCTTAGGAATGGTATATGTCATTTATTTATTCTCTATCAATCTGCATACTTTTACAATTCTAGATGAACTGATTCAAAACAATTGGCATCAGGGAAGCTTGTTTTCGCTGACTCTGTTCCCAAGGACAATGAAGCTGCTACTTGGCGAGAAAAATTGGATCAACTTTATAAAAGTTCATCACAGAGCTTTAGGGTTGTTGTTCATGGATCAAAAGTATGTATTTCTTTCCTTTATGTTGTTGCATTAACACTTTTGTTTAATAAAACTCATGTTAGGTATCACTATGTACTTTGGCATTTCAGCTATACTAATGCCCTAAAGGACATCTATCATTTGTCATTACATGAAAATTTATTAAAAAAAAAAAAAAGAAGAAACAAAAAACATGGGGGAACCAAACCAAATGTTAGCATTGACATTTACTTGTCATATGTATATAATAGGCATTTGACAACTTTCACTCACCAAATCTTAGGAGTAAGTAAATAAATTATTGCGACTTCCGCCTTACTCTTTCTAGAAAAACAAGTGGATGTAAGTTATTAAATACATGAGGTTCACTAGCTGACACCCACTTTGTTTTTAAATGAAGTTAGCAAACTATAACTTAAATTTCTTAAAATATATCCAAGGTGTAGGTTGCTAATTTATTCATTGAAAATCAAGTGGGTATAAATTAGTGAATCCTCCTCCCCGCCCAGACTTATATAGGGACTCATAATATACACCCAGTTATTTTTAATAAGAGTCTGTTATCAATGTTACACCCCGGCATATTTTAAGGTAAACTGTACTTAGTTTGCTAACACATTCCTTCTGAAAAACAAGTGGGTGTTCGTTAGCATATCCTGCCAACACTTGCTAATACACATATAATTTTGACAAAGATATAATTTTCTGTGATCTTTTAGTTATTTTGACAAAGATATGGTATAAGTATGTAATTTTTCTCTGACCTAAGATGAGTGTTATGACTTGTTAACTTGCAGCACAGTGCAGAACAGTTTGAGAGGCTATTGAAGGAAATGTGTGCTGATGAGGATGGAGATCTAATGATAGATTCTGCTGTGAAAAATGTACCCAAAGTCTTTGTTGTATCAACCTTGGTGAGCATGATGCCTGCACAGCCTTTCATATTCCGCAATTATCAGGTTCATATTTTTTGTTGTTGTTTATAAATTCTGTTAAAACACATTTGTTCATTGTTCTTTATGCGGTTTTATTTATGACGTGTAATTCTCTGTTCCTCTCTGCCTTTATGTTGTTACTATCTATAATGCAGTACCCTGCTGGAACACCTGAGGTTGCTCTTACAACATCAGATGGTTCAGGGATCAATGTATTATCATCGACTGTAGGTGAACAGGTTGGCTATAGGCGCAGTGCTTTCATTGGAAGCTGTAAGCATCAAGTATGGAAGGCCATCAGAGCATCGTCTGCTGCTCCATATTATCTAGACGATTTCTCAGATGGTACTGATTTGTCTGCTGTTGTTTGCATCAAATTTGCTGTATTTAAGTCTTAGTTATTTCTATTTCTGTACTGTTTTGACATGTATTTGCTTTCATGCTCCAACGTACCTTAAGATCTTAATCGCTGGCAAGATGGTGCAATAGTGGCAAACAATCCTACAATTTTTGCCATAAGAGAAGCACAACTTCTGTGGCCTGACACAAAAATTGACTGTCTGGTTTCAGTAGGATGCGGTTCTGTTCGAACTAGGGTAGGTAATCTTCTCAGTTTTAATTCTGCTCTACAATAATATTCTGTGTTTGGAAAAGAAGATCAAGGGTTTGGATAGTTATTCATTCTAACCCTTGTTTCACAGGTCTGTAAATATGATATTAAAAAAAAATGATATTGAAATTATGGAATTTTGAGTATAGAAGGAGGTATAGTGATATAAGAGAATGAGATACTGTATTGATATTAACTATGATCTTTCACAATTTTTTGACGTGTTTATAAATTTAAAGTACTAGCCCTTATTTATACTGATCATAATCCTAACTAATTAGAAAAATAAATCATGGTAAGGAAATGTGTTAACTTATCTTAAAATGCAGAAATAGGAAACTTATTCTAGACGAGAATCTAAGTTATGACTAGATAATTTTGGATATTTGCATAATCCATATACTCTAATAAATGTGATAAGTAATTTTTATTTTTGGAGATGTCTCGCTGACTACCAAAGTTTGTAAGTTAATTTTTTTACTGTTGTACATTAATACTTCTGTAGCCACGAAAAGGAGGTTGGCGGTATCTGGATACGGGGCAGGTATTGATTGAAAGTTCATGTTCTGTTGATCGGGTGGAGGAAGCTTTAAGTACATTGTTACCTATGCTTCCTGAGATACAATATTTTCGTTTCAATCCAGGTATATTGTTTATGATTTTGAGTTCGGGAATGAAGAATCTTTCTTTGCCTTTAAATTCTGTTTGATTCAATTTTCAGTAATTTCCTATTTTCTTTAAATTTTAGCTCCATTTATTTTCTTTGTTAGATATTCTTGGAAAGAACTTCAATTCTCAATTAGTGTTCTTGGTGTCTTTCCTTGCAGTTGATGAACGTTGTGATATGGAACTTGATGAGACAGATCCAACTAACTGGCTAAAGTTGGAATCTGCAGTTGAAGAGTATATACAAAAGAATCATCAAGCATTTGAAAATGCGTGTGAGAGGTTACTCCTTCCATTCCATCATGAGGAGAAGTGGTCAGAAAATATGAGACAAAAATTACCCAAGACAAAGGAATCACTTGAAGGTATTGTGGATTATATGTTGTCTTCACTGTAAAATTTCACATTCATTGATCCCCTTAGACATTATGGCTCTTCTGTTTTATTTTATCAGGAGCCAATGGCCCAACCTTAGGGTGGAGGCGTAATGTACTACTTGTTGAAGCTGCACATAATCCAGATTCTGGAAAAGCGATCCACCATGCCAGGGAACTTGAGTCATTTTGTGCTCGTAATGGCATACGTTTGTCCCTCGTAGAGGGTTTGTCTGGGATTGTAAAGACATTGCCATCAACAACATTCCCAACTCCATTTGCATCGCCTTTGTTTACAGGAAGCTTCCCTTCAAGTCCCCTCATGTATAGTCCTGATCTTGGTCAGAGGATTGGACGAATTGATCTGGTCCCACCACTGAGTTTGGATGGTCAATTGGGAAAAACAGTTGCATCGCCTCCGGTGTCACCTCGAGGACTTAGACAGCTCTCTTTTCCCATTAAATCATTGCACGAGAAATTGCAGAATTCGCCACAAGTGGGTGTTATACATTTGTCTCTTCAAAACGACTCTGATGGGTCAATAGTTAGGTATTTACTAGTATGATTAATTTCTTCCATGAATTTCTGTTCGCTGTCACTAGTTATTTTTTTCTGTGCCCATAGAAGCTTGATGCTGTTGTCCTTATATTTAGTTGGCACAATGATGTGTTTGTGGTGGCTGAACCTGGAGAGCTTGCCGAGAAATTTCTACAAAATGTTAAATTCAGTTTGTTGTCAACAATGAGGAGCCATCGCAGAAAGGGTGCAAATCTCCTGGCAAATATTTCTACTATTTCTGATTTAGTTGCCTTTAAACCTTATTTTCAAATTGGAGGCATTGTCCACCGATATCTAGGCCGTCAAACCCTAGTATATCTTCTTTCCCTGGTGTTTTCTTATTCATTTTTTGATCAGATTTATATATCTATTACAAACTTAAGGTTTTTCTCTATAGGTTATGGAAGATGATCAAGAAATTGCTTCATATATGTTTCGTAGAACTGTCCCTTCTATGCACCTATCTCCTGAGGATGTACGATGGATGGTATGTGTGCTTTGATTCCACTTTACTGTCCTTTGGATGTACATTTTATAGCTTCACTCAAACTGCTAAGAACTTTCAAATTGGCTGTTACCCAATGTTCACTGTCATCATCTGACCGGGAGTTTTAAGATATGGAATGGTGATTGGGTGTTGGTCACTTGATTATACATGATTCACTTTTATACAGTGAAAGAAGTTGTGTAGTACATGTCCTAAGAATGATCACCTCCTTGTATTGCTCTTGGTCCATTTTATATGTGGCTTAATTCGTTTCTGTTGCTGACTTTCTTTCGTGAGTGATTCTTCAATCTGGTTTTGTATATGATGCCTTATTTTGGAGAATATGAATATGTGGAGGGAGTAAGAGTCCATTTCCCTTTTTTTCCCTTGAAGAATTTTGAGCAATCACACTATTTGAATTAGACCTTTACTGTGACACGACACTAGGTTTGGCTTATTTTTGAAGCATCTGAACTGTGTAGGCACTGTAAATTTAAAGATCATATACAGCCATTGGTGTCTATTTTTATTAGTGAAAGAAGGGATAAGCATTTTAATTGTTTTATCATATCAAGAGAAATAAGTAATGCCATTGGGTTGAATAAGAGTGAGCAGTTCACAATTATGGATTTAACTTCTGTAGAGTGAATATTTTTTTTGAAGATAAAGTGCAGAGTTATAACGTGATAAAAAAGTCAGTGGTGTGATATTCTAATAAAATAATACACATATTATAACAGGCTATAAAGTTCAAGTTATAATAATCTTCATTTTACCTTTTTGCGGTCTGTCTTTGGAGTATACTCCATAGTTGTCAATTCCCAGTGTAATCATTTGGTATAGGTTCTTAATATAAATCGGAGCCATGCTTTCCCTCATTGGTTGTTTCAATATATACAGTGTTTGGTCGGATGGAGGGAGGGATAGAGGAGGGCAGAGGGGGTTACGGGGAAATATGTGTATTTTATATGACATGTTCTCTGCTACAACAATAATTTTCCTGGTGTCGTAGGGATATGGAGGAGAGAAATTTGTAGTCAAATCCTGTCATATTCGTGGAATTGTTAACTCATTCTATGTCTCCTTTTGCTGGTATCTTGAATTACCTAGGTTGGAGCTTGGAGAGACAGGATCATAATATGCACAGGGACACATGGACCTACTGCTGCTCTTATAAAGGCCTTTCTAGACTCCGGTGCCAAAGCTATTGTTTGTCCTTCAAATGAACCTCCAGAGTCTCAGACGAGCAATGTTGATGGTTACAAAGAGTTGAATGCGGTGGAAAATGGAAAATTTGAAATTGGAGAGGATGAAGCAGATGATGAGGCCGTACCCAACAGTCCAGTAAGTGACTGGGAAGATAGTGACCCCGAGAGATATGGGGACCGCACTTTGTCTTTTTGGGACGATGATGAAGAGGAGCTGTCAAATTTTGTTTGCCACTTGTATGATTCATTGTTCAGGGAAGGTGCTAGCATCAATGTTGCTTTGCAACATGCTCTTGCCTCGTACAGAAGAATGAGGTATGTGTGTCATCTCCCCGGCGTACAATAATTTTGATCACTTAATCTTACATAATAAAAGACGAAAATAAAGGATGAGCGAGGGGGGAAAGATAAGTAGCGGAGTCTGTATTAGATCATGTTCTATTAAATTATAGTCGATAACCAGTTTTGTGGCTCATAAAAGGTTTACGTATGTATCCCTTGCTATTTTATTCAGTTTCCTATGTAACTATGTAACTGTAATGACATTGCAGGAGGATTAGGGCTTCGTATTATATGTATTATAGTCACACATTGTCATACTTTTTTTTTAGCCATTCAAATATTCGCAGACCCAAAAGAAATAGAGATCAATTTCGGCTTTTGCTTCCTGCACCTCCATCATTATTAACTGTTCCTATATCAATAGATAAAAAGACTAAGTAATTAATTAATTAATTTAATTTAAAAGAAAATATTTCATTGATAGTAATTGAAAATAAAATCCAATCTTTAAATTTAGCAATAAATATATTATTATTTACTTTAGAGATGCCTTTGCTTAAATTATTAAAATAAGTTGTTATGAAATTTTTTTAATGGAAGTTGGTTGTCGTATTTGATTATAAATAAAGATATTATTTTAACATAATATCCAAAACAAAAATTATAAATAATGTCAAATCTCCATCTAAATATATATTAGGAGTAACAAAAAATAATTTTAAACTAATTTGACTTGTTGACTATATTATTGTTATTTTGGCTTATTCACTATCCATTCATATTTTTCCAACAATATCAGCACTTTTTATTTTGCAAATTGGGATGGAGGTTGTGTTAGGGAGAACAAGAGACAAGACAATATACTCTTATTCAAGACGGTTACACTTTGTATTCTTTCATCTCCAATATTTCTATCAAATCATTCTTCTTCTTAATAACATACAAATTCAACAATATTTCTATTTTCCTCAAAATACTTGATCCTAAAATATGAAGTGATAGAGATATCTCGAAAACCCTTCTTCTTGTTAAATATAAGGCAAGAATAGGCAGGTTCCTTTAAACAACAACCCAATCAATGTTCAACACGAAGCTGACTTTTGGACTGAAAATACAAATTGATAGACTTAATTACATTAAAGCCTGTGGATATGAATTAAGGAGACTATATCCCAAAAACAAAATTATCTCCCTTAAACTTCAAACACAATAATCCCATCTCATTAAATTATATTTTTTCTTCCAAGATGCAATAAATAAATTTATCCTACTTTTTAGACTTAAAAAGGAAAAATGTATAATTTTATTATAATTATTTTTAAAACCATATTATTGATATTTTAATTGATTGGTGGAAGATTGTACTCCTACTTATTAAATTTAATTAATGGATATTCTGTTACTTTTATATTAGATAACTATGTTATTTTATGTGAATCGTATTAATGTTTAAAAATTTATATTAGCTCACTGATATAGGAAAAAAAATTATAGTGATATTCATTCTATAAGGTCATTTAATATGGTTTTTCATCATTGATCTGAAAACATGTTAAAACACTCTCTGGAAGTGATACCAAAGAATAAACTCTAGGAAGAAATCATGTTGTTAATTGATTTATGTCATTTATTTCTAAAATCTTATTTTATTATATGTTATGTAAAAAATTAATTATAGAAAACAAAAGAAAAAGATTAATGAATTATTGACCAACAAAAAAAATTATAAAATTCGAAACTACTAGAAAAAAATCTATTAATAAAAAAAATAAGAAGTTTTAAAAAATAATTAGATTAAAATTGAAAGTAAATCTTTTAGGTGTCTATTTATAAAAATATTACAATTTAAAATAAAAAAAATTAAAGGTATCTTTGTATATATAGAATGATGTTTGAGATCAATCAAAACAATATTAAGGTTTGGGTGTGCATTTATAAAAGGAGTAAAATTTAGGAAATGCTCTTCTGTTTTCTTTTTTATGGTATAAGTCATCTTAAACCAAGTCTCGGAATTCAATTTTAAAAATTTTAAAAAATCGATGTCCCAAATACACGTTTACAGAAATTTGAAGATCCAATTAAAATAGTAAATATTTTAAAAAATCAATACTCATTCCTTCCTTCCTTCCGGAAAGCCTGACATACTAAGGAATGAAAAAACCTCATTTTACGTTTGTTAGTCTATATTTTTAATTTCGATATTTTACAAATTTTTATACTTTGTTATTATATGTAGTCTTTATACAATGAGACAAAACAACAAAAATAAATATAACTTTATGTCATTTTCTATTCTACTAAAAACTTAAAAATTCATCTTACCAATATTACAGTAAAAAATTGTGACTAACTAAATTTTGTTTCTTCCTTCCAAAAAAAACCAAAAAATGGATATATATATATATATATATATATATATATATATATATATATATATATATATATATACAAATGAGGATTTCTTAGACTATTAAAGTTATACAGGGACTTCATAAGTCCTTGAACAAATAATGGATGATGATTGAAGAATATAATACTTAATAATGCCACAGATAGTGCTTATAATATTCATTATAATGTCTGCAATTTCTTTTTCACACATGCCATTAAAGGAATACACGCAAACTCTTCTTTCTTTGCATTTTTTCCTTTTAGATAAATCTAAGAATATACTATAATCAATTTTTCTTTACTCCTGTAATAATCACATCAATGCCAACAAAACATGTTTTTTGATTAAATAAAGAACTCCCATAATTAGTTGTTAGATTTATTAATTTTGTTCGGTAAAAGTTGTATTAATTTTAAATATAACAATTTATTGTTAGTATGTCACTCAACGATAAAATAAAAGTGATTAGATGAGACTATAATTTTTAACCTGAAAAAGAAAAAAAAAAGATTTTGAAACAGAAGAATTAAGAGCAAGACAGCAAATTGCAAGACCCCATGCCCAAAAAGCACAAAACCAAGACAATGAAAGAGCAACCTTCTCTCCTTTAGCCAAGGCACAAAAGGTGGAGAGTGAAGACCTACTTTTGCTGCAAACTAAAAAGTGAAACACTGATTTGGAATCTGCAGAAATTTCAGTTTTGTCAATACAGCAATTGCGGAAGAACTTAAGGGGACAAATTACAGAAACCAAATCTGGTACATTTCATGATCGGTAATTTTATATATAACTATAGTGTGCATAAGAAGCAAGCTATTATACAGTTGGAGAAGTCAAAAGGATAAAGTGAGATTTCATTGCAGAGAGGTTGAGGTAATTTGATGTTACTGTTCACTTTATAAAGTTTCAATCATGGGACTTGATGCTTTTCATAAAGCATGTTGTTGTCACAGATTTAAAATTAAATTTAGGATGATGGCCACAACTATCTATCTTCATCTACAAGTCTCATTCATGAATCCATTTCAAAAGCAGTGAATTGAATGCACTATATCTAAAACCATTGTCACTGCCATCACAAAAACCATATTTGTAGAAAGAATGAGTGCTCCTACTCCAGTTGCTATAGGCACAAGAGGCACAATTGGATCCCTTGTGAGGAAGGAAATTGAATACTTCTCCAAATTTGAGTTGGGGAACTCACAAAGGCCTCAACCACATTATGTGGACATGGTTTCTAGCAGAGGATATTCCAGTTGCAGACCTAGTTTTTGGGTGTTTCTGATGACAGGGAAGAGAAGGAAGAGAAGAGGTAGCAATGTGTTTGTCCCAAAAATGTGTTCTGTTGCAGAAGTGGTGGAGAACAGTAAGTGGAACAGGGTTCCTGGTTATGGCTACAGGATCCTCAAGGATGATATCAACAACTTTCATCTCTGAGTCAATCTCAATCTACTTTCTTGAATTGCTCTCTGCTTGTATCTTGAGTGACCCAAAACTTGAACCAAGTTAATGTTATTTTCACTTTCTGTTGCCAAATATTCTCTACATTAATATTTTCTGACTTGGAGATCAGGTTCTTGAGTTTCAAATAAAATAGAAATGTAAATTTTTCAACAAAATTTTTCTTTTAAATCTATATAAATGAGTAGATTTAAACGGAATAACTTTGACAATTATAAATGGAGGAGTGAGAATATATTTATTTAATGGAGAAAATCGTTTGGGGTTAAAGTCATAGTAAAGAGTAAAAAAATAAAAAGTTAACAATGGTTATTGTGAAAATCTGACCGTCATATTCCAATTCTAAGCGTATCTAAAACCCAAAAACTTGACCAGTGTCTTTGCGCAGCTTCACCGGAAGATGTTCCAATAATGGTTCTGTTCAGCAAGTTCCTCAGAGCAATACTCGCCGACAACACCCAAGCCCGAGCCAAAGCCCGAACCTTCCTCACCTCAATATACGCATTCCCCTGGTACGCGCCTCACCACAACAACCGCCACTCCCGCTCCCCAACCAATAACAGATTCCTCTCTCCCGGCCCAGGCCCTGGCCCAGGCCCAGGCCCTCTCTTCCTCTCTCGCCCCCCATGGAAACTCTCTCAATCCGCCACCCCTCTCTATTTGCACGAAAACGCCGTCGTTTTCCCCAAGGTCCACCCCTTCAATTTGCTTCGCTCCACTCCTCCTCTCCCTCTCCGCTTCCCTGATCCGGCTCCCTCCATTTCCACCAACCCTTCTCTTTTCCACAGCTTCGTCAATCTCCCCAATTTCATATCCTTCTCCCGATTACTTTCCGGTCCTCTTCTCGCATGGTACCTCCATTTTTTTTTTCCGTTTCTGTTTTCTTTCTCAAAACACTATTGGGTGCTTTAGTTTGGCTTTTTGTTTGTACACAGGATGATCTCCAACGAGTTCTATACTCCAGCAATTGTAGGGTTGGCACTCTCTGGGGCCACTGATTGGGTGAGTATCAACGACCAATGTTCTTTGCTTTTTAATTGCTATGCTGCAGCTGAACGTTATCGTTCACATGCTAAACGTGTTTGTCTTTATGTTGTCGTGTGATTCTAATAATTGATCGTAGCTGGATGGATACGTGGCTCGGAAGATGAAGATAGATTCCGTAGTGGGTTCCTACCTTGATCCCCTTGCTGACAAGGTAATCTCCACTCTCTTTTCCCACTTCCACTTGTGTTTTTGTTTCATCTGGCGTTCTTCTTTCGTCAATCCAGGTTCTTATTGGTTGCGTTGCTCTTGCCATGGTGCATAAAGATCTACTGCATCGTGAGTCCTTCTGCTTGCTACTTCTGTTTTTTTGTCTGTTTGTGGGTTGGTTTTTTAAACACTAGTTGGCTTAAGCATTTATGATTTTATCAGGATTAGAATAGAACTGGAAATACCATAGCATTAGGACATGACCATGGTTTTAAAAATGGGTCTGTTACTGTGAGTTTGAAAGCAATGTCAAGGATTTTAGGTGTCCGCAACAGCAATTGTGGCTTCACTGACTCTGTTTGTCCACAATTTCCTGTAATATCAACAAATGCTACCATTGCAATTTAAAACCTTGGCCTCAGTTATTTATTTAAGACAGGGATATGCACACATTTCTCTCTGAATGCCAGCTTTTGTAGATCTTTTTCTTATCATATTTCAATGTGAGGCTGACAATCAAATGCAATTTTCATTTAATTACATGTTGCATTATCTGCCATTTATGTTTCGAGAACCCAGATATTATCATATGTCTTATGTAAAACTATCGATTCTGGTTTCTCATTTTGAAGCTGGGGTTGTTAGTCTTGTTGTGTTTCGGGACGTCTTCCTTGTTGGGGGTGCAGTATTTCTAAGAGCAAATAGCTTGGGTTGGAAGGTATGTTCTCAACTTTTCCTTTTTCCTTAAGAAATTGTATAGTCATCGAGATAAAATGTTGATGTTGTGTGTTGCTCTCAGTGGAAAAGCTGGTTTGATTTTTTTAACCTTGATGGAACCGCCCGCCAAAAGGTTGAACCACTCCTTCTAAGCAAGGTAAGCTTGATGGATGTTTTGAGCTTATCATACAGTGCATGTGGTGTTAAGTGCAGACTGGTTTATGTATACTAGTTGTATCACCTGCCTGTTCTGTTACTCTCCTTGATAAATATTTAGGGTTATGATTGAGATGTACAGAGACAGAACATTTTACAATATTTGGCCTATTTCTTAACACGATCAACGAGTCCGAGCCCTTCCTTCAATTGAATCAAATGTTGGAGTTTGATTTATTAACATGATGATGATTAGTGTAAGCATATCTATACATGCAATTAGAGGAATTTGAATATTTTTTATCAACAGCTACAGGACGAAACCCTCAGCTTGTTATGGTCTCAATCAAATTACATTCCCAATTCCGCCCTTAAACCCTCAAACTTTTCTAAGCATGAGTAGCTTTAATTTCTGACTTTACAAAACCTTCACTTTAATCCCTAACTATGCAAAACTTCTCTCACTAAAATGCTTTTAGAAAGGAAAATAAAAATGCTATCTAGTAGTAGATTAGAGAAGTAAAATTATGATGGAGAGCCTGTAAAAAGTTCTCTTTTATCTTTGATACTTCTTGAGGAGGAATACAAATTTGAACAGGTGAATACAGTATTCCAATTAGCACTAGTTGCTGCTGCTCTTCTTCAACCAGAGTTTGGAACACAGGAAACTCAACCATATATTACTTATTTGAGGTAATCTTCTTGTGAGAATTTCATGTTTCCCTTTCAGCAAATCATACCAGATATGAACTCCAACTTTCTGGTGCAGCTATTTAGTGGCTTCAACAACAGTGGCAACTACTGCAGCATATGGAGCACAATACTTTAGGAGATTTACAGTAGTATCAAACTCGGTCTAGTTGAGTTTCCATTGAATGCAGAAGGATGGAGGGATCCGCAAGAACTAGGACTCATTGCACAGTTATTTATAACCATAATGCACAGGCTGTTTTCAAATATTGCCTTCTGATAAGAGTGAGCATTAGTGTTTCTTGTAGTTACTTTTTTTTTTTCCTTCTGAAATTCTGTGTTTGAGGAAAGTTTAAAAAACATTGTCATTTTAATTTCTCTGATCAAGTCACCTGAAACCCAAATTATAACCTGAACATACATTGCTACAATGCTATATAACCTGAACATAAATCGTAACAATTTGAAAAGCTTTGACAAAGTCTTAGTTGCCGAATTTGAAAAGCAAAGGTAATTGTTTTCGAAATAAGAACTATATTAAAGATAATTAAAATATTTTTCTAAAAAATAGAAGAGTGTTATAATAAACGGGATTAATGACAAATGTATAAATGGTTTGGACTAGATGAATTTAATATAATTTTAAATTCGACCTAATTAAGTATAATCGGACTGAGTTTTTTTTTTACTATAATCGAATTTAACTTCATTCAACCATAATTTTGTTGGGTCAGATAATTAATAATTCAATAGTATTTTTTTTTATGACAATGAATAAATAATCATACATAATAAAATATGTTTTATTATATAAAGTAGATGGAATTTACTGCGTTTAAAATTCGCAAATTAGTTATTACATAAATTTAATAGGATTTATAATAAAACAATTGAATTAATTAGTAACCGATTTATTTCATTTGTACTACGGAGTTTATTCTGTCTTGCAAATTTTATTCTGTCTTGCAAATTTTATCTTTAATAAGTAATTACTTTTTAAATTAAAATAATTATTTATAATAAAACATGCCAATAAAATAAATAAAATAATGCTATTATTGTACAAATTATTTATTTATTCTATTATGGCTCACAAACTAAAACAAAAAACTTTAAAGGATCAAAGTACAGGATTTGAACCCGACGTGAATCGAACACGCAACCTTCTGATCTGGAGTCAGACGCGCTACCATTGCGCCACGGATCCTTGATGTAGAAATTGATAAATAGTTGTTATAAGTATTTTTTTACACGAAAGCCTAAACCTGCGCTTTCTTCTCCTCAATTATTTATGAATGTTACATTACTAATCACTGAAAGTATAGATCATCATCTTATGTAATAGTATGAATTTGAAATTTTTATTTGGAAACACAGAATTGTCTTTTTTAAGTTACTCTTTTCATTAATCTATTATATGACCTTTCTATTGCAAGTTATATTATTGCTTTTAATTTTATTTTTTATATAAAGCAGGAGTTTCCGCTATAAATATCTATTCCTCCTGCTTCCATAGTGAATCATTTATATTTCTTCCAGTTGTTGCTTTGTTTCATCTTTTTTTTCTTCTTTTTTCTTTTTTTTTTTTTTTTTTTCAATCGAATAAAACTCGAATATGGTACCAATGCAGATTAAATAAGTCTTTCTACTTACGAGGTCTAGTACAAATTCGTTTCTCAGATACTGAATTAAAATTGAGTTAATTTATGTAATTTACTTTGTTTTTGAGAATGAATAATTATGTAACATTCAACGTGAGTTAGTGACTTAAGTAATTCTCTTAAGAAAATTTTGTTTTTCTACTTTACTTTATATATTTATTTTTATAGTATAATTAAAATGATTAACTTAACTCAATTAGTTGTAGTAGTATAGTATAAATATTTATATGTTTCATTAAATATTATTATAAATATTTTAGTTGAAAATTAAAGTGTAAAAATTATGGTAATCATGAAATGGATTAACTCGCTTTGATTTGTTTTAACTAACTCGTAAAACTGACGTGCCAAATACAAAATAGACTGAATAGATCCGTTTTTTTTTCAAATTTTAAATTACAATAAAAATATTTTTAAAAAGTGCTTTCTATATTATGTTATTTTTAAAATATAAATATATAAAATTATCATAATTTAAATCATTAAAAATTATAAATTAATAAATTAAGTTTTGATTTCAATCATTAATTATAGAATAATAATTTAACATATAAATACATTTTTTTAATTTATTCTATATTAATTAAACAATGAAAATTTTTAAACTATTTATATGATTGAATATATCTTTTTATATATATATATATAATAAAATATGAAATCAAACATAATAAAAATAAAGAATAAAAAGATTTATCAAAATATTTTTATTATTATTTTTCATTATGGTTTGAGCTTCTTATAAATCGTTTTCATTTTTTATTCTCACATGTTTTCTTTTGTTTTTGAAGAGAAAAATATCTATTCTTTTGCTCTTATTTCACTTTGTTCTCTTTCATTCTAAAGGAGGAAAAGAATGATGTAATTCTTTCATCTTACTTGATTGTAAAATATTAGTTTAAAAAATTATTTAATAAGTCTCTTTTATATTCATTTTTATTTTATGAACAAAGAAGTAAAAGTATCTTACTATGTGTTTTTTTATAACCGGATTTCAATTGTGGTTCCATTATATGACTTGAGTTTCTCACGAATTGTTCTCATCACTTATTCTCACCTATTTTCTTTTGTTTCTGAAGAGAAAAAGATCTACTATTTTTGCTCTCATATGTAAGTTGTTGTCTTTCATTCTCGAAGAAATAAAGGAGAAGGTAATTCTCTCTTGTATCACATGATAGTGAAATATTAGTTTAATAATTTATTTAATGAGCTTGTATATTAATTTTTTATTTTATGAACATAGAAGAAAAAATATTGTACTGTGTGTTTTTTTATAACTAGATCTTAAGTGTGATTTGATTATTATCGAATTTTCTTTTGGTATTTACGTCTCTCAGTTTTTTATTAGATTATGAATTTTTTTTTTTAGTCTTTTTTTTAAATAGATATACAAATTCAACTATTCCATATATTCATTTGTAGTCTTATTTCTTTTTTAGTTATCGTTATACTAAATTATGTATTTATTTTTATTATATTAATGATAATAATTAAATGTATAAATTTTGAACATATTATTTTGGCTCCCCCAACAATATTGGTCAAGATCCGTCACTGCCCGCCAGCACCTTGACTGCTGGAATGCATTAATATTTTAAGTCAGTTTTTATGCAGGCGAAAATTAACTTTTTGTCACTCCTAAATATTCTCTAAAGTGTAATTGCTTTTAGAGTATTACTATTTAGGCAAAAGAAAAAAATAAAAACACACAACACACATAAGATTAGACAATTTTAGATCAAAAACTTTTCACAGTTACATATTTGTAAAAACACGAAATTTTAATTATTTATGTTTTCCATATAATTTATTATTAACTTTACACAATTCCCTAAATTATAAAAATTTATAATTCATTTTAATAATTAAATTATTAATATTTTATTAATATATATTTTATATTATAATAATATTTTATTAATTTATATTTTAGAAATATGTAATTAAAATAAAAAGAAACTAAAACAAAAAAAGAAAATAAAACAGTTAATTTAATATTTTATGAATAGTTATATTTTATATTATAATCAAATAAATAATTAAAAATTAATCAAATAAATTTAATTGAATTTTGATATTTTATAATGCATTTAATTTGGAATATTTTATTTGAAATTTCTAGTATATATATATATTTTTTATTTTAAGTTATATTTAAAAAAAATATCACATTATTTTAAAAAATATATTTTCAAAATTATTATAAAAATATATTTTTTCTAAGCCCTAAACACATGTACCAAAAACCAATATCAAATATCAAAGGATAATGATATTTTGACTCATTTTTTTTTTATCTACCACTCCAATCATCCTTAGATCATCACATTACACTACTACAAAAATTAAAATAAATAATCTAAAGGTGAATGGAGTTGTGTGTTAAAATTATATCGTTATCTAATATTAAATTACTCTTTCGTTAAGAAAATGACTAAAATACTATTTTCGTCCTTTAATTTAAGATAAAATAAATTAAAATAATAATTATATTTATATTTATATCCAACAACAACGTTGTATGATGTACCAGATTTGATCTCTTCGAAAGGAGACTCAAAAGATAAAATAACAATATTTTGTTTTTTTGTCAGCATTAATATTTTGTGTATGTGTTCATTTGTACTTAGATCTTTCCTTCTATCATTCTCTTCGGAAAAGTGCTGCTTTTAAAAAGGAAAACATAATGATAACTACACACAATAATATACGCTTTTAAATCTTCTGAACATAATGACCATATGTTGTGATGGCAAGATATTATTATTAGTTGGACAATATTATTGAAAATATTCTAACAAAGAACATAGTAAAATAATATTAGTTTGGTTAATTCTGATATCTCTTTGTTTTACTTGGTTGTATTTTTTAACAATTATCCTTAATATTCATTATGCTAGTTTCATTTTTACACTTTTATTTTTTCCTGTTTTAGTCTATCGTAAAAAAATGTATTCATTTTGTATCAATATCAATATAAATTTATTAGCCACAAGATATATAAACTACGCGTTTTAGTTTGTTTGGTCATTAAAAGAATAAATAATGGCTTTTGGTTTATGAATTTAAATTTTTCTAAAGTATTTTAAAGTAAATAGTTTTTGTTGGACAGAAAGTTTGTCCGAAAATAATGCATCATTAAGGAAAAAATATTTTGTACTTTTTTGTTTTTATCTTGATTTTCTCTTAATAGGTTTATCGAGAGTAAATGATGCAAGTTTTTTTAGCTATATATTCACCACATCAACTCGTTGCTGACGGTGATCTTCCCACAAACAAGAATGATTCTTCAACACCAAAAAATTATTTTTTTTCTAATGTATCATATTAAGATGTAACCATAGCATACAAAGAAACAAAATCTACCTAAACATTTTATTGAAAAAACACGTCTTCAATTAATAATATTATCGTATTTATTTTTAAGAATCACCCTATTAATAAAAAAATTAAAATAAAACAAAAACATAAAAAAAATGAAATATAAACTAAAATATATTAAATCAGGACAAAAAAATACCATAAACTTAGAATTTATTATATAATCCTTGATATTTACTCTTTAATTTATTATAAATTATAAATTATACAAGACTTTTCGATTAGAATCTATTATATAATCATTGATATTCACTCTTTAACTTATTATAATTTATAAATTATACGAGACTAATTACTATCAAAATTAAAATTGAAATAAAAAAAGTCAATACTATCATAATTTTCATTTACCGAGTCAAACATCTATAGACAGAAAGAAGGAAGATTGGTTCTTAATAATATTAAATTTTATTCAAGGTGTCTTTATTTATATATATATATATATATATATATATATATATATATATATATATATATGATGGCTCATAAAAAAATAATTCTTGTCACATGTGATGACATAGAAAAAGACTAAGCCATTACTCACATCAATTTATTCTCTTTTAATATTGTAAAGGGAACATAATATGAAAGAAAAAGAATAAATTATATAAAATCTGTATAAAAAATATATAAAGTAAATATAAATTAATCTTAACCTAATTTGAGTTGTAGTCTTGAAGTCCTAGTCATTGGGACATGGAAGTGAGAGAAAAGATTCTTGATACATCTCCACATGAAGATGCGCTGAAACATCTTGATAAGATAGCATCTCCTTCAGCTGACCCTTGTTATTAAATTTGAACAATCCACACAAATCGTTTCCAACAATATCACCATCTTTTGTTACGCAAACTGGGAAGAAGAATTTCTGTGGAACATGATCAACAAGAGACACGGCAATGCTCTTGCTCCAAGAACATTCTACTCTGTATTCTTTCATCACCCATATGTCTATTGAAAGCTTGCTGTTTGTATAAACATTCAGACTCAGCAATCCTTCAATTTCACTCAAAACTCTCATTTCATCCATGCCATCCCCAAAAACAATTGGCGAAGCTATCTCAAAAAACTTCCTCTTTGCCACATCAAACGCAAGGATAAACCCAACAATTATCTCTTCCTTCAAACAACTACTCAACCAATGAATAACATGGTTCACAACTCTGCATGGCGTATCATAATCCTGAGAGTATGTGAAAAACAAATCGGTAGATTCATTTTCCATCCACTTGTTAGCTCTGATCGAGAAAACCTTCGCATGTGTTTGAAGGTAAATAGTAATGCTTGCGAAAAGTTGAATCACCAAGTAGTCATCGGTTAATGGATCATACCCCAAACCTTGAAACAACAGATTACGAGAGAGCTCTTTGTTGGAATCAATGGGTGGCCGACAAACTTTTTTGTGGAAACCTGTGCGTGGATTCCACAGGCACAGATGCTCCAAACAATCCAAAAGTACAAATCCTCGACAACAACCTCCAAATTTAAAAATTCCAGGCTGAAAAACTTCACCTGGTACTTCGAATTCAAAGTAACTATAAGAATCACGGTTTAGGGGCGCATTGAAGTCTATGGATGGGACTGTAAGATCCAAAACCCTAATTGAAATGATCAAAAGTTTCTCTGTTGGAGAAGATCGATCAAAATACAAATTTCTAAAGCGAGAATCAGAGATCAAAGATAGCCACGACTTACTCAAGCTTTTGAATCGAACAACAGACTTCACATTCAACTTCAACAAGATCTCCATGATCACGTCCTGTGGCAGAAGTACCACCGATTTACTTTTCTTCACTTCTCCGTCGGAGTGTTTCTTCATTTTGTGTTCTTGTTGGTTTCTTTGTTACACGATCAATCCTAGTTTGTTTTACTCTTACGATAATTGAGAAGAAAAAGAAAGTGAAAGCTATGAAGAATACTGATGCTATAATAATCTGTTATCCAATTTTGTTATATCTAACAAATTTATAAAATATCTCTAATATATTTACTATTAATATCTTATAATTTAATATCTTATGATGTCTGCAGTTAGGATTATTGTAATAATTGAGAAGAATAACAAAATAAAAAATGTTGAGAATTAAAGAGTGTACAAGCCCCAAGATGTTATATTTAATATCTTATAGGAATTTGAGTATCTTGAAAGTATCGTAACATATTTAATATATCTCTATTCATTAGAAAACTCATAAATATAAGTTATTGAAAAAGTAGGATAATTACTTTATTCTCATATATTTATTTATATTTTTTATGAACTTAAAGACTAGAAAGTATTTATATGTAGATATTTTTCTTTGATGATTCAAAGTTTGATTATAAGTCTCATAGACTGATCGACTAAATTTAATAAGAACAAATATAAAACAGAAAATATCAATATCGTGTTATTTATAAATATTTTTTTTTTTGGATTGTGATTAATCTTTTTACTTGCCTAAGATGGTATATTTTAAAATTTTGTCTAAAAACCAATGATTTTAAACTGGTATCCTGACATTTCGTACGTCCTTTTCCATGTGTTTAGTTTGTTATGGTAAATATAAGTCCCTTTTTCAGTGTTATAAAGTTTTGGGCCTGGCCTTTTCGGAGGCCTAAGGCCAGTCCTTCAATAGGACCCCTATACCCCTTTTCAGCTCATTCTGTACCTTGTCTCCTTTACAGAAGCAGGTTCCCCTCCCTCAAACACTTTGTTCTTCAGCAAGGTTCTCTGCTAGGGCTCTCCATCCTCACGTCTCCGAGCTAGCAAAACTCCCTCTTTTTTCAGGTAAGCTGAGCTTTAGAGCTCCTGGTCCGTTCCTTCTCCTCTTCACTTTGTTTAAAACACGTGGGTCAAGTTGGGGTTAAGTTTCTTAACTTCGTTTTGGGCCTCTTTTTCCACGTTTCAGCTCATTCCTGGAGTTGTGGTACTACATAGTTAGGGTCTGGTTGCTTTTGGTGCTCAAACAGAGGTAAGGGAAGCTAGATTTAACCGTTCAACGCTGTTTTTAGGTGTCTTTTTGGTTTGTTGCATGTTTATAAGCTTGAGAAGTATGTGTAATCGACTGAAACTGGGTGCATGTGTTTTTGGGTGTTGGATTGAACTGTTACTCTGCTGCATGTGTGTGGATAGTGGCAAGAACTGTCAATCTCGCCCAGGCGAGCTCGTCTCACCTAGGCGAGAGCGTCTGAGACTCACTCAGGTTCTACTCGAGCAACTCGTCCAGGCGAAAGGCCCTTGTCTTTGAGCGATGCGTTGTCTCGCTCAGGCGAGAGTACCTCGCCCAAGCGAGTTCTCGAAGGAGAAGCTGGTGTGCTCTGTTCGCAGCCTCGTCCAGGCGAGGTGTTTTATTTTTGGGCGAAGGACGGTCTCGCCCAGGCGAGCTGGTCTCGCCCAAGCGAGATGCTCGCAGAGTGCCACTATTTCAGGCCTCGCCTAGGCGAGAAGGCCTAGCCTAAGCAAGACAGTTGCTGCAACTTAGGCGAGGACTTCTAGCTTGGGCGAGAATCGTGTAGATTTATGTGTTACATCTCTATCTACGTTGTGTGTGGCTATTTACCTCGAACATGTATGATTATGGTGTAACTGTATGAGTTATATGCACTGGGATTGGTATGTTTGGTATGAGTAATGACATGGGATTCTTACGTTATGGTTGGGTGAAATGAGAATTTAATGTATGAGATGGAATTGGTGGTTGGGATATGATAAACATGAAATTTGTATGTGATAGACGTAATTCCACGAGTCTCGTGGGGAGATCTCATGGTGGTGTGTAGTGTATATATTAAGATATGAATTCAAGTAAGGATTGCATCCCGAAGCTCTAAAGGGTCAGTGAGTCTCAAGTCGAGCAAACTTACCCAAGTGGTGAGAGTAGCGGGAGGCCCTAGTCTCTGGCAGGATAATGGCCTTAGACGCTTAAAGGCTAACCTTGTGCGTGGTAGGGTGAAACCCATTGGCAATGGCTCTGCAGAGCAGTAGAGGCCACCACAAGTGCAAGCGTCCAATGAATCCGATCTTAGTATATGTATTCGGATAATTGAGTCATAGTGTCTTGCTTGTTTGCCATAACATGACTTTGTGTCTCTGTGTGTATGCCTGGGAATGCTTATGTACTTGTTCTTCTATATCATGATAAGTTTCAAATTGCACTAGCTTACCCCTGCATTTTTGTGTTTGTTTTTGTTATGTTTTCTCTTTTGCGATGATCACCTTCTGGTGGGAGCAGATGAGAGGGATGTTCGAGATGGATCCGGGGGACGTAGCGGTGCGGCCTAGTTTTTCTTGTCTTGATGACCTTAGGGGCAGTTTCATGGCCATGGGGCCTTTTGTAATGGTTGTCCGGTGGTAACTCCTTTTGCTAAACTGTTGAATTCTGTTAGTTTTCTCTTTGGTTGTGGCATGGTTGCATGCCTAGTTTTTTTTCCTTTCGAAGTACTTTTGGGATGACTGTAATAGTTACCTTTCGTACGTTACATGTTTATCTGATTGGTTCTCGTTATCAAAATTTTGTGATGCTTTATTTGGTAGATTAATCTATTAAAAATGGGATGTCACAGTAAAGAATCTTTTCCACATTTTTATAAGAAAAAAAACTTAAATAATAAAAAAAAGGATTTGAAATACAAAATTTAAAAATATAAGAAGTACTTTATTGTTCGTTGGTTATAGGTAGTTTTATTTTATATAACAATTTTATAAATATTTAAAAATATAAAAAACAATATATATTATGTTAAATTTATAATTTTTAGTTTTAATAAAGATAAATGATAGCATAAGTTTAACTATATCACAAATAAATATTTGTGTGTGTGGTTATATATCATCTTAGGCAATAATGAAATTCATTCATAGTTTAAAGAAGAGGAATGAGGAAAAATGATATATATTTTAGCCGATATAAAATATAAATTTAATTTCAGGTAAGTTAAATTCTATATTATAAAAAATGTATATACTTTAATTTCAAAGTTATGACATTAACACGTTGGTCCCTCCATTTGAAAGAATGAAGGAAACTTAAGTACTCGCTTATTTACATTATCACATAGGAGTTTCAATTTCAATTAACATCATCATTTACTAATTTCACATACATATTTGAGATGATTCTTTTTGTTTGTTCTTTTTAACTTTTTTTTCTTTGTTGTTGGGATATGTGTAAGAAGATAAGATTATTTAAAAACTTAGTTACAAGTTAATGAATATTGATAAATAATGTTCTTCAATAAGAAATAAATAAAGGTAATCTCACTAGGTTGTTATCACTATTGTTGATAATTTCACTAATAAAAGAACTTAAATATAAAACAATACATTATTTAAAAACCTATTTACCTTATTTAAGGAGCTATCAATAAATGCCTCAGTCTTTTAGAGTCCAAAACGAATATTTACCCAAAAAAAAAGAAAAAAAAAAGTGGAGATATTTGTTGGTGTTATGATAAATAGGAGAGAAAAAAAAAAGGTTAGTTATTTGTTTAAAAATAATAAGCGTATTCGAAGAATGACCATGCTAATTAAAATAATAAAAATATAATGTTATGACGTATTTAATATTTATTATATATGGTATAATCGCATAATTATATCATTTATTGGATAAGATTTTTTTTAACTAATTTTCTTTGAAATTTAGAAATTAAAATGTATAAGTTCTAAATTTCATAAGCTAAAAATATTATTAAACAGTTCTTTTATCTTAAGGTTTTTAGACAGAAATTAAATTTAGTATCAAAATTAACAACAAAAATCTAGAGTTCTTTGTTTCCCATTTGTTATCATTTGCGCACAAGGATGATAGACCCCCAACAACCTCTCCTGAGGTTTCTTTATAATTAATTATTTGTTAACCATTTTTTAGTTACACAAAAGGTATTTGATTAATTGTAGATTTAATAGTATTATATATATATATATATAATATAAATGAGATATTTTCTTTTTTTTTCATATTTTATTATTTTAATTTTAATTTTAATTATTATTTTAAAATATAATTATTTTATAAATAATTTATCTTTAACAGTTATTTTATTATTTTTTTAAATATTTTATTTTTTTAATTTTATATTTAACAATCATTTTAAAAATTAATTATATATTTTTATTGATTTTAATTTAAATTTTTATAAAATTACAAATATAAAGTAGCGCCTATAATTTCATTAGTATTTATAATAATTATTCAATATTTAATTATTTATATTTTAAAAAGATGCTCTTTCAATTAAATCAACAACATAAATTCCATACTGAAAATGAGCAGAAACAAAATAGAAATAATAACCATGACATTTTTCTGATATAAAAGATCACACTACATTAGATTAAAAAAAAAACATATAACAGAAAAAATACTATTAAATCTTTTAAAATATCATTCACGTAAAGGAAATTTCTTTGAAAAAAATAATATTATTTTGTCTCCAAATTATTGCATTCCCATTGGCACTACACGTCGCCACTTTTCATTTTCTTTTTTACAAAATAGATAAATTTATTTTTTCCATAACCATTTTACTCCTACAAATGATATTAAACAACTTTTTTAACAAAACAAAAAAAAAACATTTGATTGCGGGACCGGGGTTTGCTTCTTTAGGTTAATCATTTTTTGAAATATGAGATAAATATGATACTCGTTTATGTATGCACGTACATTTTTCATGAAATTGGAAACCCATTTTTGAAACTGTTAATACTAAAAAAACTAAAAGGGATTTACATAATTTGAGAAACTAAAAATATATTTAAATTGTTATTTTTTTTCTTCAACTTTACTGTACACAATGTAAACTAAATTTTACTGAAAAAAAAAGTCAATAAATATATAAAAATTAAAGATTAAATGTATATCTATAATAATATAATAATATATACAGACAATTATTTATTTTACATAAAGAACTTATAAATTAAAAGCCTTAAATAATTTGGGCGGTACAGTGATGCAGTGTCACCAACTACCACGAGTGTGGGAGTGAGGTTGAAGAAGCTTAGTTGAGAGTTACGAGAGAGAAAGAGAGAGCGCGCGAAAAGTGTTGTTTTCATGAGTAATCAGTGAAAGAGGCCCACACACACACCATTCCGTTGAAGACTGTCTGGTAAACTACCTATTATCTCTGTCTTGACCACACTTTCACTCACCCTTCAGCGCCGGCAAAATGAGGAACCTGCTACTCACCTTGCCGCCCATGGAGATTGCTCCTCTCTTCACCGTCGCAACGTGGTGGGACCAAATCAACGCTTCCACGCGCTGGCAGAATGCTGTTTTCTTCTTCCTTTGCGCTGCTTATGCTCTCGTCGCTTCTATCGCTTTAGTACATTCCTTATCCTCTTCTCCTTCTTCGACTCTTTTTTATTTGATCCACTGAAATTCCAATTACTATACTGTTGTAGCTGTTTTTGTTTTATTCTGCTCTGCACTGTTGTTGATTGTTGATTATGCAGGCTCAATTGGTGAGAATTGAAGTTAGAGTGCCTGAGTATGGTTGGACGACGCAGAAAATTTTTCATCTCATGAACTTCGTTGTCAACGGAGGTCATCTCACAATCCTAGCTCGTTTCAGTTTTAGTTTTATCTGACTACAGTTGCTTAGGTGCTATTTGAGTACTTATTCCGTCATAATTGGAGTTTTATCTTCATAATTAGCGTGAACTTTTTATTCAAATCCCTATTTGTGGGTTAACGAGATAAGCCGCGAGTTTTCTTTTTAGGATTGTTTCGCGTTTGTTTTCTTTTGACATCTGTTTATTTCCTTTTGTTTTTGGCTTTTTGAATTTGCAGTGCGAGCAGTGGTGTTTGGATTGCACAAGTTAGTTTTTCTTTTGCAGCCTAAGGTCTGTGTTTCACCGTGTGATGTTTGGATAATGATTGCAAGGCTGGTATGCTGACGTAGATTTGCTGTTTATTCCCTAGGTGTTGATTTTGGTACTGTTGGATCTGCCTGGATTGCTTTTTTTCTCAACATATACGCTTCTAGTCCTTTTCTGGGCAGAAATTTATCACCAGGCAAGCCAAAGTTCTCTTTATTTTTTTGAAGCTATTTAACTGTCATGAATGAATACCCCTTTATTGAATTAAATAGACCTCGATTTTTTTTTTTAAAATAAAAAGATTATCAGTTTTTGCATGATCAAGGAAATTCTTTTTGTTCAAAAGGGAAATTCTAATTTTATTCCAATTACTGAGCAGGCAAGGGGTTTACCAACTGATAAGCTAAAGATTGTATATATTTCAGTAAATGCCGCCCTATATATTATCCAGGTATCCATCTCATTTTCTGGTCTACACTATTATTTATTTATGGTGGTATGTTGGTGCTCAGCAGTCATACTAACAGATTGGATCAAAGCAAAATGACATCTCCCCTACACCTGCAATATAGTTGCACTTTCACTTGAACTGCTTATCTTCTGTCTGAACTTGAAACACTTCACTGCTTTTCTTCCTGTGTATTCCGTCTTTTTTATATGGAAAATATCTCTTTATTTTGGTTTCTAATGTCACATGATGTGGATCAGACACCATCATGCTGCATCTTTTCATTTTATTACCTGTTATGGTATCAAAATTTGGGCACTCACCTCCACCCACTTTACTGGAACAGAATTGTGGTGATACCTACTGTCAAGTATGGGACATTTTATATAGATTGACATCATCTGGTTTCTAGAAATATCATGGCATATGAATTCCCAGGAGACATTTTTTCACGTGTTCAACCATAACTTATTTGATTTGGAAATTATTGACTCCAGAAAGGCAATCATTTTTGTGCATTAGTGATGGTTTACTATCTCTAGTTTATACAAGATGCATGTTGTGCAAAGCCTAAATGTTTCAAAACAAACAGGAGTACTTTCTTTGATAGTCGATGTCAAAAATCACAATACTAGTTTGCCTTTGGATTTTAGGTTTGCATTTGGATATACCTCTGGATAGATGATAACAGTGCCGTGGAGTTTATTGGAGAGATATTTATTGCAGGTTAGCTTTCTAATCGAAGGTTGATAATGTTATTATGTTTCACACCCACTTGCGAGTGAGTTTTGCCACCTTAGAATAAACATTGCTATATGTGTATACACTTTTAAAAAATGTTTCCCCCTTTTTTGTCAGTTGTATCATTTATGGCTGCTCTAGGCTTCTTGATATACGGAGGAAGGTGAAGCTTTTGCATTTTGTCTCTTGTCAATTAATACCTCTGAGGTCTTTGTTTCATTCACTGACTACTCACTACTCATTACTCGCTAGATTATTTTTTATGCTGAGGCGCTTCCCAATCGAATCTAAAGGAAGAAGGAAGAAACTTAATGAGGTATAAGCATTTTCTTTCGAGTGTGTCTATTTGGTAGTAGTATTATTCGTATGTCTTTGTGCAAATCATGTCGTGTCATCACACTACTGAAAGTCTCATTTGAGACACAATTTACTCCCCTCCTTTATTTTCTGAAAAATGGGTATTATTTATAATGTATACAGGTTCCCTGGGATATCTTAGTATATTGCCAATTTGGTCCATGGCCGGTATTTCAATAGAAAATGATTGCCTGCTTCTGTTGTCTCTTCATTTATATTTTTTTAATACATAGATCTTCCAAACACACACACCAGAGACAAAGGTTTTGGCAATGGGCATGGGAGAGTATTTGCATGGGTTAGTTATTTGAATTGTTTCTTTTATAGGAGAAAGGGATTTTCTTGAACTTGCAACATCTAAACAAAACAGTAGTAATGAATAAGAGCTCTTAAATGTTCTCTAAGTGTTTCAATGTATAGGTTTTGTTCCATCGATTGCTTTTCCTATTTAAATCACAACAAATCAATATACTATCCATTTTAGCCACAGACAATTTTATTTATTAACATTATCGTCAACGGTCTATAGTTTAAACAATAAGGTTATGTTCTGTAAGTACCCTTTTGAATTAGATTTAGTTTTCATCATTTTTGGAAATGAGAATAACCCCTTCTGACCTTCTGATATTCGAAAAATATAACGATGAAATTGAAAAAAATTAAAACTGCCCATATCAATATTACTTGTATTTATCTAAAATGGAATGGGTTTTGCAGGTTGGATCCGTTACAGCCATCTGTTTCACCTGTTTTCTGATAAGATGTGTTATGGTAATTTCTGCCTTTATTGTTTTAGTAATCTTTAGTATTCAAATAAGCATTTTCATAAGGATGTCCAATAAATATGTCAATGTAGAATTTTTAATCCTTATCTGCTTGTCTTCACATTATCATTTGTTATCGTTTTACACCATTAGTATGGTAGTCTTCTTTTCCTGTCTGCTTGCACCATTAGTCAGGGAGGTTACCATCAGACACAAAAGATGTGAACGTTTCTACAAACTTTTAGTGCTGCTGTAGACATTTGATACATTCTATTTTTTGTCATATTTGAGTTTCTCGATAGTTATAGTACATCTATATATAAGGATTTTACTGTGTACTTATTTTGTTTACCATTTAAGTATGCTTCATAATACTTTTTGATGTATATTTCTCGGAGATATAATATTTTTTCTTTTTTTTGACAATGAGAATGGACAACTACGAATAATGTCCAATGTGTGATCACACTTTGATGTGCATGCAGGGTTTTCTGTCTGCATTTGATTCAGATGCATCTCTTGATGTTTTGGATCATCCTCTCCTGGATTTGATCTATTACATGGTATGCTCTGCTTAATTATTCTTTTTGGTTATGGTTACTTGAAGTTCAATCTGTCGTTTTCTTGGCATTTGGAATTTACTTTTCACTTTTCAAAATGCAGCTGGTTGAGATCCTACCTTCAACTCTGGTCCTCTACATCCTGCGCAAATTGCCCCCAAAGAGAATATCAGCCCAATATCATCCTATCCGTTGATTGTTGTTCATAGCGAATCCTAATTTATTAATTTACCTGCCCATTGTTTATGATTTAATTGAATGGTTCTTGGTTAGATAGATAATTTTAAGTTCATCAGGAACAACAGATAAAGAAAAAGATCCAGAAAAAGTCACATGGCAGTAATTCTTATGGGGGTGATTCTCAGCAGGTTTTGTAAGGTGTACATGCAATAACAAGTCTCAAGAGCTTGAGTTATTTTCTGCAGTTAGTCAAAAGAGAAAAACGGTGGGAGAGGGGAATTTTCATGTAATCTTGATGTTGAAGTGTTTCAGGCACGTCTTGTGAATCATACATCTATTTACTCCAACATTTTGTACAATTTTGAGTGTCTTAATTTGGATTGTTTATTTGTTAGATATGCTTCAATCGAACAAAATGAGTATTGACTCTGAATGAATTACATGAAGGGTGTCGCCTCGATTCTTTAGTTGATTTTATGCATAAGATGGTGTCATAACAACAGATTTCACATTATTATCTAATATATGATAAAATTGTTACTTTTATTATAACAATAATAATTAATATTGTTGCTCTACAAATCACGTTCAAGCTAACTTGTAATTGGTTAATAATACATGAAAAATCATAGGTTAAAAAAATAAGTCAGCTCAAGTTCAGTCTATATGACAAAAGAGCATTTAAAGGTAACTTGATATGAGAGAAGTATTAGTCTTTTTATGTCAGCAGATTATGGTGGTTAGGAATAATGAATTTCAGAAATAATGATTCTTACTAACGAGTAATATCAGTTTAGTTTATTATAAATACTTCTGAAAAATATTTATATAATTTTTTTAGGAAAGTTAAAAAGTAATGTTATGTTTTTCTTATATATTTTAATTATTCAATTATTTTTAATTTTGGAATGATATTTTTAGAAGTGTAGATTTTAAGTGTTATATGTTTTAAAAAATTTGTCAAATTTATGTCATATAATGCATTGAATGAACTTAGTTTCCTAATAGAGATTTAATATAAAGATTGAATATTACCAACAATTTGAATTGTTAATTTATTGTCTTTTATTTAAAAAAAAAAAGGAGGAATAATGACCATCACTATATCAAGTGTGGGATGATTCAATAAGACATAATCAGAGGTTCTTATTAGGAGAGATTAAAAAGTTTTAGTACATTAAGATAGAAATAAACAAGAGAAAACAATTCTAATGCACATTTGAGTTATTGTAAATGAAATCTAAAACTAATGAATACTAATGTTTTTAAATAATATGCAGAAGACATCAAGATTTGATAAGATACTATTGTGAATTTGCTTTATTTGAGTATATTGTATTTATAGGTAAAAAGGAATAAATAGTAGTAAATGGTAATAAAATATTCACCCATGAACAATAATTAACCATAAAATTAACAATCCATACAAGTATTAATAAAAATAGGATTAGTTTTTTTTAATTATGTTGATATTTTCAAAAAATATAATTAAAATTTTTCATTCTTCTCAAGTATTTAACTATTAATTTTACTGAAGATATGAATGAATGTAATTGTGTTTTTAAAGAGTTAACATAGTTAAAAAGATAAAATACTACGTAAAAAAAAAAACCCGTAACTGGTCGGCACAAATACCTTAGTCCAGTGAGAATAATTTCTTTCACATATATTTTATTTAACAACCATTAAATTTAAAAAAATTACCTATTATTTGCTTTGAAACATCATGATATAATTACAATCATAAATTCATAATAAAACAATAATGATGGCTTGACCAACACTTTATAATAATAATTATTTATATCTTAAAAATAAATATTTATAATATACAATTAATAAGGAGATTTTTTTAGTATATATATATATATATATTTTACAGTTTTACTCTTTTAGCAAACTTTTTCTAATTTAAAAATTACGTTTTTATTATAAGAGAAAAGTTACTTATAATCTATATCATTAATAGAGGAATTCTCCTATTAGTATACACGATTTTTTCTTTTTCAACTACTTTTTATGAAGTTGGACTATTTTAATAATTACATTTCTGAATTCAAATAATTATTTGCAATAAAAAATTATTTATACAAAAAAATTATATATAATAAAATTATGATAAAAAAATTATCACAAAATGGTTTTATAGTTTATTATTTTTCTATCTCAACAATTAAAAACCATTTTATAATTTAATATAAATTTTATTATAATAAAAAAGTAACAATACACATATTTTCACTAACTATTAATAAATATGATTATATTTACAGTTGCTTTACAACGATTTGTAATATATATATATATATATATATATATATATATATATATATATATATATATATATATATATATATATATATATAAAATTATTTACTATTTTTTTGTAATAATACATCTTATTTATTATTTAATTTGTGTAAAACTATTTTTTAAAATTTAATTGACTACTTATAATAAAAAAAATACTTATAATAAATTTATAACAATTATTCATTTTGTAATTACTTTTAGATAAATATGTTTTTTTATAAGTTAACGATATATTTTATTTTATTTTAATAACTATGCTAAAAATTAATTTTTTATTTTTAATATTCATTAAAAAAAAGGGACACACATATTTAATAATAATAAAAAAGTAAATATAACTCCTGATTTGATTCTATTTTTAATAGGAATTGATCAGCAAAATCACATTAATTGACTTTGAAAAAAAAAAGTACACAATCTGATCCATTTGAGTGTTTTTTTTTTTAACTTTTGAATTTCATCACGATTCATTTTATTTTATTTTTAATGTGTGTATTGTTATTTTATCTTTCATTTAATTGTCATTTTAAATTAATTAATTATTAAAAAAAGTCACTTTAACGATAAAAAAAAAAAAAAGTTTTAGAAATGATATAACTCTCGTGATCATCAATTTTGATTCTAAACTAGGGAAGCCATGTGTATTTTTTTTATTCAGGGAGGGTGTATTTTTTTTTATAATTGTACTTTCTTCAATTTTAAAACAGATTTTTTAACAGGGAAGACAATAAAAAATTAATTTAAGAAAGAAAGAAAGCATAGGTGCGAAAAGCAAACGGTCAGAGATTTTGAAATTCAAATTTCAAAACAGGGATAGTGATTCAATTCTTCTCTGTTTCACTTCAGAGTTGGAAGAAACGGAAACAGCAGAGTGCAATGGATTACGAAGAACCTCCGTCACCGTCTCCCTCTCTCCGTTCTTCCTCTCTTCTGAAGGATATCTCCAACTTCACCACTCCCAGACGACCCCCTTTCTCTCTCACAGCCGCCCCATCTCCCGCCACTCAATTCTTCACCGCCTCCAAACACGCAGCCACCTCCTCCTCCTTCCACCGCCGTTCCAACAAACCATCCACCGCCGCCACAGCCAAGAAATTCAAGGCCTTCCAATTGGAGCAGTCTCAGTCCTCCCGTAAGGCCCAAATCAAGAAGGAGCGCTCCCTCAAGTCCCTCGCCAAGTCTCTCTCTGTATGGCTCAACTTTCTCCTCCAAAATCCTAATTCATGTGGCTGCCACTACTCCGCCGAGGATGCTTCCGCCGCCACTACCAATGGCAAGCGAGACGGCGCACCGGTAATCTCCGTAGTCGGCGTCGATTCCACCTGGCGCACTCCCAAGCGCCAGAGGAAGATGTGGTCCAGCAAGGAAAATGCTGCGACTGTAGCTGAGGTTCCTGATTCCTCGTTTTCGCGCCTCAGCGATTCTCTCAAGGATGTTTGCAGTTTTGAAGATTTGAATCAGCGGATGAGCTTGTATTTCAGCCTCGCAGCTTGTAAAGAGATCTTCCTACAAATGAATCGCGTCGCCAAGGTTTGTTTTTTTCTTCCATAAAATACTAGGCTTAGCAACTCTTATAAAATTTGTATCCATTTTGGTCTTTAGTTATTGAACTACGTGTCCATTACCTTTCTTAGACAATTGACCAAGGAAGACTGAATATGAAGGCGCATTGCCCTATAGTAACTGATGTCGGCTTGAAGGATAAGGCCACTAGAATTCTCATGTGTTATAATTCTACTTGGTTGCGAATTGGATTGTATGTAATTTTTGGCGGTGACTCCTTGGTGTTAAATGGTGATGTGGATTCTGATCATGATGCTGTGTTCTTGAGAATGGTCGTTGACAAGCTATTTTTTTCGCATGAGGGTTTAGCTAAAGCCTATGCTTATAATAAAATGGTTGAAGGCGTGTATAGGTCAGGTTACTATGAGAATTTGGGGAATGTGATATTGAAAAGAATTTTGTTGCTTGTGCTTGTTCTGGATAAAGCTAAATGCCAGAGTTACCTCCCACTGGAGTATGGTATTGATGGATTGGATGGCGGTTCTCCTTTGTTATTCAAACCCGAATCCTGGATTAAATCAAGCAGTCAGCTGATTCATGGTAGGTCCTCTTTCATGTTCTCAGCCTACTCTTATTTTCTTTTAGTATTTTTGCAACAGCAGCTTCTACATTACATTTTAGTTTGACTCTTTTTTTTGGGGTTGGAAATTAGAATTTCTATCGTCTGACGTAATGCATGGAGAAGGCAATCTTCTAACACATTTGGTGATTTTAGGTTACAAATTATCTCATCAACAGGTCAGTTATTCCTTCCATATGCCATTTTGATTTACCTGAATGAGGTTGTCCGTTAATGTGGGCGTGAGCTTGCACATGTACCTGGGAGTGTTGGGCACCTACAAATATCGTAGATGTTTCATTTTAATGTCAATATTTCACTCTAATGTTGATGTACTAGTAAATATGTGAAGAAGGGCATTGTGTTTGTATCAGGTCCAACCTATGTTTTATTTGAATGTTTTGTGATTTTGTAGGAACCTCTTGTCGAGTATGATTTCATGATCAGAGATTTATTTGTAGATCTCCAAGATGGATTAAAACTGTGTAGAGCTATTCAGCTCTTGCAGCATAATTCTTCGATCCTCATGGTTAGTTATATATATTTTTATGTATTGGAAATGATACTAGCTTCTTTGGCACTTGATAATTCAATTAGTTCAGGATGATTGTAATTCATCATTTTTGTGTGGACAGAAAATTGTAGTCCCCTCTGATACTCCTAAGAAAAAATTAGCAAACTGCAGTCTTGCCCTGCAATATATTAGGCAAGCTGGTGGGTCACTAGTTGATGAAGATGGCATGATGATTGTGGCAGATGATATTGCTAATGGAGACAAAGAACTTACAGTTTCCTTGCTCTGGAATATATTTGTTCATTTGCAGGTGGAGTTCTGTTTTGACTTATTTTTCAAGTTTCTGCATTAGGCTTGTGATTTAACTAATACTAAGACAACAATGAAGTTTTGATGCCATTGGACATGCAGCTACCTCTTTTGGTTGATAAAGCAAGTTTAGAAGGGGAAATTTCTAAAATTCAAGGAGGCAAGGTATGCTCCATGTTAGATGAGCTTTGTGGTTTGATTTAATTATAAAATAAATAATTGGCTCCTCTAACTCGAGCCAGAGTAAAGCAAGTAATCTTAACCATTGATGAACAAATCAATTTTTTATATTACAACACCTTCATATTTTGTTAAGCATGTGTACTCTTCTCATTTATGATTGAGATCACTCAATTTACCCAATAAAGTGAGATGTTCACTTTAGAGGAACTGGATTCATGAAATAGTATCTACACTTTTTTTCACTTTAAGCTCACAATTCCTATTATATTAGAGCTTTGTTTTTTCTTTCATCCTACAGGTTCCCGTAAACAATGCAAGTTCTAGCTCTATGGAATTGCTTTTGAATTGGATTCAGGTAAAAACTCCTAGAATACTTCCATAAATCATGGTAATTATTCTAGATTTTTTTTTTTCATTTTGGTTTACCAATAGGTTAATCAGTACCGTTGAACATAATAGTTCTTCAAAATTCAACCCAATGCTTGTTTTGTTTCAGTCTCTCTTATTCCAAGTCAGATAAATGCATTTTTGTTTTGTTTTGTTTTGGTGCATACAGTCCATAACTAGTTGTTCTTTGATAGAGGTTGGTTTGCTACACTTTGTTTCAGGATTTGAATTTTTTTTTTTTTTTTGCTTGAGCTTCATATGATGCATTTGTAATTGTGTGATCTTGGTATTTAAGAAAAAAATTCCCTGTTATCTGCAGTAACCTAGTTTTTTTCTATTTTTGCAGGCAGTTTGTGACAACTATGATTGTGAAATTGACAATTTCCATTCCCTTATTGATGGCAAAGCTGTCTGGTGCTTACTTGATTATTACTTCCAGAAAGAACTTCAAAATTCTTGTTCGTTGAAGGTCTTTAACTTCTTTAGATTCCTTCCGACATCTGATAATAACATCTTGTTCATCACCTTTATTTTTCATTTTTAACAGGAAGTTAGTATGAAAAGTGGCAAGGCATCAATTATGTCGGTTGATGAATATTCAGATGCACTGTATAATTTTATACTATCCCAAAAGTTGACTACATTACTGGGGAACTTCCCAGAGGTGAATACCCTAATTTGTGTTAATATCTACTTGCATGCATGCTGACATTGTTGCCGAGACATGGCCACATCTCTTCTTGATAAGTGATCACTGCGTACTTTGATACCTGTTTATTAGTGATTCAGTTTCAAACTAGGTAAATTTTCAAATAAATCCATTCATGGAGAGCATTTTTTTGTATATCTATCTAACATTCATGTTGAAGGCCTATTATTAAACCTGGACAAAGCACAAGGTGCACATAAAATATTTGCTAACATTTAATTATAATTACTGGTGTGGGAAGTATCAAACTTTGGCTGATTAAGGAAAACAATGGTCATTTTCCCAGTTGTGCATGCATGCTTGAGAAGAAATATGCTTAATGTGTATATAGTCAATAGTGTACACAATGCATTGGTACATGCATGAGAGATACATGCCTGAATTCATATAAACTTTTCAATATGAGCTCTTAGAGGGCGTTTGGTACCTGAGAATTTTTTCATACCCAGAAATCTCTATTCCCCATAAATATTTTTGGCGATGTTATACAAGTTTTCTAAAAATTTACTAAAATCTTTAATTTATTGTCATATTGAATGATTTAATAAGGATAACATGGCATTTTTTTCAGTAAAATTTTTATTTCAATTCAGGAAAGTTAGATTCACTCTTCCCCCCACAAGAATGTTTTTGTGGAAACTTGACCAAAAATGTTCCCTTCTACCAAATACATTCTTATATTATTGCTAATAGCATGCATACAAGGAACACAAACTGGTTTTTGATATTTGTTAAGAATCAGAAATGGAGCCTGAACACTTCACAATTTGAACCAGAGTCTAAACTCTCAAGAGAAAAATGTTTTTGTCTCTGTACAGCGAAGCAAAAGTGCATAACCAACCTCAAGAGGTGCCCTTCCTCCCTGTGTTCCTATCCTTCACTGCTATCCAGAAGGCCAACTTAATGCTGTCCCAATTCTCTCCCTCTCTCGTTTTCTTTGTCTTACATACATTTTCCAAATTTTGGTTCAGTACTCTATCAATACTGAAGCCATTTCTATGGACACTTAAATTGTGTTAAATAAAAGCACAATTAATATGGATGTACTTTTGTGTAACCCAAACAAAAAGAGAAGAAATATACATTTAATTTATCTCACTTGATACTATTGGCTTCAGGTACTTCAAATTAGTGAGCTACTTCAATATAATGGTGCTTGCAGTGACCGAAGTGTGATAATTTTGTTGGTTTTCCTGGCAAGCCAATTATTTGTCAAGAAAAATTTGGTAAGCAGAATAAAGGTTATGATTGGATTCTGTTGCTGCTGTACTCTGAATTTTGTGTCAAGAAAAATTTATATCTCTCCTCTCATTTTCAGGATCACTTAAATTTCCACAAACTCTTGGGTTATGACTGCCAAAGTCCGAACCATAGACATTTAAGGATGCTAAGGTGCCTTTCAAATTCTGAATCAATTCAAAAGCCTGATGCTTCCGATGTGCTTGACAATGAAGGTTTGGTGACCAAGTGATGTGAACTTTAATTATTCATGCATGTCATCTGTTTGTGTTTATCGTTCAACTTCCTTGTATGTTAATTAATCTGATTTTGATATAAAATCTGATATTACTTGATAAATATCCACATAAAACTACTTATGCTGATCTCATTGTGATTATAGTTGTATCATTTGAAAGTATCACAAATAAAAGTGAGAACGATTCATATTGATTTAAAACATTAGTAGATAAGTTGGGCTTTATCTTTAAAACATATGATCTCCTTTTACGTAGGTTTTACCACGAATTATTGCTAGCCCGTTTGCAGTTTATTCATTCCTGTTAGGAATCCAAGTGTGATTCTAAGTCCCACATTGGCTAGAAATGAGAGAGTAGAGCACTATATAAGAATAAAGACCCATAAACCCATTGCCTTAAGGTTTTGGGTTGAGAGTGGTGTCAATATC
>Ga0214544_1001042_pt1 | contig 55810 bp, 34 predicted proteins | sample CNSS3metaG_FD_160074 | JGI IMG/M metagenome (GOLD analysis project Ga0214544, IMG submission 160074) | Root nodule microbial communities from cowpea collected in UCLA plant growth center, Los Angeles, California, USA - CNSS3 | ecosystem: Host-associated > Plants > Roots > Nodule | place: USA...
ATGGGGTATTTTCATTCCCACGGTGGTGGCCACATTTGATAAGAATATCAGATGCCATTATAAATGTATATATTATTAGGTTGGTATTAAACTAGCGAGTTTAATTGTTTATATTAGTTGCAAAAAAGAGAAATTGCAATAAATGTTGGTTGCAGTATAATGTCATATAATATATAGAAAAAAGATATATTATTTTAATAATAAAAAATTATCATGATTTGTTCTTTTGTTTTAATTTATATGTGCAATGTATGTTATTGATCAAAACTCAAGTGATGTCATGGGTGTATATATATATATATATATTCCATTGGGTGTTTTAAGGTGTGTATGCCATGATTGGAGTATGCTAAAATCTGTTTAGGAGTGGTACAACCAGTCAATTTGTGTTTCTAGAGTAGCGTGTGGTGGTGTGGGTTGGACTGCCAAGCGGTCTACAGCTAAATTTTGCCTGGCGGTGCTTAAGCAACGCCAGTCGATAGTGCAGGGGGCATGGGTCCATTGCAGATGGATTTGCATGGATGGGTTTGATGGCTTGGTCAGGGATATGCTGGATTAGTTACGAGCGGGGAGGTTCGTAACGAAGATTTGAGATGTGTGATTGATATGGACGGGGAGGTCCGTATCTGTTGTACTCTTGTGTGGGGATACAAGCGGAGAGGTTCGTATGTTTCGTGCTCACACTTGAGGCTACTATGAGCGGGGAGGTTCATAGTAGGTGTTCACGCATGTTGGACTACGAGCGGGCAGGTTCTTAGAGTTGGACTACGGGCGAGGAGGTCCGTAGAGTTGGACCACGAGCGGGCAGATTCGTGGGCGCATGATAATCCCTAAGGACCAAGGTTGTGAATGGATCTTTTTCATATAGGTTATGAGATTGGGGTATAATGTTATAAAAAGGTCAATAAACTAAAATTAACTAAGTTAGATTGGGTGAGGGTCAATTCTTATTATCTTATTATTTGTATAATTTTTCTTTCTCAGCTCACCCTTTCTGTTTGTGTGTTTGTGTTTGGCGATGAACACATGACTTGTCACGTGGGAGCAGATGTAAATCCAGGTGAGAACGCCGATGCATAGTGATAGAGCGGGGCAGACGATGGGGGATTTTTCTCTATGTTTTATTTCATGCATTTTGTAATAAATTTTATGATTCTTTTTCTCTATCATGAACATGTAATAAAGATGGAGTAGTGTAATTGAACTACAGCGAGATAAGTTTTAAATTTTCCCGCGGTTGGGAACTTTATATAATGTCTTAATTCCAAAAGAAATTTTATGATATATGCTTTATCTAGTAATATTCATCTAGGGTGTTACATTGGTCGGACAAGACCGCCATGAACTAATACTCAAACTTAGCGGCAACTTATATTACTCAGACTAAAATATACAAAGAGAAAATGCTTACATGACGGCCGAATTATATGGACCAAACAACCCCTCTTTAGCTGGTAAAGGTCGCCTACCCTAACTTAGGATAAAATAGTTAAGCCCCTAGGGCTAGGTGCCATACCTAAAGCTTGGGCCTTAAACCAGGCCCATATGAGCCCAATAAGGGCCTAGCCCATATGCAAAGCAGAATGTGATTAATGTTCTATAAATACAGGTGGATCCCAACAGTTAGAGGTATGCAATTCATTAATGCTAAAGATTGACATTTGACTTTGAGAGTTTTTGCTGACTTGATCGTTGGAGTCCTTTTTATAGGTAACCTTCAAAATGTTCCACCCAATATTAGGATTTGAAGACATGTCGAATAAAGCCGAAGAGTATCCATCCAAGAGATTCAAAGATTGTAGTAAGATAAGATTTGAGTCTCATAATAATCTATTATTGTTTCAATAGGAACAATTGGCGCCCACTATGGGGCTCAAATTAGCATCTTACCAAAGTAATCCAAGAATCTTTAGAGATGGTTTCAACTCACAGCAAAGTTGTCAGAGTGAAGGAAGCTGGAGTGGGATCCAAGGATGCCGGCATAAACCAAGTCGACCTGGTGTCCATCCTCGAAGGACAAGCCAAGATATAGAAAGAATTTGCAGAGTTCAAAAAGCGCAGTGTTGATGAAACAGAGACCCTAAGGTAGGAAAATTCACGTCTCAGAAGGAAAATGGAGATGGATGTTGCGCACAACAAGGGTAAGGAAAAAGAGATTCGAGTGGAATCCAAAACTCCTCTCTTATAGGCAACTGAAGAAGAAAGCGAATACAACTCAACCCCTCATACCCTCACCACAACCCATCACACTGCTACCCTCCCAACCGTTACCGGACACCCAATAACAGCAAGCACACATAAACATTGTCATCCTTTTATTGACAGCATCATAACCCCCATATTCCATAGATTGTTTCGACACCTTGTCCAACCTCTTTTCCACCCAGTTTGCAGGGAGTCGTCCCCAACAAGCCACCTTGTTATCCCTCCTTAGTGTCAAGCAAGAGAGACAAGACATTGAGAGTCTTTATCGATGGGTTCAATAGAGTGGCTCTCAGGGTCAAAAACTTAAAACAAGATGTGATCCTGCAATGCATGGCCTTGGCCCTCAAACCTGGACCATTCGCAAATAACATCTACCTTCAGCCTCCTGCCACCATGCACAAACTCAAATTGCGAGTACTGACTATATACACATGGAAGAAATAAAGATGTTGCGAACTAAGTTCTGAACTGACTTGCAACCTGTTGATAGAAAGGCCAAAAAGCGTTTGCAAGAGTGGATCCCAAGCCCAGCTAGGCCACCAAGATATTCACGGTACTCACCCCTAAGTGCCCCACGTTCGCGTATCCTTGAAGAAGCCCTACAAATGAACCTTATTCCCCCACCTCGCAAATTGATGAAGCAAACATCCTTTGAAAACCTGAAATAGCAACCACAACCAAAAAATGAGGGAAAAATAACATACAACTAAAATCTAGAAGGAAATCAAAACATATAACATTAATGGTTGATTGGAACTAAAATTGTGGCAAGCAAAAGTCACCTAAAAGTAATAAAACTCAATCCACAACTTACAAAGTTAGTCATTCAAATTCTTGGTAGTGTAACATCCCATTCATGCAATTATTTGCAATAAAATAAAATAAAAGTAGTGCAACCAAAAACATGTTTGTTGGTCGTTCCAAATGATCAAGTGTTACTCCTTTTCTTGAGTTAAAATTATGACAATTGGAATTTATTAAAAACCTTGTCACCTCCTTTTTCTTCTACTCAGTTGGATTCACATCATACCCTCCTTCTTCGAGAAGATTCGTCTTGAGTCTTAAGGCTTTATTTTCCTACTAGTTTTAATAAAAGTTTGTTATGTCCTTGTAAAGGACTTTATTTTTCCACAACTTGAAACTAATTTTTGTCCTACAAGATCAAATACAACTTGAATAAATTTAGATTTGTTCCTTTCTAGTGGTTGCAATCCATGAAGCCCCTCTCATTCAAAAAACTCATCCACTTTCATATGTAACAACAAATAACCCTATTCGTTATGTTTCATTATCCTCAAGATTTTGGTTTTCATCTACGGATTGGATGCATAATAAAACACTAAGAACAAGCTTCCTTTTTCAAACCTGGGAGTTGGTGCATTTCGTTCACATACCCATTTTTTTGTTCTTGTAAAATGCCATCACAAACAGTAGAAGAAAAAACATTGACATATAAATTTTCTATGCTCTTTTTCTCTAGTTCTTTTTCTTTTTTTTCATTTTCTGTTCTTTCTGTTTCTCTCATTCTTCACTCTTTGTTGCTTCTTTTTCTATTTTCTCCTTCAGCCTATGTTGATCCTTACTAACTTGTCTTGGTGTCATAAATTTCAACATATTTTTTTGTCCCTCATGACTCAAATAAAGCGAGTGTTCATCAAGATTGAGTGCTTTAAAACGAAGTCATGAACATCCCAAAAGATGACAAGAGTTCATGGGAGTGATATCACATAATACTTCTTTCACATGTTGTCCTATAGTGAATTTGATCCATGTTTGATTCAGATGAAAACTTGTTCGTAAGTGGAGTTTCTCTACCAATCTTTGGCTCACAACATTGTTGTCGCTTCTGTAATCGTATTCAACTAAACATGGGTGGTCTTTTGTATAGTAAATTTCCATTGCTATTTGAAACCCAAAGTCGAATCCCTGATACCAAATCACATTAATCCAAAGGGTGGATTCATTTTATGGATATATCTAGGTTGAAATGTTAATAAACAAGAAATTTAGGAAATTGTTTAGAATGAGAAACAAAAATAGATAAGAAAATGAGGTGAAAATTGATAGATGCCACACTTTTGAAGGATCGAACATAAGCCTAAGAGTTTAAACACACAAAGTGATGGAGGACCTTTGATAAGAGAGATAAAAGAGATAAACTCTAATATTTCTAAATAAAAATCAACTTGTTTTCATTGATAAAAATGGTGTCACTTATATAAAAGCTTTAACCATCAAAATTACAAAGGACTCATTAATTACAATTACATCCCACTTTAGTTAATAATGATCCCCCATAAGCTAATAATGATCCACTTAAACTAATAATGATTTCAATACTTAATGCTTGGTTGTAACTGAAATTGCGGCAACCAAAAGTCACCTAAAAGCAATAAAACTCAATCCACTACTTATAGAGTTAGGCGTCCACATGTAATTATTTGCAACAAAATAAAATAAAATAAAATAAAATTAGTGCAGCTAAAAACATGCTTGTTGGTCACTCCAAATCAGCAAGTGTTACTCCTTGTCTTGAGTTGAAATTATGACAACTGGACTTCATTGAAAACCATGTCACCTTTTTTTTTCTACCCGGTTGGATTCTCATCATGTATGCTTGGGTGTCATCAAACTTATTGCCTTGATGAATGAATTGGGGGTCCATGAACCCATATATATCACTCAACCCCGCATTCTTACAGATAGTAAACATATACCTAAACATAAAACATTTATTTAATATAAGTAAATAGATATAATAATTAAATATAAAGAATGGAATAGGGGACTTACATCATCCATAACTGAATAATTGTACTATTTAGTTCTTGGTATTGTATTTCCGTTTGAAGCATTTCATTCAAGAAAACGAACAATTTTATGCAACTCTTATTGGTTCACCCACTATCCATCTTCAAATTCATCAGCCTTAACACCGTTGACAACCGTGTGAACTTAGTTGAACTGACATATAAAGGAGCCCGCATAAGTAGACATTGTCTCATACACATGCACTTGGGAAAAAGCTTATGAACCAACAACGCTAATCATATCCTCTAATTGGTCTTCTTCCAATCAATATTCCATGGTGGAATTGACAACATGTTCAGTTCGGGAGAAAATTGGGAAATTTATTAATTCGTTGTGTCATGTCCATGTTGTATAACTTTGAAGGAAACAATCTCAAATAAGGTGTTCCCTAATTTCGATTGCATTCAACTTTTTCCCATTCAAATAATTGACGCAAGGATATCTAAAACTCACTTCATCATCACTCCTACCTTCATTGCGTTGCGCAAATTTTATAAATTCTTTTACTTCACTCTCATACTCAATAATTATGCATTGAGAATTAATCTAATCTCGATTCATACGTATATATAATGAAATTGTATCAATAGTTTTAGTAATCTTTAATTAAAATATCACCTGACTTTTGTATTCAAGGTGTGGTCCTATCCCATTCAAGGAGATTCATTTTTTTAGTTTATTAGTACATATCAATTTTAAACCATATTTCTTAAATTTCATGAATTTTTTCCAACATTTCGCATTGGTCTTCAGGTTACATGAAATAAAAGTGATTATCAACCAATATCAAATATTCTCCAAAAGATCAATACAAAACACGGTTGGCAAAAATTCATGAATTTTAAGATATATATATATATATATATATATATATGTGTGTGTGTGTGTGTGTGTGTGTGTGTATGCACTAATAAACTATTAAAAAATGATTGATTTTTTTAAATTATCTAATTGGACAATTCAAGATTCAATACATATAAATCATTAGTATTGTCTCTTCTTATGTTATTTTTTAACAAATATAACTTCCTTAAAAACTTTGAGACAGTAAATAATTTTCGTATCGAATCGCAAACGAGAAACTAAGGATAACTCAATGTGCAACAATATCAAATAAACAAAAAATAAGCATATAAGATATAATTTAAAATACAATAATTAAATTAAACAACATTTAATAAATCAATATATCAAACATATAATAATTAAATTAAACAACATATAATAAAAAAATCAAATAATTTAAAGTATCTCACGCAAGGAACCCAAGAGAAAAAGAGAACGAGAACAACAATGAAAGGGAGAGCGAGACAAGAGCCCCAAAACACAACCACCAACAAACACGAACCACAAACCAAGAAACCAACTTGCAGTGCCCCAAAATTCAATAGATCAAGACCAACACGAACTTATGATGTTCCACTATCACAATGCGAAAAAAAGATGAATGAGAAAAGTGTTACGAGAAAAAAAAGAATGAGAAATGCCAAAATGCAACAACACACCAAAATGAGAAGAAACAATTGCATTAGGAGAAGGAAGAGATAAATGAGAAATGAGAAGAATGCAGTCGCAAAGAAGAAGAGATAAATGGAAGTGTAAAGCGAACCTTAACGACATTTTTAATGGAGGAAAATGCAATTTCACAACGAAGGAGGAGAGGAAATGCAGTGGCGCTAATGAACAAGATGTTTCACAGGTTGTAAAAACTCATAATTTAACCCTATGCAAATGGGTATAAGCTTTAACTCTAGGTTAAATCGAAGATTATATACTGATAGGCTTCATTTATTTTAGAGAATCAATGCCTATTAGTGTATAGGCTTCAGTTTTACAAATAATTGAAGCCTATACCTCTACCACTAAAATAAAATATTTAAAATAACAGTGGAATTTTTGAAATTATTGGGAACCTATAAGCAACAGTTCATAGAAAACCGAAGCTTATTCATGTATAGGCTTCAATTTTATGGACAACTGAAGCCTATACCTCTCCCACTCAGATAAATATTTTAAAAAAGAATATCATTGTTAAAATTATTGAAAATGTATAGGCTTCAGTTTTCCAAAGATTTGAAGCCTATGCATGAATAGGCTTAGGCTTTGTTTCTCTAAAAAATTGAAGCCTATACATTCTAAAAAATTTCAAAAATTCCACCACATTTTTGTAGACTTCACTTGTCTGAAACCTGGGGCATATTGGGCGAAGTCAAAACTTCATTTTTGCACTAGTCTAAAGTTGAAAATGCTTGGGTAAGGAAATTGTTGAAGAAAAACTTTAGCTCTTAACTAAAGAGAACTTGACATAGACTAATCTTGAGCGCATATCATTTTTGTAAACAAAAGCAATAAACATTCCTTGCAACATGGAATAGGAATATATATGTTTGTGTAATACAAGGTAAACTTAAAACTAAGTGTGTATCGTTTGAGTATATTCATGCTTTATCAAACATAAAATAAGATTGTACAATGTTGTATTGAACGTCCCTTTTCTACAAATAATAAAGTTTTTCATTAATGTTCAAAGGATACTCACTCAAGGAAGATATAGACTAAACACAAACTTATGAACAACTTAGAGGAGTATGTACAATATGCATCTTATTAATTGTTATGAGTTGATAGTATTATCAAACTCTGTCAAATAGATGTTAAAAGTGTGTTTCTTAATAATGACATGAAGGAAGAAGTGCATGTAAAACGATATTTTAGGTTTGAGAGTAGAAACTATCTTAAACAAAATTTCAATTTAGACAAAACATTATATGATTTAAAACAAGCACTTATATCATGTAAATTCATTTTACAGAAAATAGTTTTTAAAAAAGAAAATTGTGTGTTGCTTTGTTATGCAAAAAAAATTAAGTCTAATTTTCTAATTGTATAAATTTTTATGGGTTAAAGATGTTTTTAGTCCCTAAACTTTGACATGAAATTAGAATTCATCAGTGTCCAAAATTTTGATACATTTTGGTTCCCAAACTTTAAAAGTGAATGAACATAGTCCTTTTAATCCAATTACACTAAAAACTTTTGACTTGTCAAATGTGTTTTTCCGTTGACATTGAAATGGAAACATGTCAAACGATGTAAACAACTCAAATACTAGGATAAAGCGCACATACATTAATGACATTAAGATTAACCTTTCCCAACTAGTAACATTATATGTTAAGTCATGTCAAAAAAGGATAAATAGTAAGAACTCAATTTTTTTTCCAAAATATGTATTTCAAGTTTTATTTCAATAGATGAATATGTACAAATATAATTTATTAGAATACACATCTTTATTCTTCATGTTGATGATTTATGTTGTGATTGTAACGCTTCATTTGTTGTTACATTGTAACTAATCATCAACTAATCATTTATATATATATATATATATATATATATATATATATATATATATATATATAGATAGATAGATAGGATAAGTTCATTTAGCCAAAGCATTCAAAGTATTCTAGCCAATAGGATAAGTCCAATTAGCCAAGGCATTCAAAGTATTCTACCTCTCTTTACTTCTCAAAGCCCTCATTATGTATCTTTTTTCGACCCTCCAAATTCCTCTTGCCTTCATTACTCACCAAACTCTACATTTAATTTGTGTCTTTTGCATTTTCTTCTCAAAATTTGGTTTTGGTTGTCAAAGAAGTAAACTTGATGTTAGACTAGTAGTGTCTTGGAGTCTCAAGTCTCTTTCTCTTTCTCTAAGTTACAATTTTCTCATAAACTTGTAAAGTTTATTTTGATATTAATCATTAATAAAAACAATTAAAAAAATTAATGTTCTTTTCAGCTAGAACCCTAGACCCTACTCTCTGAACAAAAGTAGGCAAAAGAAACACATTTCTATAATCCTAATACAAATTCAATAAATAGAATAAAAATAATATCAACACAAATAGAAATAAAAACATACTAACCAGAAATGAGAATGAAAATATTGGTACACACAAGAAGACAATATGAGATTCAAGGAATGAAATTTGTCAAAACCCTCAAAAGGAGAACTCTGGAATAGAAGAAAGCAAAAAGAGACAAGAAGAGGAATCAGTACATGAGAAGTCGGAGAGAGATAAAAGAAGAAATAGAATCAAAATTGAAGTCATAAAGAGATAAAAGAAGAAAATAGATCAGAATTCAAGTCATATAGAGATATAAGAAGAAAATAGAATCAAAATTGAAGTCACATTGAGATTAAAAAAGAAAATAGAATCAAAATTGAAGTCACATATAAATAAAAAGAAAATAGAATAAAAATTAAAGTCACATAGACATAAAGGAGAAAATAAAATCAAAATTAATTGTAATAAGAGAATAAAATAATTAATCATTCTCTTATTCATAAAAAAAATATAATTTATTAAAAAAAATTAACTCATTAAAAATAATTTTTAATATGAATAAAAATTAGTAGACACTAATATCAATTTAATTAAATTTTATTCTCAATCATAAACTTATAATTAATTAAATAAAAGTATATTAGTATAAAAGATTAAACCTTTTTTTCTTAAACATAATTTTATAATTAATGTAATAAAGAAATAATAATAAAGAAAAGTTAAGATTTTTTTTTTCGGAAGCTAAAACAAATGCAAATGCATTATCCTTAAATAGACCGACGTTAACTTTTTATAGTTCATTGCCGTACGAAGTAAAAATCACAATGTGTAAAATATTTTTGTGGGGGCTAAAAATTTGGTTGAAACTAAGCTGTTTTTTTCTTCAAAATGTTTTACATAATGAGTTTAATTTAGTTTCCCAGAAGTTTAATTTTAGAAAGAAATGTAAAAATCTTATCAAAATCCGATTCCCCATAAACCAAATAATAATACATTTTAAAGACTAACTTTTAAGTGGATTTCTAATATCCAAAGGTACATTTTAGAATTAAAATTTTGATTTTTCAAGCTGAATATTAAATGACTTTTTAACACTGATAACATTATTTCACGTTTTATCTTTAATCTCAAAAACTAATTTTGTAACATAAATATTGAATAAAGTTTATTTTCAGCAATTTCTTTAAAATGAGTTGATTGTAGAAAAGAAATTACAAAAATTAGAGAAATTTGTACCTAAAAGACAAAAGAACACATAGTGGAGTAAGACAAAGTGGTTTTGGAAATGGAGAAAACAGTGAGAGGTTCATATCTGACGTGTCGTGGAGCACTTGACCCTTGATTAATGGAATGGGCGTTTTGAGCTACCTTTACTATAATTCATATTTTTGCGACCCTTCATTTTCCAATTTCAAAGATAAACATCATGCCCGTACTACCCCACACCATTTAATCTTCAACCCTATCATCCTCGTGATTCCTCCATTTCACTTTTCACATCTTTTAACGTGCACCAATAATAATAAACTAATAAATATAAATATTAATTAGGATCAGGATAATAAAAGGTTAATTAATGTCACTGTTTTAAAAACTTTACATCACGTTTAATCGGTTGAGATACTCTGACTAGTTGGAATCACCCAACTGTATCCACGTACGTGTATAACTTGTTGAACTGCATCAATCGCTCTCTATATTAAATATATATAAAAAATTTATATGGAAAAAATATTTTAAATTTATTTAACTATGAAACATAATACTGATTGTGAAATTAATTTTCAATATGGGTGGACTCAAAAAATACTGTATTATTTATCTTGATTTTAACAAGATTCTAATTTTAGTAAGGAAGATTGTAAAAATACTTATATTAGTTGGAAGTGGAATGTCTTGAACCAAAAGAAAAAAATAAGGGTAATTTATTAATCATAAAATTTCAAGTAATTAAATTATAGGAGATATAGAAGATATAACTTACAACTTTAATAATTGAAATAAAAATAGGAATATATGTACATGAACATTTTATAGGGTTGGCCCTTTCTTGCTTTACAAAGTTGTCTTTTTTCATGTGCAAGTTTTCACATCCAAATCATTATTTAGCTCCTATCTATAGATTGAGACAATGATTTTTTTCTGTATATTGCTAAACTTCGAAATAGACAAATTGCATACTCTTTTATTTGTTTAAAACCTTAACGTTTTATTACATACATTCGAATTTTCTGTGACTCCCATGTTATGTGCAACTCACTCTTATATGAATATAACTTTTTGTTAGTTTGGCCTTTATTTTGCTTTACAAAGTTGTCTTTTTTCATGCCCAAGTTTTCACCTACATAAATTTAACTCCGATGTATAGATTAAGCTTTTTTTTTTTATAACACTACTCTTCTAAATTGACACATTACATGCTCTTTTATTTATTTAAAACCTTCTTAACATTTTGCTTTGTAACTAACTCTCCATGTTATGTGTAACTCTTGTATGCATATAACTTCTTTTTCAATCATTTTCAATAAATAATTCCTTCTTTTATTCCTTTAAACAAACAACATTCTTCAATTTTTATAATTTCATCAAACTCTCAATCTTAGACTTCCCTTCCTCAATTTAATATTCTTTAATTTAATTCTTTTAATCATTAGTCAATATAAACATACAATAGACATATAATATTTATGAGAACAAAATTATCATACATTTACCAATTATATATTAAATTGTATAACTCGATTACTAATTAACTTCATTGATTCTTCTTCTTTTTTTTTAAGTGGTGGAACATATTAATTATACCCAAATTTGTGGTTAATATGGAATTTGAATGGAAAAAGTTGCCTTTACATTTTCCTCTAGATTGAAAAACAAATAACCTACATGCTTTATTTATTTTTTAAAGTCAAAATATAGTTTTAAATGGTGAATACTGATTTTGGTTGTTGGAAGGGATAAATTTGTGTCTATTTAATTGGGTAGGTTATAATACACTTCAAGAAAAACTATCATTAACAATCAATTTTAGTGACTAAAAGTTGTTAGTCACTATTGTAACCAATGTACATACTAATTTATAAAATAAAAAATTATTAGTTACTAAAATAATTACTATTATGAATAAAAAATTATAATTGATCATTAAATTGGTCACTCTTTTGACTATCTTACAACGTTTTCTATAGCGTTTATCATAGCATCTACCAAGCTCTTACCACATAGAGTGTCTACCACACTTAACGTCTACTATGTGTAATTACACATAGGGTTTACCCTATCCAATTATAGTATATGTCTTATGCAATTACACATAGTGCCTACCCTATGTAACTGCACCTAGTGTATATTGCTCTTAGCGTTTATCACACTCATCCGTATGTAGCATCTTTCAAAGTCTATACACACTTTGTCCAACCATATCACATCTACACCTTTCATCTATCCTTACATTTAACATTTTTTAGGTCCTTACAATGACACTGTGAAATGGATTAAGTCTCTTTAGTCATGAACAAGAAAATTTTATTATTTGTCAAATGCATAATTGGCATTTCCCTATAATTAATTGAGCAGTTCCCAATTATAAAAGAAAGATATAATTTTATTATTTTATTATTAATAGATTATAAAAACAGAAAGATCAATTATAAAAGAACAATAAACCCTATAATTAATTGAGCAGTTTCCAATACTCAAAAGAATAGAAAGTGAAAGCGTATTTGATCATTAGGAACAATAAATAAAAATTGGTACCTAATCTTCCAAATGTAAAACACCTGAAAGTTTCCTCTTCTGATAGGGAGGATGAGAAAGGAACAAAAATATGTAGTGTACGTGTTGTGCTCATAAATGGGGACCATAATCCTTTATGCAGCTTCTATCACTTAATTTTAATATTTTTATCAATTTAGAATATTGTTGGTATATATATATAATATATATATATATATATATATATATATATATATATATATGTGTGTGTGTGTGTGTGTGTGTGTTTGTGTGTGTGTGTGTGTGTGACTCAAATTGGTAACAATTATATTGTAAGTAAAATAAAGTATGAACAATCTTTTTGAACTTAAGATGATAAGTCAGAATACCAAAATAGACCAGGGAGTCAACTAATATAGTTAAGAATGATTTACTCTTGCGTAGAGGAGACTAAAAGATAAAATGAGTGGATGAGTTTGAAATTATTTGGTTAAGGTAATATTTTAAGACTGGACAATGTTATTTTGCAAAGTTAAGATATATAAAAGTTAATAATGTTAAATTGATACACTCATCAGTTGATAAGAGTCGAGTAGACGAATGCTCTCTAGACAAGTACTTGTTGGACAAAGTGCTCGCCTAATGAAGTACCCGTTAGACGATGTTTTTGATAGACAATGTATTTGTTAGACGATGTACTCGTTAGACAGTGTATTTGTTATACGATGTACTCGATAAATAATGTATTTGTCAAACAGTGCACTCGTTGAATTAGTCATCCACCCATTGAGAGCAAAGTTGTGTTTTAAAGTATTTAAAAAGATTTCTAGATGATACATTCACTATGTGGATAAACTTGTTGGGTAAGCCTAGTTGAGGTGCTCAGGTGTGTGTCATCTAGTGAGTGGTATCATTCACAAGAGAAAAACATGTTCAAAAGTAAGGCTTAATGGTTGTTGAGTTGTTGAGTGAGGGGTGTATTGGCTATACATTATACTTGTCAAACAATACATTCTCTGAATGAGCGTATTGGACTTGTTGGACGAATATGAGGAATTTCTTTTAACTATTAAAAGTTATTTAAAATTATTTGATGAAAGGGATGTGGGGTGTGTAGCTGAATAAGGTCAAAATATAATATATATATATATATATATATATATATATATATATATATAACAACACAAATGTGTGGTTCAATAAAGTCAAGGCATGAGGCCGAAATCTACTGGTGGGGTTCAGGAAAGCCTATACTATGTGGTTAGAAATCTACTATGCTTACATGTGTATGTGTTTGTATTTTTGTGTGTGTGTATATATCATCTATATGTATGAGAGGCTAGGTAGAGTTTGGGTAATGGATGGGAACTTAGTCTGTCATGTATGTCGACTTAGTCATATGGCTTAATAGAGCCTATGTGCAATGTGTAGCACCAAATTTGTTGGCAAGACATATACAAGTGCAAAATTTCTAAAATTCTATTCAATACCTTTAATTTTCCAAAAGTATATCATGTTTTCATGCAAAATGCATGTTGGTGATTGACATATGTGCATTGTAACTGTGTCATTGTTTGGTGAAATACATATTGTTATGACATTGTATGTTTCTTTCTTTTTAAGTTAGCTTACTTGTGTGTTGTATTAGTATGATTTTTACTATGAATGTATGTTATAGAAGAGTAGACAATAATCCAAATGAAGATGTACAACAATAGATGAGTAAAGATGTTGCCTTAGTCTTAGGAAAATTTATATATATATATATATATATATATATATATATATATATATATATATATATATATGCTTAAAACTTTATACTCCTTTGTGTAAATTTGTAAAATTTATTTTGTAAAATCTAGTCTAGAGGAATATAAATATCTTTATATGCAAACAAAGTTTTTTTTTATGATTTTGGGATAGTACGATAGATGATACATTATATTTTGTGTAGTTAGATGATTTACTGAATATATTTTAATAAACGATTAACTAGAGACATGATATAGATAATATGAAAGTAAAAGTGAGGTGTTAGAATAACAAACTTATTAGATGGATAAAAACTTAGTGTTACTTTTTACCATCAAAACTTTGAGTAATTTATTAGTAATAATATAAATATAAACTTGTCTAGTCATTTACAACTTAATATTAGTATTAGAAGTTTGAACTCAATATTTATCTTTAAAAAGTCATCAAGTTTTATTAATTATAATTGAATATATTATGCTTAATCGAGTCGAAATAAAATATGTATATTTGTCTTTAAGGAGTAGAGGTGTCAATTTGGCCCAGCCCACAGGGTTTGGCCTTGGCCCATGTGGGCTAGGGCCAAAAAAGCTCACATTGAAAAAAAGCCCCCAACAAAGAAGTCCACAGGGTCAAAAACCCTACAAAAGCCCTGTGGGCCAGGGCCAACCCATGGGTTTTCATCTTCCTCACGAAAAATATATTATTTTTTAAAATATATTACTATCTGTGGGACAGGCCTAACGAACCGGACAAGCACGACGACCCGAATAGGTCTAACGACTCGGACCTGCCCGACGACCTTGACAAGAACGACGACTCGAACGGGCCCGATGATCCAAACAGGCCCAACAACCCAAACGGGCCCGACGACCCAAACGGTCCTGAATACAGGACAAACCCGACAACACGGACGGACCCAACGACATGGAAGGGCCCGATGACCCGGACAGGCTCGATGACCTGGACGGGCCCAATGACCCGGACAGGACCGACGAACCTGACAGGCCCTATGACCCAAACAAGCTCGACAACCCGAACGGGCCCGACGATCCGTATGGACCCGACGACCCGAACGGGTCCTACAACCCAGATGGGCCTGACGACCCAGATGGGACCGACGACACAACATGCCCGACAACCCAGACGGGCCCTACGAGCCAGATGGGCCCAACAAGTCGGATAGGCCTAACGACCAAGACAGGCCATACAATCTAGACGAGCCCGACAACCCGAACAGGCCCAAAAACCAGGACAGGCCCAACAACCCGAACGAGATAAACGATATGAACAGGCCCGACGACACGAATGGGCCCGACGATCCGAACGGGCCCAATGATCCAGACAGGCCCAACGACCCCAACAGGCTCGACAACCTGTATGGACCCGACGACCCAAACGGGGCCGAAGACCCAGACGGACCCGACAACCAGGACGGGCCCGACGACCCGGATGAGCCCGACGACCGTTCGGGTCATCTGGCACGTCTGGGTCATCGGGCCCGTCTGGTTCATCGAGCCTGTCTGGGTCGTCGGGCCCATTCGGGTCATCTGGCACGTTCGGGTCGTCGGGTCCGTCTGGGTCGTCGGGTCCGTTCGGGTCATTTGGCACGTCTGGGTCATCGGGCCCGTCTGGTTCGTCGAGCCCGTTCGGGTTGTCGGTCCCGTTTGGATCGTGGGGTCCATACGAGTCGTCGGGCCCGTCGGGTCGTTAGGCCTGTCTAGATCATTGGGCCTGTTTGAATCGTTGGGCCTGTTCGGGTCATCGGCCCGTTCAGATCGTTGGGCTCGTCTAGGTCGTAGGGCCCATCTGGCTCGTCTGGCCCGTCCAGGTTTTCGGGTCTGTTTGGGTCGTCGGGCCCATCCCTGTTGTCTGGCATGTTCGGGTTGTCAGGCCCATCCTAGTCGTAAGGCCCATCTTGGTCGTCTGGCCCGTCCGGGTTTTCGGGCCCGTCCGTGTTGTCTGCCATGTTCGGGTTATCCGGCCTGTCCTGGTCGTCAGGCTCATCTTGGTCGTCGGGTCTGTCCTTGTCATCGGGCCCGTCCTGGTCATTGGGCTCGTTCGGGTCATTAGGCCCGTTCGGGTTGCTCAACTTAATCTTTGACTTTGGCTTAATGTAGTATTATTTGGGGGCTAACCCACCTTAGCCCTAGCCCTAACCCACTAGAGAGGGGGCTTTGGGGGTTGGGGCTTTTTTTTGGCTCCCTCATTTGGGAGCCCCCTAAAATGGGGCTTTATGAAGAGTGGGTCAGGGCTGGCCCATGGGCTAGGGGCCAAATTGACACCTGTATTAAGGAGACAAGGTCAATGGAAATAAACCTTTTGGACAAGAAAATGAAAATGGACATTAAGAGGCAAATGAAAATGGCGATGTGAACTCTTCATGGGGGGAAATGTTGTTGGAATGAAGAAATGATGTAGTTATTAATTTACAAATGATAATAATGTATTACAAGTTTGTATATATAGATATTTTCATAGATTTGTTTTTCGTCTACTTAACTTTCTATTTGTTTCTTTTATTGCCTTAAATTGTAATAATAATGTTATTTACACGACAATAAACAATTGGGCACGTCGAGGATTATCTCAAGCATTCCCTATCAGTAACAATTTTTACTAAATCCATGTTTCGCAATTTTTAAATTTTATATTTTAAAATAATATCTAATTACGTAAATTATTTTTTAAGCTCATATACAGGAGAAATTATATTTGTATATGTACATAAACATTTAAAACATATTTAACTTTATCATAGCTTTGAACTGTTTTATAGTAAATGATTGTTATTGCACTGTAGTTCTAAAGTAAATATCCTCACTTTAAGTGAGTCAAATCCATCATCTACATATAACCAGTGAAATTTACATCGAAAACCATAAAATATGAAAAACCATCATTAAATAGGTTCACATATTTTTTTTTAATTTTTACAAAGTTACATATTATAGAGTATCAGTTTCATCGTGTAAACAGCGGTCACTATTTTACCACCAAAGGGATGTACCCTACCACAAGGAAGATATTATTTAAAATAATTGAATAATAATAATAATATTTTAAACCGCAAAAACACCGGTTACTCTTTTTCTCCGATGTGGGCCCATTATTCCCACAGTATCGCGTGTAAATGGTAAACAGAAACATGGTCGTCGTATTATATAATCCCGCACACAGATATGAGATAACTCAAACCAATTGTGATAAGCCATTGGAGTGAGAAGAGAGAAAAAAAAGTCGAAGAAGGGCAACAGATCAGAGAGAAGTGCGAAGTGATGGTGATCCACAGACTGGAACTGTGCATAACGATGGTCCGATTGGCCATAGAATTCGTGATGAGCGTGGCAGAAACGGTGGTCATAGTTCAACAGAGAACCGCAGAGCCTCTTGGAAGTTTGAATCGCGCAAGTACTCCTCTCCCTTTCTATGGCTACCTCCGTTGAATATTGTTCTTGTTTCTCTCTTATTTTATTTTATTTTATTCCTTTTCTTCTCTTGAATTCCTCAACTTGTATAGAAAAGAACATATGCTTTTTTTTTTTTTGGGTTTTGGTGCATCAAACGCTGATTGATGCAAACCCTAGAATTGTTGTAAGAAAAATTGATGCCCTTGTTTTTTTTGGGTTTGCTTGCTGGACTTCTTGTTTTCTATGAATCCAGTTCCGTTCTTGTTATAGCTGATGATGAATGAATGAACCAGGTTAAATTTGTGTTCTTTCCTCTTCTCATGTTTTCATCTTTATTTTCTGTTCTTTATTCCTGATTATATTTTTTAATTTTTAAATTATTATTTTGTTAGGTATATAAAGTATACAATATGTAAGGGTTTTTTTCATTTGAATATATATATATATATATATATATATATATATATATATAAATTTTACTTTTTAACTATTTTATTAAAATTAAAATAATTATTTTATTATTATTTTTATCTACTTCTAAATTTAACTTTTTTTAAACTAAAATAATTATTTAGAACATAAAAAAGCTTATAAAATAAATAAAAATTATATATAATAAAATTATGAAAATTAATTATATTTATTTTTATAATTATAATAATAATTTTACATTTTTTATTATCATGAAAAAAAAAACATATATTGTATGTGTTTTCACTTGTACTCAATAAAAATAATACAAATAAAGCAGTTGTTCAATTAAAACTGCTGCATACACTATTACACTACAAATTTAGATATATTTTTCTTTTCTTTCATATAAATCGGTAATTTATGTATTTTGTTTTCAAATTTATTATATATATTATATATCAAATATACACATAATAATAATAATATATTTAATAAAATAATACAATAAAAAGTAGGGACACGACGTCAATATTTCTGCTAATAATGTATTTATTTCACTTTTATGTGAATATAATAATGTATGAGAGGATTTTTTTGTTGGTAAATATTTGATGTATTTATTTTATCTTCTATAGTTATTATCTAAATTTATTGGATCCATCAAACATTTAATTTTATTTTCTACCCATTAACTGTACATTCTATTTAATTTGGTGGAAACGTAAATATTCAATTTGTGGTAAATGATGAGAGAATGGTAGTTGGAAGTTGGAAACCGGTTTTCATCAAACACTGAAGAAGCAAGAAAAGTTGAATTGACACATTGAATCAGGTTTTCATCTAATTGTAGTTTTGGTAAAATATAACTTTCTACTAGAGCATGTTTTTTAATGCCTTTATTTAAAATGAACATTTTTCATACTGTTATCACATATAAAAATTATAATTTAATATTATTTAATATATTTTTTATAAAATAAAAATATATATATATATATATATATATATATATATATATTTCTTTTTTTTTAAATATATTAAAAAGTTATGGATTAAATATGATTTTAATTCTTGGATGTAAAATTGAAACAAGCTTTAATATATTTTAGTCTCCAATATTTAAAAATAAATAGATATAGACTTTTCTTAGTCTATACAAAAGGTATTTTATAATATACAAAATTAATTTTCTCTTTTTTATTTTTTATTAATAATAAATAAATAAATATAGTAGAACACTTGTGGGGGTGTTCTAACTCTTTCACAAAAAGTACATGATTCCTCCATATAAGAGGTGTAGAGGACATAGTATCTTGAATCACAAAAAAATAGCTCCCTAGAAAATTATATATATATATATATATATATATATATATATAAATAAAGAGAGCTCACATGGGATCAAAACACAACATATACTTATAAATTTGGGTATATTTTAGCAAATCATTGTTGGACAAATACATCTTTGGTAAGACACATAGTGCACTAGAACATAGTCAAGTAAGGAAAGTATACCCCAAAAACTTAAAAATTTGCACCAATCCTAGCCAAAAGAAGAATGTAATAATGTTGGCCATTTGATACAACTTTATGCTTGTACCCAACCTTTATTCTAGTTATGCCTCTTTTGACCTCTTCATCTTAGCTACTCAGTTTCGGCTTTGTTCCTTGCTTCCTTCCTTCATTCAGATACTTGAAAACTTCTAACAAACAAGGATTACTAGTTCACAAAGATTTTAAGCACAACTAAAGGCACAAACACTAGTCACTATATGAGAATTTAACCTTATGAATCTTATGTTTGATCCAGGTCCATGCATTCACCTAAGCTAAGAGAAAAGTTTCTTCTAGATCTACCTTTTGTTGTCTATAAATTAGCCCATTTCTCTGTTTCCAAACCTCCATAATAATTGCTAACCGCATACCTCTCCAAATGAGATTTTGCATACTATTAAGATTGAGAAGATTGAACAACTGAAAATTTGCTATAGGTTAATTATAATGCACCTTAGTCACGCCCATCCATCTATCACACATGTTCCATACTCTGTGAGATACTCTACAGGAAAAGAATAGGTGAGTCACACTTTCCTCCTGATCTAAGCATAACTCACAAGTTATTTTGTAAGTGTATCCCCCTTATAGGTAGTTTGTCCTTTGTTGGTAATTTGTCCAACAACACTTTCCACCCTAATAGATGTGCCTTCAAAATTACCTTGGTGCTCCATAGCATTTTAAATATACTTCCCCCATCCCCTTCTAGGTTTTAGTACAAGATATTGTATGCAGACTTCATTATAAAGACACCTTTATCATCTTCCTTCCAAGTCCACGTGTCTAGGCTTCCTTTGTTGAAATATTTTCTTGTTATAAACTCAACAAGTTGTTCCTCTTTAGCTATTTCCCATACTCGTCTAGCTCTCCTCCATGTCAAATTCCACTTCCAAGTACCCTCATCCCAACTTCCAATCTACCCAATTGTTTGGTCTTTACTATTAGAAATCATGTAGAGCCTAGGAAGCCCACAGTTGAGTGGTTCATCCCCTATCCATCTATCTTCCCAAAACTTTAATTTGTTACCTACTCCTACCTTCATTCCACATGCTTATCAAAACCATGTGCCTTGCTAAACAATCCTGCATACAATACATAAATCTTCCCACCTCCATGAATCTTTCTTAGATAACATGTTATGTTGACTCAAGTTCCTCCAGGATCCATACTTTGACTCCATACCTCTTTCTATACATTTTAATCCTCCGTTCCTGATCTTCATTTTCATTTGGCTAATAAAACTAAATTAAACTTTTCACTTTCTAATATAAAGTTTTAAAAGTTTCTAATAGTCATTTATGAATAAATGTTTTAAAACATAAAGTTGTATATTGAATAAGAGATTTTAAAATAGACATTTATGAATAAATGTTTTAAAATATAAAGTTTTATACACACACACACACACACACACACATATATATATATATATATATATATATATAATGTTTTTATATTCTTTAGTTTCTCTCACCTACATTTTCCTTTGATATCGTATAATACAAGATTATAACAAATCAAGTCATAATCATTTATAATACATAACATTTGAGGACCTCATATCCTCTTACATCACATTCAATAAATCCTAATGTAACAATTCAATAAAATAGTAATTGCTAGTAGCAACATATATTCTATTTCCAAAAGATTTGTTTGTCGAATTAGACTTAGAGATTATGTACCTATTATATAACTTAGTAGATTATGGCATAAGCCTTAACTCTACATGGTCTCACCTCTTAGGAACAAAATCATTCTCATATGACATGGTAAGTCCTTTTAAGTACGAGATACAATCTTTTTTCACATTGTACTTTAGATGCAAGAACCTCAATCGACTCTCACCATCTATATATTTTTCTCTATATGAGTTCAGTTAATAGTGTTAAGATAGTATCCTTCAAATTCCCCATTCAATAAACATCCTAAAATTATACACTATAGTATTTTCTCCTTGAAAATAATTACATTCACATCATACAAAACAATTATAAGATCAACAACTTTCCGTAGATTATGACCTAAGCCTTAACTTTACTCAACCCCACATACCTCTTAGTAGATTATGACTTAAGCTTTGTCTCTACTCGACCCTATATATCTCATACAATTTTTATTGGCTTAAATATTCGTCTGGTCCTAGTTTTGGTCGACTTTTTTCACTTTGGTCTTACTTTTGAAATTGTTTTTAATTTCGTCATACTTTTCGTTATATTTTTTCAATCAACTCCTTTTTGTTAACCCCGTATAAATCGTTAACGGATGTGAACAGTAACTGCCATGTGTCATTTTGAGATTTTTTTTTTAATTTTTTTTAATTTTTTAATTTTTTTTTAATTTTTAATTTTAAAAAATGTACACGTGTCAAGCTCATATTGTGCCACGTGTCATTTTTAATTTTTTTATTTAATTTTTTTAATTAAAAAAATCCATGTGTCAAGCTAATATCATGCCACGTGTGAGTATCAGATTTTTATATTCAATTTGGTCATAATATTCGTTATTTGTTTTCAATTTGGTCATAGTTTTTTTTAATTTAGTATTTTTGTTCCTCTCCAAAGACAAAATATAATTTGTATATAAATGTTATATGAATATTCTTATTAAAATACATATTTTTATTAAATATTTTTAATTTAAAATTAGAGTTGGTTTAAAATTAAATATTTTTAACCTCTTAAAATTTTAAATTAATGGTGTTATTGCTTTTTTTCGTTTTAATTTTAAACTAACTCTAATTCTAAATTAAAAATATTTAACAAAAATATGCATTTTAATATATACAAATTAAATTTTGTCTCAATTTGGAGAGGAACAAAAATGTTAAATTTAAAAAAAAAATTAGGACCAAATTGAAAACAATTATCGAATATTGGGACCAAATTGAATATAAAAAACTGACTCTGACACGTGGCATGATATGAGCTTGACACGTGGATTTTTTTTAAATTAAAAAAATTAAATTTTAAAAAAATTAAAAAAATTTAAAAAAATTTAAAAATCACAAAAATGACATGTGGCATGATACGGGGTTGACACGTGTATATTTTTTAATTAAAAAAAATTAAAAAAATTAAAAAAAAACCATAAAAATCACAAAATGACACGTGGCAGTTACTGTTCACATCCGTTAACTATTTTAACGATGTTAGCAAAAAGGACCAAATTGAAAAAAATTTACCAATATTAGGACCAAATTGAAAACAATTTCAAAAGTAGGACCAAAGTGAAAAAAGTCGACCAAAACTAGGATCAAATGACTATTTAAGCCATTTTTATTTCAAAATATAAAACATATTTTATATAAAACATATTTTATATTTAAAATTTTCCTCTCTCTCCCACAACAAGCTTACAAGCTCACCTAATGAGATAGTCCTAGAAGTTTCAAATATCAATACTCGTCCAACAACCTCCATCTCTCACCCAATGAGTTACTGTTGAGAGATGTTTGCCCAATGAATACTTGGTTAGCTCACCGATCAATTCCCTTTGAGCTTTCTATATTTTAGATTAATAATTTTCACTCAGCAAGGGATTAATTAGTACAATGAGAAAATACTGAGAACAAAAACACTTATTTTTTCCTAGTGAGACCAGAGTTCATCTAACGACCTAACCATCTTGAGTTTTTTAGATTTTTATAAAATACTTTTACTCAACAACAATACCACTCATCTAGCAACCTAAACTCATGGGAGTCAAGCGAATTATATCTCTCCCAGTGAGTGGAATGACATGAGCTCTTTGGATTTTCAAAAATTTATTTTTGCTCAGCTACTAAATGAGTTTTCTAATCTGTTTGCATAATTGCAAAAACCTGACAAATATATCATTTTGATCAATTAGCTTGAACAAGTATTTTTTATCTCTTTTAATAGTCTCAATAAGTATAATTCAATCCTAACATAGATTACCATCAGCCAATCGATCCAAACTAATATACTTATTCTCAAACTATTTATCAATCACACACAACATCAAACCATTAATCAATAACACAATCAATATTACTACGCATCATATCTCATCGCAAATATAATTCTTCACACCATCAAATCAACCAATCATAATAGAATAAACAATCAAATAACTACATTCCTTTACTCGGATTTGAGATTTTATATGAACTAAGCTCCAAAGACTCTATCTCACACATGATGCTATACATGTACATAGAAAACTCATTTTAACGAAATGAACATAACCTAACAATCCTAGTCAAACTGGAATTCATTTTGAGCCCCTAAAGCCACATACAAAACCTTCTCAAGCTTGCATGCAAAACTCCTAAAATTGACTCAAGAGAAGGGGTAGAAATGAACTTATTCAAACTGGAATTCTCATAAACTAAAGTTGTAGCATTTCTTTGTTAAAGTTATGGTCTCAAATTTTTAATCAGATGAAAAAATAATAAAAAATTTAGAGAGAATGCAAAGTCAAAAAATGATATTTTCAAATAGAGATAATAATTTTTATAAAATGAAATTTGATTAAATTATTTGTTTTTTTAATTTATAGACTGATTTTATAATCAATCAATCAAGTGTCATTTATAAAATATACTACTACTATTAATATTTTATGGATCTTACCTGAATAATTAAAATATAAGGATAAAATTATATAAAAGTATACGCATAAAAGCCAATTATAAAAAATATGACACATCTGACATGTTTTCAATAGTAGGTATAATTATTTAGGGAGACAAGTGTGGATTGAGAGCATACAAGTTACAATTTCTGTGAGAGTGGAAATGCCTTCTCCTTTTTCTACCTTCTAAATTTAGAACTTTATTATAACTTTTGAATGGTTGAGTTTTTTTAGTTCTTACTTTCTATAAAGCTTTTATTATCCTTAACTTTGTAAGTAACATTTACTTTAAACCGTAGGGAAATGTATAACGAAGAATTTTCTTATGAAATCAGAAAAGGCCAAAATATATAGATAAATTTATTAAATAGGTTTTTTTACACAAAATATTTGCTTATTCTTATCAGTAACAGTTGTCCTTTTCATGGTTTTATTATTATTTATTAATTTTGTCGTGTGTCGCTGCAAATATGTACGAGAAAACAAAGAATGGGTCCGTGCTAGTTGTCGCTTGCTTGTGTATGGAATTAGTTTTGTCTGGTAAATATCGGTCATGCCTTTGTCAAGAACAATAAAACAATTACTAATAAACAATTTTGTTCAATTATGTGATCCTTAAATCATTACGTGAAAAAAAGAGTATGTTATAAAATAAATGAATATTAAAAGAGTATGTTAAGTGACTCATGTGAAATTTTTTTTACAGACTTTTGTATTCTTATTTTTGCATTATATATAATATAATTATTTTGAGTCTTACTTGTAATTAGAATAATATATTAAAAATATGATTGGAGATAACAAAACTATAAACCTTTATATTGAAATAGTTATTAATTGATATTTTAATAATAAATTATTTATAGTATATCTAAGTTTTATTTTTTAGTATATCAAATTTAAAGAAAAAGAATAAAATATCCGAAGTCATAAGCATGTTTAAATATGATTGGAGATAACAAAATTGTAAACCTTTATATTCAAATAGTTATTAATTGATATTTTAACAATAAATTATTTATTGTATATCCGAGTTATATTTTTTAGTACATTAAACTTAAAAAAGTTAAAAAAAATATAAGGTCCTACTTTTGAACATATTTTTTTAAATAAATAAATAAATTAAGACCTCCTTACATACTTAAAAAAATAATAGAAATCACACTTTGAGTATAATTTCAATAATAATAATAATTATTATTATTAGTAATAAAATAAAAACTTTTAATATTTTTATCGGAATTTATGTTAATAGGGTACGATTAGTTTCACTTTGAAATTATACTTAGAAGAGTAATTTATCGACATTTGTTACCTTTTTAAAATTGATCCGTTTACATAAATTTAATAATTGTCCAATTTTAATATTTTTTTTCTTAAAACATATAATAATGTGATTCTAATGGTTTTCACCGCACTTAATGGTTTTACATAACTTAGAAATCAATGTTTAAGATGATTAAATACTCCTTGTTGAAAGGGAGAGCTTACTCACTCAATTGAAGTTTTGATGATGTTTAAAGTCAAACAACGTGATTAGACATTGTCTCTAGTAATAAGTTAGATCTTTCATTTTAATGAATAGTGCATGCTTAGAATAAATATAAGCCAAGCCTAAAACTGCTTAGATCAACAAATCCAATTCTAAATTGCAAAAATCGAAGTGTTATAGAAGTCCTTAATGAATTAGCAACTTATCTAATGGATTATCGAAGTAAACTACAACCACTACAATCAAAATTCAATCACGATAATCCATTAGGTAAAACACTTAATCCATTAATCCAACCAGCAAAATTCCCTTTTTAATCAAATCTCAAATTTATTTTTAAATCACACGAGACATAACATACAAGACATGAGTTGAAAGATTGAGAAAAAACAATTCTTAGGTTCTTGATGAGATAATTCTGCTGAATGATCAAGAAGATTAAGGACGAAGTTGATCTTGGGACATCTAGCTTGACATTAGAGATAAATTGTCACATTTGCACACAACTAGGTGTAGGTTGTTCCTTTTTCTTTTGAAAACCATTATTTTCATTGTTATTCACTGTGTAGGTGAATATCTATTTGCAATTGTGTGTAGCATTGTATTTAGGGGGGGTTCTTAATTAGTGAATCAAGTTCTTAGGTCATTAAGGTTTATAATTATATAGGTGATCTTGTAATTCTTGGAACTCTATTGATTTAGTGGAATCGTTCTAAGCTCTGGTTGCTTAGAAAAAGACTTTGGATGTAGATTCATTTTGACTCGAACCAGTATAGAAATTATTACCTTCTCTCATTTACTTCATCTTTTCTATTACTGCTAATTGCTTCGATTTAATCCATTAATGCAACATTGATAAATTGATTAATGCATTCATAAAGATTGGAAAATAGTTCAAGGACGTTTTAAAATAGTAAAATCTTGGAAGTCCAATTCATCCCCTCTTGGTTTGTGTATATTAGATATATCTGGTTTAACAATTGATATCAGATCTGGTTAATCTAATTATAATCGATTAGAAAGATCCTGAATATGTGTAATACATCTCAAACCTTTGCTGAAGGGGCATCCATCAATAGACCACCTTTGCTTGCTAGTGAAAACTACCCTTTTTGGAAAATCAGAATAAAAATATTTATTAAAACAGTGGACAAAAGTGTGTGGGATGTTGCTGTAAATGGACCTTTTCAACCATTTAAGACAGTGGAAGGCAAAATTTTCCCTAAAGAGTTCTCTCTTTGGACTCTTGATGAAAACAAAAGAGCATACTATGATGTTAGAGCCAAGAACATTATATCTTCTACACTAACCTTGGATGAATTTTACAGGGTTTCTATTTGTGAATTAGCTAAGGAAATGTGGAAGGTTTTGGAAGTGACCCATGAGGGCACAAATGAGGTTAATAGACCAAGGAAGAATACTTTCATTCAAGAGTATGAAATGTTCAAAATTAAGGCTGGAGAAAGCATATGTGATGTTTATAAAAGATTTACACATAGTAAATCATCTCTTGTCACTTGGCAAAACATTTGACAAAGTAGAACTCAACATCAAAATATTGAAGAGTCTAAATAGAGCATGGCAGCCCAAAGTAACAGTAATATCTGAATCCAGAGATCTGACAAGCATGAATATAGTCACTCTCTTTGGAAAATTGAGGGAACATGAACTAGAGCCAGGGAGACTCAAGGAATAAGAATATGGAGAGAAGAGACACACCATTGCCTTGAAAATTGTTGTGGAAATTGCTGTAAAATCTAAAAAGGCATAATCTACATATGACTCAAAAGATTGTAATTCCGATAGTGAAGCTTTGAGTCTAATTGTAAAGAGGTTCTCAAAATTTGTGAAATACAAGAACAAAACTAATAGTAATTCTGCCAAAATTCAAAGATCCTTCAGGAAGCAAGAAAAACATGTTGTTCCAACCTACTATGAGTGTGGAAAAATGGGACACATTAAAACCTGAATGCTCTGTCCTCAAGCTGAAGCAAAAACTAGAAGAGATGAGTGAGGCAAACAAACACAAAAAGAGAAAGAAAGCTTATAATGTCCGAGAAGACAATGAATCCAGCTCATCCAGTGAATTTGATGAAAGCAATGACGAGGAAACCAACCTTTGTCTGATGGCTGGAACAGGATCCTCTAAAAGTAGTATGAGTAGTTTCAACTCCAATGATGATGAAAATAGATATTGTGAATTGCTTAAAGCATTTAAAGAATTGCATGAGGAATGATAAGTCCCTAATCTCTAAAGATTTTCTTAGCCAATTTCATTGGTTTGGGTATGTTTAAATGGTTAATTAGGAGTCATTAGCCTATAATTAGTTTTGTTAGGATTCTAGCCTAGTTTTGCAAAAGTAGTCTAATTAGATGTTTTTAATGCATTCTTTAGCATAATCATTAGGATTACTAATAGTTAGACCATGTTTAATATGTGAAATAGGTTCATGAATAGGTAGTAGCATGTTAGTTTAGTCTTAGTTTAGTTTGGAAAGCTTAGGAGTAGAATTGATCTAGTGTTAGTCTAGTTTTAGGAGTTTTTGAATAGGTTTTGGTGTGCTTAACATTTACTTATGAGAATTGAGTCTTATGTAGATTTGAAGATCAAAGAAGGTTGCAAGTGACAAAAGGAAGCCATGAAAGAAATTTGATCCAATCAAATTGATCATAAATGGCAGAGTTGACTTTTGGTGAAAATATTAACTAAAGTTTGACCAAAAGTTGACTTTTTTATTTTCATATCCAATTGAGGTGACACCCTTTGGGAAAGCTTTGGGGGTATTAAAAACACTTGTTTTGATCCTGAGATGGCTGAAAAGTGGTCCATAGATGCATACCATTCTTAATTCTCATTTTTGCATGTTTAGTTCTTTTGAGTGAGTTGTAGGCATTGGTGTTTTCTAACTTGTTTTCTTAATTGTAGCATAGTTAGTAGTGCAAATTAAAGTTGTTGAAAGGGAGTTGAGTGAGAAAGATATTGCTGAGAGAAAGAAGTGAAGTGGAGTCCGAATTATGCAAAAGTTAACATGTGGAAGGCCATTAGATGAGTGGATTTGGAGCTGCTATGAGCTAACTAGATTCATTCACCATTGCAGTAGGTCATGTGGATGCTGAAACATCACCAAATACACTTAGATGACCTGATGAAAGTTGTGCCAACTGCTGGGAAATCTCCCACCCAAGTTCCATGTGAAATGCAAAGTAGTGTAGGCATAGAAGTTGTAGTTAAGTTAGTTATAGCAACTTGTAAATTCTGTTAACTTGGCGCCAGTTCATGGGTCAAACACAATCACATCACAATTCACCAAACACACCATACGCATTGGCCAGAGAGAGATTTTACACTCTTAGAAACAAATTGGGCATTATAGACATTGCATGCTCAAACATAGTAACCAGTTAGTGCCATTTCTGCATAAAATAATCCATTAGAAAAACTTCAAATTGATTAAAATGGACTGTTGTTGTGATTATGTGTTTTGAGTGCTTGATTAAAATTGTGTGCCTTGATTGCTACTAAATCACCTTCTATTGATATGCATGTGTTGCTGTTATACTATGTTTTGATAATGTGATTGAAATTGCATACTTTGATTGCTATTACACCACCTTTTATTGATGTGTATTATGTGTTTTACTTGCTAGCTAATCCATTAGGTAATTATCTAATTGATCATTATTTTCTAGTTATGGCTCATTGACTTTCCAGGTATCATGAGTACATATACGTTTTCAAGTAATGCGAGTGTCAACCTCTCTAGGTGAGTACAATCTCTTCAGATAATCTTCTTAATCTCCACGTGAGATTAAGAACTCTCAATAGAATGAAGAGAACTACTCTCAAAGAAAGGAAGCACAAATAAATCTCACAATGTGAAGAATATTACAATGGTGTATCATTTTCCTTTTTTTCACAATCTATACTATTATGATTGAGATTAAAAGCTCAGTATTTTCATATCATTTTTACTATGTAATTTCTTTTGAACATGACCACTCTTGTTCTTTTGTTGATGTGTTTTTGTCGTATTTTTCTTTATCAATCTAGTATCCATTTCATAGTTGTTGAAAATATGCCTATTGGAGTTTTGTCGAATATGAAAGATTTGATTCTTCATTAACGTATACCGAAATCTTCTCGTATAAATCTTCATGAGGAGGGTTTTGGTAATCTCTTCAAGTTCATCTTCAGATCTTCGTTTGAAGTTGCTTTTTTAATCAAATATATTTAATCAAAATATATTATTTGATTTTATCTTCTCTCCAATGTTCAAAATTTCTTTGCTAAAGAAAACTTATGAACCATGTAACATAATATCTCATTAAGGACAATATTAAATATTATCTTCAATCAATATAAAAACAATGCTAGTCAAATATTAGAATACATATAGTACTTTCTTTCTCTCTCTCTCTCTTTCTCTTTCTCCCTCTTTCTTTCTCTCTCTAATTTAAATTATTTTGCGGGCAGGCATGAACACGTGGCATGGTGTTATGATCATGTATGTGCATAAAATGTCATGAAACATGTATTTGCTTGTTGGTTGTGCATATACTTAGTAATTGGTGGATGTGAGTTTGAACCTTGGCTAACACGATGTGGTCCTTTTCATGTTACAGTGCATGAACCACATGAATGACAATTAAACTCCATTTTCGTTTTTGTAATTAAACTAATTAATTTTGGGCTGAAAAGTTAATGTGGAAGAGGGGAGTAGGGCATTAGAGAGTGTCATTTTGTGAGGCTGCCAAGGAGAGTTTCAGAACACCAAAACTAAACCAAAGGGAAGAGTTGGAAGGGAGAAAGTGAACTCAAGTGTAGGAGAAAAGAGCTAAGACAATTTTGGGCCAAGAAAGAACTTTAGGAGTGCATTGGAGCGGGAAATCTAAGTTAGGGGAGCTGCATTTTGTGCTTTAACCTTTAATTATGTAATGTATGGGATGCATGTGTGCTTTTTGTTTCTGCCAAGTTTATGGATTTTTCGTGTTTCTGGAATTTTCAAAAACCGTCTGGCGGCTTTGAAGGCTTGCTAGGCGGCACATTCTATTTAAACTAAGTTTCTAGGTTTTGTCCAAAAACCGCCTAGCGGCAATGAAGGCCCGTCAGGCGACACAAATTAGATTGGTACGTTTTCAGCGATTTTGTGGTTTCAATGTGAACATGTACCTTGGATTTTGTGTAGTTTTATGCATGATGGGCGAACCTTTGTTAAATTCTGCATGTTTGAGTGCCTTGAAATTGACCAAAGTAGGTGTAATTACACTATCTCTCATAATTTTCATGCAGCAAAGACCATCGGGCAGTGGTTTCCTATCATCAGGCGCCAGGTCTATGATTGGTTCATTGGGTGACAAAATCTAGTCGTTGGGCGATTATATTTTTCTAGTCTGCGCAGTTTTTGTAAAATTGCATTTTCGGGTTCGTTAACCGTCTACTTTAGCTGATTTTTGATAGCGGGTTCATAACATGTTCTTTAGTTTGAACAATGTGATTATTGTTTTGATGTCTGTAGTTGGAGATATGTGATACTCATGATTGCTGGTTTGGAAGTCTTTAAAGTGCTTGATCATGTAGTGATGATTAATTGGGGGCTTGGCATAATGCATTTGGAATGAATAAAATGTTACAAAATCTGTTTTGAAGTCAAGTACAATATGGCGTGAATTGTATGGAGAATAAGGGTTAAAGTTATTATGAAGCTAATGTGTGAAATTATGATTAAGTGTGGGTGTTAAAGTTGGGTGATATGAGTTATAGGTTGAAAGAAGCTTTCGTAGTTACTGCTTGAGAGGAATTCTGAACTTGGTGTGAATATACACATGAATTGGTTAGTATTCTACAATTTTTATGAGCATGGATTATTTTTGGTTTAATATAAGTGATGTCATGGTTGAAGTTGGTGAATACATGTGAATAAATATCTATGAGATTGATGTATGTGAGATATGATAGTGTAATTTTGAGTCATGTTGATTGATATGAATATTTAACATTTTTTATGTGTGCTTGTGATTATTGGAGTGTGCTAGAACCTGTTCTAGGGTTCCTAAACAAGTAAAATGTGTTTTACTAGTGTATCGTCTGGTGGTGTGGATTGGACCGCCAAGCGATAGCCACAAACCAAAGGGTCCTCGAATGTGTGGTGCTTGGCGGCTTGTGGTAACCGTCAAGCGGTGTGTAGCACATTTTCGCTTGGCAATGCTTAGGCAGTGTCGGGTGATAGTGCAGGGACAATGTGTTGTTTTGTTGTGTGTTATATATTTTAAAAGTCAAACCTGAGCCAAGATATGCTTGATAGTATCACGAGCGGGTAGGTTTGTGATTTGATGATGGAACGCGTGATTTGTAAGACTCGCGAAATTTAATTAATTAAATTAATAATTAATTAATAAATGCGAGTAGTGGGAGCCTTTATGACATTTAATACTGACATTTATGACGTGAAATGTACTAGCTCAAGTGGTTGAGAGTACTTGGTCATGTTAAGAGGACTTGGGTTTGAGTCCTATGTATGTGAAATTGTGTGTTATTTTAATTATGCATTCCTTTGATAACATAAGTGATCATGATAGGTGATAATATAACCCTATATTTATAGGAATTATTATGAAACATGAATTGGTTGAATGGTTGTGCATGGACTTGATAATTGTGGCATTCACATGGTTGTGGGTTCGTACCTTGGTAGATCCAAATTAAACTTTTTTTTTTGCCAAAATTCTCTTTGGCATGAATATGAAAGGACAGAGAAACCCTAGCTAACAAAGAGGCAGCCAAGAGGGGCTGAAAAAAAACTCATAATGATCCTTCGATGACCATTACCATCACCATTAAAGTAATTCTCATTTTTAGTCATTAACCCACCATTAAGACATAATTAAGAGAACAAGTGGAAAAAAGAAGAAGAGGTTTGAGACTAGACATTTGAGAGCATTGTGAGGAGTGCAATTCTAGAGGAAAACAGACTTAGTGAGTGCACCATAGGAGCTGAACAAGGGAGAGAGCTAAGGGAAGCCATTGGTGATCAAGGAGGACCAATAGCATATTCAATTCTAAGCAAGGAATCTAGGTTAAGGGAGCTGGAACTCGTAATTTTATAGTTTGAATTTAATTACATGATGTATAGCCTGATTATGTTTGAATTCTTTATTGTCAACGCTTAAATTTTTAGGTTTTTGGAAAATTTTCCAGAAACTGCCTGGCGACCTTCAAAGCTACCAGGCGATGCATGTTAGTTTTTGTGGAATTCTAGGTTCCTGACAGGAACCACCTGGTGGTAGGAACTGCCCGTCAAGCGACACAACCTCGTTTCTCTGTTTCTGAGTTTTTGGATGAATGGCCTGGCGATGATGAAGACCCGCTAGGCGACGCAAGCCAAATTTGACTCGATTTTGATGTTTTGTGTGTTATGGGTGGATTCTAAACGAGAAGGAAGGGAGCTTTATCTTTGAATTGATTATTGGATGCTAGAAATTGGGAAATTATGTTGTAAATTGAGGTTGATTTGATAAAATTGTATGAACGCACATTTAGGGTTTGGAATTTTGGGGTTTGATCTTATAAGGTTAATTGGTGGTTGAATTGCACGGGAATATATTAATGGATGTTTTTAGGTTGTGAAGTTATATAACGGTGAGGAGAACCACATGCGAAGTCGTAAGAAAATGCAAAGAAGGAAACTAGGAATGTTGGGTGTTTTCGTAGGTGCAGAGAATTTCTGGGTTGTACCCACAACTGTATGCATCGCGTGGTGCCGCTTGAATTACCGTTAGGTGCAAGCGCAATGAATTCCTACACTATATGGCTGTGAGATGCGAGAAGGGTTTGGGGACTTAGTTGTGATATCTTAATTACGTCAATTGAATAGACAATGTTGAGCAGAGGAAGAATGGAGAAGAAAACATATTAAAGTTATTGTGAATCTATTAGTGCATTTACATGGGAGAAACATTGTGATACTAAACATAGTCTAAAATAACAACTAAACCAATTTAGGAAATGGATGGGCAGTAGCATGAGATTGAGGTGGTTGTGGTAACTTTTGGGGGGCCAAGTTATCATGGTTCAATTCGAGTAGGAAAAATGTGGTATAATGTGGCAAGAGACTAGAAGAGAATTTAGTAGGATGGAAACGTGATTTAGCTATCTGTAGAAGAAAGAGGACATGGTGTAACAGTAAGTAATGGAAGGATGAGAATGGGTACTTGGGATTCCATATGTGATTAATTTAATGAATAAATGTATAGGGAAATAAGTTGTGATGGTTGAAATGAGTGAGATAATAATGATTTAGGATTGTGATACTCTGGATGAGTGGCTATATGAGTGAAGTGTACGTGCAATTGCGTCTGAACCTGAAAAAAAATAGTATTGCTCGAGTACTGGTGTAGCACCTGGCGGAAGTGTTAGGACCGCCAGGTGATAGCTACAAAACCAAAGGAGACCTGGAATGCGTAGCGCCTAGCGGTGAGGATCTTTTCGCCAGGCAATACCTACAGAGATAATGGCATCAGAGGCACTTGGCGCCCGGTGGCACGAGGCCCCTGCCAAGCAATCTAGAAGCGCAATTCACCTGGTGACTCAAGAGCAGCGCCAGGCGATAATGCAGGATCAACATATTTGTTTGCTTGAGATTTGCGTAGTCTACAAGACTTTGGTGATACCTTAAAGGTGGGCTTACTAGAAGGTGTTAGTTTTGAAATGGTTGAAAAGCCAAGAAGGGGGGGGGGGAGGTGAATTGGCTAGTTTAAAAATTTAGGCTATCTTTGTAAGCTAAAAACAACCTTTAATTGAATCAAAATATATCACCAAGTTAGGATGCAAACAGTACTGAATTGTACACTTTCAGTCGATCAAAAACAAAGTTAACAGATTGATTTTACTAAACAGATTCTGTTTTGGTATAATTAATCGATTGAAACAGAAAAATAGTTGACTGAAATACTGGGAAAAATGCAGAATTGCGAGTTTGAATTTTAAACCAGAAACAATGCTCAAGAATGATCAAGACCAGTTCCAAATGATCATACAAACATGCTCAATGCTGCAGATGCTATGAAAACATGCAAGAACATGAAAAAGATTATTAAAGCACAAGTTCTTGAAACTTTAAAATGAAAATGCAAGAGAGAAAGGTTAGATAAGAGAGGACACCACGATATTTTATACTGGTTCACTCAAACCTGAGCTACATCCAGTTTGTCAAGGCAACCTTAGCTTGACTTTGCACTATTTTTCAAAAGTTTTACAAAGTATCCACCCTTACACTTCCAAAATATGCAAAAACACCACAAAAGACTCTTGAATCGCACAAGAATCACACCATCACAGCAAGAACCCTCTTGCAGACCTGGAAAACCACCAGACACACACACACAAAGCTTGAGAAAGATCAAACCTCAGTGGTAGCACATCCTAGCCTACCACAAACCACTTTTTCTAAGCTTCAAACCAAGCCAGAAGCTCTAAGAATTGATCCAAGATCAATCTTCAACAGCTGCAATGTAACATCCCTGGCTACCCCTCCTCGGGCCCCAGAGGCTGTCAGGTTACTACAGCCCAATGCACCCCAACCCCTCACCCTTCTCCGTCCATTCATACTGGGTGGGTTGTTGCCAGTGGGAATCAAACCCCCAACCTGACCTTTAACACCTCTGGCTCACCAGCAGATGCTACCAGTTATGTTGCAGCACAACTGGTAGCATCTGCTGGTGAGCCATTCAACATATTAAAAGAGACATTTTAACCTGTTGAAAAACCATTCAACATATTAAAAACACAGTAAAGACCAACCTACATCTAATTAATGCTATAAGGTCTACAACATGAATTACAAACTACAAATACACTTTCTTAATGATGTAACTACATGGAGAGCACACGTTCCAGCCTTGATCACCATGGATATCATCAAATCTCCTTTCCTTCATCAATGTAGTCTTCATTCCAATGGTAATGGCTTCAAGATAGTTCAAAAGAGCTTCATTCAATCTTCATCAAATCTTCAAGAAGCAAACCACCTTTGCTTCTCATGTCAACAGAGGGTTCCTTGGGTTGTGGCTCGGAATGTATCCCTTTTGTTGTGGCTCGGGATAGGGGTTAAACAAGTGGCATTCCTTGAGTTGTGGCTCGAAATGACTTCTCTTGAGTTGTGGCTCGGGATGGTGGATGAACACAAGGAATCCTTGAGTTGTGGCTCAGATTGGCGAGTGTTGCAGCGTTAGTGTGCGAGTTATGGCTCGTACGATTGGGTCCAAATAGATTTCTCTCCTCAGTATATGGCTGACGAGTTTGGTAGTCTTGGGACATTACGAACTATGTTCGTATTGGGAACTCCAACTGGCGTTACGGAGTATGGTCGTAGCAGGTTTCCCGCATGTGTTCTAGAAGTTGTGGCTTGTAGGTATGGCAGCAAGACATCTTGAGGTATTCATCAAAGATGTAGAGCATGGATGATATGGTAGTGGCCATGTCGTGTGGAATCAAAGGATAATAGTTCCTTTGATGTGTGTGCATATATTTGAACTATATGTATATGTTTTATACTGTTAGCTCACCTTATTTGCTTGTGTTTGGTAATGATTGTGTATTGTGTTACACGTGATCAGATGATGTTGTAGGTGGATCTAGTGAGGCATAGAGCAGGAGTATGAGCTATATTGGGGATTCTCTATGGAGTTTATTATTTTATGGAATTTTAAGACTTTGTAATCATTTGGATTATTGAACTTAACTTTTGTATTTTTAGTTTTTATAAATTATGGATTTGAGTTGTTTAATGATGTAATAAAGTTTAAATTTCCCGCGTTTTTGGGAAATGGAATTATAATAAATGATGTTTAATTGTTTATTTCTATTTTATTTTATTTAAATTCGTAATATCCGACCTGGATGTTACATGATTAATATGCGCATGGAGGTTCATATCAATGATATTCTTCTATGAGGATACAGATGGAGAGATTCGTATGTTTTGTGCTCACACTTGAGAGTTGCTACGAGCGGGAAGGTTCGTAGCTGGATGGATCACGCGTGTTGAACTACAAGCGAAGAGGTTCGTAGAGTTAGACTACGAGCGAGGAGGTTCGTAGAGTTGGACCACGAGTAGGCAGGTTCGTGGAAGCATTGGAATTTCTAAGACCCCATTTGAGTGTGTATTGATCTTGTATAGGTCAGGTTAATGATATTGGGAGTTTTACACGACTTGTGGTAATGGCTTGGGGGATACAACATGTTGAGACCCATTTACGAGTGGTAGCTCATAATGTATTATGAACACGTGCAATCACGGGTGGTGGCCGGTGATGTTGGAAATCTTGAGGGAGCATACTAGTGGTGGCACGTATTGGCTAGCTCCACTTGATTGTCACTCACGGGTTGTGGCTAGTGATGTTGGGAATCTTGTTTGAGAATATGGATGATGGTTCATATTGGCTAGCTTCACTTGATTGTCACTCATGGGTTGTGGCCGGTGATGTTGGGAATATTGTGTAAGAATACAGATGGTGGTTCGTATTGGTTAGCTTTACTTGGTTGTTACGGATGGTTGTTCGTAATGTGATATTTCCTCGCGTGTTGGTCTACGAGGGAGAGGCTGGTAGAGGTTGGACCACTAGTGGTGGCTCGTGGCAGCATGTGCCATCTTAAGGTCATTGTCAAAGTGTGAAAAAGCTAGATGAACATGGTGGGAGGCCATGACTTCTAGTGCATGAGGGTGAAGTCCTCAAAAGGGGTTTAAAGCACCAAAGGAGTGTGTAAAATGATTACGGATATACAAAGAAAAAAAATTTTGGGGGTGGGTTTAAGGATAGGAAGATTGCTTGGATTAAGTGGCATAGGTATAAGAGAAATAGGAAATTTTAATAGATCTTTGTTGGCAAAATGGAAATGGAGGTTAGTAACAGAAAAACAAAGACAATGGAAGGAAGTGTTTGAATCCAAGTACAAATCATGGAAGGACATAAAAATGCAAAATTCAACAAAGAAAGAATTGTGGTGGTGGAAAAATATATGTAGCATATATGGGGTGGGGGCGATTGATAATTGGTTCGACAATAGTGTAAGTTAGAGAGTGGGGAGAGGGAACACAATAAAATTTTGAGAAGACAAATGGGTGGGAGATATACCCCTTTGTTATAGGTTCCCAAGATTATTTGCAACCCAAAATGTAAGGAAAAAAGAATAGTGTAGGTTGGCGAATGGAGAGATGGATCGTGGGGTGTGGCAACTAATATGGCGGAGATAAAGATTTATATAGAAAAAATACCTAGAACAATAGTTAAATCAACTTATAACCAGACAAAATCTCTATAGAGAAAGAGATGGCAGATGGGTTTGGAGATATGATGAGGCTATATGTAAGACCCGGGAAAAATTAAATAATTAATTAAGTAATTATTGGATAAATGTGGGTAAAGAGAACCTTTAAGGTAATAAATGCGGGGTGTTTGATGTGGAAAAGTACTAGCTTAAGTGGTTGAGAGTACTTGGTTTGTGTGAGAGGACTTGGGTTCGAGTCCTATGTATGTTATTTTTGTGTGTTATTAAATTAGTATTATTTTTGTGTATATTAAAACGTGTTGTGAATTTTTATAATTATTGAATTGTATTGGTTAGTATGAAATATGAATTGGTTGCATTGGCTAGGCATTGAGTTGGCATGTGCATGGGTGTGGGTTCAAACCTTGGAAGACACAAATGAAACTCTAATTTTGTCATTTTTGGTTTTTATTTGAAGTTGAAGGGTTAAGAAAAAAAAAACCCTAGCAGAAGTATTAGTTAAGGGTAGCTGGAAAAGCAAGCCAATTAGTGAGCTTGAATGGTCATTACCCCCTGCTTAATGCTATTTTCGTTTTAGAGTATTAGGCCACCACTAACACTCGTAAAAAGCCTAATTGTGAGAGAAGAGAAAGGTTTCTGCAGAGAATATTGTGAGGTTATAGAGAGAGTACGAAATTGAGGTTGAAAGGTGAGGTTTGGGTGTGGAAAATGGGCTGAATTGAGAGAAGACAAGGGAGACCAATTGGAGTTCAAGGAAAGAAGTAGAAGAATACTCGGGGAAGGCTTTAATCCAGGTTAGGGGAGCTTATTTTGCGTGTTATATTATGTTTATGTTTTTTTGTATTGTTCTGGACGTGTTGGAATGTGTAAATTCGAGATTCGATGCTTTTTTTCGCGTTTTCTGGAAATTCCCAGAAACTGCCTGGCGGCGTTGAAGGACTGCCAGGCGGCTCATGCCACCAGCGCCTATTTTTCTGGGTTTAATATGCACTGCCTGGCGGCAAGGTGCTGCCCGCCAGGCGATACAAACTGGTTTGTCCAGTTTTTACGGGTTTTGGGTGTCTCTGCGATGTTGGACGTCTCGGTTAATTTATATGATTCGTGTATGATTGAATTGTTGTGTGATTATCTATAATTGCGAAATCGATGGGAGATTTCATTAATGTTTGTGTGAGTCGGTATTTTAGGTTTCGCTTGGGTTGGGAATGAATTGTCATAAACGGTGATTGTGAATGGTGAAGTGTTCGTGTACGATGGACGATAATCTGATTGAAATCTGAAGCTAGGGGTGATGCGTGTAAATTACCTCATTATAAGGATGAATTGTAAAACAGTGGGGTGGGTGAGTCACAAGGAATGCGAGGGAGGGAATTTTCTCAAAGGCCAGTTTTTTCATGTATCGCTTGGCGGTATCGAGGCTGCCGCCAGGCGACCTGCCAGTGAAGTAGCAGATTCAACTTGGTTTGCGCTCTGGCTATGGGGAGCAATGATTGGGGTTTTGTGGGAAGTATTTTGAGATAGGACAGGTTGGAATTCCATCGTTTAGGATATTTAGTTAAGAAATGGGAGATTAAATATGTGTATGGAGTATTTCTTACCTATTGGATGTTGTTATGTTAATTTGAGTGTTCAAGTACACATAAAATAATGACCAGGTTGAGGTAGAATAAATAAAAGGGGTAAGGGTTTAGAAACTGGGGTATATTGAGTATGGGGACCAGTTTAAGGTAATTAAAAGGGGAGAAGGATGGGTACAAGAATTAATTCGGCATATGGCAATATTTGGGATACGGTAATGTTCAAAGAATAACATGTATGAGGATAAGTGGTAAGGATAATATTGTTAATTGTGGCTTGTTCTGTTTGAGAATCAAGAGAAAAATGGTATGACGATAAGGTTTGAGTTGGGCATAAATTGGTTGAACTAGGTGTGTTTTGTGTTGATGATATATTTTAAATACTATGATTAGAATGCATAACTGGTAATGCAAATTGAGGTATTCAGACCTGTAAAAAGTGCCAAAAACCAGTAGCATTTCGCTACTGGTATGGCGCCTGGCCGTGCAAGGCAGACCGCCAGACGGTAGTGCCTTAAATCAATGGTAGTGGCCACTGCCTGCAGGAGGCGCCTGGTGGCAGGGTTGTGTCCGCCAAGCGGTGACGGAAAATTACGGGTCTTGTCTAGGCCGCAGCGCCTGGCGGTGGGAGTATGACCGCCGAGCGGTTTTTTGCCAGTACCCGCCTAGCGGTGTCTAGGCGGTACCAGGCGGTTTGCGTGGCTGTATAATTGCCTCCTTTTGCTTTATTAGTGGACTTGAAGGACTAAGTTCGCTTTCTTTGTGCTTGGGCTTGATGGACTAAGTCCAATAGGGGTCTAGGATGTGCTTGAGTGGTTGAACGCATGATGGGCATGGAACTAGTTGAGTTCCCGTCGGCTACTATTGGGCCACGAGTCCTTAGTATAGTGATTGCATGCATTGGGCACACGATGGGCAAGGAACTGTTATGTTCCCGTCGGCTACTATTGGGCGAGGAGTCCATAGTGTGGTGATTGCGTGCGTGCCAGGGTCCAAGTTGAGTAAGCTTGGATGTGTTACTACAGGCTAGGAGTCTGTAGGGTTGGACTATGAGCAGGATTGGCTCGTAGGGTTGGACCACGAAAGGGATAGTTTCGTGGAAGCACAGGGAAAATCCAGGACCTAGTTTCATGCATGTGACTCAGGAAGGAATCTGAGATCAGGGGTGGATAAATTGTAATTAACACATATCAATAAATTTTTATTGGGATGGGTAACATATTTAATTGTTTAATATGCATAGCTCACCCTATCTGTGTGTGTGTGGCGATGATCAGATGATTTATTATCTGGGAGCAGATGTTTTGACAGGTGACCAGGAGACGCTTCAGACTGGAGAGCGGGATCATGTTATGGGCTTTTAAAGATTTGAATTTTGATGTATTTATGTTTTGGAATATTAGCCATTTTTGGCTTTTATGAGTTGTAATGTTTTTGAATTGCGAACCGTTACAATATTTTGAATTTGCGACTTTAATTTTCCCGCATTTTGGGAACATGCATATATAAATGAGGAATAATTTTTATATTATCGTATTTAGTCTCATTTATTTAATTGTTTATGATATTTTCAAAGTAATATTCCTTAGGGATGTTACAGTTGGTATCAGAGCAAAAGTTTTGAAAAGTTTTTGAAAAACATGTTTTGGGGCTTTTGGGGAGTGAGCTTACTATGTATGTGCATGATATTATGTGTGTTTAAATTTAAGGAGGTAAGAGTGTGTTAAACTAATGGAGTGATGTTTAACAGTTGAATATGTGGCGTATCCAAGCAATGACAGCTAACAGAAGAAGGAGGAATGCTAACGACACTGATGATATTGCAGAAGCCATTCACGGCATGGTGGATGCAATGCAACATCCTATTCCAGCACAACCGAGAGTGGCAATAGCGCCAGCTAGAGTGCCAACGGTGGAGGATTTTCTGCGCCATAAGCCCGCAAAATTCACAGGTGGGGTCATTCCAGACGAAGCTGATGCCTGGCTTCACAAGTGTGAAAAGATCTTTGGAGTAATGAATTGTGCTGATGAGCAGAAGTTGGCCTTTGCTATGTACCTGCTAAATAATGACGCCGAGTACTGGTGGGCAGGCATGAAACAACAGATACAGGTTAGGGAGGAGCCAGTAACCTGGGATAGTTTCCGAATCCGGTTCTTGGAAAAATATTTCCTAGATACTGTAAAGCAGGACAGGGAGGCGGAGTTCTTGGCTCTGCAACAGAGGAACATGTCAGTGCAAGAATATGTTAACAAATTCGAGCAACTGGCAAGGTATTATTCTCAAGCAATTACTGAGGAGTGGAGATGCCTCAAGTTTGAGAGGGGGCTCAAGCATGAGTTAAAGAAGGTGGTCACGCCTCTGAGAGAAAGGAGGTTTCCGATCTTGGTGGAACAAGCCAAGAGCGCAGAGTACCTAGAAAAAAGGCTGAACCCAGCAAGTCGACATCAGAAGAATGTCGCAGAGGCGAGGCAGATGAAGAAACCATATAGCCGACCCCAGACTTCTCAGGGCCCCACGTGTTACCAGTGTGGTGGGCCCCATTTAAAGAGGAATTGCCCCTAAATAACCGGTGGGGTAGGAGGATCAGGAGATCGTCGCAAATGCTTCATATGCGACAAACCGGGCCACTTTGCCAATAACTGCCCGGAGAAGAAGAGTATTGGGGTGAAAAAGCCAGCCGCATCCCTAGCTGAGAGAGCTAGAGCAGCGGGAAGAGTATTCGCTATGACCTCCATAGAGGCTACCTAGTCAAGTAACCTTATTCTTGAGCCCTGTTTGTTAATTGGTCAGTCAATTTTAGTGTTGTTCGACTCTGGAGCAACACATTCCTTCATTTCTAATGCTTGTGTGGGGAGACTGAACTTGGAGAAACGTGATTTGGGATGTGAGTTGCTGGTGTCGACTCCTTCCTCAGGTCAGGTAGCAACCAGTTCAGTCTGCGTGGGGTGTGTGATGGAAGTGGCAAGTCGCAGATTCAAGGTGAACTTGGTGTGCTTGTCTATGGAGGGACTGGACGTAATATTGGGAATAGAGTGGTTGTCCAATAATCACGTCATAATTGATTGTGGACGATGTAGTTTGGTATTCCCAAAGCATGAAGGGTTAGAGATGATCTCAACTCGAGAAGCTGTGAGGGCGCTGCAAGAAGGGGCCACAAGTTTCATGGTGATGGCTAAACCCGAAAAGAAAAGCGCAGTGGAGATGATTTAGAATATCCCTATTGTCAATGAGTACGCCGATGTATTTTCGGATGAAGTACCAGGACTACCACCAAGTCGAGACATAGATTTCTCCATCGACTTAGTTCCTGGTGCAGGTCCGATATCCATGACACCGTACAAAATGGCACCTGCAGAATTGACAGAACTGAAGAAGCAAATAGAGGATCTACTTGAGAAGAAATTTATTCGGCCCAGTGCGTCGCCGTGGGGAGCTCCGGTATTATTAGTGAAGAAGAAGGATGAGAGCTCAAGACTTTGCGTTGATTATAGGCAGCTAAACAAATTAACAATCAAGAATAAGTATCCATTGCCGAGGATTGACGATCTACTAGATCAGTTGAAGGGGGCAAGAATATTCTCCAAGATAGACGTGTGATCTGGATATCATCAGATCTTGGTGAAGCTGGAAGATGTACAAAAGACGGCTTTCAGGTCGAGGTATGGCAACTACGAATATGTAGTGATGCCATTCGGAGTAACGAATGCACCAGTAATATTCATGGATTACATGAATAGAATCTTTCGACCTTGGTTAGATAAGTTTGTCGTCATCTTCATAGATGACATACTTATTTATTCAAAGACGAGAGAAGAGCATGCTGATCATTTGAGGGTTGTATTAAAGATACTCAGGGATCATCAGTTGTATAGGAAGTTGTCCAAGTGCGTGTTTTGGCTGGACGAGGTACAATTTGTCGGGCATGTCATATCAGCCAAAGGCCTTGCGGTGGATCCGGCTAAGATCGAGATGGTCCTTAAGTGGGAGAGGCCTAAGACGATGACTGAGGTGAGGAGTTTCCTGGGTCTGGCAACAACTCACAAGAAAAGATCAGCCATTCTCTTGAACTGAAAAGTGTGAGGAGTGCTTTGAGGACATGAAGAGGTGTTTGACTACCACCCTGGTGTTAGTAATTCCTTATCCGGGGAAAATGTTTGAGGTGTATTGTGATGCGTCTTATCAAGGGCTGGGGTGTGTGTTGATGCAAGATAAGAGGCTGGTGGCATATGCTTCTCATCAGTTGAAAGTACACGAGAAAAATTACCCGACTCACGACTTGGAGCTGACAGCTATTGTATTTGCTCTCAAGTCTTGGAGGCACTAACTGTACGGGTCTCAGTTTCAAGTTTTCAGCGATCACAAAACCCTGAAATACTTGTTCGACCAGAAGGAGTTAAATATGAGACAGCGCAGGTGGATGGAGTACCTGAAAGACTACGACTTTGAATTGCTTTATCACCCAGGCAAGACAAATGTCGTAGCTGATGCATTGAGTCGTAAGAAGATGCATGTCTCCTGCATGATGGTAAAGGAGTTGGAGCTAATTGAAAAACTCTGAGACATGAACTTGGGAATGCAGTTTGGATAAGGGGTCATACAATGCAGTATGTTGAAAGTTACTAATGACTTCTTGAATGAGATACGTGTGGCTCAGGGGCATGATATGGAGTTGCAACAATTTGTGGGATGGCTGGGTACAGATAAAGGAAAAGATTACCAGATGGGATAGGACGGTATTCTACACTTCAGAGGTAGGGTGTGTGTGCCTGGGGGACCCTTATTCAGGAGGCAAATTCTGAAGGAAGGTCACCAAAGTCGTCTTAGCATCCACCCCGGAATGACTAAGATGTACAAGGATTTGAAGGAGTCCTTTTGGTGGAACGGGATGAAATCAGACGTGGCCGATTTTGTTGCTCAATGTTTGGTATGCCAAAAAGCCAAAATTGAACATCAAAGGCCGGGAGGTACCCTGCAACCATTGGAAATACCTCAATGGAAGTGGGATAGTATCTCCATGGATTTTGTGACACACTTGCCGAAGTCGACAAGAGGGCATGACTCAGTCTGGGTAATTGTGGACAGATTGACTAAGTGTGCGCACTTCTTACCTATAAATCAGAAATGGTTGATGGATAGACTGGCAGAAACTTATGTGCGGGAGGTAGTGAGGTTACATGGGGTGCCAGAAAGTATAGTATCAGACCGGGATCCGAGATTCACCTCCCGGTTTTGGCAGTCATTGCAAGCAGCCTTGGGAACTCAACTGAGGATGAGTTCAGCTTACCATCCTTAGACAGATGGTCAATCCGAGCGTACTATACAGTCTTTGGAAGATTTGTTGCGGTCTTTTGTGTTAGACCATCTGGGAAACTGGAACAATGTGTCACCTTTGGTGGAATTCACATATAATAATAGCTATCATGCTAGTATTGGAATGGCACCATACAAAGCATTATATGGTCGAAGGTATAGAACACCGTTGTGTTGGTATCAGGATGGGGAAGCCCTTGTGCTTGGCCCCGAGTTTCTACAGCAGACCACTGGAAAAGTTAAATTAATCCAGTATCGGATGAGAGCTACATAAAGTCGGCAAAAGTCCTATGCTAATAAAAGAAGGCGGCCATTGGAGTTTGATGAAGGTGATCATGTGTTTCTACGGGTTACCCCAACCACGGGAGTTGGAAGGGTTCTAAAATCGAGGAAGTTGACACCGCGATTTATAGGACCCTATCAGATCACACGGAGAATTGGACCAGGGGCCTACAAAATTGCTTTGACACCTCATCTAGCGAACTTGCACAACTATTTCATGTTTCTCAGTTGAGGAAATACGTTGCAAGTCCAGACCATGTACTAGAGGCTGATGATGTACAGGTGCAGGAAGATTTGACCATACCAGCTGGACCGGTTCGCATCCTTGACTCTCAAGTCAAACATCTGAGGGGTAAGGAGATAAAGACGGTGAAGGTGCTTTGGGATGAGGCAACTCAGGAAATGACCTGATAGATGGAGGACCGCATGAAGTTATCCTACCCACATCTGTTTCCTGGTAAGTCTTGTTTTCGAGGACGAAAACTTTTGAAGGTGGAGGGAATGTAAGACCCGAGAAAAATTAAATAATTAATTAAGTAATTATTCGATAAATGTGGGTAAAGAGAACCTTTAAGGTAATAAATGTGGGGTGTATGACGTGGAAAAGTACTAGCTCAAGTGGTTGAGAGTACTTGGTTTGTGTGAGAGGACTTGGGTTCGAGTCCTATGTATGTTATTTTTTTGTGTTATTAAATTAGTATTATTTTTGTGTATATTAAAACGTGTTGTGGATTTTTATAATTATTGAATTGTATTGGTTAGTATGAAATATGAATTGGTTGCATTGGCTAGGCATTGAGTTGGCATGTGTATGTGTGTGGGTTCAAACCTTGGAAGACCCAAATGAAACTTTATTTTTGTCATTTTTGGTTTTTATTTGAAGTTGAAGGGTTAAGGAAAAAAAAAACCCTAGCAGAAGTATCAGTTAAGGGTAGCTGGAAAAGCAAGCCAATTAGTGAGCTTGAATGGTCATTACCCCCTGCTTAATGCTATTTTCGTTTTAGAGTATTAGGCCACCATTAAAACACCCGTAAAAAGCCTAATTGTGAGAGAAGAGAAAGGTTTCTGCAGAGAATATTGTGAGGTTATAGAGAGAGTACGAAATTGAGGTTGAAAGGTGAGGTTTGGGTGTGGAAAAGGGGCTGAATTGAGAGAAGACAAGGGAGACCAATTGGAGTTCAAGGAAAGAAGTAGAAGAATACTCGGGGAAGGCTTTAATCCAGGTTAGGGGAGCTTATTTTGTGTGTTATATTATGTTTATGTTTTTTTGTATTGTTCTGGACGTGTTGGAATGTGTAAATTGGAGATTCGATGCTTTTTTTCGCGTTTTCTAGAAATTCCCAGAAACCGCCTGGCGGCGTAGAAGGACCGCCAGGTGGCTCATGCCACCAGCGCCTATTTTTCTGGGTTTAATATGCACTGCCTAGCGGCAAGGTGCTGCCCGCTAGGCGATACAAACTGGTTTGTCCAGTTTTTACAGGTTTTGGGTGTCTTTGCGATGTTGGACGTCTCGGTTAATTTATATGATTCGTGTATGATTGAATTGTTGTGTGATTATCTATAATTGCGAAATCGATGGGAGATTTCATTAATGTTTGTGTGAGTCGGTATTTTAGGTTTCGCTTGGGTTGGGAATGAATTGTCATAAGCGGTGATTGTGAATGGTGAAGTGTTCGTGTACGATGGACGATAATCTGATTGAAATCTGAAGCTGGGGGTGATGCGTGTAAATTACCTCATTATAAGGATGAATTGTAAAACAGTGGGGTGGGTGAGTCACAAGGAATGCGAGGGAGGGAATTTTGGCAGAGGCCAATTTTCATGTATCGCCTGGCGGTACCAAGGCTGCCGCCAGGCGACCTGCCAGTGAAGTAGCAGATTCAACTTGGTTGGCACTCTGGCTGTGGGGAGCAATGATTGGGGTTTTGTGGGAAGTATTTTGAGATGGGATAGGTTGGAATTCCATTGTTTCGGATATTTATTTAAGAAATGGGAGATTAAATATGTGTATGGAGTATTTCTTACCTATTGGATGTTGTTATGTTAATTTGAGTGTTCAAGTACACATAAAATAATGACCAGGTTGAGGTAGAATAAATAAAATGGGTAAGGGTTTAGAAACTGGGGTATATTGAGTATGAGGACCAGTTTAAGGTAATTAAAAGGGGAGAAGGATGGGTACAAGAATTAATTGGGCATATGGCAATATTTGGAATACGGTAATGTTCACAGAATAACATGTATGAGGATAAGTGGTAAGGATAATATTGTTAATTGTGGCTTGTTCTGTTTGAGAATCAAGAGAAAAATGGTATGACGATAAGGTTTGAGTTGGGCATAAATTGATTGAACTAGGTGTGTTTTGGGTTGATGATATATTTTAAATACTATGATTAGAATGCATAAGTGGTATTGCAAATTGAGGTATTCAGACCTGTAAAAAGTGCCAAAAACTAGTAGCATTTCGCTACTGGTATGGCGCCTGGTCGTGCAAGGCAGACCGCCAGACAGTAGTGCCTTAAATCAGTGGCAGTGGCCACTGCCTGCAGGAGGCGCCTAGCGGCAGGGTTGTGTCCGCCAGGCGATGACGGAAAATTACGGGTCCTATCTGGGCCGCAGCGCCTGGCGGTGGGAGTACGACCGCCGGGCGGTTTTCTGCCAGTGCCCGCCTAGCGGTGTCTAGGCGGTACTAGGCGGTTTGTGTTGTTGTATAATTGCCTTCTTTTGCTTGATTAGTGGACTTGAAGGACTAAGTTCGCTTCCTTTGTGCTTGGGCTTCATGGACTAAGTCCAATAGGAGTCTGGGATGTTCTTGAGTGGTTGAACGCATGATGGGCATGGAACTAGTTGAGTTCCCGTCGGCTACTATTGGACGAGGAGTCCTTAGTATGGTGATTGCATGCGTTGGGCACACGATGGGCAAGGAACTGTGATCTTTTCCATCGACTACTATTGGGCAAGGAGTCCATAGTATGGTGATTGCGTGCGTGCCAGGGTCCAAGTTGAGTAAGCGTGGATGTGTTACTACAGGCGAGGAGTCTATAGGGTTGGACTATGAGCAGGATTGGCTCGTAGGGTTAGACCACGAAAAGGATAGTTTCGTGGAAGCACAGTGAAAATCCCAGGACCTAGTTTCATGCATGTGACTCAGGAAGGAATATGAGATCCGGGGTGGATAAATTGTAATTAACACATATCAGTAAATTTTTATTGGGATGCATAACATATTTAATTGTTTAATATGCATAGCTCACCCTATCTGTGTGTGTGTGTGGCGATGATCGGATGATTTATTATCCGGGAGCAGATGTTTTGACAGGTGAGCCAGGAGACGCTTGAGACTAGACAACGGGATCATGTTATGGGCTTTTAAATATTTGAATTTTGATGTATTTATGTTTTGGAATATTAGCCATTTTTGGCTTTTATGAGTTGTAATGTTTTTGAATTGCAAACTGTTACAATGTTTTGAATTTGAGACTTTAATTTTCCCGCATTTTGGGAACATGCATATATAAATGAGGAATAATTTTTATATTATCGTATTTAGTCTCATTTATTTAATTGTTTATGATATTTTCAAAGTAATATTCTTTAGGGATGTTACACTATATTATTTTCTATTAGTTCTGCATATAGTGCCTTGCAACACAATGTAACAGGGGAAAATAATACAATGTTCAAATATTTTTGAAGTGTGAAGGTTTTACCTAATGCACTATACTTTGGATGGAGAGTGTTGCTGAATAAGGAACCTACAAATGATAAGTTAATAAACATGAGATTTCATATTAGTAGCAATCTTTGTGAATTATGTAATGAAAAAAATGAAAATTTCCCACACCTATTATTTTCTTGCAAAAAAACACAAGTCTGGAATTTCTGTGATAGGTGGATGAGAGTTAGTTCATTGAACCATAACCAACCTATAAGCTATTTCCAACACTTATATCTAAAGCACTAAATGGGAAACACAATAAAATCTAGAAGGTTTTATGGATGGCAATTATTTGGGCCATTTGAAATGATAGAAATAGGTTATTTTCAAACAAGGCAAAGTAGACATAGAAGAAATCTTTTGCATGCCATAACTAAGTACATGGTTATAAATGAATCATAAATTGCCCAAATTAACATTTTTATTTTCAGATTGGTATCAATGTCCGATACTGTGGTTAAAATCTCTATGACTTGGGTGATCAATGGAGGCTCATTTAATCCAAGGTAATGTTATTATATTACGATTGCTATATGCCTCAAACAACATAGTAAGTATACATCAGATTTCCATTATAAAGTGATACATTGTTGAGTACTCATATTTTTGAGTAAGTTGTGATGATGTAGGATGAAAATATTATAGTCTAGCAATGTGTGGCTGTACATTTTATGTAGGTATCAAATCATACATAAGTCGGTACATAAATTAAAGGAGCAATGTAAGGGTTAGAAAATGGTCTACTAGAGCACGATCCTTTGGGTCTAAGTAAGAACAAAGAAATGAGCATGGAGGCTAGTTGGAAGAGATGAATTTGGTGAATCTATCATAACTTGTTATGAGTGCCGCAACAACAAACTTTTGGAACCATTTGTCAACAAGATCCTATGATGCAATATTAGTGGGTACTCACTTTTAGCAATAAACACTACATTTAGAACATTTGTGTTGGTTGTATTTTGATTTCAAACTGGTGAAATTTTGATGGGTTTTGTATCAAACTTTAGATTTAGAGAAAACCTTTCCTTTGGTAGAGAAGAACTTTGTATATATTTTTTGAAGGGTTAGAGTACCCCAATATATTATGCCAATCGAAAAAAGAAACATGAGTATTAGAGTTTTAAAGACATCACATGATTATTACCATCTCATGAATATTAGAATGAAAAAAAAACATAACATGATTATTAAGGTCACAACATATGCACTTGAAATCAAAATAGTTCGATCAAGATAATTTAAGGCAATCCAATTATAAAACTAAGTGTAGCCAACAAAATACAATGAAAATATAAGAAAAAGATTTAAAAAGAAAGAAAATCTTTAGAATTTATGGGATGCGCGTTTTTCTTCTCTTGTTTTTTTCTCTCTCCCCATTTTAGTCATCAACCTAAAAGGTTATCGTCATTATTGCGGTGTTGTGGATGAAGATCCTACTGAAGAAGAGGGTCATGATTGTGAGACCAAAGGGGAGAACATGTTTGAATAAAGATTTTGAAAAAGGTCAATGAGTTTTCCAACGACCATCTTCACTCATCTTACTTTTCTATCCTTATAATGGTTGAGCATTTGAAGAATGACAAGGCATTCTTATCGTAAAGCATCATTCACAATTTATCGTACCATGATGACTTGTGAATTTGGTCTATTTGAAATATCCTCTCAAGTAGGTTTCCCATGGTAAACCACAAAAGGATCATGTTGACAAAAGAAAAAGATGGACATCTTGCTTCAATAAAGAGTTTTGATGATAATGACTTATGGAGAAATGTGGAAGACTTAATGATGATTCATGAAAAAATGTTGAAGACTTAAGGAGGTGTTCATTTCTTGTGTGATTCAAGGAAGGTATTTTTTCATCTCTTGTGTGATTCAAGGGAGGTGTCTTCATCCTTTGTGTGATTCAATGAAAGTGTTCATCCCTTGTGGATTTCAAGGGAGGTGTCTTTATCTATTGTGGCTTCAAGAGAGGTGTTTTCTAAATCCTAAAATTTCTTATCCGTAATTATATTTATGGTTTATTTTAGTGATTGAGTTAATCTCATTTTTTAGAGATTAACAACTGGACGTATGATTTTTTGATCCAAACCAGTATAAATATTTTGTGTTCATCTTCTTCCCTACTCTCTTTATTAATCTATAGGTTCTTTAAATTAAATAATCTTTTAATTTAAGTAGTAAATTTGGGGAAAGATTTTTAAAAGCATAATTTTTATTAAGAAACCATTTCACCCATCCTCTTGGGTTTTGTCCACACGTTAAACATTCCGCTGCACGATTTATAACAGATCAAAGGTTGTTGGATTTGATTCGTCATCCATTGTGGCCTGGTTTTTAGAAGAGTTTTTCATGAAGACATCTTCTAAGCTATCAATGATATTAGCCTTTCTATTAGTTTCTTGCTAGGGATTTGAATGGTTAAGTGAATATGAATATCTACAATGTCTAAGTATAGGGATAAAAGGTTTGATATTCAGAGGAGTTTCTTTTGAAGAAACATCATCAATGTCAATAAGAACTTTGATAATTGTTTATTAATATAGGGTTGAGTGGGGGTGAAGGCAAATGATTTGGATATATGAGATTGCTTTGTTGTTCAGAACGATTGAGAATACTTTCTCGTTCATTTAACAAATTTACTTAGCAACTCATTTGAATCAGCGAAGTTATCAAACTTTTCTCTTCCCTTTAGTCCTTGGGAAGTTCCCTAGAGGATTTAATTTATCCTTTAATAATGCCACATTCTCCAGAGATCCTAAGTGTGAGGGTTCCAAATGATTGAAACAATCAACTTTCATATTATCAATATCAAGATCAAGAAGATGACCCTTTTCTAATGCAATTCCCATATGCATCATTTTAATGTTGTGTGAATTGAAGATATGTTGATTAAGTAGGCAATCTCCAAGATGAATCCACATGTGGCGAGTGGTTAAGTCCATTTTATGAAATTTTGGTAAATGTCTTGGTTCCATAATAAAAGATTGATTAAAGTAGAGTTATTTGTCAATTAGTACTGTCTATCTAGCTTATCACTAGGTCTTCTAATTAATCACGTTTGAGTCTTTTTAAAAATCATTATATCTTCGTTTGTATCTTTAGTGGGGCTATAATTCACATGTCTTGAATCAAACCAAACTCTAATACCACTTGTTGGTGTAATTGGCTCTAAAAAGAGTCAGTAGGGGGTGGGGTGATTGAATAGAACATAGCATTTTTCTACACAAAATAAACTAAAAAACTTAATAGAAAATATTTCAAGCATAAAATAAATTTTATACAGCTTCACCAAAGCTCATGAACTACATTAAGTTCTCCCTTAAGCACTCAACTTAAGTGCTTCCCCTAATCAAATAAAATTGATTAAACATGAGTAAACAAACCTATTCATGTTACAAATATCAACCTCTCTAGGTATCACGAGTACATATACCTTTCAAGGTAACACAAGTGTCAACCTCTCTAGGTGAGTACAATCTCTCTAGATAACCTTCTTAATCTCCCCCAAGAAAAACAAAATCTCAATAAAATAAAGAGAATTACTCTCAAAGAAAGAAAGCACGAATAAAGCTCACAAGGGTAAATTTCACAATGTGGAGAATATTATAATAACTTATAACTCTCCTTTTTTCACAATCTAGATTATTACACTTGACTTTGTAAGCTTAGTCTTTTCGCATCACTTTCACTATGCAATTTCTTTAGATAATGATCACTTTTCTTCTTTTGATCCATTTTATAATTGTTGAATAGATGACCATTGGAGTTTTGTTAATATGAAAGATTTGCATTAACGTATACCGACATCTTCCTATATAAATCTTCTTAAGGAGGATTTTGATAATCTCTTCAAGTTGATCTTCAAATCTTCCCTTGAAGTTTCTTTTATCGACAAATATATCCTTTGAAGCTTTAATATCTTCCTTCTTGAATCAGAAAGAACTTGATTTAGAAACCTTTGATTTTATCTTCTCTCCAACATTCATAAATTCTTTGCTAATGGAAACTTAAGAACCATATAGTATGATATCTCATTAGTAAAATATCAAATATTGACTTGAATCAAGATAAATCCTCTTACTCACTTTGAGTCTTATGCAGTCCACCCCTCTTGGTCACAAAAAGACTTACATAGTTCACCCCTCTTGCTCACATAGAGACTCACAAAATTGACCACTCATTTCACACAAAGATTTACAAAGTCCACAAGGTACCACTACCCACACGTGGTTGCTCACACAAAATGCACCTGTTGTTGAGACACAAAACACATAATTCACATAGTCATATCTCACATACAAATAAAACCAGAGTTGACATAAGTTGTTTATAAGACATACAAACTAATGAGTGATAAAGGTGCACACTTTGGCTATAGTTGACATACATGTATTAGATGAAGTTGATTTCACTTGAATCTTAAGAAAAATTTAAATGAGACTTGAACTTTGAACACAAATCTTTGAACAACAAATGGTAAAGATATTCGCATAACAAACTTAAGCTTTAGAATATTCTCCACATTCTTGTACACTTCCCAACATTGACATTTCATCTTTTCAACTTTTTTTCATGTAAATCAACTTTAAACATGCTCTGCAATTTTTTTTTATGTAAATATATCATTATTGTGAAATCATCATGTGAGAAATCAAAGAGTTGAACATTATTTACACAAAGAGAATAAATATTTATAATTTCTTCGATGTGTAGCATAAATATTCTAAATTTATGGTCTATTAAATTAAGTATTCTTATCATCTATCCAAATAAAAACTCATTAAAAAAAATATAAACAAAACACTTACAATTGTTTAACTACACTAGTTACGCCTATCACCCTAAATAAGATACTTGTATCTTACAAGATCTGTTACTTAGAATAAATGTATTTGTTGTTGATTTTTGAGGATGGTATCTTTATTATAGCTTTCATGTATTTAATATAAATCTATTCATTTGTTTAAGATATCAAAAGTAACACTATCAATTTGATAACCAATTCTATTTTTTGAAGACTGCCTAAATCTGAATTTACTAACTCTTTTCTCACTCCTCGGTTGGGAGAGATGTGCATTTGAAAGAAAAACGGAAAAGGACAAAACTTAAGCAGCAGTGCCACCTTCGTACATGACAAATACATAAGGCCTATGGTACTTCTATTATGATTGAGTGTTTATTTAATTAATGAGAAAATAATGAAGCATGACGCACGTCAATCATTCATCTGCATTTTAAATCTTAATTCAATAAGGAACCTTTGTTTGACATGCGTCACGATTTTTTTTTTCAAAATTAGTTTATGAAATGATGAACTGGCTTGTTTCTAATTAAAAATAAGAAATTTAATATTAGGTCTAATGGAGAAATAAAGTTATATATTTCTTTTCTCTCTTTTCTCTAATTTTTTTCACACTTTATTTCTTTTAAAATTTTATTGCACTATGGAATAGTTAAGAGACAAAGATATTTTTATTGGATCAAACTATCAAATAAAGGAAGTTTTTATTTACTTAAAGATTCTTTATTATTATTATTATTTTATGATTTTACAATCAATCATAGTAGAGTTAAATGAGAAAACTGTATATTTTTAACTTCTTTTATCATATATTGAAGTTTTGTTATATTTGAATATATTACTCTATGTCTTTAAGTTTTTTAAGTTGAGTAGTTTTATTGTTTGAATTTGAAATTTTTGTTTTGAAGATAAACATTGGAGGTTAGCGAATGAATATATATATATATATATATATATATATATAGAGAGAGAGAGAGAGAGAGAGAGAGAGAGAGAACCTTATTATATATTATTTGGATAGATGATTTGGATTTGAAAGTGGTTAAAAAATCTAGATTTTATGTAGGATTGTGTTGTTTGAATATATTTTAATATGTAAGTTTGATAAAAAAAATTGCATAATTTGAGTGAATGAAATTTATTGTGTATTTTATTATTTATGCTATATTGTTGCATTGAAGACAAATTAGTTCAAACGATTTGGTTGTTTGAATTAAAATATTCAACATTACTCTTTTAGCTTGAGACGAATAAAAATATATAATGGGTTTGAGGTACCAAGCTTTATTTGAATGAGTAAAATAGAAAAATCATGATTTGAATAGATTAAAATTTGTATTTGTATTAAACTCATTTTAAAAATATCTTTAAAATTGGTTGATTTTTTTTTTTCCTGATGAAATTGAATTTCTTGATATTTTGTTCAAGTGAAAATAAAATGGAGATGAAGACCTTGTTTGTGGTCCTATTTTCGTTCAAGTAAAAGATTCTTTGTTTAAGTGAAAAAAGAGTAGAAATATATTTGTTGGAAGTCTCACATCGACTAGAGATAAAGAAATTTCATACTATATAAGTGAGGTGCAAACCTCACCTTACAAGCCAGTTTTGTGGGGTTGAGTTAGGCTTAAAACCTACTTCTAACATGGTTTCAGAGTCGGGTTAAAGTCTATTCTAGCGAAATTTCTTGGACATTCTGTTTCATCCGTTATCGGGTCACTAACGGACTACCCATTAATTTATAGTTCCACATCGACTAGAGATAAAGAAATTTCATACTATATAAGTGAGGTGCAAACCTCACCTTACAAGCTGGTTTTGTGAGGTTGAGTTAGGTTTAAAACTCACTTCTAACAATATTTGTTTTTATAAATATAAATTGAATATTAATTTTTATATTTGATTGATTTGTGATTTTTTTTTGAATAAGTTATATTGTATATGATGCTTATTAAGCTTGATTAAACTCAATGATGAAGCTTTGAAGGGTGATAGGGGCCTTGACCCCAATTTCTTTTCTATATATA
>Ga0214544_1001043_pt1 | contig 55789 bp, 22 predicted proteins | sample CNSS3metaG_FD_160074 | JGI IMG/M metagenome (GOLD analysis project Ga0214544, IMG submission 160074) | Root nodule microbial communities from cowpea collected in UCLA plant growth center, Los Angeles, California, USA - CNSS3 | ecosystem: Host-associated > Plants > Roots > Nodule | place: USA...
ATGGCGGGTATATGTACATCCCCATACCCATCCCCATACCCAACTGAAAAAGTCGGGGATTCCCCATACCCATACCCATACCCAGTCAATGCGGGGATTTCCCGTCAAAACGGGGACGGGTTCGGACAATACCCACGGGGACGGGTTTATTTGCCATCTCTACTCACTGCATAAGAGGCACTCAAATAACCAAACCTAAAAGAATCACTTAGTCATGCAATTACAAAAATCACATTCAATTAATAAAGTTTCTACTCATCTAACTCTTCCATGAGTACTTTCATACCAATTTCACAATGGGTAGTTTCACCCCACTTAGAAACTTCATAGTACAAACCCAAAAATTCCTTCCTCTCGCAAATTCTTAACTTGCAAATCACCACTACAGATATTATGCATTAAACTTATACTTCTCTTTAAGAAATTCTCATTTCTTTGCAACAACTTTCAATCAAAACAATCATTCCATTAATTAATTTCTTTCCAAATATAAAACAATAGATTATAAAAGAATGAAACTAGCTTCCCTTACCTGTTAAAGTTGACCTAAGTCTGGCCTCTTCACCTAAATAGCGTCACACGTGAAAATCATTAACTACAAAATCAAAGGCCTGATCAAGGATCAAGGCAAATTTATAAAGATCATAAACATAAAGGATTTATTAAAAACGAAAGAGGTGACGACGTGAAATTGAATATGGGCTTGCATGCAAGGGAAAAACGGATTGCTCTTAAAGAATGGGTAGAATTTTCCAACTCACCATGAAAAGAAATCGACAGAGGAAGATTGACTAAAGGTTTTAATAGGGCCGCATAGATTACTCCAATAATGTTGATTCCTCAAAAATTATGGAAGTTGATTCAAAATTTTGGGAGAGAAAGGGGAATTTTTGGGGAAATCTAAGTTTATAGAGAAGAAAAGAGTTTTCTAAAAAAAAAATAATAATTCTCACTTTGACATATAAAATGAAGTTATATATCTATGTAAATGGAAAATGTCATTTTATTTTGTTTATCTTTAATGTTATATTCTTAATATATATTTGAAAATTTTTTATCTAATTTTGTTTAAAATGAGTTAAAAATGAAAAATAGCTTTTTTTATAAATTAAAATTAATTTATATATAAGTTAATTTGTCAATTTTTTCTATCTGAAATTTATTTTAATTAATTAATTAACTAATTTTAAGTAAGTTAATTTTGTTATCATTCTAAAAAATTTGCATGCCTTTGTATGTTGTATTTTCTCTTTTCCTCCAATTTCATTGAAACACTTTTCCATTCAATTTGGAGTAAGTGTAATTTTAGTCTCTCTCAAATCTGTGATCTTTTAGTTTATTTTATGAATGTTTGACCGTTGTGTTGGTTTTGTTAGCAAACAAAAATATTCTCTGAACTACTTTGTTCATTGCTTGAAGTTTTAATTTATATGACAATGTTTCACTAAGTATATAGGATTATATATGGTGCTACTTCAGCCTTCTATTCATCATTTGATAAGGAATCATGATTCATGAAGCATAAAAAAAGTGTGAAAATGATTATTGTTGATTACAGGATGGTTTTGCAGTATTAAGATATTTCAAGGATACCCTTTTTTTTTTTTAATTACCGCAAAGAGAGTATGGATCTTTTGTTAAGCATGAGTATGGTCTAAAATCAAAGTTGAATTTCAATTCTATCTAATTATCAATTATTATGATTAAATTAATGGGATTCGCATATATTTAATTCGAAAAAGGAAACAAAATTTAGAAAAACATATGCAGGATTTGCGCTCTCTCTCGCTCTCAATTAGCCTCACTTAAACATGACTGTCAATTGAAAAAGTAGGAAGAAAATTGAATGGTCGGGACCTACTTTGTCATCTGTTTTTATGTATTGCTTTTAACTTTTATTATATGAAAATAATACAAGTTAAAAAAAAGTATAAATTTATAGACTTAAATACCGATTTGCTTTTCTAATGTTCAATTTATTTTTAATATTTTTTTTATTCAATTTGGTTCTAAGATTTGTCAATTTATTGCTACATTTTCGTCATTTTTTTAACACCGTTAAAATAGTTAATGGATGATAAATATTGACTGTCACGTGCGTGGTTTTTTTTTTTTTTTTTTTTTTTTTTTTAAAAAAATTTTTTTTTTTTAAATTTTTTTTTTTTTTTTTTTTTATTTAATTTTTTTTTTTTAATTTTTTTTATATTTTTTTTTTTTTTTTTTTTTTTTTTTTTTTTTTTTTTTTTTTTTTTTTTTTTTTTTTTTTTTTTTTTTTTTTTATTTTACTTTAAAAAAATGTTTACGTGTCAAACTAATATCATGTCACGTATTAAGGTCAATTTTTTATATTCAATTTGGTCATGATATTTGTTATTTTTGTTCAATTTAGTCATTTTTTTTTAAATTGAGCAATTATGTCTCTATCCAGATTGATACTAAATTTAATATTTTTGTATAATTACTGATTTAGTTCTCTATTTTTTTTTGTTAGTTCATTTTGGTCCCCTCATTATTTGCTGGTTCAATTTAGTCTCCAATTATTTAAAAAGGTCAATTTGATAATCTTCGTTAAGTTGAAGTTAATACCGTGTTCATACATGTCACGTGTCAATTTGTGAAATTTTTAATTGTTTTTTAATCTTTTTAAAATATATAAACCGTCACGTGTCGAATCACAATTGTGCCACGTGACAGTAATAGTAATTACTTTCAATTTAGTCATCTATTTAAATTTTTTGATCAATTTAGTCCCCATATTTTTTAAACAATCCAATTTTGTGTTCTCCAATTTAAAACTATATTAGTAAATAAACTTAATTACAACTTATATATACATGCTAAAATATTTTTTTTTTGAATTTATACATTAAATCACTACACCTAAATATTCAAATTATTTTATTGATGTATAAATTTTACAAAATTATTTTAACATATATAGATAAGTTGTGATTAAGCTTAATTACTAAATTGTTCTTAAATAAGAAATGACCAAATTTGAGCGTTTTAAAGAACAAAGAGACTAAATTGAATCAAAAATTCAAATAATATTAAATTGAAACCAACTATTACCATTATCATGTGGCACGACTGTAATCTGTCTGTCACATGACTAGGGATGACAAAAATACCCGTGCCCGCGGATATTCGCGGATAAAATCCGCGATGGATAGTTACTACCCGTAGGTATTTATTACCCACGGGTAGCGGGTATTTTAATACCTGCTTATAAACGGGTTGGGTACGGGTATCATACTATCCGTACCCGCGGATACCCGTTACCCGCAAAAAATTAAAATTAAAATTAAAATTTAATTTATATTTTATTAAGTTAAATTTAATTAAAATTAGAAGTAACAATATATTTTATTATGTAAAATTTAATTATAATTATAATTATAATTATAATTATAATTATAATTATAATTTAATTTATATTTTATTTTTATAATTTTATATTAAAAATTTTATAAAATACATATTTTTTTTAAATGTTTACAGGTATCGGGTATCCACGGGTACCCGCGGATTTTAAAAATATCCGCGAGTATTTTTTAAGCGGATACCCGACGGGTAAACGGACGAGTAACAGGCGGATTTATTTTTTGCGGGTCGGGTTGCGGGTAGGCACTATCCATGTCCGACCCGACCCGTTGCCATCCCTACACGTGACAGTGACACGATTATAACCTGCCACGTGACATGACTATAATTTGACATGTGACCGTTTATATATTTTTAGAAAAAGTAAATAAAAAAATTTGAAATTTTCATGACTTGACACGTGTCACGTATGGACACTGTGTTAACTTCAACCTAGCGGAGAGAATCAAATTAAAATAATTAGAAGACTAAATTGAACCAATAAATAATAAGGGGCCAAAATAAATTAAACTAAAAAAATTAGAGAACTAAATCAATAATTATACCTTAATTTTTATATAAATGTTATACTAATATTCTTATTAAAATTCACAATTTTTTATTAAACATTTTGAATTTAAAGTTAGAATTAGTTTAAAATTAAAATGAAATTTTTGTAAGTAGGAAGGACATTGATTTAAAATTTTAAGCCGTTTAAAACTATAAATAATATAATGATTAGTATAATGTTTATGTGATTTTTGTACTTATACTGGAATTATTCTTTTAATAGTTAGTCCGGATAAATAAATTTTGTTATGGTTAATAAATCAAGAATATCTCATCTTAAATAAAACTTACTCATTTAAATGTTCAAAAAAGAACTTCCAATTAAAATTAATTTAAACTGAAAGAATATAGTGATAACTTTTTTACACAAAATTGATAATTTAGTTTTAAAATTATATTATAAAACAAAATAAATAATAATTATATACGGTAAGTTAATACATATATTATTATTATTTATAATAATATAATATATTTACATACATCTATATTTAGAAATAGAATAAATTAAAAAATCGAGTTAGACACATCTCGCACAATAAAACAACATAAAAATAATAAGTGGAAAGAAATATGGGATTAGGGACATCCCACACAGCATAGTAGTATATAAAAAAGAAATACACAATTTATTATTTTTTTTTCTCCTTTTTTTCTTCTTCAAGAATTTTGACAGCTTCCTGAGAGTAACTTCAAAAGTGACTCACTATTCATTTTGGTTTGTGATGTTCACAAGTGCAGAATACTAGTATTTATAGGAGTGGATGTTGTAGTATGTGATAAGCTGTAACTAATTCTCTTGTTTATTTTCACTGCTGCAGATCAGTTTCTTAGTCAAGTCATTCTCTTATACTTCAGCTTTTATCTTATAAGATAAGATTAACTTCCACAGTTATATTCTATAACCCCTTTACATATCTGCACGTCAAAAGAAATTTCCCCCTCCCTTTTTAACTTTCTCTTTCCTATCCCACAGGTATTACATGTTCAAATCTATAAATGAGAGCGTTTTTACAAAAATATGTATTCTAACTAAGAAAAAAAAAGGATTTTATATTAATAATGAAAGAAACAAAAGTTTCAATTATTTTGTGAATAAAACAAGACAACGCGATTCCTTCTATAAGATTACTTACTTTTAACATCAATAAAATACTCGCTTTGAATCATATATTCAACTAGCTTCATGGGGATGTAGTAACAGGGTAAAATAAACTAAAGCATCTAAGAAAGAATTACCTTCTACATTAGAAATAATTATAAACAGTCAACTAGACAAAAAAATAAAGATAAATGAAAAAAACAATCAACTTTAATTTAATATCAAGGAAGAAAAAAAAACAATTTATTAAATAAAAGTGTATTAACAAGCTGAACATATTTGAAAAATAAAAATAGTAATAAATTGTATATAATATTTACAATATTTAATTATTTGGTTCTAATAAATTTTAAAAAATATATTAGTTTTTATTATTTTTTTTCACAAATAGCATGATTATATCATTCATACTTTTGATGTTAAAATGAGTTGATGGATCACTTTTTGATGTGTAATATCTGCTAGGAGGTGAACAAATATAGATACTTTTTATACAAATATAAAATACAAATGAGCAAGATAAAACTTAGATAGATGATCTTTCAATTAGACTTGAGAGTATTTCTCTTTAATGATATACTTATAAATAATTTTATAAAATGTCATCTAATTGAAACTTATTCAAATGTGTTTCTAATGAAATGATTTAGTACGCATAATTCAAAGTTTTTTAATACAGTAAAAGCGGGAAAAAAGATAACGATTCTGAGAGTGAAGTTACAGTTAACTATTTTGTTGACTAATTTGTTGTTGATAATTAATAATACAATAGAAACCAATTTGCCAAACAAAAACAGAACACACTGAAGCCAGAATAAGGATCCGCCGTACAGTGTGTCAGGTGGGTCAGCCAAGCACCACCGAACCACACACTAACCCTAACCCTTATTTCCCACATTACCCTTGTTCTATTTCAACGGCGACATCTCATTGGGTGACTCGGTGGACCTCACCATAACTAGCCTGAGCTGAATCTCATTCTATATAAACTAAGTTCATATTTTAAAGCACTTCAATTCAATTTCATGTTTATTTGAGTTATTTCTTCACCCTCAGCATCTCATGCCTAGCAGCGCCTCCCTCTATGAACCTCACAGCATTAAAGAGAGACACAAATTAAGCTACAACCTTAGTTTGTCGGTTTTCCCTTCTCCAGGAAAAGGAAAAAATAAGAAGCGAAAAGTCTCTTTCTGTTTTCTGTGATATCCTATCTTTGTTCCTTGTGGGAATCTAATTCCTCAAAGTGGTGTTAGAAACAAATATATTTTGAGGAGGACCTCGGGTACTCAATTGGCCTGTTGATGAAATGTGCAAGAGGGGTGTGAGGAAAATAGCTAGCTGTGTGATGAATTGAATCGAGATTGAGTTTGGAGTTGAATTGAATTTTGAATTGAGTTTGGTATTGGAGCATGTGATTTGGAATTTGGAGTGGGAAAGAGCAAAGGGATGGCTGGGGATGGGAGTGTCGTCCCTGCAGACCCAGGGGCAATGACAGTTGTAAAGAAGAAGACACAGTCTTCGAGGAGTTGGATTCTGATTGATGCTACTGGACATGGTTCATTGCTCGACGTTGACAAATATGCAATCATGAATCGGGTTCAGATTCATGCGCGTGATCTCAGAATCCTTGATCCTTTGCTCTCTTATCCCTCCACCATTCTCGGTCGTGAGAAGGCTATTGTTCTTAACTTGGAGGTCCACCACATATTTGGTTTTGTTTTTTTGTTTTTCTTGTATTACAATTTCCTCTCTGTTTATTCATTTTTTTATTTTTTTTTTTGTTCTGATCTTGCCTTCCAGCATATCAAAGCAATTATCACCGCTGAAGAGGTTAGTGAGCTTTTAATTCTCATGTGTCTGCTTTCATCTCTCGAGGGTCTAGATTAGAGAATAAATAAGAACATTATGCAGATTAATTTAGGGAACCAGTTTTGACTTTTTATTCTAGGGTACTGATAATTGAAAACCTTAACTAATTGAGACATGAGGATTTGGGGATGGTAGATGGGCTTCTCTTAGCATTTTATCCTACTCTTGCATTTAATGACCAGACTAATCTAGAATGGATCAAATTTTGGCGACCAACTTTTGTTTTTGTTGTCAAGTTCATTGAATAAAATGGATAGGAATGGGAAGAGATGTCTTCTTTTGCCTTGCTTAACTAGTTACAGGATATTGACCCTCTTGTACAAGAATATACCATATATCACTTTTGTACAAGAATATACCTACAAGAATATCTCTCAGTAAAGAAAATTTTATATTTATGAATTCGTGTATCAAACATTTGGTCCTTTGTACAATACATAACTGTTTCTTGCAATTGAGATGACATTGGTTCCACATCCTGAATTCCCAATTGTATCTAAATTATGGTATAGGTATTGCTGAGAGATCCAACAGATGAAAATGTGATCCCGGTTGTCGAGGAACTGCAGAGGCGGTTGCCTCGATTAAGTGCCGGTCTTCAACAGCAAGGAGATGGTAAAGAGTATCTTGGAGGCCAAAATGACGCTGAAGCAGCGGAAGAAGATGGTATGTTATATCAATGATGAACCATAAGTAATGAATAAACTTAATGATTGCATCTCTTATTCTTATAAATATCTTTATTTATTTGCATCATCTATTGTCCTCGATATCTGAGTGATCTAAATTATGCAACGTAGAGTCACCCTTTGAATTTCGGGCACTGGAGGTTGCTTTAGAAGCCATTTGTAGTTTTCTTGCTGCACGTACAACAGAATTGGAGATGGCAGCTTATCCTGCATTAGATGAACTTACCTCCAAGGTACATATATTATTGAATTCTTTATCTTCATGTTATGGTTTTGATCTGGGATCCTTGGTCCATACCCTTTCTATACGTATAAAATTTTCTTCCTCTCAATATATCATAATTTCCTTTTGTTATATTTGTCATCTCCAAGGTGTTCATTCTAATTATGCCTGCTTTATTAAAGAAGTATTTTGTTGTCTGGCTTGAAGCGTGGATGGCTATAGTTCCCTTTCTTTCCTTTATTTCTTAACTTTTTTTATTTAATGAACTTTAGATTAATGTAATCTGTAGATTAGCAGTCGTAATTTGGACAGAGTTCGTAAACTGAAGAGTGCAATGACAAGGCTGACTGCTAGAGTTCAAAAGGTAAGCCAAGTTTTCATATGAAAAAGGCCTGTTTTCTTTTATGAAAATATATTCTGTAGCCTCTTCCCCTCATTGCTGCTGATATTTTGCATTCTTTTAAGTAAATATTGTATTTTTCTTAAATATAATTAGTTTAATGTGACTGTAAACTGGCTTTATCAGTTTTAAGTAGAAAACAGCACATCCCTTTTCTTCTTCCATCCCCAGTTTTTGTTATTTGGTACAGGTCAGAGACGAGCTTGAACAATTGCTGGATGATGATGATGATATGGCTGACCTATACCTGTCAAGAAAAGGTGGTTCATCATCACCAGTCAGTGGTTCAGGTGCTGCAAATTGGTTTGCTGCCTCCCCCACCATAGGATCAAAGATATCTAGAGCCAGTAGAGCAAGTCTAGCAACAGTTCGTTTAGATGAAAATGATGTGGAAGAGCTGGAAATGTTACTAGAGGTTATGTTACTTGTTTCAAAAATAGTTGGAAGAAGTTCCATTATGTTAATGAGGAAAAATTGCTATTGATGGTGTTTATTCAATTTTCAGGCTTATTTTAGTGAAATTGATCACACATTGAACAAGTTAACCACGGTAAGTGTCACCATTGTGTATGTGTAAACATGTGCAATAGGAGCAGTAAATCTTAATTTTTTTATATGACAGCGGATATAAAGTAATTTTGGAAGATTGTTTCTTTGTACATACGGAGAAAAGTTTGTTTCTCATTGATCTATTTAGTATTCCGATCATTAGATCGTGAACCCAAGGCCTGACCTATTGGGTAGAGATTTTTGGTTCTGACTACTAAGCATGTTAGAGTTTGACCAAATTGATACTCTTACACTAGGAAATTAAGGTTTAACAAAGGGGTTTTACATTTTTCTCTCTCTTCCTTTTTCTATCTGCTCCCCTGTTTTAAAGTAGAATTTTGTTGTTTATATTCAAAAATCTTGTTTCGGAAGAACTTTGTACAATTTTTTTAAAAACTCTTCACGGTAGCTTTGTGAGATGATATACTATTTGTTCGATCTTCTTGCTGAGAATGAGTGATTTATGATGTTTTTTCTTTTGGACCAAATAGATCATACTTGGATCTTTGCTGTGCCACATTTGCCTCTGTCATTAAATATTATGATGCCTGTGATTCTATCTCTAATTTATGTTGTCTAGTTTGCTGAAAATTTATTTGTTGTGCAACGTGTTAAGAGATTGAAAACATGTTTACTGTTTTTATTTTTGTTTGGTTTCTGTAAAGTCTGTGCTATTTACTTGTATAGGTTTACTTCAACTCTGAATCTGCTGTTCAAGATAGCTTTACTTTAACCTAATTATTTACCTTTTTCTTTTCATTTAAAGCTGCGAGAGTACATTGACGATACTGAAGATTATATTAATATTCAAGTAAGTAGCTAGCAAGTTATTGAAAATATGGTATCTGTTTAATGACATGAAGTTTATGTTAAGTTTTTCCATTTTGCAGCTTGACAATCATCGTAATCAGCTTATTCAGGTGCCTTTCATTTATCAGTATTCTCTTATGTCGTTTTTCTTTTTCATGAGTTTGCTAACTGGTCTTCAATTCTTGTGCAGCTAGAGCTCTTTCTTAGCTCTGGAACTGTGTGTCTATCTTTCTACGCTTTGGTAACTGCTATATTTGGCATGAATATCCCATATACTTGGAACCAAAACCATGGTTACATGTTCAAATGGGTATGCAAATTATTACTGTTTATGAGTGTATGTATATAATATATATGGCATTTGCTAATACATGGCATTTGCTAATGTATGCAACTATTTGTTTTTTAGAAGCAAGTTTTAATCAAGATGAAATCAAATGTTTAACTTGCTAATACATTTTTTCTTAAAATACAAGCAGGTATACTTTGATAAATACTTGTGTGGAGTTTATTATAGGATATCAACTTATTTTTAAAAAGTGTATAGATATATATGCAAAATTTTGGACTTTGATGATAATGTGGTATTTCTTCTTGCAGGTAGTTATCACCGCAGGATTATTTTCTGCTTTGACGCTTGTCACGATTACTGCTTATGCTCGCAAAAAGGGATTAATTGGATCTTGAAAATAATTGATAGAAAAGGAGTGCCGAATGAACTTTGACTTATGCATATAATAGTCTAATGAATTATGTTGTACAACATTTTATTAGATATAGTTCAACTTGTGGTTCAGTATCAACAACCCGTTAAAGGATCTGGTCCTAAGTTGATGTGAAAATTGAGGGGTTTTGGATCAACTACAGTCCCTAGTTCTCTGGATTCCGTCATTGTTATAATAGACTGTAAATACATTCTGCAGATTCAAAGTTGATTCTTCCTTTTCAATAATTTTTAGGTGTTCATAATTAAGTTGAATATATACATTATCTTATGTGGGTCTGTCTACTACTATAGTGTGAACAAGATATGTCATCAAATGTTTTGTGAATTCCAATGTCTAGGTTCAACACAGAAAGCAGGTCAAAAGAATAAATTGTAATGCTAATACTTTCTCGTGCTTTTTCTATAATGTCAATTAATTAGAAAATATCTTAAACGTAGTTATTAAGATAATTATTATACAAAGTAGCATAATTTTATTCATAGCTTTACATATAATGGTTTATGATTATATAAGTATGTAATTTAATTTTTTTAAATGACTGTTATCTCATAAACTTAACATGATTGCTGGTATTAGCATAATTTAGTTATTTTATTTCATAAATGTAAATGATAATATACCTAGACCTACTTGAAAAAAAAAAAGTAGACGTGAAAGACAATCTATTTTAAAAAACCTATTTAATTCGTTATTGTTTAAGGAATACATCTTTTGGAATTAAATGATTCATTCTACCAAACTTAAAATTATTAGTTTTTCATAATTTTGTAGCCTTCATCAAACGAGTTTATTTAATGTAAGTTTTTATTAAGTTGTTTAACCCATACAAAAATATTTATATTTTACTTAGTACTCTGAACTTCAGATTACTTAAAACGCGTAACACTTTTTTATGGTATATACAATCTTATTGTAGAAAAAAAAAATATATATATATATATATATATATATATATATATATATATATATATATATATATATATACAAAACTAACTTTATAAGTCACAAAATAAATGAGTCTAAAACATGGATCTATGCTAACATCTCTTCAAACTCACAATGCTACGACTAAAGACATTGAAAGTTTGTCAAATAAAAAAATGAAAACGTAAAACGAAGTGTGGCTTGGTAAATATATTTGCAATCTGTAGAGTTAAAGGAACAAATAGTAAATATATAGTGTCAAGTTGAAGATGATGACAAATAAAATGATAATATATTTTAATATGCTTGGTTCGCTCACTAAAAATAGAGTTGAGAGCAATATGAATAACAACAAAATATTTCAAATGACATATGATATTTCAGATAGACACTCATATCTATAAGTAACCAACGCAGCAAAATAATTTCACAGGTAATCAAAGTCATGATGCAATACTCAACTTTTGTAGAAGATCAAGGTATAACATTTTGTTTCTTACTCTTCCATGATATAAGTGAATCACCAAGAAAGATGCACCACCCACATCCAGTAGTAGGTTTTTTATCATTAGGATCATCATTCCAATCTACATCACAATAGGTACGCAAGTCTAAAGACAATGTAGAAGAAAACAAAAGAGACTGAAATTGAGTGTACCGAAGATACCTGAGAATATAAAGAACAACCCAATGAACTATTGTGGGAATTGAAACAAATTGATTAAAAACATGAACAACATGTGCAATGTTTGGATGAGTCACGGTAAGATAAACCAGACTCCCAACAGTAGTTCGATATAAAGTAGAATTAGTCAAAAGAACACCATACGATGAGGAATATTGTACACTTGCTTCAAGAGGAGTATCAACAATCTTGTTGTCAGTAAGCCAAGCACACTCAAATAGGTCAACAACATACTTGGACTGAGACAGAAAATAACCTTTGGAAGAAGAAGCAAATTAATACCCAAAAAGTAACGCAATACACTCAAGTCTTTAAAAACAATGGGATAATGCAATTTTTAAAGATGTAATTCCACCAAAACCATCACCAGTAATAATCATATCATCAACATATAAGGATAACAAAATACGTCCTGCATTGGTTTTTCTGACAAATAATGTAGAATCATGATGACTAGCAACAAAACCAAGATAGATAATTACTGTAGAAAACTTCTGAAACCAACCACGAGGTGTTTGTTTAAGACCATATAGGGCTTTTTAAAGTTTGCGAACTTCACCAGATTTGTGAGAGACACTTGGTAGTAGAATCATGTAGACTTCCTCATGTAGATCCCCATTCAAAAAGACATTCTTCACATCCATTTGAAAAATGTTCCATTGAAAAATAGAAGCGACAACTATAAAGGTACGAACAGTAGTCATCTTTGTCACAGGAGCAAATATTTCGTCATAATTCATGTTATACTCTTGGGTATATCCTTTAGCAACAAGTCTAGTTTTATACCTTTCAACTAAGCCATCTGATTTTATATAGCCAACAAGATCCAATAGGATGTTTTCCTAGTGGTAATGGAACTAGATCCCATGTATGAATATGATGTAGGACAGTAAGTTCCTTAACCATTGATTTCTACCAAAGTGGATCACAAAAACCTCTCTATAGGATGAAGGTTCATGAAGACAATGAATAGAGGCAACAAAAGCAACAAATAAACCAGAATAAGAGGAATAAACAAAAATTGATAATTGAGTAGACTTACGATTACGACTAGGTCAAACATGTGACAGAGGAACCACAACCTCAAGAGATGATTGAGCAGACATAGTAAGGAAATCAAAAGGTACAACCTCTGGTACGATGTCTATAATTGGTGCTAAGATAGGTTCTGGAGTTGGTATGGAAGTAGGTGTAGTGTCATCAATATCAAAAGGATCAATTTTAATGACTCGAGTGTAGTCAAATAATGTGAGCTAGGTGGAACAGAAAAGAATGAAATATGTTCTAAAAACACAACATGACTTGAGACATACATTTTTTTAGTAATTGGATCAAAACAACAATATCTCTTTTGACTAAGACCGTATCCCAAAAAGTCACACAAAGTAAACTTAGTTAATAATTTAGTACGCTCAACATGTGGTTTTAAAACAAAACAGATACATCCAAAAACATAACAAATAGAGTCATCAGGTACATGACCATACAATTTTTCAAATGGAGACTAATTAGAATTATGTGAAGTTGGGATCCGATTCACAACATGAGTTGTTGTAAGAATAGTTTCCCCCAAAAGACACTTGGAACATTAGTAGATAAAAAGAATGATCTTGCAGTCTCAATAAGATGACAATGTTTTCTTTCAACAACCCTATTTTGTTGATGAGTGTCAATGTAGGAGGTTTGATGTATAGTTCTATTAGAGGCAAGTAAAGTGGTAAAATCATTAGAAGTGCACTCACCCCCAAGTCACAATTAAATATTTTTATGGTAACAGAGTGTTGGGTATTTACAACGACATTAACATTTCTAAAAATCGTGAGATAATTATATTAATGTTTCATTAGATAGATCTAAGTGAAACAAGTAAAATTATCAATAAAAGAGACATAATATCTAAAATCATCAATAAAAGAGACATTATAAATATTATTTAATTTATAAAATTGATGAGAGATATCGAATAAAACACTTTCACTATAAATAATAAAAGATTTGAAAAATCGATAGGAATGTTAGTGATCAGTTTTCAACCCTAAGTTAAAATACAATATTAATATAGTAATGAAGTTTGTAATTTACATACAAAGATTAAAATAAAGAAAAATATTTTATTTCTATTAATATATTATAAATGATATTAGATTAAATTATGTTTTTGATTTCCATTTTCATAAGAAAATATTAATTTGGACTCTTTTTTTTATTTGTCTCAATTTGGTCTTTATTTTGAAATTTTTTATGCAATCAGATTTTTTCCATTAGTATTGTACTGACACGTTAAAGAAGTGTCACATGACAGTTTCGTAGTTTTTTTAAATTTTTTTATTTAAAAAATAAATAAAAAAATTGACATGTGTAAAGTTGATGTTGTGTCACATGGTAATGACAGTGACAGTGCCACGTGTCACTGTCACGCCATGTGTCATTTTCTCATCTTAATTTGGTTGCTATCTTTTTGTTTTGTCTAAATTTAGCTCTAATTTTTTTAAAATTGAACAATTTTGTTCTTTTCCAAATTAAAACAATATATATATATATATATATATTATACTCATATTTTTATTATAATTGAATTTTTTATTCAAATTGATATTTTTATTATATATTTTATTTTACATTCGAATTTTTTTAATTGTTTTAGAAATTTAAATTTATTTTTTAAAATTGTTTAAAATTAATTTAATATTTTACATTTGAATTGATATCTTGTTACTTTTAAACCAACTCAAACATTTGTATAAAAATTATTGAATTTTACACATTTTTAAAATATACAATTATATAAAATATAAATTCAAATAAAAAATAATATTAAAGTATGATGTAATAAAATATCATAACAAATAAAGTTCAATGCAAAATAAAAGTTTTAAAAGACTTCAAAAAGTTGATAAATTATTTGAGATGCAATTAATAAACAAGTTTAACATATTTGTTAGTTGGAATTAATTTTGTTTTTTTTTAATTAACATTACTTACTATAAGTAACTTTAAAACAATTTTAAATAAAGTTCAATGTAAAATATAAATTTAAATAAACTTAATTTTGTTAAAATTATTTAATAAAAATATCAAATTTAATTAAAAAATATATCATTTATATAAAAATTAAATTTGGTTTCAATCCGGAGAGAGACAAACTTGCTCATATTTTTTAAAAAATGAGATTAAATTGAAACAAAATAAAAATATAAGAAACAAATTGAGACCGAGGAGATGACACCTAGCGTGACAATGACATGTGGCACTGCCACCGCAACATCACACTGTCACTGCCACGTGACATAATGTTAACTTGACACGTGACAAATTTTTAACTTTTTTAAAAAAGTAAAAATTCAATAAAATCACAAACTGACACATGACACTTCTCTAACGTTGTTCGTACGATACTAACGGAATAGACAACTTGATTACATTAAATTTTTCAAAATAGGGACCAAATTAATATTTTTCTATGAAAATAGAGATCAGAGGAATAATTTAACCATAATAATATATATATATATATATATATATATATATATTATGAAATAAACATTAAATAAAAAAAATTGTTAAATATATAATAGTGTCATTATTAAATACATAATAGTGTCATTATTAAATATTAATACATATAATTAATATAATTAATGTAGAAGAATATAATAATAAAAGAACTTCTACAGTCAAATAATAGAAAATTAGAAAAAACTTATAAAATACAGTGGTTTAGTTTTTGTTACATCAAGTCAAAATATTATATCAAAATAACATTTATACAAATAATAAATTTGATCTCAATTTAGATATTGATAATATTGTTCAATTCTAAAACAAAATTCAGATTAAATTTAATAAAAAATAAATTTAAGGATTGAATCAAATACAAGGCAATGACCGAGCTTATAAGGAGTAGGCGGGGGCCACGGCCCCCCTAAACTTTTCCAATTTTTTTTTAAATTTTTTTAATTATATGTATTTTTTTTTTAAATTCTGTATATTTTTAAATTATTTAAATTAAATGTATCTTTTTAAATTAGATAGTATTACATTGAAAAATTAATAAAAATTAAATTAATTAGTATTTTTATTTCTTTTATAAAGTATAATATTTAATGTTAATAAATAAAAAAATATAAAATTAAATATAATAAATCAAAACAATTATTAAGATAATTTTTATTTTTTCTTTTTATTGTTTTTTGAGTTTTTCATATGTTGTAGTCATCTCTCACCTTTACCTAATTTCTTTTGTTACCAAAGAAAAAAAAGTTAAACAGAAATTCATTATTTTTGTTCTCATTCTTTATATCTTTTCTTCCATTTTTAAAGAAAAAAACTTGTGTCACTTGATAGTGAAATACTTGTTTAATATTTAACACTATTTTTATCTCATGACATTTTGTATATTATTTTTTATGAATATAGAAGAGTAAATAATGTATTATGTGATTTTTTATAAACAATTTTTAAGTGGACTTGATTATCATAATTTTTTGTTGTCTCTTAATTTTTTATTAGATTATGATAAATTATTTGTTAGTCTTAAACTTATTTTTTAAATAGGTATATTGATGAAAAACAAAAGAATAAATCTATTTGAAAATTGATAAAAGAGAAGTGAAGATCAAAACATGACAATATAGTTGGTCACCGCATAACAATGAAATAAAATGTTTGTGATGACTTTTGTATCGATATGTGCACATTAGTAAAATAGAAAATGAATACTTGTAGATAATATGATTATTTATATTGGAAAAAAAAAGGTGAAAAATTTAGTTATGATTGAATAATTTGATAAGTTCAAGAATATGAAAAAATAATGGATAATTCTTCGTATATGTGTAGTTTCTTTTATAGTTATAACTATACTAAATTATCTATTTATTTTTTATTGAATTAGTAATAGTAATGTTAAATATATAAATTTTAAATATATTATTTTGGCTCCCCCGATAATTTTGGTCAAGATCCGCTCATGGCAATGACACTGACACGCTCTAATACATGATATTGTCATGTGATACTCACAAACATGACACGTGAACAAAAAACTCAAATAAAAACAAAAATACTACAAACTGACACACATTACATATTTATACAAATCTAAGAAAAATGACCTAATTTAAAAATTGAGACTTAATTAAAGAAAAAAAAGGGACCACATTGAATAAGATAAAAAAAAATGGAAACCAAAAGAGTATTCTAATCTTTATTTTAAACATTAATAAAATATCATGTATTTTAAATGAATTATATTATGACATTATAAAATATTAATTTACATTAATATATATAATTAATTTGTTTGTTTTTATAATAAATTTTTGGAATATTGTATTTAAATGTATATGACATGAGAATTTAAATAAGCAGTTGAATCATTTATTAAATGCATAGTAAAAATATTATATGAAAATTTTCTAGTAAGGACGGATGGAGAAGAATACGAAGACAAAGATGATAAGTATTGAGAGAAGAAACATATGATTAGTAATAGTAATAGGAATAATACCCTAAAGATTTAATTAGTCTAATTAATGTAAAGATGAAATTTAAGTTTAAGAAGTTGAACATTAAATACTATAAAAATATAAACAGTCTGTAGTTATAGTTTCAATCAATTTTTATCTGTCATCAGAATATGTTATAATACATTTGTTAATTAACTGTAGTTAAGATATTATGAGAAAAACTAATAATGATCAATTTAATGAGTTTTGGTTTTGGTGACATTTAATAAAGCTTCATGCATGTGATGTATAGTAACATAGAATTGAAAGAAAAAAAGTAGTCACAGTTATCATTATTTCATTATGAATGTTATGGTAAAAAAATAAAAGGGAGATTGAAAGTCATTTAATTAATAATTAACACTATAGATTATTTAAATTTGAGTGAAAAATAACATCATTTCAATCAGAAATATAGAATCTATCCGGTAAAATAGTTAATAACTCATTTCATTAATTTATAAATTTAATTAAACAAAAATATTTATAATTACTTTAAAGGTAATTTGTTTTAGAAAATTTCAATTTATAAATTACAAATTATAATTAGATTTTAGCTTATGAATATTTTTTGTCTTATATTTTAATATGTGCATGTATTATTATCTATTTACATATAAATACTTATGATAATGTTACATAAAAGTTAACATGGGACTATTTTATTATAGGTTGAATAAATTTTTAATCTTTTATACATTTACATATATAAAATTAATATTATAAATTAAAGTAATAAATGTAATTTAAATTTTAAAAAAACACATAATAACTAAATTTGGTTGATAATCATTATTAGATCAACTTATTTAAATAAAATAACTATATAAATAAAAAAAATATACAACTTTTAAAAAATAAATAATAACTTTAATAAATTTACTTATTAAAAAATCTGGAATTATAATTATATAGAAATATTTTTATTTTAAAAATACAACTTTTCTTTAAGTAAAATTTATATAATTATACTTTCATATTTATTAACTAATTTATTATCTCATTTAGTAAACACTCATTATTAAATAAGTTACTTATTTATTGTCTTAGAAATACCTGGAAATTAGTTAATACTTTTTGAAGTATAAAATTCAAGCTGTGAGTGACCAAACAGATGAAGAAAAGGACGTCCAAGGGAGTCTTTGTCGTAATATTTCAATTAAAAAATAAAACTTTAATCAAAAATACCACGTGGAGTTATAGTCTTATAATATGAATTTTACACGTGGAGTTATGGTCTTATAATATGAATTTTACACGTGAAGTTATAGTCTTATAATATGAACTTTGCACGTGCAGTTACAGTCTTATAATATAAATTTTACGCGTGTAACTGCTCTATCTATCTTATTATCGAGCTATATTTAGAAAAAAAGAATCAACCTTGAAATTCGAGGAATTGATGCTAAATAATCATAAATTATAAATTACTGCATGTAAAGTTTGAAGTTTCTTGACCGAATAATTATCCATTATTCTTCCTTGTAATGGGTGTGAACAATTTACGGGTGATTCGATCCACGTTTTAAAATAAAAGTTCACACATCATAAATGGTTTAAAAAAAAATTGACAAGAAAATAACATGCATAAAACTAAAAAAAAAAAAAAGTACAAAAGTAATAATATTTTCTTTGCGTATATTATATTATTTTATATTCATATCTAGAATATATTATCTTTATATTTATATTCAGAATATATTATCTTTAAATTTATCTTTTTTGTGTTTTTTATAATACATTTCTTTGAATTTATAATCTTACATTTTTTATAATATATATATATATATATATATATATTATATAAAGTAGGTGAGAGTCTAATAGATATGCTTAGTGATTAGTGGTTTATTTAAGGCATATTTACACATTCAAACTATTATGTTCACTTCATAAAATAAATTTTTCAATCTAATTGAATTTTGAATTTTGGATCATAGGCATTCTCTCATTCTCAGTTCTGTTGATAATCTTGCAAGGTGTGTTGGTTTGAATAAAACAAAGGTTTGTGATGTGTCCTTCTTCTGTAATTAGTTTTATGCCTAAAAGTACATTTAGGAATTCATTTTTTGGTTCTCTCTAATTGAATCTTTTACTGTGCATTACATTTTTTCTCTCTGTTTCAATTATTGGGCTATGATCAATATATAACTAAAATCTTTGCAAACATGTTGTCTAATTTATAATAAGTTTGTGATATGCCACACAGTCATTATTACTAGAAAAATAACAATTAGATGCTTAAAAAGAACACACCTAATTGATAACTTTTTATAATAATAAAATAATATATATTAAAATTATAAATTAATATATATATATATATATAATTAAATATTATTATTTTGATTGTAATATAGATTTTTTTTAAGTCATCTAAACATATCAGTACTCCATTTTAATACCTAAAGAAAGAGGTATTAGGAACTTTGCTTCTTGTACAACATTTTTCTGCAATTGATTTTTTTCACTCACATTTTCTCCTTTTCTTGATTATTTTGTTATTTTGAAAAATGGTGGTTATAGGAGTAATTAGAGTCTGTGTATAATTAATTTTTATTCATAAATGGTGTTTACACTTTGTCTGGTAGTTAAGAGGGAAGGAAAAGGGAATGTCAGGATAAACATTAAGGATTCATATTATTTTTGTTTTTCACACAAAATATCTTTACCATCAATTTTTTTTTTTTACAAAGTATTCTCTCTTTATCAATTATTGTAAAATTTACCTCTTCCAGTATTTTTCACAAAATAATTTATGTAGTGTGCATCATATTCTCTCTAGTGTTCTTTTCTTTTATAATAAATGCATAACAGTTAGTCCAACAGGCAGTCAAAATAGTTGATTTAATATATATTTATAATAGAGTAGTAAAAAGCTTAAAATGTATTAATAATAATTAAGATTAATGAGGCACATTAATATATAGGGATTAATTATAGTTTGAAAGGAGTTTAGGTTAATATAAATAAGTAGCTTAATTATATTAATTCTTATTCAAAATAAAAATCTTAAATGTGTTATAGATTAGATAGGAATATAATCAAAAATATAAGAGTTGCCCTATAGAAGCATGTGTAAGAGGGAGATGATTGGTCTCTGATCCTATTTATACTGTATCATATGTGCCTCAAAACAGATCCCTCAATAACACAACCCTTCTGTCACACTAACATCATTCTCTCTATTCTCTTTCTCGAGCACACACATTCCCTCTCTCTCTCTCTCTCATACACATCAAACCATATATCACCACCGATTAGAAATCTTCAGCCATCAAGAAATAAATCCAACCACCATCACCATTGAACAAATCGAGCAAGACAACCTACGATACTCCAAGGATCTCACTTTTTTGTTTTCCTCCACGTATGTCAATCATCTCATAGTCGTGCCTTCTTCTCCGGATCATGCACAATTCTTGAAACCCTTTATTTTTTTTTTCTCTAGAACTGGAATCTATTTTCCTTAATTTTGTCGCCGGTTTCTCGTTGAGAATGATGTAAAACTGGCGTGTTTTCATTTTTTGCTTCTTTCAGTGACATGCACCATGCTGGTTACGTGATAACGGAGGTGTTCGTCGTGTTTTCTTTGTTGTGTATGTTTGTTTACGAGTGTGTCATTCTCAGAGGCGATAGATATAAAGACAATAGCAATGGCGAAGGAACTCATGAAGGTCAACTTGAAGAAGCTCTCAGAAGCGGTGACATGTTATTTGTGCAAGAGATGGCTGAGAAACGCAGCCACTATAACAGAATGCTGTCATAGCTGTAAGTGTTTCCTTTTCTCTTCTACCTGTTTCTCTGTGCTCTTATGCTTTTTCAATTTATTTTTTTTTATGCTGGTGAACTAATTTCTTGTGTTTTTGTTTGTATTTTTTTTTCCCTTTTATGTTTTTGGGAGATCTAATGTCTCATCTCTCTGATTTATGGTCAGCTTTTATAAAGTGACTTTATTGAAAAGGACAGCAAAACTCAACAGAGAATCCAAATTCGTATAAACACTGAGTGTAAATTTTTTAGTCGTATCTAAATCAAAATTTTTGATTTTCGGCTAGGTTTTTCTGTGATGTTTATCTACTCGTATAAACACTGAGTGTAAATTTTTTAGTCGTATCTAAATCAAAATTTTTGATTTTCGGCTAGGTTTTTCTGTGATGTTTATCTACTGTGTCTTCAAAATAGATCGATGGTCGTCATGGATCTTGAAATTTTAAAATATATTAAAAAGATTTTTAAAATATTAAAAGATTTTATTTTTAATTTTATAATAGAGAACACTTCCAAAAAAACTCCATAGATAATCTGACCGGTGTCAACGCATGCATCAAGGATAGAGTTCTGGCAAAATGGCATACTGTATATTTTACATCATATTCTTATGCAGATGATTCAAAAAAATATATTTTTATAAAAATTACTGAGTTAAAATGTATAGACTTAACTATTTCTAAGTTTACATGTAAAGGAACAAGGTATGACTAATTTTTAGCGGTGAAATTAGCAAATATATATCTCTCTAAATAGTCAGCAAATTCACATTGTATCTGGTAATCTGAAAAATGATTCTTCTTTGAGAAATTTAGAAGGGTCCGCTAGAAACTATGCTTTAGTATCTATCACAAAAACCTCCACTCATTGTTTTTTCTTTTCCATAAACATTTCTGTTTCCAAATCTGTATGCAAGTTGCAAGTCTAATTCTTGAGTTTTTCAACAGTTTGCAGGGAATGTATAGAAAAGAAGTTAATAGATGAGAAATTAAATCATTGTCCGGTTTGCAATACAGACTTGGGTTGTTCTCCACTCGACAAATTAAGGTAGTCACAATGAACATGGTACTTCCATATAGTGCTGGCAGATTGTTCTAATATTCTCTCTGTTTCAGTTGCTGGTCTCACATCATTCAATCATGGGTTGTAATTTGAATCATCAGTATATGATTGTATTGTTAAAACAAATTTATTTTCCATGAAATTACTTGATCTTCAGTGTGGAACCAACCATACAGGGATCTACCAAAAAGTAAGGTTGTTTGTAACTAGTGAATGAGATATCTGATTGTTTGAATCAATGCATGCACTGAGAAAGAAAATTGATGTGATCAATTTTGCTTCTTCTTTTTCCCTGCTCTTATTTCTATTTGATGGTTGAAAATCTTGTTGTTTTCTTTTTCTCCTAGTCCTCGGAGTTTTCCTGCATTTTGCCTGACTTCTATGCTGTTTTGGGATGAACAGGTCAGATACTCGTAAGCAAGATTTGAGGGACAAAATTTTCCCACCTCAAGATTATAATGATGAGGAACCTGCCGATAAATTGGTAGAAAAAATAAAGAAGAATTTAGTTTTGTCATCACAACCCAATAGAGAAATATCCAAATCTGGTTTTAGAAAAGAAGCAGATCTTTCATCTCCCAAACCTGATAAAGTGGAAGATGCAAAGGAAGATGAAAAGCAGGGTGAGGCTGAATTTGGGGAAGAAGGTGCTACAATTGGATCCGCTAGAAGAGCGAAAGCTGCGGCAAGAATAAAATTTATCTGCCCTGCACAACCTTCAGGAAAAGAAAAGACAGAGGGTGATCAGCCTCGAGTTGAAACTTCCAGCGGAACTCTCAAAATCAGAATTCCGGTAAAGGTTACACATTTTTTCTTATCATGTAATCTTTATCAGGTTCTTCTTTCTTAATCCTCAGTGTGTCTCTCCTTTTAGGGAAGCTAATGTTATTTTGACCTTTTGTCTCTTAACTTCACATTTATGTTTTAGCACATGACTATTTCCTGTGATATGCAGAATCCTTCAAAACCAAACACTGAGTTAAGGAAAGAAAAGGCTGAAATGTTTGAGCCAGTAAAAAGCAAGGTGGGAGCTGGAAGAAAACGCAAGTCCCGTAATAATTCCACCATGCAAGAAAATGGTGCGACTTCAGTACCTGTGCACTCTAATGACGATGACCCTCAGGTTGGTATGGTCGAAATCGACAACCGTAGTCACAAAACTGATGGTAAGAAAAACGAGTCAATTCCTTCGAGCTCTGAATCAATGAAACCTATTGCGAGCATCCAAGAAAGAAGGCCAAAACTCTCGGAGGACTTGAACTTTCCAGCAGCAGCTGAAACTGATTCCGACAGTGAAAGCAGCAGAGAGTTTGGTCCAATCTGGTTCTGCTTACTTGCTTCGGAAGAGAAGTGAGATTACGTTTCATGGCCTATTTAACATTCATAATCATATTAATTCTTGAATATCTAACCTTTGAATTTTCTTATACAGTAACGGACTTGAACCACTGCCACAACTATCTTCGTGTTACCTACGGGTCCAGTGAGTTCTATATTCCTATTTTCTGTTGAGTTTTTTTGTTGGCTGGTTTTTTAGTGCTTGAATGAGCTTGCCATGCCATGCTTGGAATAATGGCTTATCTGGCTGCTGTTGAATTGGTAAAAAGCTGTTTCTGTATATTCACTTTTATATGCTATAAACTATATTTTCACTGTCCTCCTCTGGCATCCCTTTATCCATATAAGTTCTTGTGTGATTCTGTATATGTGCCATATGATATCACTCTCATTCCTTATCCATCTACATTGTCAATTTTGGTTTCTCAGACATTTTTGTGATTATATTTATCTTTCTTATCAAGCACAAACTGGTATGGTATAACTGGTAACTTCCACAAATAAATCTTTAAATCATTACAGGGATGGCAATGTGACCGTTTCCTATATAAAGAAGTATCTGGTGAAGAAGCTCGGTCTTGCAAGTGAAAATGAGGTAAATTTGTTGTCTCTTTTTGTTGAAGCTTACACCTTAGTGAAACAATGTATAGCTATTTTTCAGAAGCTAATTGGTTTTTCTGGTTTACACTTTCAGGTGGAGATCTCATTATATGGGCAACCTGTTTTATCTTCATGGAAACTGAACAGCTTAGTAGACATGTGGTTGCGAGCAATGCCAAAGAATGAGATTGTGACAACTTTTGGAAGTTCAGCCAAGGATTTTATTATGGCTCTTTCGTATGGTCGAAAGGCTTAACACCTCAAACTACCCTCCTTGGTCTTAGAGAATGTTTATTATTTTTATGTCTATTAGAAGCACCTAGCTTTTTTTATTGAACATTTGCGGTATATACATTATACCCTTGAGTTTACTATAGATTTTGTTGTTTATTGGAATTAGATTTTCTTTTTATGCTATGATCCTTTTTATATGTTTCACTTATTTTTCATTTCTCCTGTGTTTGTTATTGCTTCTTTGGCTATCCACAAGAAAATATGAACCTTTTCAAAGTATATCCTATTCTTTTAGCGTGTTGATAGAAGTAAAGAGAGATGGATAAAAAGATAATGGAAGGAAAAAAATGAGTACATGTGATAAGAAGAAAAAGTAGAGAAAAAGTTAAGGGGAAAATAAATGCACGACAATAATAATAATATATAATAATAATAATAATAATAATAATAATAATAAACAATAATTTTTAGAAAATATGCATTACGGATCTCGCAGGCATTCAATGATGGTGCGAATGTGATTGTGCTTTTAGCAGTAGATTTACAAAATATATCGCAAGTTATGTTATAGAAAAAAAAATACAAGTATAAATAATGATATGATGGGAAAAATAATAAATGTTTATCAAATGTTGTGTTTATATCATTAAATGTTGTATTTATATTATTAAATGTTGTATTTATTTTATTACCACTTACCGATATTGTTAGTTTGGCAACCAATAATTTTTTCATGAAAAATGATTTATTCAAACTCCTCGGGATACATACAAATCCCCTCAGAGGGAAAGACACAGGAAAAAAAAAAAAAAGGGAAAGTGATGGATAGTTAGATTAATTGATCATGAGAGATGGATATAAAAGAATAATATAGAAGTCAGGGTGTGCAAGAAAAACAGATTATTTAGGGGGTGAAAAGATTAAACAATGGTTCAGAGTTAACAAGAGGAGTAAAATCGTAGTAGTGTGTAGATTTAAGAGTGAAGTTGAAAATGAAAAAAATTATGTCTTCCATTATCATAACAGTTCAACCAACTCAAACGTGAAAAAAGATATCAACTAATTTAATACCTGTTGGCGAGTAAAAACATATGTTAAATAACTGACTACTCAAAAAAGTATTTTAAGTTCAATTTAGTTTGTATTATTATATTCTTAGCAGTAACCATTTAAATTTCTGAAACAAATTCACGTTCATCTTTATTTCTCAGATCTAACTTACAACCTTTTCCAGGACAAACTAGAATTCCAAAAGAGGAATATCAACAACATTTAGGAGTACGAAAGCAGAGAACTTAAAAGGGAATCAATATTGAGACAAAATTGCTTTTATAACTTTCTATTCTTCATTCTCGCAAGTGAAGAACAGATATTAGGCACGTGACACTGGCGTCTTGTTACTTTTGGATAATAATTGTAAACAATAGTTGCATTCATTTATTCTGTTGCTTAAAACGGAGATATAAAAGAATGTTTGCAACAATACACTTTTGGAGTACTTTTCATACCCAAAAAATATGACATAGGCTAGATGCAAGGTCTATACCGATGCTACTATTCCAAATAGAGATATGCTGCATGCAAAAAATCAGAGAATTCAAGCATTTGAGAAATTTTAATTAATTAAATTCCAAACTTACCGAATAAAAACAAAATGGAAGACATACAATTTTTGTTCTCTCCTGAAAAAGAGCAGAGCCTAAAATTCATCAAAGAGAATTTGAATGTTCATCCTCTTTGAAATTTTTATTTACTTTGCAGGCTACTCGATAAAAGTAGAAATTTCGCGAACTTGTCCCATGACAAAAGTTCGTCCGAGAATTGCAAGTAAAAACAGAGGAATACTTCTGTAGAATAAGAAAATTTGCAGAACTGTACAAAAGAAAGTTAAGTAGCAAGTGCACAACAAAAAGTTTACACCAAAGATCTAGCGCATGATATATCTAGTTTGCAGAATTGATTTTGCAAGCAATTAATTCACAGGACAACTCTTCTGAGAACATCATCATACTATGGTTGATAAAGAAACAAGTTCACAATAAGGGTGCAATAAACTATAGCAAATGCTGTCAACAAATGCTATACACAAGCTTGGTGAAATATATCCCACACTCAACAGTAATACCAGTTTATAGGACATTTGGATTCCCAGTTATACATTCATGGAGATTACAAATTGTGGCGAAATACAGTTCCATTGTTGATAGCTAGTTCTAACACAATGAAGGAGACTTTTATAATGCAAAAGAAAATCCATACAAACCCTAGGTTCCACCCAAAAAACCTGCAAATCATTCAGGCACAATTATGCAAGTGAAATTGAAGATTACCAACACTTCGATGCAGAAGTTAGGTATTGCTGTACTGTGTTTCAATAAAAATTGGCGGGTTTTAAAAGAAAAACTAGACTAGTAGCAGAAACAGTTACAAGAACTACACTTAAATTGTCCTCAGATGATGCATTATTTGTGCTTGCTTTCAGTTCAACCTAGCACATGACAGGGCAAAGTCGTATAGAAACCCTATGATAACGAGGATAAATCCCCAGCAGCACACCAATTACGGGGATCTTTCATCCAATGACAAGGCAAATTTGATACAATGAATGTAGCATACATGAATAATGGGTGATTGTTAGTGAATTGTACATCAGAATTGAGAAATGGAAAAGGAGAAATCAAACAGGTACATAGGCACCAGAGGCGGGAGTGTCACCAAGCATATGGCCGTAGGGGGAATCTTGATCGTCCCCGATAAGGCCGTCCGTGCTCCGGAGCACCCCGTGCAGGAAAACCACCAGGGCCTCAATTAGGACGGCAAGAAGAAGGTTGAGCCAGGCGGCGGTAGCGAGGAGTGCGACAACGGTGAGAAACGCGAGTGGGAGGATTGCGAGGGGGAAGTCATCGCGGGAGAAGTAGATGAAGTACCAGGCGGCGGAGAGGAGGAGGAAGAGGAGGAGAGGGAGTGGGTTGGGGAAGAGGGTGAGGAGGAAGATGAGGAAGAGGAGGACGGCGTAGTTGAAGAGGAAGTAGGTCACGTTGTGGGCGAGGCGTGTGGTGGCTTCGGAGACGGAGGACGGGAGGGTGAGGGCGAAGAGGTCAAGAAATACGCGCCATGGGCGGCGCGTGGAGGCAACGTTTTGAGTTGCTTCCTTTATGTTGGCGAGTGTTTCCGCAGAGAGCAACATTGTTGTGTGCAGCAGATTGATGGAATTTGGAAGGAAGAAGAAAAGTTGCGGTGTGTTTGGGGGATTTGGATTTTGAATTGGAATCAAGAGAGACCAGTGAGTAGTGAATGAGTCGTCGATGGAACCAACCAAGACGAAGTTTCTTTACCAAGACAAAGTTTCTTTCTCACTCCCTTCTCTTACAATTGGGCCCTCTTGGCCCAACTAACTATCACAACCACCTCCAGAAGTAATTGCTTCTTCCACCTCATTTTTCTCCTTGCACCTTTTCCGTCATAGTTTAATAATATTTTCTTTTAAGAAATACTAACACTGTCCAGAAATATTTTCATAAATATATTAAAAATGATGAAAATAAATAAATAAATAAATTCCTACATAGCGTTTAAAATGCATTTGAAAGTATTTGGTTGGATCCCTGAAGCGATAGCAAAAGTACATGGAGAGAAGCGCAGAAGAAAATGACGGCCTGGCACAAGTTATCAGAAATCTGCTCTGGAGCAGGAGGCGGTTAAAAAGGACATGCTCCACCGCTTCACGTGTTCATGCCCATCTCAGACACAAAACTACCCAATAAATAATTAACAACCCATATTTGGAAAACTTTCAAAATTTATGGTTTCAAGACTAGTATTCCAAAATATATAATTATTTTGAAAACATTATTTTATAATAATCAAATTTAATAAATATTTCAAAAGAAATAACAATTAATTTTAATTCTGAAAATAAATTTTTATTTTAAAATTTATGCTTCAAAATTTTTTAAATATTTTTTATATCTTTTTGACATACCCACTTTATTATATTCGCATTTTATTTTATTTTTTAAAGACTTAGATAATATGTCATAAGTTTTAATAATTATTTAGGGGTGTATTATCAAATCCAAGAAAATTTGTTAACGTACATTTGCATTTTGCAATCACGAAACTTAATTAGTTATGTAATCTCATTAACAAATAAGAAAAGTGAAGCACTCCACGGCTCTTTATTTTTCAAACAAAAGCATTAGAGATATAAGGCCATTTTATTAGTAATTATTTCTTGAAAAAGTTTTTTTTTTATTAAAATAAATAGGTCTTCATTTTGACATGTTTAGCTAGTTTGTTATTTTAAGTTTTTTTTGAAAGGGAAATTTTATTGACTTGGATGATTTTTTTTCTTAAAAACGTCCTTACGTTGCAGATATTGAGGAATGCTATTAGCATATCATTAGCTACATAAAAATGTGATTAAATTCTTTAGTTGCATTCCGTGAACAAATTCTAGAGATTGCAATCTGTAAAAGGTGTATACATCAATTTTGTCATGTAAAGTTGGACAAAGACCCACACATTAATTAAAAATGTTTTCCAATGTCTTCTCTGTATAAAGTTGAAATGTTGACTTATACGCTTTCAATAATTAACTCATCAAGATTTCCCATCTATACAAGCCTTTTAATTAATCAGATTTTCATTATAAATAAATATAAACACTTAATTGTCATGATGACACGTGTCTCATCCTTATATCACTCTTGTATGGTTAGAGGGTTAGAGCAATTAAAATGAATTATAATTTTCAACTTATATAGATATTTGGAACAAATATAATTGTGTATAAATGTATAAAATAAAAATTTAAAAAGTAGAATGATATATTAAAATTATATTTATTATTTAATATCACTTTTATTTGAGTTTTAGTATTTTGTTTTCGTCAGATGTAACTATTATGAATCTTTAATATGTCTTAACTTTATTTATATTTTAAATAAAGTTATAATTTAGTTTTTTTAAGGATTCAAGAAAAATTTGTAATTCTTTTTATTAAGTGAGTCAACTTGTTTAACCCACAAATTTGTGGTAAGTCGAGACTCGTTCGATTTTTTAGATTCGTTAAGTTAGATTGGATTTACTCACTAAATGGTCGATTTATGATGGACCAGGTCAGATAATCCATTTTGACAGGTCAATATGTAGTGACAAAGTGAATGAAACTTAATGGTAAACAAGTAAATTTTTAAATAATTCATAATTTTTTTATTTAAGTTATTCACAATTTTACTTTTTATATTCTCTCTTATATTAGTAAAATGAAACTTAATGGTAGACAAAAAAACTTAAACTAGTCACTAACAATTTCATGTCTAACCAGAAGATTACACCTTTTATTTTATCTCTACCACCGCTACTAAAATAAACTCACATAATTTGGTCTAACTCTTGTATCTTTATCATTTAAGTAAACTTTAAATCTATTTTAACTTTACAAAACCGACTTATAATATAAAATTTACACTCATTTATATATTATGAAATTGTTTTATCTCTAATCGATATAACATTTCTAACATTTTACCTTACACCGAAATATATACATTTTATACATGAGATTAGACACTAATAAATGATTTGATAACAGTATGAATAACAAGTGAAACAATCAATCTAATTTTCACTATAATAAATTTTAAATCATAACTTTAATATTAAATTAAAAAATAAATTTTAAATTTAACTCAATTCTATGAAATCAACAAATAAAATAAAATTTACACTCGTATAATTTGTATAATACATGAGATTGTCTTATCCATTATCTGATGTGGACTTTCAATATCCATATTACCATACTCAGAATCTAATTTCCCCAAAATATGTTACTCTTCGACGACTCCATACACTCATGCTCCAAAATCAAAACAAATGGCTGTCAAGCACAAAAAATAGTCTTCCATTTTTTTTATTTTTTATTTTTTGTCTTCATGTTAGACAAAAGAAAACTTGAATTGTATTTTACGTGTACAATGCCCCAAAATTGAATAATGGGAAAACAGGAGAGACAAAAAGTAATAGATACCAGGACTTTGAATTTATAGCAGTGTTTCTTGAAAATATATAGTATAAAAACAAAGATATAAAACTATAAATCATTGAAGTATGTATTTAGACTTTTTTGTATTTCTGGGTTGTTTTGACCATTAATCTGTAAAATAGGGTTTGTTGAATTTTTTTTTTTAAAAAAATGGGTTAAGTCGTCTTGTAACATTAAAGGTAAAGTCATCCTCACCTCAGCCGGTTTCATTTTTCTTTTTTAAAAGCGATGTCGTTTGGACAGAAGCCAATTTTTGCACACTTAAAAATGAAGTCGTCATTCTATATAACGACTTCAGTTTTATTTTTTTTCCTTTTAATATAATAATTTTATTAAAGTCTATGGATTTTTATATTATTTAACCAACCGTGTAATTGGACCAAACCACTCATTCACGTCAATTACTTTCAGGTTTTATTATAGAAACTTGAACCCAACACAAGTAATTAAAATAGGTTTGCATAATGTTATAAAAAAAAACCTTAAAAGTGAAGTCATCAAGCATAAAAATCGAACTGGTTCATGATGACATCTCTTTTCTAAAAAAAAAAAAACCGGTTAGGGGGAGGACGACTTCACCTTTAATGTCCTCCCTATGAAGACTTAATCCTATTTTGCAAAAGAAAAAAATTGAGGAACATTTTTACAAATTTGAGTTAAAATGAAACCCGAATTACAAAAAAACCCATGTATTTACAAGTATTTGAATTTCATCCGACTGTAGCTTATATCTAAAATGTATACAAAACTAAAGTAAACATGTTACACGTAAACTTAAATGCATAATAATTTTGTTTATAAACTTATTTAGATATAAACCTATGCATCTTGATCTAACTAAGGATCAAATTTAGTATTTGTGTATTAAAATTTAAATCATCCTATATCTCATACAACAGTTTCGGTGTGGTGATGTGAACTTATTACCAGAGGCATCCAAATCCCAATATCATCATAGGAAAGAAGTTGTGGAGATGTCTGAGTCTGCGATTGCATCAACTCAGTTGCCACCTTTGACAGTGACACGCGTTATTTACTAACAGATCTGTGTGCTCAACTTTCTGAAACTCATCCAAAAGTGAAGAAAAGTCAAACATGAAAAACCTATATAAGTAGGTACCAATCCCTCTCCCTAATATTCACATAACTAAAACGTTTCCCTTTTATCTCTATCTTCACGTCTCTTCTATACATCCTTGCTTGCCTTGTTCCGATGGCAGCCTCTGCTAAACTCTTATTTTTGTCCTTTCTTACGTTGTTCATCTCCTCCTCCATAGCTCGAACCTCTTACAGACCAAAAGCACTTGTTCTTCCTGTCACCAAAGATGATTCGGCCTCTGTTCCTCAGTATGTCACCCGAATCGAACAAAGAACCCCACTTGTGCCGGTGAAGCTAACCGTTGATCTTGGTGGTGGTTACTTTTGGGTCAACTGTGAAAAGGGCTATGTCTCATCCACATCTAAACCTGTCCGCTGTGGCTCCGCTCAGTGCTCACTGTTCGGGTCGCACAGTTGCAGTGGGGAGAAAATTTGCGGTCGCTCTCCTAGCAACACCGTAACTGGGGTCTCCACATCCGGTGACATTCATGCTGATGTTGTTGCTACCAATTCCACTGATGGAAACAACCCTGTGAGGGTGGTTTCTGTGCCCAAGTTTCTCTTTATATGTGGATCAAATGTTGTCCAAAGAGGCCTTGCTAATGGTGTTACAGGCATGGCTGGTCTCGGCAGGACTAAAGTTTCCTTTCCTTCTCAATTTGCCTCAGTTTTCAGCTTCCCCAGAAAATTTGCCATTTGCTTGAGTTCCTCCACCATGACAGATGGTGTTATGTTTTTCGGTGATGGCCCTTATAATTTTGGTTATTTGAACGAGGATCTCTCCAAGGTTCTCACTTTCACCCCTCTGATCACAAACCCTGTTAGCACTGCTCCTAGCTCTTTCATGGGGGAACCGTCGGCTGAATACTTCATTGGGGTGAAATCTATAAGAATTTCTGAGAAAGATGTCCCCTTGAACAAGACCCTTTTGTCTATAGATAGAAATGGCGTTGGTGGGACTAAGATTAGCACCGTTAATCCATACACTGTGATGGAGACCTCAATTTACAAAGCTGTGTCTGAGGCCTTTGTGAAAGCAGTTGGAGTCGCTACTGTTGCACCGGTGGCTCCATTTGGGACTTGCTTTGCGAGCCAAGACATTGGGTCAACGAGAATGGGCCCGGCTGTGCCTACCATAAATCTGGTGTTGCAGAACGAGAAAGTGGTGTGGAGCATCATCGGTGCAAACTCAATGGTGCGGGTAGATGATGTAATTTGCTTGGGCTTTGTGGATGCTGGATCAGGCCCAAGTACAGCCCAAGTTGGATTTGTGGTGGGTGGTTCTCACCCAATGACTTCAATCACCATTGGAGCACATCAGTTGGAGAACAACTTCCTACAATTTGATTTAGCAACCTCAAGGCTTGGCTTCAGCTCGCTCTTCTTGGAACATACCAACTGTGCCAACTTTAACTTTACCTCTTCTACTTAGAAATTTGTATTGTAGTAGGTTAAGATCAATGTGTGTTTAGACGAGGTGATGAATAATAAGTGAGGTTATCTTGCCGCCAAACTTAATTGCCTTAAAGAGCACGTTGTTTCATCATTTTCATCTCTACTACATCATTACCGTTGTTATAAAATGTAAGGTTTCACAATCAGTGATCATTACTTAGCTTATATGGGTGATTGTTTCAATCAAATAGCTAACTGTTGGATACAAGTTACATGGTGTCGGTTTGTGATTTGAAGTGAGAAAAATCTCACATTGGAACAACTAGAGAAAAAAAATTGTTGTTTAATAACCTTAACTGTGCAATAAACATGAACTAGCTTTTGGATTAAGTCGAGTCCAATCCCAGTTATATATAACACGCTTCATTCATGTCAACACTCCTCCAATCTAAAATCTCATAACTAGCATTCACAAGATTTTCAGCATCAAGTGTTTTTTATTGAAAGGCACGAGATCATTTTTCTTGCTCTAGATTTGTGTTATCACAAGGAAACTACTGAACCATTAAAAAAGGGAAATATATCAATAGTGTGTCAACTAACAAAACTTTTAATTGCGCATGATTGAATTAAATTCTAACAAGATTAAGAAAGGTTTTACTAGTTTTCCGGTTATGGTTTTATCACATTTCGGAAAATATTGTGTAATTGCGAAAAACAAAAAGGCTTGAGTAACACGAATAAAATTAAAGTAATGTTTTGTGTAGAGTATTTGTTGATATAGCTAGTAACTACGAGATTGTCAGAATGCTTTTGGACCGGCCAATCGCACAAGTTCATAATATACAATGTTCACTGTTGTTTTAATCCGTGTTCTTCTTGTTGGATTTCATAACCTATTACACAACTCATTCATAGCATATGCTAAACAAACTGCAGGTCTCAGATATGCCACAATTTTCTTCCCGTGAGTCCTGCAGCTGCTACTGGATTTATCAACAAGAACAACATTAATTTCACATAGCTCCTGCATTGAAACTCTCATTTATTAGTAGCACGCAAAAAGCCAACAAAGTTGCAAAGAGAACATCATTGTAAATCGGTTTAATTTCTTTTCTCCGTTGGAAATGTAAGAATATACTTACCATCTTTGCTAGAACTCTGCTCCATGTCAATCTGTTCTTGCCATGGCCACTTTAGATTTGAGGATGAGGAACACTGCTGTGGAACTGAAAATGAATATGAGCTTGTACTGGTACACTGCTTCTTGCATGATGAAGAATCAGCTGTGGAGCAAATTTCTTGATCAATGCCTGACATCCCAGTATCTTTGTTATGATTTTGAGAGTTATCCTGGTTTTGCCCCTCCTCTACCACACAATTTGGCCTCTTACGAGTAGGAGGGTGGTCTTTCTTGGAATCCGGTAGTGCTGGCACCTTCTGATCATTAGCAGAAACAGTAGCACACGGAGCCTTTTCCAGAAAGACAACTTTTGGAGTGTCCAAGTTTTCAACACTGTTAGTGTTGTCTACAACAACTTCATCCCTTGGTTCGGTGCCAGCAGCTTTTGCTGCTGCCTCAGATTCCCACATCTTAAATATAGCTTCAGTGAGTCTTTCTCTGGCCAAATCTACATCAATCATTGGCTTTGGGTAATTTTGACCCAACTCAACTCCTGATGCTCTAAGCACAGTAAGTGGTGCATCCCAGGGATGATGGATCCACTCAGTTGGCATTCTTGCCAACTCAGGTAGCCATTGCCTCACATAGTCACCTTCTGGATCAAACTTGGCCCCTAGAATCTGTCACCAAAATTACAGATATGAGACTTCTTACTTTTAATTTTATTATTTTCTAACCTCTAAATGGGTACAATTTACTCCTTCTAGATGAAATGAAGTCAAAAGGGAGACTAATAGTTCTTCTTTCATTTTCCTCAAGGGGAAAAAGTAATAACAGATCAGTTGAATATGCATCTTAGCATAAGATAACTTTCTAACTATTAGGATTCCTAACCTACAAAATATTTAATAGGAAATGGAACCTAGAAAGCCATGAATGTTCAATGAGACAAAAAAGAAGAAAAAATCAAATGGACTTATCCTTAAGCTAATATTATTAAGTCATTCAAATGTTAAAAAAAATAAAAATTAGATAAGGTATATGAGAGAGCAGTGTTACTATTTAGTGAATGTAATCAAACTTCTTAGATATCAAAAAATGGCGCATGAGGCAAGGAAACAAAAGAGCTTCGCTACAGTAAAAAACATGCTATTCCAGTTACTGATGATGTAGGTTATGTTAATTAAGTAACCTTGAAAGTGCATAAAAATTAAATTGTGGAGTATAAAATATCCCATCAGATTGATACCTCAGGATTGTCCAAGCGCTCAAGCTCATGACCATCTGGTAAACCACCTGAGATATACTGCCAACCCAAGATATCACTTTCAAGGTCTGCATCCAAAAGTGTGTCCCAGAAATACTTCATCCCCCATTTCCATGGTAGAAGCAACATTTTGACAGCAAAACTTGAAACTATTACTCTTATTCTGTTGTGTATCCATCCTGTTGCCCAAAGTTCTCTCATTCCTGCATCCACCAAAGGATAGCCAGTCCTCCCTTGTCTCCAAGTCTTAAAGTTATCAGGATCAGGATCCCAAGGAAAAAACTTTAAGTGCCCCAGAACCGCTCTCTCGTGAGTGAAGGGAAAGTTGAAACAAAGATAACGTGAGTACTCTCTGAGTCCAATGGCCCTGAGAAAAAGATTTACACTTTCTTCACCAACACTGTTGCCTTCATTTGTCCATAGTATTTGCTTCATACGTGTCACTTGAAAAACCTTCCTCACGCTCAATTCTCCAAAGTGAAGATATGGGGACAAGAGTGAGGTGGAGTCTCCACCTACCTTCAGCCTTTTCTTGGAGTAGTGAAGTAGATGCTGCTCCACAAATTCTGTTAAGGCCTTGTCGGCATTTCTCCAACCCGGCGACCATGCCCGTCCCAGTAACGCATTGCTTGGCTTTTCTAATTCGTTTTCAAGGTCCAGTTCCTCCACTGAACAACCCTCAACTTTTCCTGTGGTTGGTATGATGACAGAAGTTTATCAGATTGCAGCTAGTTTCTATAAGCATTGTCTTAACCTCTAGCAGTAACTTGATACCAATAATCATACTATCCAGAAAAGATCAAATCAAAGTAACATGAATTATGCGTATAGTCACATCATACCTTCAGCTGGAGTTAATTGCCACGGAGGAACAAGTGAAACAATATCCATTTGCTTGTGCAAGCATTTCTTCCAAAAAGCATCAAAGGTAGTGAAAGCACGTCCACTCTCAGTATATACTTCCCATGGCTCATACAACAGATCCCCATTGTAGCTTTGCACAGAGATGCCTTGTTCCACTAGTTTTTCTTTGATGTTGTGGTCACGGACAAGTGAAACTGGATCTGATAAAACATTCAGGGTAGAAATATCAATCAGCTAGTTATTTTGTTCATTATTTAGTAATCGTGTTCGTGCCAGTTAATTCTCAGGTCTCAACTAGTTAAGCTGCTATCTAAAAGACTAAATAATTAATATGAAAAACGAAAGAAAAATAGTAGTGCTAGATTAGAATGCTTGAAACAAGTAAAGCATAGAGTGCATGCATTGGTGTATCAACAGTCAACAAACAAAAATACAGATTTATTGCTAATTCTTCATGTTACCTGCTATATAATGACTTTTTATGTGTTATGACAAATAAGAATCAGTGTATATTTTTTTAAATTCTCCATATTGACAATCATGCGCCATTTTTCAGTAGCAGGTTATCAAACTGAAACACAACCAAAATAATAAGGGTGAGAAAACGCCTAAGTATCCTACCTTGAAGCTTATCCCTAAAGCTCCTCTAAAATATCAATAGAAAAAGCCTCCACTTGCTTCTTCAATTTTTGGAGATCCAAAACATTAAATGATACCAAACATATGATACGATGGCATGCACTTCAAAATTGACTAAAACATTTAAAATAGAAGGCTAAATCGACACCATCTACATTCTGACAGCAGCACTTACCATATAGATGGTTAAACACTACTTTTGTTGCTTGAATGGCCTTTATGCAGTCCAAAAGAGCTGTGACAGTACTATGGGTTTTGATGAACACAAGCCTGGTTCCAAGAGACTTCAGTGAGCGATCCAGGTGAGCAAGAGATTGCTTCAGCCACCACCTTGACACTCTTCCTGGATAAAATTGACCTTCCTCTTTAGGGCACCATATATAAACAGGGAGTACAGAGCCCTCCCTGGCAGCAGCAACTAATGCAGGATTGTCCTCAATTCTAAGGTCCCTCCTAAACCAAACAATAGTCCTGTTGCTACCCATATTGTACACTTCCAATTTTTCATGGCACAGCCAAAACTTTCAACCTCACACCATGTCAGAGTAACTTATCCACAAGTTACTCGTACCCAATTAAAGAATTACGAAGTTCGCCTCAACACTTGACGGTTCTCCTAATCAAGATCCCTGGCAAAAGAAGATATGTGAAAATTTAAGACAAGACAAGATATCAGATACAAAGGTTGGATCTGGATTTTTGCAAAAAACATAAAGATATCTATTAGCAGCATGAGATGAGAACCTCAAAATCACAGCCAAAGTGGACCAAGAAACAAGTAGCTTATCAGGATGTCCAACTTGGATGCCACTTTGCTTTGTGTTAGGTATCCAACCTAAATCCTACTCAGAGAACCCATCCCCACATGTCTCACTCACCAATTTAAAGACCAATTTAAAAATAACAAAAAGAAAAGAGGAAAATTTCCGATCGAGAAACAAAAGTGACTGAAGAATAATAAAGCTTGCAAAAGCATAAAAATCCACAAACCACCGTGTTGGAATATTCAAAACATTATATAAGAAAATAATCCTTCAATACAGAGATGAATAACTGGAAAGTTCTTCCAATTCATCCTCAAACACACCTTAAACTCGGACTATATGAGGAGGATTTCAAATACCCTTCAGCAGCTAGATATTTAATATTCACAACCCAATCATCAAAGTTTACCTGCACTAAATCAAATCAAATAAAGATCCGGCCTAAGTTACAGCTTAGCTAGAAATGAATAATAGAGGCCATTAAAGGAGGCAACAGTGATTGAATCATGGAAGTGTGTTGGGAGGGTTGGGAGGATCTGATTAGTGTGTGATCACGTGTGGAAGATCACAAGGTTTGTGCATTGATGAAAGTGGGAGACAGACACGTATGATTTAACAGAGACGAAAGGATAAGAACATTGAACATGTCACTAGGGTCTACCAGCAGCTTCCACAACTTCATCAAAATGGACCAAATTTTTATCACAACATCATAAAAATATCGTCAATAAATCCAAAACCTGGTGGGCGTAACAACAAAAGTTGTGCGTCGTGATTTGTAAAAGATAATCATGACATGGACTTCTGTTCAATATCAATGCAATGAAACCCAAATTATTTTTTCTTTGTTAAAGACATGTATGATTTACTTTGATCAGTGATGATGACACCGTTAATAAGAACTGTAACAAGATTTTTTTTTTTTTCTTGGGTACGAGGATACGTTAACTAGCTGCTGAGTGGAACACTAGGCAAGGAATTTTGTTGAGATGCTTGTAAATTTCGAAATCAATTTTAAGATCACAAAGTTAAAGTAATCTCTCTTATATTAAATTGACATGTGTTAGCGTCAGTACCAAAATGAAGAATTTCTCACTCAAATAACATGTTTGGATTTATAATTTATCTTGATAATATTATATTAAATATTTATACAAATAATAAAGTTTTCTTTTAGCCGAATTCTAATTTAAAAAATCGTATTATTTGTGTAAATATTTAACATGATATATTATTTGAATAATTTTTTAATCCACATATGTTATTTACGTCAAAAAATCTCAAAATAAATGTACAAATAAGTTATAATATTATAAATCATTTTACAAACATGACAAATTGCAAGTAATAATCTATTTTAAACATTTGATAAGAAAAAAAATAATGATCAATCAGTAAGCTGTAACAAAGTAATTTTTTTTTTCTCAAATGACATTTGATAAAAAAAAAATGTTTCATCCTTTACCTAAAATTAATTTTCTAAAAGTAAGATTCTTAAGAAAATATTCTACAAAAGTTTTGTGCAAATATTTAATCGTTATTCAACTTTATTCGGAATAATGAGCTCCCTTTTATCATTATAAACATTAAATTTGGTAACTTTATAATCAAATTCTACAGAAAAAGTTTTATTCCCACCTATAAAGGTGAGAACTCATTCATAAATAAACATTCCTATGCTACTTTCCCAAATATGCTAAATGATGATGATGATACCTTAAACTATAAGCCCTGCATCTTATTATGATAGTATTTTTATCTCATTAGCTAATTTTATTATTGATTTAAAAAGATATCAATTGAGAATAAAATAATTATAAAACAAGTTTAATAGTTAATTCTTTGTGTGAACAAATACAAATAAATAATTCTGTATTTCAAAAAAAAAAAGTTAAAGTTAAAAATAATATTTTTAAATAAGGATTTTGACTACCTTTGCACAGATTATTGTTGGATTAAACAATACATTGATTACTATTATTTATCATGTAAAAAAACATAATTAAAGAATACAAATATTGGTATCAGGACCTAAAGATGTTGAATTTAATGAAAAGAGATAAAGAATGAAATTTCAGGACAACAAAGCAATACTTTTAAAAAGTTTGACAAAAGAAATGGATATAGAATAAAGTAAATGGAATATATAGTTTTAGTTATCAATAGAATAATTTAAAATAAAACAAAAAGGAGTAAGATTCAATAAATATAACATTATAAATAAATTCACAATATCTTGGTATTGTTTGATGTTGCCTTCATTAAGTGGAGAATTTTTGCGTTAAGTACCAAACACATTTTTGTATATAGGTAATGTCTAATTTTTATAAATATGGTATAGGTGATACTCAACTTTTTAAATCATGTAAGAAGACATGAATATATATATATATATATATATATATATATATATATATATATATATATATATATATTGACTTTATTGATTATATTTATATTTATTTTGGTACAAATGTAATTTAGAACTAACTCGTTTTAATTTTTGGTTTGGACTAATTTGTTATAATGTATTTAGTTCTAGTCGACTCGTCTTGACTTTCAATAAGAGCCAACTCGTCTTAACCTTTAGTTCAAGCCAACTCAACTCAATTGTAGCTCTGATAGCTTGACTTGAATATGGGAATGGGTCGACTTAGCTTGACTATAGGTCAAGCTAACTCGGGTCGACCTTTTGCCTCGATTTATCTATCTTGACCTTTAGTCACAACCAACCTATCCCAACCGTCGAGCCCAAGTTGGTCAGTCTTTACCTTTGGCCCGAAACGACAGGTCTCGACCTTATGCCTAAGTTGAGCCAATTCAACTTTCTTCGCTTGTCAGTCTATCTCGACCTTCGTCTCAGGACAACCTAACTTGAGCTTTAGCTTAGGTTAATTTGTCTCAACCTTCGATCTCAACCAATATGTCTTGACCTTCGATTTAGGTCGACTCATCTCCACCAGAGTCAATCCACCTCGACCTTCAACTAGGGTTGACCCATCTCAACCTTTAGATTAGTCATGTTCATCTTAATCTTCAACCTAAACCCACTTGTTTCAATCTTCGGCCTAGACCCTCTTGTCTCGACCTTCGGCTTAGGTTAACTCATCTCGACCTTCAACCTAGCGGTCTCATCTCAACCTTCGATCTGGCTGACTCATCTTGACCTTTGTCTTGGCCCGACTTGGCTATAACTTTGGGTTAGACTGACTTTATTTGACCTTCAGTTCGAACCAACTCAACTCAAACTTTGGTCTGAGTAGACTTAGGTGACCTTCATTTGATCGAGGTTGAAGATGTTGTATTTAAGAGTTAATTAAAGTTTTTCTAATGGGAGCAATGAAAATTTGTTTTAGATCTCAATTTGAGATTTCTTGTTAAACATATATAAAAAGTAGGGATGACAACGGGTCAGGTCGGACACAGATAGTACCTACCCGCAACCCGACCCACGACAAAAGAAATCCACATGCTACCCGTCCCGCTACCCGCACGGGTATCTGTTTAAAAAATATTTGCGGGTATATTAAAACCCGCGAGTACCTGTAAATACTCGCAAATATTAAAAAAAAAGTATCAATATTTAAAAATATTACAAAAAAAATGTAAAATAAAATATAAATTATATTAAATATAAAGTAAATATAAATATTAATTTAATTTAATCTAATAAAATATAAATATAAATTTAATTTTCATTAAGTTTAACTTAATAAAACATAAATTTAATTTTAATTTTAACTTTTTACGGGTAATGGGTATCCGCGAATACAGATAGTATGATACTCGCATCTGACCCATTCTTAAGCGGATATTAAAATACCCGCTACTTACTATCGGCGGGTACCGACTATCCATCACGAATTTTATCCGCGGATACCCACGGGTACAAATATTTTTTTAAAAGTAACAAATTTTCTTTAAGGTCTCAAATATAGAGCTTATATAAAGAAAAAATATATATATATAAGATCTAATATTTATATAACACAACACAACTCAAATATATATATATATATATATATATATATATATATATATATATATAATTACCTAATAAATTATAAGTATTTTAATAATTTAAACAGGAACGAGATGAGAGCATATATGAATATTGGGATAGAGACGGGACGGATATGTATATATTCATCTTTATCCCATATTTAATTTAAAAATTCGAATATTACTTATATTCATACCCAAGGACGACTCAAGAGTTTGGGAGGTCTAAATCAAACTTTAAAAATGAGGTCTTTTATTTAAAATTTATTTTTATAGCGTTTTTTTATACAAAATTATTTATTAAATTATCATAATTAATTTTATTTAACATTTATTCTTCAATAGATAATAAGGCTAATTCATTTAATCTACATTGTTGACACTGAAATTATTAACATTATTCTATAAGTTATATATGTATCTGTGAAAAAATATATATTCTTTTTATATAATTAAGAATATCAATTGATTTATCATTTTCGAAATCTATATTTCTCTTAAGATATTTAATTATGAAAATAAATAAAATCCATCACTATCCAACCAATTATCATGTTTTAAAGATTTTTCTAGGTTTAAGCATTTTTCTTTAAAAAATGTACAATCTAGTGACTTTAATTTTTTAACACTACATACAAAACAAAAAATATTTTCATATATTTTAAATTATTCAAATTTACTCTAAAGTGTGGTAATTTCTTTATCTACAATACATAACCAATTCTAAATGATTCATGAAGAGAGTTTATGATTTCATTCTCGATGTTTTCATTAAATTTTTTCTTTTTACATCTATTATATTTTTCACAAAACTTAGATTCTTCTCAACTCTGGCTGTAAGTCTTTTTTTTCCTAAACTTGAATATCTTTCTATATAAAATCATCCTAACTTTGAATTATGTTCCAATTAATCTATTATCTACCAGAAGACTAACCCTTAATCTAATTAATAATTTTGTAGAAAAGCTTCTTCGTAAACAAAATTAAAATTTACTAAATAAAGTTTTTAATTCATTAATTATATTTTTGATAGCAAGAAAAATTAACATATACTAATAATAATTTAATTAAATTTATTCTCAAACACAAACTTATAATTAATATAGTAAAAAAATTATATTAGTAATAAAATATTTTTTTGAGGTCTTTTTTTATCTTAAAAATATAATTTAATAGAGATATATTAGTACAAAAACATTTGTTTCGAGACTTTTTTTTATTAAAAGTAATTTTATAACTAATTAATTAATAAAAAATATCAGTAGTAAACTTTTTTTCTTAAACTTTCTTTTAATAGAAACCTAAAACGAGTGTAACTTTATTTGTTTTATCCTTAAAATGACCATGTTCATACCATATTCAGTCAATAATCAAAATAAAGATGAATTTGGACCATAATTTTTTGGATTGATTTGCCATCCTAGTTGAATAATTTCTATTCTTGTAAATATATTTTTCAAATCACTCTTAAGTCTGAACCAACGTCCAACCATAAATTGAAAATAAATAGCATGTTTGGTATTACAAGCCCATCAAAATGAAAAGAAAACCCAAAAACCTTTCCTGCATTTATTACAGCATTACTGTTAAATAACCCTCATCACAGGACCCATGCTTCCATTCAACACAATTACTAACAGAAAAAGAAATTTAGTACTTTGCATAATAGAAATAGAAAACAGTAGCAGTTTATGCCCTCACTTTTAGGATAAGACATACATAACCAAAAAAAAAAAAAAAAAAAACAGAGAAAGGTGACAGGACCAAAGCAATAATTGTGTGGAGCCATAGCAGTTGCATATCATTGCCTGCCAATCTGCCTTGGCCAGTTCATCATCCTCCCTTCCTATAAACTAATTCATCATGTCAATCCCATCCCACACCACATTTCTGATCTGGAATCTCGAGAATGAAATTAAACTAGACATAAAATTAATATGTAATTATATTTAAGTGATAACTTTTTTTTTGTATTAAACTTTAGACAGACTATTCAATATTTTTTTTCTTTTTACTCTTGAATACATCGTTTAAAGGATTCTTGTCTAATAAAGTAAACCGACACCACATAAATTTTATTAAAAGTCGAGATTGATTTAAGAAAAAATATATTTTGCGAGTCTAACCAAAAAAGTATAGACATACTAAAAGTGTGTTTGTTTTAATCTAATTTTAATAAAAATTAGAAAATGTAAACATGCCCAAATAATAAAAAAGTCGTAGGTAAGAATTAGATCCAATTTTACTAAAAGTTAAATATATGGAGAAAATACACAATAATTTTACACTGTTACTCGATCAAATTAGTTAGCTTATTGATTTGACAATAACTATCTTAAAATTAATATCAAAATTAATTTAAATTTACTAAGAATGCAAGTTTTTACTGCACCAATGCGCATCCATAAAACTCGTTAGTTTTTACTGCACCTTGAGTTCAGAAAGCAAGTGGCAAATATTCCAATCCTGGAACTGAAGCAACAAAACTAAATCCCTGCGTGGATTAAAAAGTAACAAAGTAGATTCACCAACTTCCACTTGAAATTCATAGAATATAAGTTCATTTTTCAATAGCCATTAATATATTAATCTGCACCTATGAAGCATCATGGCAATAAGGAAATGTTGAAATTTCCCTGCAGTGGAGTTTCTTAGGCAGGAACCCCTAATCAGCTTTCACAGGTGCAGGTTATTCACTTGATAAATGATAAGTCCACAGTTTAAGTGAAATATATCAAAACAGACATAGAACATGATAGAACTAAAGGGTATCAATCAACATCATTCCCTCAAGGTCTCATACATCCTAACTAGATCACCTAAAAACACGACCATCTTGTGTAGCTGCTCAGTTTGCACGCTCTCTGAGGACTTCAAGATCCATCTCTGTTGGGTCTGTTGCCTGAATCTCGTAATGGATGCCCTGTAGTTCCCTTCTGAACCTGTCCTTCGATGTTGCATAAAGCATCTTAGAGCGAATGCGGGATACTGAAGGAGACCTGTGAAATAATCTCTTCGTAAACCGTAAAGTAGAAGAATACAAGCAATAAAAGATGTGCCAAAATGTTTGAGAGAAACTTCCTCTGATTTAGTCCAACAGCAATAAATAGAAGGTAAATTTTATCTGCAAGTGTCAAGATAAGCTAGTTGAAAGTAACTGTGAGTCTATCTTGCAATCATAGTCAATCTATAAAATAAACGCAACACCTAAAAGTATTATCAACACAAAATTAAAGAAATAACTGAGCAGATACAGACACTTAACCCGAGTTCACGAAGTGAAAGGTAATAAAAAACTATCACATACGTTTAGTAAGGACGACGGAACATAATTAACTACTGGAAACATTGGGAAAAATGACTAAGCACAAAAAAGAAGTCCCAGAGCTGACAAAGCAACATACTAATGGATAACAAGTCTAGCAGTTGAGGAAAAATAAACTCAGTCCCCAGTTCAACGAGGTATTAATTAAAGTTCAATTTTGCTTGAAAAAATAAACAATAAACAATTCCATTACATCTTACCCCTACTCCATTTGAAAATATGATACGTATCCCAATAATAAGTTTTCTTCGACAGGCCGATAATGTTAATTTTTACCATTAATTTAATTATCTTTTATTAACAAAATCAAACTCTTCTCTAGTTTTTAATCTACTTAGTCTTCAATTTTATCTTGTTTTTGTAAATAATTACATTTTGGGTTATACTAATCTAATTATACCACTTATCTCCATTATTTTGTGTCTAATTTAGTAATAGAAAGCTTTTGTCCCAAGCCAAAACATGTTTGCATCCTATAGAAGCTAGAAAAACAAAAAAATGCGAAACTTAGAAGAAATGCTGGTGCCATAGAAGCCAAAGTCAACACCACAAAGTCAAAGAGCACCAGATGTCAACTGCGCTAGGCACCATAATTCGCGTCGGGCGCCACCAATCAATGCACATAATTGCGTTGGGCGCCACTGCTCCAGGAACAAGTCGTGTTGGGCACCATCTTCACAGAGAGCCCTCTTCTTTGTTCTGTGCAATAGCGCCCAGCGGAGGAAGCCATGTGCCGATGTCGGTTTTGCTGACCTGGCAATTTTTGCCCTATTTCTTCTTGTTTGCTCAAGGGAAAACGGATCTTTTGGAGGATTGGACGCGAAAACACCGTTTGGAGAGCTTGGAGGACTGCTAGGGCTTGTGGGAACATCTACTTCTTCCTTCTTGTATCTCCATCTTCTTCCATTTCTCATTTTGTATTCTTAGGCTCTCCATGACAATGGAGAGCTAAACCCATTTTGTTGGAGGTAGATGTAACCACTAAACTCTCATGTATCTTGCTATGTTTTGATATATATATATATATATATATATATATATATATATATATATATATATATATATATATATATATATATATATATATATATATATATGCCTTTTCCATTGAATGTTAGCATTTTTGTTTTTGTGTTTCATGCTTACTTTAGTTTGATCACCCATAACTTGATACTTGGTTCATTAGGTGTTGAAAAATATCTTTTGTAACTTAGAACTGAAACAAGATCCTTAGTGCAGCTTGTCTCATTAGTTGTCTTAAACCCTAGTTGCTAAAGCAAGTTTGTTTATTAGGGGTCCAGGGGATTGACTCTTAATAAAGAAACCTAGGCTCATTCTTCTAAGAGATTAGGGTTTAAATAAACTCGTGAGTTGACATTAGCTTTATAATGGAGAGGACTTAAGTGTCTAAATGCATGAGTGAGGTCGGTGAAATCTAACCCCAACATCACCAATCCATATCATTTCTAGTCTTTTCCATCTTCTAAGCGTTCTTAACTTCCAAAGTGTTATACTTGTTCATGCATAAGCTTTACTTTCTTGCACGTAACACAAACTATGAAATTATTCTTTAGTCTAGATTAGTTATTAGTTGTACAATTACTTAGTATTTACATGAGTCTCTTGGGAAACGATATTCGGTCATTCTGATTACTACTTGCACAACTTGAAACACTTGCAAAGGAGTTAACACTGGCACATGCCAAACATCATGTGGATCCCAAATCAAAGAGATCACAAGTTCTTCCACAGTAAAAATAACATGAAAAAAAACAACCTCTCATGCCAACTAATGACCAGACATATTCCATTTATACTAAGTTTATTCCTTTTTTTCTATATCATAAACAAGGAGAAACTTTATAGCTTTACCAATGTCTAAACTCCATCCCGTGACTTCAAGAAAAGAAAAATATTCCAAATTTTGTAATTCTAAAAAGTAGAGTCTGTAGTAAAAGGGTTCAGTCATTCAAACTTGTTCAATATTATTTGTATACTTTTCTAGCAACATTTACGATTGGCAAAGATCTAGGTCAAAGAGCTTAGATGGGACAGCTATAAGCTACGTAATAAATTGTTGAGCATTTTATTATAAAATGAAATATACAGAAACCTTTTTCATGTTTCTACACTAGAGATTGCAAAAAGATATTGGACTTTGACATATATGCATAAAAATTGAGGTCTAAGAACTTGTCAAAATACTTGTTCAGTCTCTGCCACTATTATGTTTAGAGTGGGCCATGACAAGAAGAATGAAAATAGGCATTCATAATAATAGAATATTGGTTACATCGAGAGGGTACTGGATGTTTCCAAGCGTAGTGTTACGTAGAATTGAATGTGTCAGGTGTTCCACCTTTATGGTTTTTTATGGTTGGAAATAGGAGCATTTTCCACTCACATCTCTCAGTAAAGAGAAGGTTAAGGAGTGGAGAGAAGGTTAAGTTTTGTATGATAGGCGGTTACGCTCATGATTCCTCAAAGACCCTTTTATTATTGGAGGGGAGGCATAGACAATCATTGTGCTCTGTGTCTCGTCAGGTGTGATCTTTACTTTACAATTGGCTTGGATTTTCCGTAGTTATGCCCTCATCGTGGTCAAGTTCATTATCTTCAGCATGGAAGTATGTTGGAGGAAAGAAAGTATGCTTGGCATATTTTCTAATATGCTGTTAATATGCGTGTTGTAACAATAAGACTTTTTTCCAAATTTTGACCAAGGATATGATGGGGTTGATAGATCTCATAATGCTCAATGTCATTTCCAAGAAGAACAAAAGGGGTTTCTTTTTTGTTTTCTGATTGGTACACGGAACCTTTTACTTCTATCAGACAATGTGGCTGGTTTTGGACCAGCCTTTGATTGATATGGTCTGGTTCTTTTGGAGGGTTAAGCAACCCTTGTACTCATTTCAATAAAACTTCATTGGCGCATCACGGAAAAAAAATACAATCATAGTAAACAATTGGAATCATATGTAGATATACTAGAGAATTACATCATTATAGAGAATTTAAATTGTATAATTTGCTTTCACTATACCCATAGATACCTCTTTAGATCAGCAAAGTGGCCATGATACCCTAGATGTCTTAGGATTTAATTATTTATCTGTATTTCAAGATTTGAGGCAAGGCAAGCTACATAGATGCAACAGTAAAATGCAATACCCACATGCATAAAGCAGTGTAAACAGAAACCAACGTGGGAATATTAGAATGAGTTAATATGATATGCAACTTCTAAAGTAGTATATGAAATCAAGAGACTCACCATGCCACGAAAAAGATTTTGCTCTTCTGGCAGTTCTCAGATGTCACAAAATCAAAGTCATAGACAGCATATCGGCAATCACTTTCAGGCAAGGATGCAGTGAAATCATCATAGCTCTCAGCAGGGCCTCCGGTTTTCTCCACCACAACTTCTTGCTTTTTCTCATCAATTTTAAAAACCACATAGCGATGAACTTTCTTCCTCTGTAATTCCAGGAACGTGTTTACGCTATGCTCAGCAACACCCATTCCAGAAGAGGCATTTCCCTATAAGCAACACATTGATTACTTCTAAATTATAGCCTCTTTCAAATTCAATGATCAAACCATATTACCAAAATTGAAAATGATAAGGGCAATGATGATGTTCTTACAGTAAAATGAATCTTAGCATCCAGGAAAAAAAAGGATATTTCCTTTACACGCATAGAAACAAAATACAATAACCCAACAGGAGAACCAATCATGTACTCCTAACACATGTAATTCCCTTGAGCTCCGTCACAAGATTCATATGCAGTATGAGTGCAAAAATTAAATAATATTTCAAAAGTAACAAAATGCGCTTACTTATTTTGCATCCAATCCCTGGATCAATTAAAAATTCTGATACAAGCAACCCTAAAGTTAATTGCAACTCAAAGCAACTTCATGCATGGGAAAGGAACAAAATATTCAATAAACTTTCAATTGTTAGTATATGATCTAGCCTGATTTCTTGACCCCTTCCTTTTGTAAGATAGTATGTATCATCACAGTGAACCAATTGAAATTTAAGCCAATGGATAGATCAAAAACCTTCCCATTTCAATTTCTGAGTCATCCTCGTAGCGAACCCAACATAGCACTAAAAATATAACACATACCAGGCCCAACTCAAATGCATCAACGATAAGTTTCAAAATACTAAAATATAGACCCAAACTAAAAACGACACAAAGATCAATGTCGATTTGATATCAAGTGAGTGTAACAAACTAAAAAACACGCGATTAAACAAAGATGTAGCATTAAATTTGTAGCATCCGTAAAATTGGACCTAGACAGCGCAAAAATAAATAACAGTTCAACAAGATCAAGTGATAACAGCGCAGGCAAAATAAGGAAAATAAACAAGAAAATAAAAGTGTTAGTTAAGAGAGAGAGAGAGAGGCGAAAAGATGAAAGGAAGCTTACCCCTCCCCCTCCTACTCTGAAAGCCATGGGTACAGTGAGATGAAAGATGGGTTTTGCGGAGAGAGAGAAAGGTGAGAGAAATTGTGTGGAGAGGAGAAGAGAAAAATAGTGAAGAAATTTATGAAACGCAACAAAGGTATTTATTCTCTTCACTGAAAAAAGGTAAAGTAAAACCAAAGCAAAGGGAAAACTCCACAAAAGAGAAATGCCAATTCTTTAACAAAGTTCCAAAAGCCCTCTTCAGTTTATAATTTCCAAAGCTCCTTTTAACAATTTAGTCTAAAGTTTGAATAATGAAATGATGTCATATAAAATAAATATTTAAATATGATTTTATTTCTTTAATCTAATACAATTATTTGATTAGTTTTTTTAAAAAAAATTATAGAAATTAGTCTTAATAAATAATATTTTTTCTAGGATGTTATTATTATTTTTTTATCTTAAATATGTTAAGAGATATTGTTAGAATTAATTACTATGTCGAAAGTATTTTTAGAAATATTTTTTTAGTTTTTTCAATAAAGATATATACATTATACATTGACATGTGAAAGGATGTTGAAAGTTTCACATTGACCAGAAATAAGGTCAACTTATAATATATAAATAGGTGTAAACCTCATCTTATGATATAGTTTTATGGAATTGAGTTTGACTTAAAATTTACTTCTTAATATGATATCTAGAGCCTAAAGGTTTTTTTAGAAAAATTTTGTCGCCTTTGTCACTGTACTTGTCGTCGTCCGGAGCAACAGTTTTAACTGGAGACCACACAATTTTGCTCGTCTCAGCCAGGCGACCCCAATGTCGTATACTGTTATATTTTTTATTCCAATCTCATGTCAGTTGAGAGACATCGAGTTTTCGTCCCCACTGACAATGTCGATGTTTCGATTTCAAGTTTGTCAAGACATGGTTAGGGTCAATCACCGTATTGTTGACTTTGAAGATCGAAGTTTTATCATAATTTTATTCTTAAAAGGCGTCATGGAAACATAAATAAAGAATGGTTATTTAAATTGTCTTTAGTCATGACTCATAAGCCATGTGAAACTATTAGGTGTATTATAACATTTATTATATTTACTTGTTTAAAAATATAAGTTAATTATAATTATTATTTTTTAACTACAACTGGGGTTAAGATTAAATATTATCTTTTTTTAACAACCAATTGGATTCGATTTTGTTTCAAGTATTGTAAAATCTCAATCCAAAAAAATTCAGATACAAAACTGAATGTATCAAAATTTTGGTTGAGACACATGTTCAACAAGCATACAAGATCATGAATTAAGATTGTTACATGAGCTTTATTTTTTTTAAGAAATTTATCATTGGTAAAATATTGGCCTAACTCTTTTCATTTAGGTGATCCTGTGCGATGAAATTACGTACCCACTCTATCAACTAATTAGTCTATCATATTTCTATAAATTGATTTTTAAAATAGACTAATTGCACATTTGCAATTTAATCTACCAAATTAATAACAACTTTAGTCTTTTAAAACGTTTTTTTATTTAAGTATTCCTTCTATCCAACTACCACGCTAAACTAAATGAAAACGTTTATTGTTTTCTTCTAGTCGACGCAAATAAACTTGAACGGTTCTTACCAAAAATCCTTTTTTTTTTTGCTTGACTAAAATTTATTATTTATTAGTAATTTTATTTTCTGGATTTTACTTTATACAATTTTAAGTCCTTAGCTTTTAAGATTCGTAGTTTTCTTTCTAAATATCCATAATTTCTTATCATTTTAGACATTACACAGTAAAAATGGAAAATAAAAAAACTCATCATTCTATGAGAGTTTTTTAATGTATTTTTAAAAATTGAAAATTGAACAAAGTTAAGGATAATTAAAAAGTAAAAGACTAAAATTGCTTTAAAATTACAGGTTCGACTAAAATTGTGGGAAAAAATAAAAAATTTAAATATAGATTTTGTAAAATATAAGGATAAAAAACATTGATAGATCGTTTCGAGTTAAAATTTAAATTCAAAAGGGACAAAATTACAATTAAGTCTAATTTTTTATAATTTTCAATTGAGTTAACAAACTAAAAAATTCTTATTTTATATTATAAAAGAAAAAATTGAAAAAAAGGCTTTGTCGCCTAAAATTAAGCTTATTTTTTGTAAATATACTTTAAATTAAATAAATTAGTGAACATAAAAAAAAAACAACAATATAATGTCTATAATCAATAATTAAAAAAAATATATCACATTTACATAAGAGAATTCCAATAATTTGTCACACAGGATAAAGCCCACTTTTATTTTTATGTTTATAGGCTCAACATTGGATTTGGATTTGTAAGGATCCATAGTCATCCACTTGTTCCTAAGATCCTTTCCAAGTGTCCACTCACTTCCTATTTTGTCTCCTGAAATCAAAATAATTCATTCATCTCCCCATTTTTAAAACAGGAGCTCTATTAGGGCTTGAGTTACTCCCTCATCCAAATTCATTGAATGCTTCTCCTCCATGTAAGTTGAGCTCAAACTTTCTCCTTTCTCTTTTTTCAGCTCTTTTGCTCTGATTCTGTCATGGATTCTTCCTAGAACCTCACCTTCGTTCTGGTATTCATGTTTTTCAGCCCTCTAGTTTGTTCCTGGAGTTGTGGTACTCCTTCTGTTAAGTGGTTATCCTTCTTATGTTTAGTTCCACTCAAAGATAAGGGAAGCTAGGGTTTAAAACTTTTTATATATATTGCATGTTTTCTAGTTTCTGATTCGTGTTTCTGATGCCTATTTGATGTTCATGTTGTATGAGAATGAATTGGGTGTGATTTTGCTTGAGTTCTTGGATTTGCATGTTTGAACAGGTGCAAAACCTGTTAATCTCGCCCAAGCGAGCAACTCTCGCCTAAGCGAGAGTACCAAGAGCTCACCCCAGGTTTCTGCTCGAGTTATCCCTCAGGCGATGAGCTCCAATTTTGAGCGAGAGTAATCTCGCCTAAGCGATGAGTTGAAACCTTGTAGTGCTCACTGTTTGAGCTCTCGCCCAAGCAAGGAGGGCTCGCTTGATCGAGAGAATCTCTTTCACCTGAGCGAGAGAGTATTTTTCACCTGAGCGAGGACCTTTAGCTTGAGCGAGACTTGTGCAGGGAAACTATAATTTGTTGAAATTGTTCCGTGATGGATTTATTTACTTTTCAAGCTCGAAGTATATGACCATGCATGTTTTATGCGATTTAATGACACTAAGATTTTGTACTGTTTGGTATGAAATGAATCATGGATTGGTTGGTTGGTTGTTCATTGGCATGAGAATATAATGCTTTGATATTACATGTGGATTTGGTGTGAGAAACATGGATATGGTATGAGTTAGACGTAATTCAATGAGTCCCTTGGCGAGATTTCATGGTGGTGTTGTAGTGTATATAATTAGATAAGGATTCAAACAAAGTTGTATCCTGAAATTCTAAAGAATCAGTCAGTCTCACATAGAGCAAACTAACTCAAGTGGCGAGAGTAGCAGGAGGTCCTAGTTTTTTGCAGGATAATGGCCCTAGATGATTATAGACTATAACTTTGTGCGTGGTAGGGTGAAACCCATTAGCAATGGCTCTGCAGAGCAGTAGAGGCATCATAAGTTAAACATATAGTGAATCCGATTTTTTTATATTTATCCGGATAATTGAGTCAAAGAGTCCTATTATTTGCTATCGCACTTGAGTGCCTATTGTTTTGCTTGTCTATAACCTGTTTTAATATTTGGTTGCTCAATAACATGTTAACAAAATTATTTACTCTAGCTTATCCTTTTTGTTTGGTGTATGTTTTCTTGTTTGGTTATTCCGTTTGCGATGATAACCAAATATTTGGTGTGAGCATATGTGGAGACCCCTGATGACTACCACAGTGACGGAGATGTTGTGTAGTCTAGTCCTCGAGTTGGTTTTGGCTCACTATTGAGCTCCTTTTGAAGAACAATGTTATTGTAAATCCTTTATGTGAGCAAATTTCTAGTTTAAACTGTTCTGTTATTGGCATTATTTTGTGCCTTAACTTTCCTTTCAGTATATTATGGATAACTACTGATTGAATCCTTTATACATTTTGTCAGGTGTATAAAATATTATAATTATGCGATGTTTTGTTTATTAAAATTTATCTATTAAATGAGATATCTCATTCACAACTATTTTTGTTATAACTTTATTACTTAATACATTGAATATATATATATATATATATATATATATATATATATATATATATATAAACACATCCCTACATATATTTCTCAAAAACAGAAAATTTACTAATTTGACATACAAATTAGACAAATATTTTATATTTACCTAATACATTAAGAAAACCTTAAATTTATTTTGAAAAAAGTTATTGAATTTTAGAATATATTATAAATTAATTAATAAATGGTTATAAAAAAACGTATATTGCATTAAATGTAACAAACATATTTAATAAGGCTACTTTAAAAACATTTTTATAACTTGAAATATTAATATAGCATTATTTCACAATTTAATATTAGCAAATTATCATAAAAAATTAATATAATTTTGTTTCACAATTTACAAAATATACTAACTTTCCCTTTAAAAATTAATTTGTATACATATATACAGGATGTCAACAAGCGGATAGAATACGGGTAATAGTTTTTATATTCGTGTACGAGTATAAGTTATGCGGATACTCACATTTTTTTTTTTAATATTCATGGATATTCGCGGGTATACGTGAGTATTTATAAAAAAAATTAAAATACCTAACAACATATTTTAACTATAAATTAAAAAAAAATACAATACATAATATTCATAAATTTCAAACAAAGTTCAAATAACTCATTTAAATAGTGTAGTATGACCGTTGACAAAGAAATGGATAATGTATTTTAAAACCAATTGATAAAAAATAACACATCAACGTCAATGTGTTAATATTTTAATCATTTTTAAAAATTAAATTAGAGTATAGCGGGTATGAAAATCTACAGGTACAAATACTTTGATACCCGTACTCACATCCCGTTAAAAAGCGAGTATAAAAATTATTCGTACCCATTATCTGCAAATATCTATTTACAATATTTATATATCACATTGTGAGTTTTATCTGCGGATACCATTAGCTACAAATTTTTTTACATCCCTTGTATACTATAATTTCTATATACTTAATATAATAATTTGTATAAAGAAAGTTCTTATAAGACTATGTATAATGTTTCTAACAAAATCAAATACATTTATGAAGTTTCACTCTACACCACCTTATATATGTTTACTCATTTAATATTTTAAATTATATTTTTTATAAATATTTTTATCTTATGTTTATATTTTGAAGAGGTTTTATCTATAAACTACATACGTATATATATATATATATATATATATATATATATATATATTAAAAATTAAAATGTTTATAATTTTTTTAAAAAAATTATATATGTTTTGAGTCCTTTAATTTTTATATGAAATTGAATTTGGTTCATCTTTTCTAAACATTGAATCATTTTCATTATTACACTTTATTAATAAATTGTTAATAAATGAACGTAATCATTCTAATTAAACAAAATTTGTTGATGTGATAAACAATATAATTATGTGTATACATCCATGTCAACACATGGACAAATACATGTCAAGATATACACATACACATGATAACTTTATTTGACATATTAATAAATCTTTAACTTTGTTTGATGATGATGACTGATCTATTTAATGTTTAAAATCAAATTTAGGACAGAAGTAAAATCTAATTTTATGTCATAATTTAAAAACTAAAAACATTATTAACTCCAAAAGTTTCGTTGAAGATAATTTTTTATTATATTTCCAAGTACATTCTCTTATTAGCATTCATCTCTTAAACTCTTATGTTCGTGTTTATTGTGGTTTCACTCAATAATTTTGTTATTTTAATATTTAAAACACCAATTTTAATAACCTCAAAAGATATATAACTAATTCTAATTCCTTAAATAAACCGGTTTCGATCACACCTTGCAACACACGTTTGAATCAACTTTCTAAAGTCAAGAATGAAAAGCATTTTCTCTAATTCCTGTCCTAACTTTAGTACACAATTACATTCATCATCACGATTAAAGGTTCCACAATAGCTAACAAACAAAAACTACAAATTTTCATATTTAAAATTGCCCACAAAAGAATATCCCACATAACGCACCATCAGGTCAATAATCATTTATTTAATTATTATCAATATTCTCAATGGTAATGAAAGTTTCGCAGACAATACCGACGCTAAGAAACAGCCAAAGAAAAATGTATACCAAATAGCAATTAAAATCTGAGAGCAATACTAATTCGTTTTTGAGCATATTGGTCAAGAAAGAAGAAATATAGTATGATGG